>Ga0209367_1001104_pt1 | contig 31735 bp, 31 predicted proteins | sample WorMetLIZISLAND2_FD_187412 | JGI IMG/M metagenome (GOLD analysis project Ga0209367, IMG submission 187412) | Marine gutless worms symbiont microbial communities from Max Planck institute for Marine Microbiology, Germany - Olavius geniculatus... ...
ACCAGGATTCATAATCGATTTGTTATTCTGTATAAAATCAATCGGCATATTGTCAGTGATTTCAATAATAAGTACGGTGTTGCCAGTTCTCGTGAACGCATAAAATGTGTTGTGCATGAACACTTTCATCATCATTTTCTGTCTGCTTGTTGACTGTTAGGCCTAGTGTTAGTATTGCTGTGTTTGTGTGTGTGCTTCTGCGTGTGCTTTTATGTGTTTTTTTTCTTTTGTTCTGCCTTTGTGGTGAATAAACGTGAATAATAGATAGACAGTACCAGTACTTACAGAGCCAATAAGCATGCTAAGAGTGCCCATCAGCTTGACTAGCTTTGACTCAAATCTTCGCTCCAAGTACTAACGAACAGGATCAACAATACAGTGACGCACATAAAAGCAAAATCAACATCTACACAAAAACAAATGCACTCCCTGGGTGCTGTGTAAGATACTGTAATAATAAAAAAAACTCTTCAGCACAAAGGAAACTTCTAGCAAATTGAAGCACAACAAAAATAAGTATTATTTGCTCATAATACAAAATTATACAGCATATCCCCAAAAAACTGCACAAAATTTTTTTGTCAATTATTACTTTTTTTACTTTTATGGCAGCTATTGCTGAAGTCAGAACATACAAAATAAATTATAATATTTGTACTTTTCTGCATTACGCTCATGTAACATTACATCAACAACAACATAGCATTAGTTATCGCACGGAGTACAAGCATCTGAGCAAAGCTCACGTGACGTGCGATAGCAGCTGTCCTGCCACCTTGACAATCAATGTACAGCAAAAAATAATAAAGCATCTTGAAAGAGTACTTAAATTTGAGGCTTCCATATGGAAGACTCCTTGAATTTAAACGATCGAAACTGAGATTGTTAAAATGTATGTTCTATGCTAAAAAATTTCTATGCAAATTGTCCACGTCTATCTCCAGCCATTTCAGTGCAATTCACTCTTAAAATGTGCGTCGCAGCCCGGAATAGTGAAAAATTCACTAAAAACCCATATTTTGGGGGTTCAAGGTCATTCAAGGTCATCGATGTTGACACCACTAAGAAACTCGTCACTAGTACTTGTTATGATAATGAGGATGTCTGTGCCTATCTGCAACTGTTTTCATGCTAGACAAGCCAATATCAGCATATTAACCACTTATTAGAGGGGTACCCCTCTTTGACGCTCTCATGTGCAGGCCTCTTTGAACCTAGGAAATCGGCACGTGGACTGCTAAAATCTGCGTTTAATGCTGAAACTTTCATATGCAGGTTGTCTTAGTCTATCTTCAGGCATTTCGTTGCAATTCAGTGTTGAAATGTGTGCTGCAGCCAAAAATTGCAAAAAATTCACTAAAAACCCCTTTTTGGGGGTTAAAGGTTGTACAAGGTCATTGATGTTGATAAATCTAAAAAGCCTGTCATCAGTGCTTGTTATGATAATGGCATGTCTGTGCCCATCTGCAACCGCTTTCACACTAAACGAGCCAATAGCAGCAAAATAACATCTTTTCAGGGGGTACCCCTCTTTGACGCCCTTGTCAAGGGGAACCCCAGCACTCAGGAGCACAAAATTTAGTGACAAAAAACTAGAGTCCTTGGGGAAGCCCATGGTGAAGGTTTGTAATCCTAGCTTGCACCGTTTTGATAGGGCTGCAGAGTGTGAAAGACAGATGAAGAGAGAGACAAACAATTGCCCAGGCCATGGCTCTGACGATAATGACGCGTGAAGCATTCTGCTATCACATGTAAAAATTTGTGACTATCTGCTTGGAAATGTGACACGTTTAATGTTTATGCACCAAGCTCTTAAAAGTTTTTGATCCTGGTCTTGAGACCTGTGATCTTGTTCCTGTTCTCGGTTCAAGTCTCATTCACATTACTGCAAACAAGAATAAGCAGCTCTATAAGTGAGATGCACTCATGTACCATACCTCATATGAACTTGTCACTTTCAGGTTAAAGAAGAGAGGAACGAAGAGTAGACTAGACAGAACACATGCTAGACAGTATCCAATGGTCCTCATAAACAGCTGAGTGCCTCTTGTATACATCTCGGCTGGAGTGCCCAATACCAGGATACCGCTGACAAAAGAAACTAAAATTGACACGGTGACTGGTACTGTCCTCAGCTGTCAATCAATCAAACAATAAATTTATTAACGTCAAAATCACACAGCAAGGCATGACAGCAGGAGAGGAAAAAGTATAGCAAAAACCTTAAATGTCTGCACATACAAGTGCCAACCTGCAGAAAAACACAACAATGATTATATCTACCGTGCGCACGCAGGGACCATATGCGGTCACAGTGTTACTTACCGTGCGCAGATCGCACACACTTACCGACGGCGTATAAATGAAGAGTGCATGGCCGTTTTTGTTAATGTTGCTGCTATTACTTAGTTATGAGCAGAAAACTAACTTTAGAAATATATGAGGCTGTTTTGGCTACAGCAGTGTCGACAACTAAAGATTCTGCTCAGCTGATATTTCAGTTTTGAATCATGTCAACCTTTAGGCCTTTACTACATATCCTGCCGCCCAAGGAACTATCCAGGGTGTCTTTAGATGATGAAATACCACCCAAGATGTCATACAATCCACTTCAGAAGTTCAGACCGTATACAGGCATGGAAATTAGACCTAACCGTGGCTTCAATGGATAGGCCATACGAGCTCGCACGGTCAGTATCATTTTCTGCGCCACACTGGACCATGCGTGTGCATGGTCAATAACACTTTGCAAATTTTGGCGATTATTTACCATTTTGGCAATTATTTACGATAACCACGACAGCCCAGATTTGTGTGTATATATATATATACGGCAGTAATGTGTATCAGTATAATGACTTTCGTTATCATGTTTATTTGATAACATGTTTCTGAACAGTGTTACTTACCTTATTTTGTATATGAGAGCTGTTTTGTCTAGTTTTATAGGTTCTTGATGCGGCTTATTCAGTTATAAATTTATTTTTTATTATTGAGTTTAGTACATATTTCATTTGCTAGGTGGCGCCACTAGTCTGTTTTTTGTGTTTTCATTGTGTTTCCCACAAAAAGACCTAGCCCCGTTTTTGGTTTATAGGCCCCATCAAAAACCCTCTTTAGAATGATGAAATTCACCCAAAAATTTGACTTTTTTCTCGGGTCTCTATAGTCAATTTTCTGCAGTTTCCCATAATTAAATTAGTTTGAAACATGCACAACAGCACTAATTCTACCTATTTCAGTCACTTATGAAGCAATTTGGGGTGGCGGCTGTAATGTAATTTTTTACCAACACAAATATCAACTCAGTACAAAACTTGACACAAATAAAAACATTTAAACGTTTAAAAAATCAAACGTGCCTGACGATTAGCCAGCAAGTATTCCTTCGTCGTGCGTTGCCTGCCGCCGGTAAACGCATGATAAAATCCTATGCTTAGAGACACCACAAGAACCAGCGCAAAGATAGCGTAATCGACAGCGTGAAAGCTGCGAGAATCATCGGATATCATTCTGGACAGTTGACTTCAGTTAGCAATAGCTTTATCGAATGACATCATACACACATAACATAAATAAACCTTTGACGTACGAAACACAGACGACACGTGTGTTTACTACTTTTTGTTCGTGCTTTTTGTTTACAAATTTTTCATAGAATATTGAACTCGCACCTGTTCTCCAGTGCTGCTACAACGGAGTAATTTCAATCAGCGCATTAGAGTACCTGTCGAGTATCGACTCGAGTATCAAATAAATTAATCGATTATTTTATTTTTTCCGCTTGCGATTTATTAGTAAGACAAATTTTATTTACGGTTAATTGTTATCTATGATATCAAGGTCACTGTTTTTGACTCGGCTACAGCTATATGCTGCAGGCGTTTAAGGAATGAGTTATCGTGTGTGACGTGTCCGTCTGTCTGTCCGTCTGTCACGGATGTATTGTGGCTAAGCGTTGGGTCGTAGGGAAAAACTTTTACCCAAATAAATGATTAGTTTTTTGTCTAGACTCTTTTCGTACAAAATTTTGGAATGCATTGTTAGGAAAACATATTCAAATTTGGGGCTGAATGGACACTTTACAAACAGTAGGAAAAGTGTGTGTTTTTAAAAGAAAAACTGGCAATATCTCAGAAACAGTGAGAGATAGGGCAAGGTTACTATAAATTACTAATAGGAAGTGGCATATGGCCTCTCAGATGAGATGAAAATCATCGACCTTGAATGGCCTTGAAGGTCAGTACTGCAACAGAAACTGTATATTGAATTTCTGTAGCGTAAACCTGTTTGAATTCTATCTCTCTGTGCATGCGTGTGTCTGGGCGCCTGTGTGTCTCTGTCTTGTTTCGAACTGCAGCAATGGACACGTTCTCGTTGTTTTACTGCAGTTGAAACGTGATTCTCGGCTCGGTCGCAATCCACCGGCCGCGCAGCGTAATTAATTCACTGCTATGCCGCGTACGTTCTATCGTCCAACATCAACTATTGTTCTGCATGCAGCGCACTTTAGTGAATGTTTCGTCGCTTCGCTGATAAACGTACAGCTGCAGTATCTCTATAGACTCTTGCGTTTCGGCTTAGTTAATACTTGGTGTAAAACGGGACTTCTTATGCCATGGACGTATGAATGAGTCAGCTTCCAACTCCATATGCCAAAATAGTCTTGAACAAAGCTATCCACGGTAAGCACTATTAGATATATCTCTAGACTGAATAGGCTAAATTTTTTCTGGATTACTGGTGTGCACTCATTTGAGATTAATCCCTCGAACAGATGCGTCCTATAATCTGTGGAAGTTAATTTAGCGCCTTTGAATCTATGCACCCTACAGCATCATGGCGCTTTAACAAATGTGCGTAATTAACAAGGTAGTAATCAGTGCGGAAGGAAGACTACAAAAATCTGGAAATGTTCTTTCCATCTTTTCCATTCCTTTTCCTAATATATTTACAGTGTCCATACCCCTTTAACTGAGCTTAGTCCCTCCCCAAATGTTGTGTCCTATACGGAAAAAGTCTCGGAAAGCGTCTTATAACTTGCGCTAACTTTCCTAGCAGATCAGGATAGACACCAGCTGCCAAAATACATAGATTGTGCGTTTTGTGGTTGCACACATTTGTGCCTTGGGCTCAGGACTGCCAATTACTCTGCAACTCAAACATGTCGATCTATATCCCGACAGCTTTGAAAATTCGTCCAAAATCACATTTACTCTTGCTGAAATTGTGCAGAGAATGCAAGGCGCAATGAAGGTTGCAAGCACGTCGTCGTCGTCGTCAGTTGTAGCTAGCGACATCAAACGCCCACGGACGCACAGTTTTACGAGCAACGTGTACAGCAGCAACAGCAACCAACATCCGCCCATGTCTGACGTACCAGTGACGTCACCACCAGAAGTCACAAGCGACATCTATGCAAGTAAGCACGGGTCGCATTACGGGTCTTGCCCGTCCGTCCGATCCAGACGGGTTCCTATAACTCAAAACAGCATGGAAAAACTAAAACTGCTGCGAATTTTCCCCAGAGCAGGAGTAACCAGTGTACTAAAAGTTAAAGGCCAGAAGCGTTGACAGCTCTGGGCGGACAGGCGCATATGACGGCCGACATTTTTCCAGTTCATACAATACAATCATCGAGAACTAGCCCAATGGTTGCTAAAATGAGTGACAGCTTCAGGAAGAAAACCACCAAACGTCCTTTCTGGCAAAGGAAATTTTGGCATGCTAGGCTATAAGATGAAAAAAAGTGTAGATTAAAAGGCCATTACTGTTTCTGTTTCTTAAATGACAACAAACTTACTGACACAGTTTCAATGTGGCATCATGCAAAACACTTAAACACAGCAAAAGAACATGAAACGTTTCACACATAATCTACATGCAGTCAGTCACTCACTATCTAGGTAAGCTTACTAAATAATTGATCATTTTATTACACTGTTCACAACATTTCATGCCAATAAATGCAAGTAAGACTCTTAAATAAATTACTGTAAATGTTCCCACACTATGTTGCAAAAAGTTTGCGTTGGACAAAGCATCTCCAAACCATATTCTACATCTCCTGCCATCAAAAAATGTCAAACAGTTCATTATCAACCTCACACCATAATAAAAAAATCATGAAAACATAAATATTGGAAATTCAAGACGTTTCCCAATTACAGTTATCAAAAAAAACATAATTAATTAATTAATTAATGAAGCATTTAAAAACTATTGATTTAATATATCATACACTGCATCTCCAAAAACGTCACCATTTTTACATTTGTGATAACTTAGTCAAATGTCATCCAATTTTACCAATTCTTGGCAGAAATGTCGCCTCACCCAGGGTATTCAAAACAAACGTGTGTACAGAAGTGCAGAGCTTGCATGTCTGTACATTTAAATATTCTTTGCCTGATTCGCACAAATCTGCACACCTAAAATCATGCTAAAATGACAGTAATGCATGGATTTAAATCAACTTTCTTTTAGCATACAGTGAAATAACAACAAACATGCACTTGCATTTAGTTCAGATAAAATTCGACGTGGACCATTGGGCACGTTTTGCATTCATAACCATCATCACCCTTATCGGCAGGATTGATCACTGGAGTCAACATGTTCAGAATCAGCTGAGCCCAGCATTCAATTAGCACATGATTTAGCTGGCCAGTTGCTGAAATTCTGCAGTTATGCCATCTGTGGCAATGCTCCCACACTGAATAATAATCAACGGAATTACAATCCGGACCCTTTGGCAGCAAGATTTTTAGTTCAATGAACTCGGACACATGGGAGTGCGAGTAAATGCCTTATTTCAGGGTGATGAAAATTAATGCAAATAAAGCAAAAAATATTTAAATGTTCTGCTATGGAAGTTTGGCCCTTTTTCACTACAACATCCTGAAACTTTTGACATATAATAAGCCTTTCTATTAGTAACCATCGCAAACAGGTAAGGTTTTTTGGCCCACCCTGTACAAACTGTTGCAGAGTCAACAGCTAACTCGCCCTCATCCCAGTTACAGCACTTGACATAAATCCAGAATTGCCTGACTTATGTGAAAACCTATCACGGAAAGTTCGACCAGCATGCTAAATTCCCAACATTTCTCTTACTCTTTGAAGCATCATACTCATTTTCTACAATCTGCAATTATCGATTTTTAGAACAAGGATTGCGTGAAAATGAAATTTATAACAGTGACAAATTTATAATGATGCAATGCAATTCACCAGAAATAAATAATAATAAATACCCATTTGGCTAAAACACAAAGTTAGCAATCAACATTTAACAGACAATATTAATTTCTCGACAATGCATGATCAATTATAAGCATTTGCAATCAGCACAGCGGTTTGCTGACTAGCGATCACATTAACTTGTGGTCCAGACTTATTTGTGGTTACGAGACCTACTTCATGGCACATGCACTATGTCATTCACTGTTCACATAATAATATATATAATAAAAGGAGACAATCTATTCTTAATGACTACACTATACATGTTTATGCACCAGTGCTATATTTAAATCAATGGGCGACTTCACTTTTTGACTTAGACTTTCGCTGAGCTTAAACATACCTACTTAGACCGAAGTTTGGACTCAGCGAAAGTCTCGGCGATTCGCTGAGTCCAAAAGTACCCACTTAGACCAAAGCTGAGCCGAACTAACCTGGCTAAAGTCGGTTCGATTTGCATGGAAGAGATAGCTCTAGCCCTTAGGGCTTAACTTTCGCTGAGCCTGAATCCGCTTCAACTTTTGACTTTAGCTGAGTGAAAACATGGTAACTATTTACAGTCATGCGTACGGATAGTTTAGTAAATTAAAGCAGTCTGGTACCAAAAATAAACGCCGTAATGAATATGCAATGACGGCAGATGTTACGTAATTACGTTATTTGCGTGCACGGCACAATTAAATAAGCAAATCCAAGCGTAAATGGTTGATTTATTTCCTGTTGAGTTTACCTGTTTTTCCGCCATTTTAATCATTTTGGTCTAAGTCTACTGACTTAGTCAGTAGACTTAGACCAAAGTTTAGTTGAACTGTGGTCTAAGTACAGCGAAAGTCTAAGTCAAAAAGTGAAGTCACCCAATGTTTACATAAACTGCAGCCAATAGTAGCCAAAAACTCATACGGTCAACTTTCTTAACAATTGGAGGTTTTCAGAAGATCAGTTACCGCACTTTTCACTGATAAGTTGCAAAAAATCAACTACAGGCTTCAGTGGGTTGTAAGTCATGATCGTTGCAGCTGATGGCTCTAGCTCAAGTCCCAGATCAGTCACTCATTTCCGACAGCACATCAAAGAAGCTTTTGACTTTACTGTGGCTTTGTTTCTTCACCTAAACAACCCACAACACATGCAATGCATTAAGCATCATCAAACAAAAGCTGCGTTTTTGATGCTTAACGCGTTAGCGTTTGTTCATAGATAAGTATATTATAAATATGCTAATTTCATTCCCAAGCCGAAGCACGAAAAACAAATTTACTAGTATACTGCCTCAATACAGCAAAACAAAACTCTTTCGAATTTCTCAGCTGCCGTGCCATGAGCAAAAATTAAAACTATTAGCTGAAAGTATTAGAACTATTAAATATATTATTATCACTAGCATATTTATAATGTATTTATCTACGATACACCTAACTTTTTAAGTCATCTGAAACGCAGTTAAAGACAAAACTCACATACATGTCTATTCTGTAAATTTCGTGAGTAAACAATATTAGTGCACTGTAGTAATTTCTGGATCGGTCAGCTCAACTGAAAGTCTTCCTCATCTGGCATTATGACTATATTTAACAAGAAATTTGAGCTAATGCTCACGAGATGTGCGAAAGCCTATAGCAATTCCGGTTCAGTAGTTTAGCTGAAAATTGGGGTGTTTACGCTAAGTTAATATAGAAATACCAAAATCGCTATCTAGATCACATAAAGATAGTAGCGTGGTGCCACCTTGTGAATGATATAGACTTGTGTCGCAGCCCGAAATTGCCAAAAAATCCATAAAAACCCCTATTTTGGCATTCAATGTCATTCTGGGTAATTGAATTTGGCGCCAATCGAGAGCCAGTGTACAACTTCCTATTAGTGATTAATAGTAACCTATCTCACACCGTTACTGAGATACAATGACTTATTGGCCAAAAATTGCCCTCTCATTTAGCGCCCTCGTTCAGGGTGACCCTCTTCGAATTTATAGAAAAGCTTTAGGATTCAAGCCGAAAGTGAAGATTTGGTGATGATAGCTTGCACCGTTTTTGACTGACCCACCTGTGTGACAGACGGACGAACAGAATTGTGATGGCTAAGACACGCTGAAAGCAGTAGATGCTTTCGCACGTAAAAGCCATTACTAAGTTATAATCACTAGTAAGTAAGCAAGTAACTGAGATCATGTAGATGGTGCAATTTCCACATATGAGTTTTTGCTGGAAAAAACCTATATCTTCATTTAAGAGATTAAAACCAGCAAAAACTTTGTTAAAACTGACAAGTATTTGAAAGTGTTCAGTACATCACCTTTTACAGCATAGACAGACTAATGGCTAAAACTTTTACCAAAATATTATATTACAGAAGCAGAATTCAACACTGGTAACATACCTAGTTCAGCAGGAAGCTGACCATTGTCACTGACAATGGATACATCAGCGTCAGTTGCAGAAGACGGCTCCGAATGTGCAGGCGCTGTCGCAGCAGCTGGCCTCACAGCCACGTATTTGCAGTGCTTCAGATGTGTAGCAAGACGATCCCTTCGACTGAACGTCTTCTGGCAGTACTTGCAGCTGTAGCTGATCACGATGTCATGCACGATTCGGTTGTGCTCGTCCAACTTCCGACGACGACTGAACTTCATCTTGCATGGCACGCACACCAAACGTCTCCATGGTGCCCGTTCAAGCACTCTTTCGCTGTCAACTTTAACACAACAACAACAGAGGGTGATGCATAAAAATGAAACATATGCACCATGCATGGAGCAAGCAATCAAACGGTTTCTGAAATGATTAGCCTCGATTGTTGCAATGACGAGTGGTGATGTCGTACACTGCGTTTAAGCATTCAACATAACTGTCACTCATTGCAACGAACGAGGCTTTTTTCTAAACTTGTCTTTATGCTCAATCCACGTAGCACCTGTACGATCCACCATACTACGCATTACCCAGGTTCACCCGATAAACACACAACTAGAAAACTGTCAGTATGAGGTCATATTAGCAATGATGCCATTACATCACCAGCGGACTGTGCACTGTCTGCGACAACATCAGCAGCAGCAAGGGCTACCAGAGCACTATGGTAATAGCTATTACCATTAAGAGAAAAATAATTTTGCAGATTCACAAAATGAGTTTTAAATAACTATTTTGTAAATTCTCTTGGCAGACATATGCACTCACGAGTGCCTTCTAGGTCTTTTTGAGTTAGGAGCCCATACAGAATAGATGGATAGATGGATTGTTTGACATATGATGCAATCTGCAATGCAGTTCATTAAGATGGCCACATAGTAAATTTCTCATGTGCTGTAGCATTAAAACTAACAAAGACCTTAGAAGCAAAGTTTAATATTTTAAATAGCATTCACAAAGTTGCAACCAGTACAGCCAGATTTCTCAGAGAGTCGGGCAACATATACCTTTCTTTTTAACCCGCCTCTTCTTAGATGAGACTTTGTGTACACGGCTGGTGGTTGGAATACGAGTAGTTTGGCTCTTTACTACCACACCTGTACTCGACATTCTCGTACCAAACTCACTTGACTGCTCTGCATCTTGGCCAAGTGCTGTCAGCATCAGTTCATCTGAAAAAAACATCAGAAATCCATTTACAGTCGATTTGTTTCTTTTGTTTAATGGTTTTCACAAGAGCAGCAGTTAGTGAAAAACCTAAAAATACTTTGCAACAAACAAAATATGTGAAGATGTGTTCACAAATACACCGTAAGTAAAAATTATGACAAAGTTCCTGAAATTATAGTTAAAACCGAGAAAAAAATAACACTTATGATGTTAAAGTATACATAAATTGCATTTCAGCTCTTAAAATATGTCTCTAGCCATATTTGGCTGTATTTATAACAAAATCAGGCCAAAGCTACAGTGTATTTGAACTAAAAATGATGCAGTTGGTCAAGTAAGACATTAATCAGAATAATTCTTTTCCCACAATATGCTTAGATTTTCCACCACCAAAACATCAAATCACAAAAAAACATACTAATTTCAGCAAGAAGCTGGTGGCTGTCTTCAGTCTTCACTGGTGATAATTCAGTTACAGCGTCAGCAGGGGGCACCTGCTTGGTACAGTGGCCATTCTTCACGTGTCTGGTGATGTGATCGCGACGACTGAATGTCTTCTGGCAGTCATCACAGCTGTACCTCACCACAGTGTGGTGTACGAATCGGTTGTGTTCGTCCAACTTGCTTCGACGATTGAACTGTTTCTTGCACTGCATGCACACTAACGGCTGCTTCGGTGCTCTTTCCCTCTTGGGAGATTTCGTAGTGCTACCATCTTTTCCGGACAAAACTTTAATCTGGTAGCCATCTGCGCTGTTGTTCTGCATCTCATGCGATTCTGCCATCAGTATCTGCTGTCGAATAACGTCTTCACCAAGCGATTCCACCAAATCATCTAAAAAACAATAAATGCTGGATATGGTTCATTCTGTATTACTTGTGGTCTATTAATGTATTAACTTCAATACTAACCAGTATATGTCAGTTACATTCAGCAGTTTTTAGACCACCAAAGCTGACTGCACATATCACATACTCAGTTGAGGCCCATTGTGCAAGTAAACCCAAAGTTAACAAGTTTGTCTTTGATTTCCCATCTCGAATGTGTCTTATCCTTAGTGGCTCAACTGGTAACATTCAAAGATAATAACAATAATAATAATATTAATACAGTAATTTATAATGCACATAGTCAGTAAACTGAATCTCAGGGGCCAGCAGTCACTAGATGGGCAGTGGTGGGTTATGGTTATTATTTATTATTTAAACTGACTAGATAACTTTTGAGATTACGTTTGAAGGCTGAACGTGGAGTTTTTAACTGAGAGAGGAAGGTTGTTCCAAATGTTGGGAGCTTTGTACGAAACTGTGCTTTTGCCAAAGTCTGTGCTGAATCAAAGGCCTCTCAAGAAGATGCTGTTCTGTGGAGCGTAGTGTTCGAGTAGGTGTATACTGATCCAGTAATGACCTCAAGCATATGGGTTGATTAGTGGAAAGTGTTTTATAGGTAATACTAGCCAGTTTAAAGGTGATGCATGAGTGAATGGACAACCAATGAAGTTCTTGTAAAATCTGCTCAAAATTTGCTCAATTTGATCAAAATTTGCAAATGCTAAATACTTAAAGATCCGTGGACGCCAAAATTAACATATACATTTTATCCATTTTCTTGAAAGTGCAGAATTTTCTGATAACTTTGACAGTAATATCAGTGCGCAGAATTTTGTCAACACGAAAAAATTTACCTTTGAAGTCGACGATCTACGAAAACGACGTAGAAAACGCGCCGCCATGACGGTCTGCGATGACGTCATGAGTTTAGCCTATAGACGTCATGAATATTAATGGCCTAGCCTGGAATGATGACGTCGTCGGCTAGGCCATTAATATTCATGATCTATATGGGCTAGGGTCATAACGTCACCGCAGGCACTCATAGATTAGAATATTTTGCATAACATAACGTAATGCCGCATTTCGTTTGAATTCACGCATTAATTTCATATATTTATGAAGCTCAAATCGACATATTATATATGCAAGGTTAAATGTCTAATTAAAATCTACAAAAATTGCGCGAATGAGTTTGATTGTGGCCATGGACCTTCAAGTCACAAAAAAATCGTTTAATTCTTTTTAGCAGAATACACAGCCATCCGACTAGCTGCACATACATAGCCCTACATATAAATGTACATGAATATGTTATTTATAGCAAAAAAAGTAGCTCAGTGCTATAATTTGAGGATAGCTATTCTTGAGAATGAAAACAATAAAACTTACGAAATGACCAGACTACTGTTTACACAAATGCAACTAAAAGTAGCAAAGATACTGCTATAGTGCTTGTGTAATCAATCAAATGTCAAATTTTCACCGAAATCATTCATCACCTGTCTTGAAGCCGGCCGTAGCATTCTGCTGCTGGCGCTGGACACACACACGGTTCTTGACATGTCTCACGAGGTGGTCGGCTCGACCAAACGTCTTCTGACAAACGTTGCAGCTAAACAGACGTTTGTCCAAGTGCACGACAGCGTGGTGCTCGTTCAGCTTGTAGTTGGTGTGAAACGTCTTGTTGCATATTAGACACACCGGCCGAATCTTTGGCGACTTGGAACGATTCCTCTTCTTTGTCTGACTGCCGGAGATGTCGTCGCCTGCTGCCAGAGGTTGGTCCATGTTGTTGTCCAATACTTGAGACTCAAGTGTCTGGTTATGACCAGAAGTATCACACAGCTGCATCGCAGATTCATTCCCGGCTCCTTCGTGTGGCTCCAGATTATTGCCAGCATCATCGGTGCCAGCCACTGAAGTCGTCTTTGTCACTTTGCCTGGCAAATCAACATGCATCCTACGTTACATTTGAATATCATAAAACACTATATTCAATATTATTTTCTAAAGTGCTTTGCTGTTGGCTGAATTACAGAAAAGACAGTAAAAAATCCTGCTTCACAGGTTCCCACTGAACATGAAGTAAATTCTGAAATGTAATTCATTTACTCGAAAAAGGAAAAAAATACGAAAATAATACCAGCAGCAGCACAACGTAAGAAATATTTAGTCAATCAATCAATCATTTACTGGTATCTGACCACTTGAATTCATACCAGTATACAATAAACACACAGACAGTACACAGTAAGGCTAAACTGACATACAAATTGATGCTAAAAGCAAACAGCCAAAAAATTCATACTAAGCACACCAAAAAACTATACAAAAAACACAAATTTGCCGAGTCATGACAACAATGGGATTATTGATAAATGTTTTCATTCCAACTCAGAAACTTATAACTGTCTGTAATTAAAGCCTGAATCATAACACCATGAATAAAAAACCGGCGTAAAACAAAATTTACCCGCATGTATTCTCAGCGTATGCTTCTGGAGGTGATCTTTACGGCGAAACTGCGCACCGCAGTTTTCGCAGTGAAAAGGTTTGCGGTTCACATGCGTTGTCATATGTCTGCCGAGTGCCGACCTCGACAGGAACTTGGCCTCACAGAGATCACAGGTGAACTGACGTCCGAGCGAATGACGTCTTGTATGCTCGCGCTGCTGCTGTTCCGACGGGAAGGTTTTTCCACACATCGGGCAGAGGTGGGCCTGCCCGGTGTGCATGGAGACGTGAAGCTTCATTGCTTCGCGGCGGGCAAACCGGCATCCACAGTGTTCACAGCAATACGGCTTTTCTCCCGTGTGAACACGAATGTGTTCCACCAGTTTGAACGAGCTGCTCAACATCTTTCCGCACACCTGTCAGACATTTACTTTTAGTATGTTCTAGCAGTGCAGATGATATCATACTAAAATACTTGCATTAAGATGTCTACTGCACACCACCCGATAAAGAGAGTACGAATCGTGCAAGACTATCGAACAATGCAACTCAAGTAACGTTTGAATCTCGGTTCAGCTGAGGGGTTAAATCACATCTGCGTATTCAAAATTGCATGCAGGTTTAAGTTTTGTTTTAGTTTTCTATGTCAACAACCAGGGTTAGAACGATACTAGCATTGGGGTATTGGGTATTGCCCAATATTTGCTAGTACTGGGTTGTATTGGGTACTCAGCAATACTTTTCTGGGCTGTGGTATCCAATACCAATACTGCCCAATGAGTTCTAAGTGCCCACCGGCCACCCTCCACCTGCCACCAACTGCTGTCCTGTAGTGATGATCAAACGTGACTGTCTCTTATTCCTGGTACAGCACAGCCACAGGCTGAGAGGCAGTGAACATTGGCAGTGACAATGCACCCTTAAATGGTGGATTGAGTGTAGGTGCTGGCAAAGCAGACCTAACAGATCCTAATGCTTAGTTAACACTGTTTGGCTTGTACGGTTAGCACAACACACTTCACTTCTCATGTCTAGCTCTAGCAGGAAACATGGCAGGAAGCCGATATCGGTATTGGCATTGGGTATTGGTATCGGCAGGACCCAATAATATTAACCCAATAATATCGTTCTAACCCCATCAACAACCGCCAACAATCATACAAAAGCATACACTAGAAGCCCAGCTGTCACTAGGTTAGCTGACCATAATGGTTGTCAGTGACCTTCAAGGTCATCCAAGGTCAACGATTTTCATGCCACCAGAAAGCCAATATGCGACTTCCTATCAATGATCAACAGCAACCTAGGCTCTATCTCGCACCGTTTAGCCACAATACATCCGTGATGGACGATGAACGACAACCATGACAATAGCTCGACCGCTAGTTAAGTACGGTCAGCTAAAAACTGGACACTGTCTTCCTGAGCATACTACCTGGCAGATGAATGGCGGTCCACCACCGGTTGGCCGATAACGCCGTTTCTCCAGGACCCCGTGCTCACTGACGTGCTGCGTCAACTCGAAGCTCTTGGCGAATGCCTGCGTGCACACGGTGCAGCGATATGGCAGCGTGAACAGAGTTTCATCAAGGACTGGAATATGCTGCTCAGCATTTCCATTCACATCATTCAGCAGCTGGGAATCTTCAGCTGGTTCGCCAGCATCACTTTCAGTTTCGGACGGGATTTCATCTGCAACAATACAAACAGCTGTAAGATCGTTTGGCAACTTTTTAGGACGAGAACAAATGAAATGTAAATGACACTTTCTTAGCACTAACTAATCGTTTAATTATTTCAGAAAGACAGCAAAAACACAACGATCACCTCTAACATGTTGTTCAGTGCAAGTAAGTAAGACAAGCAAAGTCTGTCTAATGCAACTTATTAAGAAAAATAATATTACAAAGAGTTTCACTTACTTTCAAGCTTAATGGCAACTGGTTCTGGTGACTCATTCCTACAATCAGTCAACTAAAAAATTAGCACAAATGACTGTGCCACGAAACAGATCATTCTCTATAGAAATGCACAAACGGAAGAAAATGCAACAAAATAACCTGTACACAAGTTTTTACGTGCGATAGCAGAATGCTTTGCTCGTCTTAGCCATCATCTAGGCATCTGTCTGTCTGTCTGTCTGTCACATTCGTGATCTGTATCAAAATGGTGCAAGCTAGGATCATGAAATCTTCACTGTGGGCTGCCCCAAGAGCTCTAGTTTATCGTGACAAAATTTTGTGCCCATGAGTGCAGGGGTTCCCCTCAAGCAAGGGCGTCAAAGAGGGGTACCCCCTAAAAATGCTATTTTGCCATTATTGGCTCGTATAGTGTGAAAACAATTGCAGATAGGTATAGACATGCTGCTTACCATAACAAGTACTGGTGACAGACTTTTTAGATTAACGAACATCGATGACCTTGAACCCCCCAAAAAGGGGTTTTTAGTGAATTTTTCGCAATTTTTAGATGCAGTGCACATTTCAACACTGAATTGCGACGAAATGGCTGGAGATAGACCAAAACAACCTGCATATGAAATTTTCAGCATTAAATGTAGATTTTAGCAGTCCAAGTCCCAAGCCCCTAGGTTCAAGAAGGCCGGTGCAGGCGGGTGTCAAAAACAGCTACCCCCTAAAAAGTGGTTATTTTACCGCAATTATCTCGTGCAGCATGAAAACGGTTGCAGATAGGCACAGACATGCAATAGTAACAAGCTTTTTATTGGTGTCAACGTCGATGATCTTGAACCTCCAAGATAGGGGTCTTTAGTGACATTTTTTGCGATTTCCGGCTGCGACACATATTTTAAGAGTGAATTGCGCCGAAATGGCTGGAGATGGACCTGGACAACCTGCATATGACATTTTTAGCATAGAATGTACATTTTTAAAAATCTAAGTTTCGATCTCTTAAATTCAAGGAGTCTTCCGTATGGAGGTCTCAAATTTAAGTATTCTTTCAAAATGCATTAATATCTTATTGCTGTAGGCCTACACTGATTGCCAAAGTAGCAGGACCGCTGCTATTGCGCATCACATGAGCTTTGCTCAAATTACTTGTACTAATACTAACCAAGGCAAACACTATACACATACATACAGACAAAAACTTCTTGTAGTCATGACATTTGAGTTAGAAAGATACCAAAAAAGCTACCCAGTACTCAATACCCAATATTATTGGGTCCTGCCTAGGGACCAACCGAATTCACAGAAAAAAATGCATGATTTCATGGCAGAATTTTTAAAATGTGTCAAATTTGAAGGAAAATTCACGGAAAGAGTTTCGCAAATTCACGGGCCCCACAGACATTATTTCGAGGTGCTGCACTATTGCAAACGAAGAAATTTTAAAACAACGAATATTTACTACACTAAGTCAAGACTCAAGACAGTCAATGTCAACTACTTAGTGCCGAAGTGCGACACGTAGCAAACAGCAACATCCGTACAAAAGCTGCTGATAAAACTCTGGAACTGTCATAAATTAAACTAAAAGCGCTAAAATTCACGAAAAATCACGGATTTAATGGAAATTGGCGTTTTTCACTGAAGAAGGCCAATTTCACGGAAAATGTCACGGCCATGAAATCGTGAATTAAGTTGGTCCCTAGTCCTGCCAATACAGATACGCAATGCCAATACCGATATCAGCTTAATGCCATGTTTCCTGCTAAAGCTAGACATGAGAAGCGAAGTGTGTTGTGCTAACAGTGCAAGCCAAACGGTGTTAACTAAGCATTAGGATCTGTTAGGTCTGCTTTGCCAGCACCTACACTCAGTCCACCATTTAATGGGGCAATGTCCTTTCACTCTCTGTCCATTGCCTCTCAGCCTGTGGCCGTGCTGTACCAGGAATAAAAGACAGCCACGTTTGATCATCACTACCGGACAGCAGTCAGTGGCAGGCAGAGGGTGACCGAAGGGCACTTAGAACTCAGTGGGCAGTATTGGTAATGGATACCACAGCCCAGAAAAGTATTGCCCAGTACCCAATACAACCCAGTACTGGCTAATATTGGACAATACCCAATACCCCAATGCTAGTGTCGTTCTAAACCTACATAGCGTCACAACAATTTGTTGATAGATTCCAGATAGTTTATAATTAACAGCCTCTATCACAGCACATCACAGGAGTGTTGTAAAACTAATACCACCACAATCTATAAAATAATAGATATTTTCATTTTTAACAGCTAGCGTTTATTTAAATAATGTAGAAAATTTATTGCACCTGGTAACATTTTTACTGCACATCACAAGGCAAAGCACAATAACATTAACATGCCACGTATCAAGCAATGTAACTCATGTAACATTTATGGGTCATTTCAGCTAATGTGACACAATACACGTAAATCACATATGTGACAAAAACATAAAAAAATCATTTTAATCATATGTTATGTATTATTCTACCATTTCACTTCTTTCAAAATCATGCCAGTAATAGACTGTCATCTAAACTATATATTACAAAAAATGCAGTTGACTAGTTATATATTGTAAAAGTCTATAACAAACATGATGAATACAGATAAAATTAAGAGTCAGCTATCTCAAAGACACTGTGGGAGTGTGGGTTTTATTAATGATGAACAGCAATCACAAAATCAAAATAATTAATGCAGCCTAGAAAACACAAGTCTTTTATAATAATCTTTTGTAATAATGCTATACTGACCTTGCAGGGGTTGCAGGTTGAATTTTACTTTCAATAACCACAGGCCTTCGTAACAGTCCTTCGTCAAGCCACTAACAAAACAACATACACTTTCTCTTGCAATAAATTGTATTAAAATTAAATACACCAAAAACATTTCCCCAAAATAAACTATTTTTGAACAAGTCACTGACAAGAATGCCAATCTAGAAGATACCGGTACTCAAGCAAAACTCGATACACTGTTTTCACACCATCCTAATACGAATCAACATTTCTACCAGAACTCGGCAAAAAACTAGCAAACCTAAATAATGACCATGATATCGGGAAATACATACAGTCCAAAATTCATCACAGATGGTAATCTCAGTCTGACATGATTTAGTAGCTTGCTGATGACCAGATCTTGCTTCACGTGGTCTGCTCTCAGACAAATCAAGCAATTCCGGCTTTACGTCAAGTGCTTCCATGTGGATAGGAGCGGCTGTGTTCACCGGCAGTGCCAACATTTGTGCGCATCTGTCTGCGTCTAAGTCTGTACTGTTCATTATTGGAGTTCTCAAGACAAGACTGTCAACTTCATCCATTGTCACGCTGCAATACGTTACACACAATATCACTTTACCACCGACCAAGTATGATTAATTACCACATTGACCCACATCAGACAACATCAGACTATTGTCAGACCATTAAGGTTACGCTACCTGATGTGGTCCGATACAGGTCAATGAAGTAAGTTCATCATACCCCTGCCATACTAAGACATATGATATTACTATACTCGTGGTAACCCAAACACCTGGCATATGTCTAACCACTATGCTGCCAATTTAGTAAAAAAATGTCAAATGCCACTGAAAATTTATCTTTAATAGATATTTTCGGCCATATTTATAAACACTCTGAAAAATTAATATGGTAAATGCTTCAATATGTGGCAGTCTCTAAAAAAGCATGGTTTAGGTCTTTTGTTCTAACAGTTCTAAGCCAATGGCTTGTGTTACAAGTTTTAAAGTTCATTTCATCTCTCCTCAACTCATACGCGAATCAATGTCTGGCTTTTTCACCCCATGGCTATTTTGCCCCCTGGCTTCTTCTCTCCCTGGCTGATTTGCCCCATCACCTTGGATGATTCATCCCGTTAAATAATTCAATATCGATTAGTACTAAGGCAAGAAACATTGCAGCTACTTATTAACCTATAGCAGTGCTGCTATGGAGCCTGAGATGAGTGACTTCCGCTTTTGTGCTGCAAACACTAATAATGCTTAGAATTTTTGTCACGTGTAACATTAATTAACAACACTTGACTGTATGCTGCATAGGGTTAGACTGATGACAGCCTCCTGCTTAAGACTAGAATGCAAAAGATAGATTGCGCAGCATGGCACTCAGCCAAAAATGTTAATGTTTTGTCTACAGTGTTTTAAGTATCTTTATCATCAAAAATGCGATATTTGCAGCTAAAATTTTTATTTTGTGGAAAATATAAAACTGAAATTGAGTTAGAAATTTGCAAGCATATGTTGAAATTAAGCTATATAAGTCAACTCAGCATTTTATCCCAACAGAGTAGGTAAATCGAGTTCTGACCTAGATTCCTCACACAATATTCATTTATCTGCAGTTTAATTGTCAGTTTAATTGTCAGCACACAGATTGCACCGATACTGCTCAGGACCATTGTCACTCACTCGTCCCACACCAGCATGGGCAAAAATCGCACCCCACGCAGGCGATGATATCGGCATTGATACGCTTGCTTTTCCGGGTGGGGGGTTCTTGCCTATTGCAGGCATGACATATGGACTGATCAATGTCCCGGTAATCACTGGTTATTGCATAAGCAGCAATGCTGGCTGATCGCACTATTGACTGCTTCCCGGTGAGAGTCACGGTGCACGCTGTGCCTTTAGTGTCACCATGCAATGACACACAGTGTGCACTCTTTCGCATGACAGCCTGTTTGTTTAGAATAGTGGGTAAACTGCGAGGAATCTATTGATAGCTGACCAATCGTGTGCCGCCTTGCACACTTTCTCATACTATACCCTCCTCGCACCTTGTGCCTCGCATTTTACCCAACCCCGGCGAATCATCAAAGGTGCGGGGGCGAACGAGATAGGGGGTCACACCAAAACATGCTGAAACGCTGGGACAGCCTCGAGGGGTGGGTTAATCCGTGGTTGTGGTCCCCAATACTCCCCATGGTGCATGGTGGCAACGTCGGGACACTGCGGGACACTCGTTAAAATTACTTGTCTGACGCAAGCACAAAAACGGCCCAGTCTGACAGCAAGCCAGAACAGGCACGTGAATTACATTTGCATTGTTATAGAAAATTGTTTAAGTAAGTTATTTCGAAATAACGACTTTAGTCTCAACAAACTGAACAGCTGAGTGTGTAACCATTCAAACCAATAGGCTACCGTTAGTTTTACTTCTACTTTAATTGTGTTAGCCTGAGTGGCCCATATTATCCCCCAGGCTGTCCCAGCGTTGTCCCGCCATGTTTTAGTGAGATGAAGATAGAGGGCTAACGAGCCAGGGGGAACACAATAGAAAAGCGAATAAGCCGGGCACAAAAAAAACCAACCAGAAGACAAACGGGTACAATTACACTAATTTAGACCAGCTTCATACTGCACCAGTGAACTCTACTCGTCGAGTGCTAGAAAAGATATCATTACACCACCGTTCAATTCTTTCCACAAGTAGCAGAAAAAACACTTTGAAGCGAATAAGCGAACCCCGGAAACGTGTGAAAACATTCACATGTCAACATTTATTATGTTTTAAATTTTATTTTAAATTTTGATCCCATTTTATATTTAATTCCATTTTAATTCAATTTATTTTATTTTATTTTTGATTTTGACTTTATTTTGAATTTATTTCTGCAGCAAGCATTTTCTTTTTGGAATGCCTTACTTACTTACATTATGTTCAAGTTCATGACTTTGACGCTTAGCCATTCTACCGTCTACGTTTTTTTGGCGATGATGCAATCATGACGCGTGAATTTTTTTTCGGTGGTCGCTATAATAACAGTGAGATCGGTACTTCAATGTGTTTTTTCTGCTACTTGCGGAAAGAATTGAATGGTGGTGTAATGATATCTTTTCTAGCATTCGACGAGTAAAGTTCACTGGTGCAACATGAAGCTGGTCTAAATTAGTGTAATTGTACCGGCAAACGAGCCGTGGGCAAAAAAGAGGGACGAATCAGCCAGGGAGCAAAACGGCAAAGGGGCGAAAAAACCATAATTCCGTGAATCGGGTACGAACTAGATTCAGTCCGCTTTCAACTCGACAAGGCGAGTTTCACAAAATATATATAAACTGTAAATAACGTAACAAATTTACTAACAAAAACAGACAAAATTCCAATAAAATTGCGTAGTAATTATTAAAATAACTTCAAAATCGAAACAATAAAATAACCGGAAGTTAATAAAATATCCACGCTTTGCATAAAGGAGGATATATTTTGAAACAAAATGAAATAAAGAAGTAAGTGTATTCTGCTACAATAATAAATATACCGTATTTTGCCTCCTATATTTTTTGCATAGATAGCTCAGTTATCGTCTGGGTTAATGTTCAACATTTAATGAGGTTTAATACCATCAAATTCTAGACTATCTGTGATCGCTATCGTTGTCGCTGTAGCGTCCATTTTACATTTAACACTATTTCTGTTCTCAGTATTATTATCTCTCATGTCATTTTTCTTTTAAACATTTCAGTTCTTTTTAATTTACGTGCTAGATTAAACTGACAGTTTGTTTGTCAGTTTTTGAGTGCAAATTCTCCATTGTATTGTATTGTATAGCGTCTAGAAGCAGCAGTTTGGCGACAGAACTGACGGAATCAGCAGTGTCCACATCAGCAGAAGAGAGTCTGTTGTCAGTACATCGTCTGATTCTCATTGCCGCGTGTTCTGCAGCTTGTCTCGTAGTTATAGTCACTACACTAGCCGTCATTGCTACACAAAGGTAAGATTATAAGCTTCTCGAAGCACACGTGCCACTCATGGAAAGCCTGCAGGCTGAGGCTACGTCAAAGTAGGTCCACTGCGGCTATTTGCTGTAGGCCTATACTCAGTGGCTTCTATCCCCCAAATCTGGAATCGAAATTATGCGCAACCCTCAGTTTTGGGCTCAATTTCTAACTCAAGTTTCCCCTTCCATTTTGGGCTTTTTCCTCCTTTATGTGTAAGTTGAAAAATATGGGAAAAGTTTTGTTAGGGGGAAAATGGAGAAATAGAGGGAAGTAAAAAATGGAGGGGTTTTGTTAAGGGTGTAAATTGAAAAATAGGGGGAAGTTTTGTTAAGGGTGTAATTTGTCTAGTGAAAAATAGGGGAAAAGTAGTAAAAAAATAGGGGGAGAAGTTTTGTTGAGTGTAATTGAAAAATAGGGAGAAGTAAAAATAAGGGGGAGGTTTTGTTAAGGGTGGTTTGCCAAGTAAAAACTGGGGGAAGTAAAACATAGTGGGAGTTTTGTTAAAGGTGCAGATTGAAAAATAGAGGAAAATAAAAAATAGGGGGTTTGTTAAGGGTGTAGTTTGCCCGGTGAAAATGAGGGGGGTTCTGATCTACAACCTTATCAACACTCCCCCTATTTTTCACGGGGCACAAGCTGCTCCCACCAGGTATAGGGAGAGAGGCCTGTTTTAACTGTGTGGTGATAACTTAATAAGACCTGTGTATACTGTAGATAGGCAAGTTTGATTTAAATAATGTTTTGTATATGAGCGTCTGATATATAGTTGTTTTTAGCAATTTTGCGACAGTGTGAAAAATTTTAACAGGACACCGTGAGGACAGCCCGTTTGTTTTGTAGGCTCATATTCTGCTTGTCTGTGCGTTTTATACGCATGACTTTTGTAATAAATAATAATGGAGCCTAATAATAAAGTTTCTATGATGTCATGGCATCTTTCAACAATGGCCATCCCAATATTGGTCCGTCCATTGGTGTGAGTTACAGACAGACACGTCGTCGTCGTGAGCGACAGATGAATCGAGCTCAATACGCCGTGAACGTCCGGCTTCAACAGAGCCCTGCTGCCTCCGCAGCCCCATCTACAGCGGCTGCCAATGATAACTGGGCATTCCTCTATGACGCCAATGCACTACCAGGATACGCTTCACTGCCTTATAACAGGTACAAGCACACAAAGGTACAAACTTCAATGACTTCAGAGTTCAGATAAGAAAATCATTTATCTGATTCACTCTCATCTATTCATGCCACTTGTTGCCTTATCAATTAACACTGTGCATTAATTTATTTCATTTTCATCATTTTCTTTATTTCAAGTTGCTGGACTGAAGATTTAGCTTTACTTTTCCTGTTAATGCAGTTATGAACTTATTCTAATGTTCATAAATTTTCGTGCAGACTTATCTGGCGTCATTCTGTAAATAATCAAATGTTGTCACACAAAAATTTCACCTTTTCTTTGTACACTACTAAAGACCTGACAATGCGTGTATATGTGTAACAGTGATCACTCGACAGCTTTGGTGCACAACAGCGGCGTTATTCCTGTTCACTTTCTACCAGCACATCCCACGAAGCAACTGGAAAACGGGTAAAAATCACATTAATATCATGGTATTACTACAAACATAGCTGTACTATTAAAATTTATCAACTGTGAATGTTACAGTAGATCAATCATATAGCACATGCACAAAATCGATCAATGAGACAATATGCAAACATAAATCATAAATTTGCATGACCCACTATAAACAATGTAGCTAGACGCTGATTGTTTGGAGGGCCTTTCAAGGCTGAAAACTCATTGAAATGCCATCTACATCAACCAGTCAGTCAGTCAATCAATCAAATCGAGTTTGTTTTTAAAATATGGCAGTGGTGTCAACCCTCCACAAGATTTCATTAAAATCCATTTTTAACTTTTAGCAGTGCATTGCAATGTATGACCACGGTCACCACACTTATCTCAAAATGGTAAAATTAATAAACACAGTAAACACACACATATTAGACAACAATATTTTCCACAATCTATACATCAGTGAAACGTACATCCTTTACGAACTCTAATGATTCGGTTGCGGATATGATGTCATTGTAATTTATGACGTCACAGAACATTAAATAAAACCGATTTCCAGTGTCAACAAAAGAGGCTCGAGTCATTCATCATCATGGATAGCGGACACCATCATTACCAGATTTCAGATTTCAAAACAGATAATAGTCAGTGGGGGTAAGGTCGTTGCTGTATGCAGAAAGGTCTTGGTGTAGAAAGTCATAGTCATGAACAGCCAGCTGGGTAACTGTAGACTTTGGACTGGACTGCACTGCTAGAATTTGGGGAAATTGCACAGGGCTTGCTCACAGCCCCCTGCCCATCAGGGGCCCATGTAACTAGTCACAAATTCTGATTGGGCCTTTCATTAACACAACAGATTTAATTAATAAACCTAGCTACAGACTGGAAAATTGTCATGCAACAGTGATTCTATGCTGTTTGCATGAGCGCTCCAAATCGTTTCGGTTTCATAAATTACAAAGATGTCATATCAGCAACCGACTCATCAGAGTTCGTAAAGGACGTACGTTTCACTGATGTATCGATCGTATAAAATATTATTGTCTAATATGTCGAGGCCAGAAACCTTTGGGATGACCCTCGTATATATCACAAAACGTTCTCCAACCGAAACTAACTACAAATGACAATGTTACTTACTGCAGGTCACTGCCAACAATCAAATGGAGACCAGACAGAATGGACTGGCACATCAGTTTTGACTACAACAGGTAACTACTAGCAGCAATTAATCATTCACTGATAACTTGAGTACTACGAATAATTGAATATCCATACAAGAGTTGTACTTCAAATATCCAATTATTGATACAGCTATTATCAAATATGATAATATCTGATAATATGATAATAATTAATGATTATGATAATAATTTACTCCTCCTATGATCTGTACTTCTTGTATGATCGTATAATAAATACATATTCCTACAAAGGTCCATAGAGTAAACCAGGTCATCGTTTAAGCTCATGTACAACTGTTTGCTTTTACACTGTTTGCTGCTAAGCTGATATAAGTTGCAAGTTTGTAATAAGGAAAATATTTTAACACATAATTTGGTGCATTCCTTCATGTAATAGCAATAAGCAATAAAATGATCTATATAAATTTAGCCAAATCATTAGCTTTACTTGCTGATTTGTTAACGTCAATTTGACAACAACTGCTGCATTTTTTAGAACAAGTTGTTCTAAAAAAATGCAGCAGTTATTGCTGAACAAGTCAGTAAATCAAGGCAGTAATTTAGATAAACTGATACAGCTTAATAGTCACTGTTTCAACAAATGTGTTATTCGAAGACCTGGAGCTAAATGGCAGCTGTGGAATAACCCGGTTTACTCTATGGACACATGATGCCTATATTAATATAGCAGGAAGTTGACAGAAGGTGTTTTACTGTTATTGCTGCAGGGTGAAGATACCAAGACCAACAGTTGTCAGCGGCGAAAGCAGAGCTTCTCTTTCCACAACTCAAATCCCAAGACTTTACACCATGTGAAAAGTAGGGCCCACAGTTTTCCGCGGTGAATTTAGCCAAATTCTGCAGCTCACCGTGGCAAAATTGTCCAAATACTGTGGCTTACCATGGCTTTCCGTTTGTGCATAAACTGAGCTTTATTCTTTTTAAATAAGAAATCTGAGCTAATGCTCATGAGACGCACGAGAGCTTATGGCAGGTCGCAGCTAATATCAGTTTACCTCCATCCATTTTGTCGCACTTCACTCTTTGGCAGCCAAAAATCACACAAAATCACTAAAATCCTCTATTTTCTATGTTCAAGGTCATACAAGGTCATCGATGTTGATACCATTAAGCACATCACCATTGCTTGTTACGATAATATAGCCAAATTTTGCCAAAAACCAGGTCACCAGGGAGGCAAACGTGAGACACCTCCCTTAAAAAAGCGTTATTCTGCCGCTATTGGCTCGTCTAGCATGAAAATGGTTACAAATAGGCACAAAGGTGAAGGTAAAAGGTAAAAGTCGTCAATTTGTATAGCACATCATCGCAAACACGCCTCTAATGCTGGCAGGCTTCGCACCGAGATAATTTACCTGCACGCAGGCAGTCACCCATCGCAGTACTAACCGGGCCCGGCGTAGAGTAACTTCGTTTCAGCCGAAACGCGTTACCGAACGCGTTACCAACTACGCCACGCCACCAACACAGACACAGACATGCTGCTTATCATAAGAAGCACTGAGGACGAGCTTCTTAGAAATGTCAACGTCGATGACCTTGAATGACCTTCAAGCCTCAAAATAGGGAATTTTAGTGAATTTTTCAGCATTTTGGGCTGTGACATGCATTTCAAGAGTGAATTGCACCAAAATGGCTGGAGACAGATCAAGACAACCTGCGTAGGAAATTTTCAGCATGGAAAGTAGATTTTAGCAGTCTAAGTCTGGACCCTCTAGATTCAAGGCCTGCACATGCGTGTGTCAAAGAGGGGTACCCTCTAAAAAGTGGTTATTTATCTGCCATTGGCTTGTCTAGTGTGTAAATGGTTGCAGATAGGCACAGACATGCCGCTTACCATAACAAGCACTGACGACGAGCTTCTTAGGAATGTCAACATCGATGACCTTGAACCATAAAAATATTGATTTTAAGTAATTTTTTGGCGATTTTTGGCTGCAAAAGAGTGAACTGCGATGAAATGGATGGAGATAGACCACGATTACCTGCGAACAGAAACTGCCATAAGCTCTCTCGCATCTCATGAGCATTAGCTCAGATTTCTTGTATAAATTCTAACACCTATTCCTAAAAATATAAAGTCCTTTCCTCTTTCAGCAGCCATCAACATTGTAGTAATCGGTGCAGTAGTTATTAAGATATAACCAAAACGGGACCCTAACCTTTTCCTTATCCCCTTTTCTACAACAAAAGTGAGTCCCCCAATTACGTAAAGGTGCCCCCGTAATTGACTGCTGATGATCGATCTCATATTTTTTCATCAAGTTTCCATAAAAACTATATATATCACCACAATCTCTACTTGCCACATTAACGACTGAGATATTTGGTATTTCTAATTCACGTACTTTGACAAAATGTGACATCTTTTCGACCTACTTAGTCAAAATTCACATTTTCCACTAAGTCTGGATATGCAAATCCGGTACCGTTGGAAAGCGTATTGGATAAGGATTCCAGTGGTCCAAATCGTTTCCAAATCTGTTCAGTAGTTTAGCTAAAAATTGGGGTGTTCATGCTAAGTTAATATACAAATACCAAAATCTCCATCTCGATTGCATAACGAGTTAGTTGCGTTGCCAACTTGCGAACGCAGTAGAGTTACGCTTACACCAAGTCTACGGGTCAGACTTCAGACTTGTGTTAGCCCGCTTTTCTCCCCCTCATTCTGGCAGACTCCTTTACCCAGCGGCATGAAATTTTGTCCCAAAATACTAGACATAGAGCTATCATATGGTGAAAACCCAAAGTCTCTATCTCACCTGGTCTTGAAACAGTACCGGGTTGTGACAGACAGACAGACAAACATACCGACAGACAGAATTACCATAGCTAATACGTGCTATATAATATGCTAGCTCTCGTGCGTAAAAACCTTGTTTTTGGATGCTGGCATGGCACTCAGTTATGCTAGCAACATACAAAGGAAATTATTGATCTTTTTTTTCTTTTCAAAAGTGCAATTTGTCAATTAGTCGCATTGTTTTAATTTACGATTGTGCCATACATGATGGTAATTATTAGTAGGGATGCAGTTTTAGGCAGTTCAGTACTTCAGTTTGATTTTTCTCCATGATATAGTGATTTTTTAACTTCTGCAAAATTTTGCGAAATTCCAAGGCAACATCAAAATTCCATCGAAAAGGGCAAATTCCACGACTCTGCTTGAAATTCCACGGCCAACAGAAAACTGTGGGCCGTAGTGATAAGAACATTAAGACATGAACACTGTTAAAGAACAGATATATAAATGTAACAGACCTAACTTAATGTATCGATGCAACAAATTTGTTCTTGCTTAAAAACCCATTTGAATTCAAAAGTTTAGCAGACACTGATACTTGTAAAACAAGCTGTATTTGTAAGACCACCACTGTCGTTGCTGTGCTGTCATCCATAATGTATGACTATGACTGCTACTAGACCTATTACTACGTTCATTTCAGTTTTTCTCCCAGTGCTTGCAAGGCTTCTGAGCTGGCTAACAACTAATGAACCAATAGTCCCTAAGGCTCGGTTTCTGGTTCTAACTAGCCAGATAAGTTACATGCTAACTGACAGATTTCACAAACTGATAGATTTGCTTAACTCCCATTTCTCGTAGCACTAACCAATATTAAAATGGCCAAAAATTTAACTGGCTGAAATCAGCCACTTAGCTAACTGTCAATCGTAATAATCGTATTTAACACAACTTTTGTACCATTTTGCAAGCAGTTAGTTGAAAAATGTGATACCATAAAAAGATTTTACCGCATAGTTCTGCATTCAAAATGCTTCAGGAGACATTTGCTGATACAAATTTTACTACAAAATCCATTCATGAATGGACAAAATGGCCATCCACAATCGCTTGGCTGGCTTTTGGGCTAGCTGACGTGCGCTTGCGCTCATTAATATTCATTACGCCTGCCTGCGCTAGGCAAAAGTATTAGTGCCATGCGCATCATTGCTAAGCATTAAGCAACTGTAGTTTAGTGCTCAGTTAGCCTACGGCCAGTCAAGGTTTTGTTCAGAAATGCGTAAAAACTAGTGAGTTGAAGTTAACAGATGGTTTACTGAGTAGTTAACTAAAAATGGAAACTGGGCCTAAGACATGACACTATAGAATCATACAACAAACTATTAATGCATGCTAGTAAATGGCTAGTAATCTCCGCGACACTGCTAAGTTACGAGCAGGCACATAATCTGCAGGTGGGCAGACAGGACAAGATAACAGCACTGCTCCACCAAAAGGCATTAAACGTACTTCTCTGGTAATGACATATTTCTGTACATTTTTCCAGCTGGCCAACAAACAGCAATAATAACCTGGTGTACAATATCACTGTTCTGCTAACTAGATTACAGAAGTAAGTATATAGCATGAACAACTGAACGTCACTGACGCCTTGTAAATATCCAACACAGACTCACGTGCTGATCATTACAAAAATAATGAAGTCTTTAATAACTAAGCAGTTATGGCCCCAACTGACAAAAAACGGCTGGGCAGTGGGCATATTATTCTGTTGCCAAATCAGTGATGTGACGGCCTATCCTCTGACTGTTTGCTGTATTTTGAAGCAGGTCCATCATGACTGGATTGCCCTCGCATTCCAGCATAATTAACACGATTGTAGTTGTCCTTCGGCAGAAACTGATCTCGTCTGTGATAATAATGACCAGCAGTGTCTCTGTTGTTACTACCGCCTCTCCAGTGATGGCCATTCGAATCATGCTCACGGCGAGAAAACTGACCACCATAATGTGGTCTTTCGTAGTCACGACTTTGTTGATCTTGCTGATTTCTGTGCACATATATTATCAAAGTATTTTTTTTTAAAATAGGGCATAACACTCGATCACAGCAAGCACAAATTTTCAAAAGAAAATTTGAAACAAAAATCGAATAGTACAAATATTCCAACGTTTATACTTTAATCAATCTGTTTTCCAGTTGTCCCTGACCACTTTGTAATTTTCTGATTTTCCATGTTTTCCAGGTGAGTGGTCAACATGAATGGTATTTTCGCAAAGTAACTTAATGAATAGCATTATATGGACGACCGGCCGCAAAAAATTTGAAATATTATACGGCTGAATGGCCGAACAAATGGCAGCGTTATACGAATGAACGGCCCCATATGTTTAGAATATTATCTGGCCGAATGGCATCAAACGTTTTGACTGTTATATAGACTATCTTCACCATTGCATGGACGTTTAATAGGCCTACTGGCATTTTACATGAGTGCGAAAACAGCTGTCTAATATCCATAACCATAAGCCTAGGTCTACTATTAAAAAGCACCCTCACATTTAGGACCCTGTCACAGTCTTATAGCAATCTGGAAATCGTCTGTCATGTAAAGACAGGATGGCTAACTGAGCGATTACGACCGATGGCAAACATGTCAGCACATGCCAGTAGCCTAACTAGCAGCGAAGTTGGGACTGTAGGCTATTTAAACGACACAGTCTCTGTAACTTCTAGCTTATTCTAGCTTATTCAGTTCGTCGACATTAATCAAGTCGTAGACAACAGCAAGGTCATCGAGGGTACAACCACATAAACTGATTTGCTGTTAAAAAGTTAAGAACTGAATATTAACTGTTATTTTTTTGTGGTTTCATGTGGAGAAGTCGATTTGCAACTCGCCAGGTGGCGCGCTGATCACCTTGTACTTCTTTGTCTACGAATTTACGAACCATATCAGTGCACGATCCACGGTGGAGTGTGCAGAGCTACAGCGGCAGCGTCCTAGGCTTCTTTGTCAGGCTTTTTCCTGGTAAGGCAGTAACGGCATTTTATGCGCCATCCATCGAAGCTGCTTGGCCGCTCTGGCTTCCGAGGATAACCATCGACTCGAGATTATATCGAGATAGCAAACTGTCAACCTGGAGGTCGACGGTTACTGTCGTCAGTGCCAGGAACGTTAAATCCCCGCAGAATACAAAATTTTCCGAGTCGACAGTAGCAGCTGGTCAAACAAGTCGGCTAGTGCATCGCTGTAGCGCGTCAAAAAATTGCGACATGCATTATCATGTTAATACAGAATTATCGTAGGCCTACACTGCAGAATTTTGAATGTAAATGTGCGTTTTGATATAATTCATTCGAATAATACTGAGAATTATAGCTTTTTTGCCCCTTTGCCGATTTGCCCC
>Ga0209367_1001105_pt1 | contig 31733 bp, 16 predicted proteins | sample WorMetLIZISLAND2_FD_187412 | JGI IMG/M metagenome (GOLD analysis project Ga0209367, IMG submission 187412) | Marine gutless worms symbiont microbial communities from Max Planck institute for Marine Microbiology, Germany - Olavius geniculatus... ...
GCAATATACGTGGTGTCAGCACGGACTGGTGTACTACGTTGTTTCGGCTTACGACTTCTGTTTTTGTATTTTTATTTCAAGTATTTAGAATGGCTAGTCTTGTAAGGGCCAGTCTGGAATTCAACACGCGATAATATCGCCCCAAAACCATTTTTGCTGTTTTCGAGTTTTAACTCATATTGCCCTTACATAGCTTTGTAAACTGTTGAAGTTTTTTTGCTCTGATTTTTGCTGTTTTTAGTCGAATTTTGTCTAAATTTGTGGTATTTGATTTTATGACAATAAATTTATTTACTGTTTTCAGAATATCTCTGGGTGGGTAAAGGAAGTTGGTGCAAGGAAAAAATTATGTGTGATGTAACAATGTCTGCTGCAGCCAATTTTGTTTTTGAATAAGAACGGTTAGTTGCCATGGCAAAAGGAGTCGTCATGAAACAAATTTAAATGACACCATCGGATAGACCGGGCCCGAAAATAGGGGGTAGGTGCAAACAGCGCGCAATTATCTTTCACGGGCGCCGAGGTATAGACAATTTTGTCCCAATATTCGTTGCCATGGCAACGGGGGTCGGCAAGGGAAAAATTTAAGTGACACCATCGGATAGCTCAGGCCCAAAAAAGGGGTTAGGTGCAAACAGCGCACAATTGTTTCTTACGGGGACCGAGTTATGCCGCTTTGAACTCTCCATTGGCTGTAATGCAAAATTTTGCAACTTTTGAATGGTTGCTATGGCAACAAGGGTTGTTAGGGGGTAAATTTAAATGACACCATTAAATTGCTCGACCCCGAAAATAGGGGGTAGGTAAACACAATGCGCAATTATCTTTTACGTGGACCGAGTTATGCCGCTTTGAAGTCTCCATAGGCTGTAATGCAAATGTTCAATTTTTAAAAAAAAATTTTAAATTGGGGCATAAAAAAAGTAAATTTTGAAAAATAATTTAATTGAAAACATATAAGGAATGTGTCCGGCTTCAGGACGCTTCGTTTGAGCCATTAGCGGCGTCGGTCGGTCCAACGAGGTAGTCGTTGTAGCCGTGCGCAAGGAGAAAAAAGAAGAAAATAGACCCTTAACGGCGAATTTCGCGCAAGCGCAGCCACGTTCCCTTTGAACCGATTGTAACCAAATTTTGCATGTGGGGTAGAGTGGGCGATATGATCACTGACGCCAAGTTTTATGGAAATCAATTAAGGGGTTTCGGAGTTACAGGACCCCCCCCAAACGCCATTTTCTATACTTAACTTTCATCGTCCTCACAACAGTGTCAGCACTACCGTGCTGCACTGTGATGATGACGACGCAATCATGCTGTGGTGATTTTTGGTCGTCGCATTCGCTTACACTGTCACTGAAGATTACGTCTCACTGCTACTGCTTTCGGACCAATATTTTGAAGTTGGGCTAATTCGCTTAAGCCGGACTTTAAGAGAGACTTTTTTGGTATTTGTCACAGCAGATTCTTTACAGATCAAATACCCTAAATATCGCCAAACCCAAACCAACAGCGTTATGACAGTGAAAAATAGTTTCATTAAAACAGCGACATTAACAGCAGATAATACATTTTAAAGTATTGTATAATTTGCAAGAACACGATTTTTAACGCACACACATCAATATAAAATTTTTAACTAGTCAAGTGAAGTCGCATATACAAATATCGGACACACAGAAAAATGATGTATAGCGATTTGACAAATATAAAGATAAGGGGCCGTATAATTCGAACACACGCAAGAAAATGCAGACATAATTACACGACAAATTAACTCGGGGTTAAAACGTTTATTAAACGTACGTTGTTAAAATGTTGGGCGGCAGAGCGTAGCAGTCAGTCAAACAAATTATTCTGCGGTTTAATGATGCTTTCGGTGAAGTAGTTCTAGCAACATCTAATGAACACGTTTATAGACACAGTCTATGACACCGAGGGTCAGCGACCTAACAATGCAAGTGGTTGGCAGATCAGTTTGTTATTACGATGGCGCCAAAGAAGAGGTTATCGTGACAAAGTCCGTTTGTCTGTTGGATCGCGACGCTGCAAGCTATAGGCGACCATTATTCCCAGACAGCGTGTCTGTGGCTGTTCTGTAACTGTCTGCATCTCAGCGTCTGCTGCCTGGTCGCTGTACGTTTTGTGTTATAAACATTAAAAAACGTTCGCGCTATGCTACAAAAATTGTCTGTTTGTCTGTCGGCCGTTATAACTCATAATTATTATGATATTATCTACTCATATTATGATTACTTGCGAAAGAGAGCTTAAGATATAGCAACACCATCCACATGATGAAGAATGCTTCATTAGCATTAAATATTAGCTTACTAGAAGTCTTTCAGACTAGTCACATTCGTTAGCCTTAGGTTAACAGCAGCACCAGTAGTAAGTAAGTAAGGCAGTAAGTAAATGGGTTCGTTCTATTAGCTCTGTTGTCTGCGGGGGCTAATTAGCTCCGCGGTAGCGGGCCGTAGAAAGTTAAGGGGAAGACACACTCAATACTGCATACAATTCTGATTAGATTCTGCTTTATTCTACACAAATGTGAAGCGACTGTGTTCGCTTCCACGTCACGGCAGCGACTGATAATATAGCGATAGCTGCCGAGTTGCTGCCTGAGTTAATTAGTTGGGTCTGCTCAATGTTAAACTACGTCATCTCTTACCAATAACATAACGTAGTCCTGCCAGTTCAGTGACACCGGCTGACTTGGACGCTGCGCGTGCAGGTCCTACACTTAACGTAGCAACACCAATAGTACTTGCAGTCACAGCGATATTGGACCTCAATCACTCTGCTCCTGTAGCCACGCCCACAGCACATTGACAGACACCCGCCCGACCCGGAGTCGCCTTTCTTGCATATCCTGCGCATAAAAACCCCAATGTAAAAATTATTTACAAACTTCACCAGTCCATACATAGACAAATGAATACATAAGAAGATAATCTAGTGCACCGAATGAATGTCCAACGCAAGACATACTGCTTACAAGTGACTAGTTGTAGTAAACACTATAAAAACCGATGGTAAAAGTTATTTAGGCCTATGGCAAATGTCACTAATTTGACTAATCTGAGCAGACAGATATTCGCAACAAATTAACGCTAGCTTAAAACGTTCGACATTAATACTTTTCTTTTTGAATAGACGACATTATTATATTATCATTATCAAGTAGTAGTCCTAGGACTGTAGTATTACTGCAGTTATAACTATTTACACTCTCGTGCTCGTAGGGCACACTTTCACACCTGTTGGTTGTGCCAACTGAGCCCAGCGACGGCTCGGGGTGACAGTAGTCGGGCGACTGCGTGTAGAAAAGCAGATCGTCATCGGAGAAGTTAGTTCTTCCGGTGTGTTTGGCCGGAAGTAGGCGTCGGTGGGTAGAGCCGGGGACTCGGCGCGAGCGGACTTCAACAGCGAGCTCGTAGTTCTGATGGATGCGTTGAGCTAGACTGGGCATGTCAGCGAGTGCCCGCCAGCAGGTCTTCATTGAACACGAGCCAGACACGCCATGGCACTTGCACTGCGTCGTCATGCTCGCCGTCGCCAACTGTCCCCACCACAGAGCACATTCACCCAGCGATGTGGTTAAACGGGTAAATCGTACAAGCTCTTCATGGGAAGCCCATCTCAGAGCTGCGGAGCGTCACCAGCCATAATAGTCAACTCTTCTCAGACAAATACACAAATGAATGAAGAAATGTGGCATCGTGGCTTAGCAGTGTAACGGTTAGGACGTTAGAGTTGCCATTGCGAGGGCGTTGGTTCGAATCTTGGTTGCTCAGCTATGTCGCCAATACTCGATTAACCTATTCCGAAGGGATGGAAGGCTGAGTTGAACATGGTGTTGGTTATATAGCGGTTATATAGCATACATTCACTCATCAAAGTACTAACCACCTAATAGCGAACCGATCGGGAGTTGAACTAACGACCTAGCGATAGCAAGTCCAACCTCCTAACTGCTACACTACCATTCATTCATTCATTCATTCATTTATTTGTTCATATATCCCTCTGGAAAAGTTCACTATTAGGCTTATACAAGATTCGTTCCATAAATAAGTTACAGCGTCATTCTGTTAGTTTTCCAAATCCAAAAGAAATCGAAGCATGCTTTTTGTAGGGAATTTTATTCTGAGTACCAGTATCGAGTTTTATTAATCTATCGTTTCTTCGATGAATAGAGATGTATATATTACGACGATGCCACTATGATGTTATTCAATATGCCTAAAAACAAACTTGGTCGCCACCTGCAAAAAAAGTAATAAAAGTTTTGAACAATTATTTATTTAAGCCCCAATTGTTGTGGGATAAAATGAGTTATCATTCAAAACTATCATCGCAGCAGTCCGGCATGCCTGGTAGCGTCTGGTAGATTTTAGTAAGATCACCTTACCGTGCGTCCGGCGTTGTTATTATGCAAGTTGGTGGCGGCTCGCTTGCTGCGTCTGTGTCGCGACTTGGCCTCCGCTCTGGCTGTCCAACGTGCATCGCAGAACGCCCGCGAGAACTCGGCACCAAACGCCACGTTATCAGCACAGCCGCCCCACTGGAAGCCCGCGGTGCCACCACCGGCGCTGTTCTCTGTCGCGGATGGCGACCTACCGCAGCCACACTTTGACGCGCTGCCCGTACTACACGTCTTAGCGACCGACTGCAGCACGGCAGCTGACGACAGAGCGTAAACGAACGACTGCTCACGACTTCCTGACACAAGCGACACACAACGAGACTACACGACATCATCTCTGACCACAGCAGCCGTACACGAAGTAAAATTTTAAAAAAAATGGTCCATAGCTTTTATTAGGAAACCCATCACAGAGCTACGGAGCGTCAGCTGCCATATGGGATCACGCAGTGTTACCTGCTAACTGACACAAATGAATGCGCCACGCCTTAACCTCAGCCGGTACTCGATTTACTTACCCTCTGGGTCGTAAGTCAGTCAGACACGACATCCCACCGTTAACCTACCAACTTATACCAAGTCACCTGTGTGAAAGCGAATGTAGAGACGTGGCAAGTAAAAGCTTAGAAAATAACCTACAATGTCATTCTGCAGATATTGAAATGTGATATATGCGTAAAGCAAATCGCTTCTTCTGAGTATCTGCAACTAATTTTTCTTGAAGCAATCAAACGCTTTGGGCTTGCACCAAGAAAGATTACGGTACATTGCACTTATTACAAAACGCATGTTTGCGTTATTACTTGGACTCGACCTCACAGTCAGTTATTCACTCATGCAAGATTTAATAAAAACAGACAAGCCTCTGTTATACAATAACATAAATCAATAACTGTTAATACGCGGTGGGGCATAACTTCACGCAAAAAATACACAATAAAGGCAGCAAATAAAGTAAATAGATTTAGCGGCACTGCATGCAGCATTATCTTTTACTTAGTTGTAGAAATTTTTATGCAGAGAAACAGTTTTGCCATTAGCGCTATTGGGCTTGTAATTACGCCCCACCGTGTAAAGGCTATCATCATACAACATTCTGATAATCATAAAGTTTTTATCGTACCTCCGGTCAAGTCGGGCGTGAATCGTGGAGCGAGCAGAATAGAAGAGCAGTTCCATCGTTTGTCGGCGAACATCTGCTGACAGACGTCTGAGGTGGTCCTCGCGGCACGCGTCATTGCAGGCATCAGGTCAACGTGTTGTCGACAGAGACTACGTTGAACTGAGTTGAGACGGAACACATCACCACGAGCTCGACAGTCCCTCGTCCGATTCCACGCGCGACGTTCTCTCGACAGCGCCCTCCACAAAGAGCACACAACTTCGCATAAAGACTAAACTCCACACTGATATACTGTGATTTGTTGTAAATTCGCCGTGTGACATGCTGTAGCTGTACAACTACTTGTACAACAATCCGCAACAAAAAAAATCTACATGTACATTCCACAGCAAGTTCTACAGCAAGTTGCACAACGTGTTGTAAATAAGTAAGTTAAACGTAAATTTATATAGCGCATAACGTTAAAAAGCCTCAACAATGTCAAAGACAAATGAAAGTTAACGGAGTTTGCGCATAATTCAACTCAACTCGATTTTTCATTATGGGGTCTTTACACGATCAAGCAAACGTCCAGCAAACTTTCAGCAAATGTAATGCCGGACGTTTGCTGGACGTTTGCTGGATCGTGTAAACACCCTATGTTTGACAGGCTCATAACCCAAACAACAGAAATATACACAAAGAGACAGACATGTAAAAAAATCCAAATATAGACAAATAACCTCTAAAAAACTAACTAAAGTCAATGTGGGTGCCTCTGTTTAACGTAATAACTTGCTTCTTGAAAGTTTATTTAGTTCACCTAACCGCTTAACCTTTGCCTAGCATATATTTACATTGTGTATTTTTTTCATAATCGTTAATGCGTCCAGAAATTATCGCTGTAATGACAGACTACATACTAAAACATTTTAAACTGCCAAACATATCTTAGGTTTTATTTTTGCACGTAACAGCTCTTTTTGGACAGCGCGCAATCGTGCGAAAATGTTTTAAATTATCTTAAAATGTTTTAAAACATTTTTGCATATGTTAACACGGTCTAACGCCAGTTGTAGACTATGAGCATTGTCGGCGAGATTTGATGACAGTGAAACTCTACTTGTATAGCGGTTGTTGGTGCCGCGACCCATGAAGCTAGTCTGGAACAAGCTGCTCAGGACGAGGCCATGCAACTAATTAGCGTGTCGATTAAATTGTAGCGAAGTGTTCTATCCGATTACATTTCGTCGCCGACATTGTACAGGTCTACACGAGAGTTATGTGACGTTAGATAGGTTTTCTTTGATCCTTGGGTTGTAACGATAGGTAGGTTATAGGGTGTTTAACGATCGAGCAAACGTCAAGCAAATATGACACATGCATAAAGCATAGACTATACGAAGCAAACATCGAGCTGGCTTAAGCAGGTCTATTTGAACCCCGCCCACTAGCTAGAATGTAGGTCTAGGCTTGGGCTCTTAGCCCACAGCTGATCACGTGTTATATAGGCCTTTCAATTATAACCCACCCGCCCTCCTAATTAGCATGCCAGATACCACAGAACGTCGAGCTAGGTGCTCGATGTTTGCTCGATAGTGTAAACACCCTATAACGTTACTCTCCCCTACACGCTAGTATGTAAAGCTTGCCATTCTCTGCTCACAGTGAAGCACTTTTTGGTAGACTGCACCCGTTACAGTGCAGCACGTCAGATATTTTGGAGTGGCCACACTCAAGCATGTTTTTGAAAATGTTGCATCTCGCAACATCATCGCTTATGTTAAAGATATCGGCTTTTACAATCGTATATAATGCTGTTTTTACATTAGCTTAATAGCCTTGATCTTAACAAGTATTACTTTGCTTTTATCACATATATTAACTGTTTTTAACTAATTTTAACCACGTATGGCACTGAATGACCTATTTTGTGCTGATGTGCCGTTAAGAAACTACTCACTCACTCTCCCCTACACGAGTGTCTGTGGTTCTGGTTTCCTATCAATACAGCATGTACAGGGTTACGGTGTATTTCGACGCATAACTTCAATTAACTTGTTTCTATAGCGTAGGTCTACGAGCTAGACAGCAGTGAAACACTTTTCCGTATACTTGCCAGCGGTGAATTCAACCTTACGCGACCGCTTGACGAGTCAACTTCATCGTGTCTAGGTCCTATAATTCTTCATCTCACACACAATAAACTGTTAAACCCGCGACACACGACGGAGTTTTCTGCAAGTTTTTTTAAGCACAGACACATAAACTGAGAAAAGTGTGCATCAGACGAACCTGTCTTTAATGCTTAGCTAATTATGTACACTACACGTTTGCATTACAACAGCAAAATTATGGAGAACTAGGGACGACTGGGGTTGTTTAAGAAAACCGAAAAATAAATACAAGTAGTAAACCAGCATGATTAATTATTCGGAAATCTGGTTGCTCTAATACACCTCAAAATGTCAGTTTGTGCCTAATATAATGCCTCGTCTGCTATCGATAGTGAAAAATAAAGAATCCTTGAAAATAATCCGACATAAAAACAAAACCTTTTCAAATACTAATTGATTTGTCATTGAGATAAAAGTCATAAAACGACAGATAATCAAACTACGAATAAGTTTTAGGCATAGAATAAATGACAGAAAATGCGGATGTCCTGTCGATCAATACTTAGATGACGTTTATAAATTGCGTGTCCATTTTTCTAGGCCCAATTAGTCGATCAATTATAGCGAAATACTTACAGCCAGTTAATGGCGCCCGTGGGACTCATCAACTCGGTGATCGTCATTACTACGCATACTATGATGTAGAACGTGGCGTCATCGATTCTGGCGCGTGACGTCATCATTACGTCATCGGCAGGTGCTCCAATGTTGACAGTCCGCAGGCCAGCACCGCACCGGACGCTAATAAACTCTCCGACGCAGAACGAAACAAACTTTCAGTACATGTCGCCTGCGACTTTTATAAGCATGACGGGCATTGATTGCCGCCCGCACGTGGCCGTCGTAGCTGGCTTTTGAAGCGCAATTATGCCACTCATTAGCGGAACATGAGCGTCGCCTAGTTTCGACTGGTCGAGCGATGCTGATGGCTCTGGCTAGGTGTGTGTTTATGTGTGGTCTCTAGCTGAAGCAGGTGCTACGGGCGGGCGCGGTGAAGCCGAACTAACGGCCACCTGACGTCACAGTGACGTGTCTATGGGCACACATTTCCGCACGATTAGTCGCGCTTGGCGCTGTTTCAAATCTCTGCTCATTCTTTCTCCAATCACCGGCGTCGGCTCACCTTTTTTCTCGACTCGAAGGTCGAAGCCGGCCGATGCCTCAGGCTCGGGTCCGATGTGTATGCAAATAATAATGCAAGCGTCAAAATTTTCCGTGCATTCATTGCATGGCGCTTGAAGCCGACTCCGAGGCGTGCTAACTTTGAGCGGGCGGCGTACATTTCCCGCTGATGCCAAAGCGGATGCTTCATCGCCGCCTGTTGTCACGTTTCGAGTCGAGTCGAGGTTTGAAGCGCGTTACCGCCTTAAAACGTGACTCGGCGGCAGTGTTACACGTACGTGGTGGCTATAGAGGAGTTTCAACTGAACTCTACTCGTTGGCCGGCGTGGAAGTGCTTTTAAGACATAGGCCTAATAAGCGAATCCCAGCCAAAATGCCACTGGACAAAAGGCTACCGGACAAAAAGCCACAGTTATAGATGTTGACTTAGAGTCTTCCAGACAGCGCTTAGTTATACTAATAACTAAGCGCTGTCTGGAAGACTCTAGTTTTGGGAACCGTAAAGCACTTCCATAAGTTCGAAAGGGGTCATCCTGAACGAGGGCGCTAAATGAGAAGGGGGTAGAAAATTTGTGATTTTAGCCAATAAGTCGCTGTATCTCAATAACGGTGCGAGATAGGGCCTAGGTTATTATTAATCACTGGGACAAAGTCGTAAACTGGCTCTCGATTGCCACTGAATTCAATGACCTTGGATGACCTTGAACGCCAAAATAGGGGGTTTTATTGATTTTTGGCGATTTTGGGCTGCAAAACATTTTAAAAGCCCACTGCGCTGAATTCACTACAGATAGACCAAGACAATCTGCGTATAGAATTTTCAGCATTAAACGTAGATTTCAACGGTCTAATCCCGACCTTCTAGGTTACAGTTTTCGGTTTCAAATGATAATCGTTTACTATGCCGTTTCTGCTATTTTGAGCGTACTCAACAGTAACAATTAGGCAATCATTCTGCACTGTCTCAGTAATTGCTCACTACTCGAGCAAATGGTAAACCGGCGGTAAGCTATACCAATGAAACGTAGATCCACCGATAACTAATAAACGTGCATGGCATTAACAAATTTGTACAACTTATTGAACTGTTCTTGTGTAATTTTTGTCGTCATGTTCGCCGTATTAATTTCATTATCGTCACTTGTGCGTTAGCGGTTATTTTCTTTCCAAAATTATTAGTATACACATCATTACAACATCGTTATTTATTTACAAGCACAAAAAAACGCCAAAGTCTTATGTTGTATAAAAACAACATTTAAAAAGTATTAAACTTAGTGAAAATATTAAACATAAATTAGCTAAAAAACTGAACTACAAATCTATTATATAATTTTGTTCAATACGTTTTGGTAAATAAGTGGCTTTTTGTCTAATGGTCTTTTGTCCGTACATCCTAATAAGCGGCTCTCTTAGAGACAAACTAAATGCGGTTTATTTAGCTATGACATATTTGTTCAGAATGTTGTTTGCCTTATCATTTTTACGTTATAATTATTATCGTTCTAACGTGTTTTGTTCCGTACAATACAGGGTTGTTATGCTTCAATATATAATAATAATTTGGCTAGCTTATAGCACCAGTGGAGAAAAAAACTTCGGCGAGTTTGTGTAGCGCCGCGGTTATGGTTATATTATGATAATTTTGCCAGTCGAAGGGTCAGCGCTTCAGTTCTTTGTTATGTTGTCCTAGTCATCGCATTATTCTCGAGTCATCGCATTTGTAACCACGTCTTTATGTCATATTCCACGTCGGCAGACTGAATTATTGCAACTGTTTGGCAAATCACTTGTAATCAAGCTCCGAATACAACACCGTCGTCGTTAAGTGGGCGCGTGCCGTGCGTGAACAGATTAAAGTGCCAACGCTCGGCAAAAGTCGCATACAACAAACTGGCGGGACAGAACGGTATTTACGTAGAACCCTTAACATGGATGCTTTGGTACTTAACAAGAAAACAAACCAAAAGGAAAGTAAAAGTAAAGTGACGCATTTAGCATTGGGCAAAAGCTGTCTACCCTTTTCCCTCTCTAAAAAATAACATTTAACACATGTCAATTGTGGACTTAAATTTTCATCCAACTTTTTAAATATACAAATTTGTATTTGCGATGTCTTGTTCGCTAGTTTGTTGAGGTAATATTTAAAAATACCACCTTTTGTAATTCAGAAAATATTTATCGTTTTGTGCAAAACGTTTAAATTATAGTTAAGTTACCTAAAATTTTTGTTGACTTTTGAAAATGTTGTTAACATTGGTCTGCTATTTATTATGCAAGTTGTCAAAAAATGGCTTATTTTTACAATACTTATATCTTTTTTTGCTAACAAAAAGTAAACTTGCAAAAACGGATTTATGAAATTATTTACCAAACTATTATGTCCCGTCAGCTCACAGTCATCTAATGTATTAACGTTACATTTAAAAACGAGACGTGTGAACGATATCGCCCATGACAGTGGCGTAGCCAGAATCTAGTTGTAGTGGGGACACTTGAGGGATATGGTATGGGAGGGGTGTCCCCCACAGAAAAGAAATCTGCAGAATGGGCTGTGCCCCCTCCCCCAGAAAATTGTCCGATTTTTGTGAGAAAATGACGTGTTTTGGTGCATTTTTGGCACTATTTTGAGTAACTGAGTAGGCTCCTAGAGGGGCCCGTGCTCCCAGTGCCCCCTATAAGTGTAAGACATTTTCCCATGGACATCTTCCCCCGGACGTTTCCCCTCTGGTCGGTGGCACCCCGGACGTTCCCCCTTCCTATAATGTTACATGAAAATCGAGCGCTAGATATTGGCATAATTTTCAGTGTCAGCATGGTGAAAAAAATGCAGCAAACATCAAATACTCTTGTGTTATCATTAATAGACTGTAAGTATGAATAGACGTAGCCTAAATAATACGTCAAACAATGCGCAAGTCTCAAAAAGTCTAAAGTCTCAACTTTTCAAGAAACAGCCGCGGATGGCGACGTTAAAGTGCCACTCAAAGTACAGTGTCTTTGTCACAGCAAGGAAAGTGTTGTCTATACAATCTACGAAATTTTGGTTTCTTTTTTACTTAAAAATATGTGTGTTGACTACTTCTACTCTCCTGGTTCAGTCCGTGGGCCCTATCAAGTCGAGTTCAATCGTCTCATGGACGCGTAGACCTACATCTCTAATTGCTGTTAATTGTCGCGCCTATTAAGACTCATTGTGATTGAAAAATACATAACAGCGACGAGATTTCAAAGGCGGAGTTGCTGTTGGCGTTGCAAAGAATTTCTGCTCAGGCTTGGCAAGTTGGCGGTGACTCTAATAATTGGCCCCCTATGCTGTTACTAATACCCTGTTTACACGATCGAGCAAACATCAAACAAACGTTGCTAATTACCATAGTTCGTCGAGCTAGCTGGATGAATGCTAGCAAACATCGAGCAGACGTCGAGCAATTAGCACGTGTATTTTGAATACATTTGCTCGACGTTTGCTCGATTTGTGCTCAATCGTGTAAACGGGGTACAACCTACGGGGAAACATCCTAGGCACTCCAAAAAAACAAAGAGGAAACGTCCGGGTGGGGAAAATGTCCGAAAGGGAAACGTCCGCGGTTGACCGGTTCAGAGGGGAATGCCCGTCTCCCTCCCCTATGACTAGGCCAGTGGCCCATGAAGCATGCAGTTCCCGTGGCTTATCATACCAAGTTGTTTGAGACCACAGACTCCGAGAAAATGCCGAAGTGTGCCGAGACGAATACGTGTTGCATCAGTTCTCGGTATCTGTCCGCTAGGCGGCGGTACGGTGCCAGGCGCCGCTGAGGTGTACCTGGTTCATATTGGAGCCCGCCACGCTGCGGCGACATTTTTACGACCTGACAACGTGTGCAGTCGCTCCAAGAACTTTATTGATCAATGTATGCACGCCTGAAATGATACGACTTTCGTGACATCAACTTCCGTTGAATGCTGATAATACACATATTATATAATTTTTGTGACAATTATAAGCTATATAAATTCATAAAATTACAAGAGTTATTTCTTCAGCTGTTGACGTTCCGGCAAAGGCCGTTGCCTATTTCGGAACGATTTCTCTTCACCGCTAGATAATGCCACGGCGTAAGAATTGACGTGGGTGTGAGAAAATTGGCAGGACAGTAACGTCTCGGTGAATTTGTAACAAAGTCAAGTGGCTTAAAACAGTGTTTAACTAATTTACAAAGTGTTCAAATATTTGGACTTGTAATTGCTTGCAAAAACTGTCAAATACAAGTTTTTTTAAACTTAAATAGTTAAACCTAACTTTTACAAATGTCAATAAATCAACATCGAAATTAATTATATTAATTTCCAGTGTAAAATTAACTTGTTTATCCGAATAGCAACACGACATTCGCATTGGTGACTAGGCTTCTGCTCTCTGGTCAGGATTGAAATAAGTAAAAAATGTAAATATAGAAGATTAAACGCCAAAACCAGTATACTTCTTATAATTGACACAAATGTTTCAATAAAGTAATTATTCCACTAATTAGAAGCACAAATGTAAATTAATAAATTTAGCAATAAATTACAAATAAGCTAAATTAGCTTTAACGAATTAGATTTTATCCGTTGGGCTGAAGAACAACTTTCTCGAAAGCATTCCTAACAACTTGCGACGATGCGGCCGGCTGCAGAATGAAATGAGCATTTGGCATGGTGGTCTAGCAAACCTACATCGTTAACGGTGTTTTGCTACGTCAATGTCGATGTCAACATGAAATTGACAAGTCATAAAGCACCTCTATTGCGCTGAGAGGCATACAGATAATATACACTGTGTCCGGTAAAAAAAGTAAACCCCCAAACATTGTACAATAAAAATGTCAAATCTGAACGAATCTAAATAACATTTCGTAGACTTAATTCACAATAAATTGCTAAAGCGGTTGCCAAATTTCGTTGAAAAAAAATTTAGTTCTTAGCGAGTTATTAATTGTTGAATATCGTTAACAAAATATCTCCGTTACCAATACGGCTTTGCATAAACCTTTTTGTCCATTTGCGTAATTCCAAGAAACCACCTAATTTTGGCAAAAATTTTACGTCAGCAATGCATCGTCTATTGGCAATCAACTTACCAAATTTTAGTCAAATGTCGCAACGCAAACAATAGCTACAGCGGCTTTTGTAAGGGTCACCCTAAAACGTGAAGTCTAAAGAAAACGTGAAGTGTCGATCTTCCGCAACAGTTTGTTTAATTCTGACAGTGTCCACGGCTTACTGGAAAAATCCGCGATAAACCTTTAGCACCATACTTTTTCTTTTGTCTTAACAATTTGATTAAAACACGATCGCCTGCAGAAATTACCATTTTGTTATTATTTACGTTGATTGGGTCAACAAACGTCGCTTCTGATTGAGCGACTGCAGTAGCCTATGTAACTCCATATTGGTATTAAAGGGAGATATTCTGTTATCGATATTCAACAATTAATAACTCTGCTAAAATATTATTTTTCAACGCAATTTGGTGTTTGTTTTAGCAATTTATTTGGGATTAAGTGCGAGAAATTTTTTTCTTTAGATTTGTTCAGATTTAACATTTCTGTTTTACAATGTCTAGGGGTTTACTTTTTTTACTGGACACAGTGTATAATATAAAGTGATATCTGTCTGTCGTTATTTGATAAATTTGTTACTGCTAAACTTCTACGAATTAATGCATTGTATGATATTGTGCACCGGAAGTGAGACATCGCTGCGGTGTATTCTTCTTACCTTTTAGCTGTTTAGCTGTATTTACGCTATTCCAGTTGTAGTTCTGCAACTCGCTGAACAAAACCGCAACTAGTTGAGGTCTCAGGTTTTTGTCAAGTATCTATTAATTTAACGAATCCGAAGAAAATTAACCTATAAAGAACTTTCGCCATGTACGTCAAAAGATAACAAGTTAATAACTGACTATTTTTAAATACATATTTTATTTTCATTAATAAAATCTTAAAATAAACAAACAACATAGCTGAAGTAAAAATGTGGTCAAACATTTTACACGTGATTTACTTGTTTATTTAAATTAAATTTTATTTCGCTTTAATTTAAAATCACACCTCAAATATTGGCGTTTGTATTTAAAAGCACATGAGAAGAAAAGCCGCATAGTAACTTAAAAATATACACGGTGTTTCATAAAAAGACTCATTTTTTTCATAATTCACTCAAATGACGATCAATTTACACAAATTTGTACCAGTTGTAGCTGAATAAACATTAATTCAAAATATGGCAACAAAATATGACAGTCGATTGAATATACTTTGCTAGCTGTGACGTAACGCTGGCATCATAATGTGTAAGGGGTACAAGCTTGCTGATCTCAACTGGTGCTGTCAGTTGCCAACCTGCTTCGATGGTGAAAAATTTGGTTCGCTGATGACAATTTTAGACGTTTTACAGTTGCGACCACAAAAACGTGCAAAGTGATTACATTTACGTGTCTGTGGGGATAGATGGACTTTCACATGTTCGAGCAAGATAGTGCACTAGCACACCGAGCTTGCAAAATGGTTGCGTTTTTGGATCGCACTACTCCTGATTTCATGTCCCCATGTTGCTTAGTGCTGACACGATAAACATTTTTCATTAGCGAACCCGATCAAGTTAACCATCGAAGCCGGGTAGCAACTGAGAGCACCAGTTGAGACTATCAAGCTTGTACCCGTGACACATTATGACGTCAGCATTACGTCACGACTAGCAAAAATATTTAATCAATTGTCATATTTTGTTGCAATATTTCGAATTAGTATTTTTTCTGCTACAACTAGTACAAATTTTGTGTAAATTGATCATCATTTGAGTGAATTATAAAAAGGGGGTCCTTTTATGAAACACCGTGTAAATACATGGCTAGAAAATAAAAACACTTGTAAAATTTTGTATGCGAATTTGCAAAACAGATGGTTTCTGAAAGCTCTGAGATCAGTGTCGTCACAAAAAAACAGTCAATCCAACAACAAGGCTACAGGTGCGTCGACCACTCACCGAAGACAAAGCACTCAAGCAGAAAATTCCTACCGTTAAAGGGTGCAAACGTGTAAAACAATGACTAAAACTAAACCAAAACTCGCATGCAAAGTTGTTTTAGGCTGATGCAAGCACCATCACCAAAACTCCGTAAAACTCCCTAAAAGACAAAAAGCCCAGCTATCGCTAGGAAAAGCCGACCGTGCCGCCTATGTCTGAAGCCCAGCGTCCGACTTCCAGTCACGGAGAGAAAGCGATTTGTCAGAGATTAGACAGTTCCATGCACGCTATGTTAACTGAACGCTGTCTGGAAAGCTACAATGAACGCTAGTATAACAGACATCGCACGTGGTCATTTTGCCAAGCGATATAAATAGCTACTGTTCCATGCAGAGTATATAAATGCATGTGGTCATCTCGCCAGATGATATAAACAGCTACAGAGTGAATTAAAAAGAAAAATATCTCTCGCAGCTTTTGCAAATATTTCTCGCAATAAAAACGCCTTGCCGGGGAAGATACGAAACAACCTATACAGTTCCTGTTGTAATACTGACCTTCAAGGTCATTCAAGATGAATGATTTCGATGTCATTTGAAAGCCGATATGCGACTTCCTATTAGTGAACAATAGCAAATTAGGCCCTATCTCGCACCGTTTAGCCGCAATTGCGCGTAACAGTCTTCAAGGTCATCCAAGGTCAATGATTTTCATCGAATCTGACAGGGTGTATGCCACTTCCTATTAGTGATCAATATTAACCTAGGTCGTTTCTCTCACCGTTTCCAAGATACGGCCACTTATAGCTTTAAACATTCCATTCAATATTGCGGCCAAACCACTGCAGATGGACAAATGGTTATTATTGACAGCTTATAGAAAGTCGCCACCGCCTTATCTTATGGTACCATCGCCAACTTTCTATGACTTGCCGTTCACCCACAATACCGCATGATTGGTTTGCCATAGTGCGTTATTACTCTTCAAGGTCATCCAAGGTCAATGATTTATATCTCATTCAAAAATCAGTATGCGACATCCTATTAGTGATCAATAGCAATCTAGGCCCTATCTTGCACCGTTTAGCCACAGTACATCCGTGACAGACCGACAGACGGACGGACGGACGACAACTCATGAAAATAGTTCGACTTTACTAAAGTACGGTCAGCTAAAAACTGCAAGGTTTTAGTTATGTTTTATGTTTTAGTTCAGATTAAGTCTTTGTTCTACACGTAAGCACTGTCCGCTAATTGGCAGCGTGTACTATACGACGGTGTCGGTAGTGGAGGAGGTCACATGGTTGATGACGTCACCGGACAGTGCGCGTGACTTCACGGACATGAGTATGGCGGCGTTGACGTGGGAAGAGTCGCTGTCGGGGTGGGTGGGAGTGGAGGTGAGGGCGATGTGATCTGGGTGGTTAGAAGGGGTGATGGAACGCCATGAAGGTCGAACGGTCCGGCGCAGCGACTCTGACGCAGTGGAAGCTGGTTTTGCGTCGAGTGCACCGGAAGAGTTCGTCAGTGCGTCGACGTCTGCGCTGTCGCGACTGATATGTGCCGGAGTCACGGACCGCTCGGTGTCGACAAGTTGAGCAGATTCACTCGGAGGAGACATCAGCGCGAGTTGTTCGCGCATCTTGCCGCTGAGTCTGCCGCGCTTGCAGTACAGCGACCCGAGCACAGCCGCGTTGACGACCAGCAGACCACACCCTACACCGACCGTCACCGCCAGCGACAACACGCCGATGCCGCCCGATGAGTCTCGACCTGCGTCCACTGTGGCCGCCGTGGCGCGTGACGCAGCTCGTGGCGAGCTCGCCGGGATGGTGTGTAGCGTTGACGATGTCGTGGTCGTAGCTCGTCGGCGTCGTCCTGCGGCAGTCAGCGGCAGCATAGCGTCTGTACCAGCAGCCCCCGCGGCCGAGGCGGAGACATTACTTCGCTCAGTGCGTGCAGCCGCCAGCGACCGCAGCAGCGCAAGCTCAGCGCCCTCCGGCAGACGCGTACCCTCAGCGTCGAACGACGACCGGTCGGCGTAGTTGTCCAGCTGGTGGTAGCGTGCGTCCAAGTCGTCAGAGCGATGCAGGCGTGGAAGCAGGTCGAGCCACAGCGCCATCTTGGCACCGCGGTAATGATGACCGACCGCAGGCGACGACGCACGGCGCTCTGATATGTCTATATACACACAAACGTCCGCACACAAGTACTCTGAATGTAAAGTTATAACGAGAACCGACGTACTTTGGTAAACGCGAAATCGCTGATCGGTGCTGCTCTCTGGTGAATCATAAATAGACAACTGCAAGTTTTTTTGCTAGGAGTTTGACTCCAAATCCCCCTTTCACTTTGCCTGGCCCCCATCTAACACAAGGTGTACCTGCCAAGTAGCATCTAAATCCGTCGACGGAACACGAAATGCATATGCCTGCACCCGCAGCTTTGTCGTTACACTTTAGGCGTGTACAAAGCGTCAGAAATAAACTGAACTGAAATACGTATAGATCGATATCACGATTTCAGTTTCGACACGATACGATATAGACGATTATTGTTTCCTGAGTCGTGGCCAGTGGCGATGCAATGCCGACTCGACGCAGCGGTCTACATGTATTTCTGGTGAACAGCAGTCGTTGGAACTCACTGCCGAGATAAGTACTGTACCTAAATGAAAGATAAACGGATTCAGCACGTTGTTGGCTACGTATTGACGTAGTATTGATGGCCCTTCGGAGGGCCGAAGTTCTGCATTCTTGTGCGCATGAAGTCCCACAGTGGAGACTGCTGTGTCGAAAGCCGCGAGAACAGAAAGACTGCAGATGACAGCATCAGATGTGCTGAGTATCGTGCTGTGTCGTCCGCGTAGACTTAATCTTGGAATTTCCACGTCAGCGCCACGATCGACTGAAATCGCGCCACTGGCCTCACATCGAGCCAGTATCCACGTTCTAATTCTATTATACGCTCCTGTAAGCAAATTCGTTCATTCACGGAATGTTCAATGGCCGTTTTCGTCTCTATGGCTTTAATACTACTGCATGTCGACTATGTGCATTTATTAATATCCGGCAGTCCACTGAAGCATATAAACTGTAGCATGCTCTCCTTCCCAAAACAAATTGACTACAAAGAACGGCGTTATAAATACGCATTCAGTTACTTACTTACTTTTGGTATATATTATTCACTCTGCTTAACTAGACATCAAAGACTAGAAAACCAGCTATATAGCTACGTTTATAATCTTCACGTTTAGCGCACATAGACTAAGCCATTATGTCCACATCATTACTGATTACTAAGCCTACGTGATTATTACATTTATTAATGTGCATCGGACTGGCTGAACTATACACGAGTTTTAACGAGAAACAGCTATTCATAGTGTAGAACAAATCAAACTGGCTTAATAAAAATGATAGACTGATTCAATCGCTAATCAGAGGCTAAACGGTAGTTCAAGCCATGTGTTAACGGCGACTTCTTTCTTTCAGCAGCACATTGACACACAGTCAGTGTGATGCGGGCAATATCACCTTTTGTAATTTTTGCTGTTTTCGATGTGCAAGTCCTTAAATGTTGCCGTTAACAAGTGTATAAACTGATGTTTTGTACATTTGTAATAATAATATTGGAAGAGTGTAATGAAATCAAACCTTCGGTGATAGTATTATCCTGAACGTTCTTTTCTGCAAAACACAAGAACACGCATATAGTATTGATAGAATATAGACTAGCCTAAAAACCACCATCGCCATCGTCGTTTTTATCATCTTCATCATTATTCTACACTAACAAATCGATTTCTAATAAAGCATAAACTATATATTAATCTATTCATAGAATTTACAACAGCAAAAAGTGTCAAATAAGACTAAAATTCTTATTGTCTGTAGGATATACGGGGTTAGAGAAACAAAAATGTCCTGAAGCATGTCTGAAACCAACAAAAATAGTGCCATTGTGCAGTGATATTTTACAATCGCAGAAAAAACAAACAGAAAAAGTAAAAAAAAAAATCTACAGTAAAATGATATAAATTAACTGAATTACATGAGAAAAAATGGCTTCGTTTACCAAGTACTAGATATTCCTGTCTGTTGTATTCGTAGAGAGGCCACCTTGTATATCGCGCGTTCGCCTGCTGCGTGGACTGTTGCGTTGTATACCCGAAATTTGGATTTCTGCAACACAAAACAACTAAGACATGAATGTGGACAAGTAATTAAATTATTTTAGTAAATAAATTAATAAACTGGACAATGTCAGCAAGAAGCTCGCCGAATTTTAAGCAAAACACATCTGAACAAAACTAAATAACAGATAAACTAAAGTAATAACCAAGTGAGCCCGAGTGTACCTACAGCAACAACATTGTACATTAAGTGTTGCATAAGCTTTTTTCTTACGACTTATTTTTTTCTTTTCACTTTCATAGGCGGCAGACGGAAGGTCGCCTAGAAATGCTGCCGCGTAAACAGAACAGACCCGGTCTTGGCGAAGTTTGACCAGTATCGGATGACGGTTCGGGCGAGCAATCGTTCGGCTCGGGTGTAGGTTCGGACTGGGAAAGGTTGCAGAGACTGCACGGCTAGCGGTGCTCCGAACATGTACATCAGTTCATCACCCGGGCTGCCAGTCACCCAGCGCTGATAGATGTCCCGCTGTGCGGCCGTCGCAGGTTGGTTGAACTCGTACAGGTAGGTCGCTACCCCGGGGCGCGAGTGGCGGGCGTGAAATGTCGCCATGGCAACGACAGGTGCGACGACCAGCGCGTCGCCTAGCAGCGCCTCTAGCGAGTCGCGAGTGAACGCTGAGAAGCCAGCGTGCTTCTGCTTGCCACGGTCCCACCCAGACGCCGTGCCGTGGTCCCAGTCGCTGTACTGGTGCACGATTATGTCGTAGATGCTCTGACGATGATAGTCGTAAACGTTCTGCAACGTCAAGTTGAACGATCAAATTAGCACATTTGTAACGCGTCATAAAATATTATACGGCAATATATAAAAATTGCTGGCTATGTTATATTTCACGACTCGTCTGCAAACGCGACAGTAAAGAGATGGGCTTCGATTCTCCTAAAGAGAACAAGAAGACTGTTTCACCACATCTCCTGGTGCGACAGTACAACTTCTGTGTCACATCTCCTACCACAACTCCTCGCCAGTGATCTTGCTGCGAACAGCCTGTCTTTTCAGCGTCCCTGCAGAGTGTGCTAGTTTTGTTACTAGTTTACTAATTACTATATGGCACGCAGCAAAACTTGTTCATTTATCTGCTGAAACAAAACAAAAGAAAAGGCACTGTTTGTTGCCTGCAACTTCTGTACGTATGTAAGCATTAAAAAGCCAGCTTTGTGTTCTTGAACATTGACTGTTGCGGACAGAGAATTTACTTACTTACTTGTCGATATGTTTTGTTATGAACAGAAAGTTTTTACTTACTTACTTTCGTGAAATCCCGGACATTTTTGTTTTTGTTTTGATTAACATGTGCAAATAAAGAAAATTACGTCCAGTAGATTAATATGGCCAAGATAGCCAACGTTGATGAACTGATGTGAGAGTCAATCGTTTCAGCAAACGTCTTTATTATCATCTGGCATCATCGACACCAGTGACATCATAGACAGACACTTCGTCCATGGTGTTTATGGTGTCTATGATGAACGAAGTGTCTGTCTATGATGTCACTGGTGTCGATGATGCCAGATGATAATAAAGACGTTTGCTGAAACGATTGACTCTCACATTGACCTTTTGACACAGAAGTTGTACTGTCATCCATTCGTTTTTTAATTAATATCTTGCCAGACCTACAGTTTTGTAGATTTGCGTTCAGTCTTATTTTGCACTCGTTAACTGGACTGTAGGCCAAACTTTTTCTGGTTCAAAAACAGCATCGTCGTCGTCGTCGACGTGTTCTGTGCTGTACCTGTACAAACGTTCGCAGTGACTTAATCCAGCGTTCACGTCGCGGCTTGTCCGTGATGTCGGTCTGGCGTAGAAACGCGAGTCCCTCATGCCGCGCCATGCCCGCCATGAGACCCGTCCCAGACAGCACCGACTCCGAGGTCCTGACCATGAGGTGTTCGACGTCGGTCGGTAGCACGGCACGACCGTCGATCGTCGGCCCGAACGACGACAGATACAGAGGCGCTTGTACGTCCAGTCGACCGAGGTCTTCGACTGGCAGTTGTTTGAGGCACGGCAGGAAGACGGCGGGATCGGCACCAGTACAGTTCAACTGAGCGGCGACTTGCTGGGCGTAGTGCAGCGACCGGTGCGCGATCGCCCACGTCGTCAGCGCACTGCCGCTCAGAAGAATCGCTCGCCGGAACAAATTTCTTCCTGCAACATCAAGACATCAACGCGCTTAGGTATAAGACGAAGCGGCCGGCGGGTTATGGCCAGCACATAACTACACGGTGCCATCCAGACGATATACAGGCTCGTAAATTGCATTAACAGCTGACCGAGCACAAGACATCTCGGGATGCGCGGACAGATTTTATGTCCCGCACGCTTGAGACCGTTTGATGGAAGCAGCGATCCAACGACATAGACTGGACAGAACAAATTAGAAACTGATTGTCCTCAGACTTCCAAAAGATAATTTGCCGAATCACGCACATTGATGATGAAAGGGTGGGAGACATAATTATCTCTGTGTGATATATCTCTGCCAAATCGCTTCCATGTAGCATTCTCCAAGCCTAAATGAACTCATTTTTTTGGCTGGGCTCCTATAACCAGTTCCTCATCATTCCCAATTTTTTACTTTGTTTTTGCGACGCGACCAACGTACATTGTGTCTCGAAAAACGTCCCACTATGTCATTTTCCATACCGTCGCCAAATATTAACCGATTTTCGTAATTTTTGTACTGTTACATTCTGTGGACAATTAGCAATAATGTAGTTGTTAAATATCCTACCACACTTCAACTGTGTCGCTACACTATCATGTAAAACATAAATTTTCAAAAATCACCAAAATCACTATACTACATATGCAGAAAATTCATACAAAAATTTAATTATGTTTAGTTTTACATATATTTCTGATGTTTTTAAACAAAAGCAGACGATATTGTCATAGATAATAATTTTTAACGCAGCGACGATATACCGGTGATGTTATGTGCCATTTAACAATGGAGACAAGGCTCTGATTAGAAACATGTACTCGTTCAAAAACAGAATGGCAAAATTTTTGAAAATAAGCAGCAACAGGGAAAAAGCGAAAATGATATTAACAGAGAATTGGGAAACATGCAGCACCGACCAAAGGCATGAGACTGGCAGACTGAAGCATACACGTACTGAAGTGAACGTGACCACTGTGGATGAAATGGTAGGCTTGCTAAACCACAAAGGCCAGAAACAAACATATCGTTCAATACGCCAGATATCCAAAGAAACAGATCTAACAAAGTATAGCATCGTACAGATCATTCACTGCATTTTTGGTCAGAAGTGTATTTTGTTTACCAACACGCTTGCTATCTATTATTGTTAGTTTTTCTTGCATTTATATTTCACGACGTAGTGTAGCAACACAGTTATCGTGGGGCGGGATATTCAATAATCGCTTTACTGCTAATTGTCCACAAAATGCATCAGTAAAAAATTTTGAAAATCGGTTAATATTTAGCAAAGATATGGACAATAAAAAGTGGGATGTTTTTGGACACAGTGTATATAGCGCTCCAACTTGTTTTCTGGTCACGTGACAGATCATTTGCAGTTGACTGCATGTGGTGATACTGCCGTATTATGTCTTCGCTTGGCTGCACTTGACTGCATACGCGAGTAACGAATGTCGCCAAGAACATTATCATCATCACTAGCAGCAGCAGCAGCAACAACAACAACAACAGCGTAATGAATATGCAAAGCAGTAGCAGTTGGGAGCTTGCTTTGTATTTGTATTTACGATAGACCGCGTATGTTCTTTTCGTACTGGTTTGTCTACCACCGGCAAAAGAAAAAGGCAATGCAATCATTCACCTGCATATATGTGATGTTATTTAGTTTCGTTTCAGTTCATTTTTGTTTCATCACTTAAACCGCATTGTCTGCACATGTAGAAAACAGACATAAAACACACTGTTTTGAATTTGTTTCAGGCTCGTTCCTTTTGCTAATATAAATGCTAAACAGTTTCAGCCCGTTTCAGCTGCAGTCTATGACGAACAGCTGACCAGAGACCCTCTAAAATGACGTGCGGCGTTTTTCCGATGGCACAGGTTCGCTTCGCCTGAAACCCGAAAAATTGCTTATGTTTTATTTTCGGTTCATTCCAGCGAACAACTTGCATATTTGTTTGTGTAGTCGTTTTCGGAGAAGAAAGCAGCGAGATAACAGATGTTGGGGATAGACCTGTAGGAACGTTAATCGGCGAGCGTCGCAGCGGTGCCGCCATCTGGCGAGAGAACGACGCAGAGGAGCTGTCGTGAACTATAAACGCCACCAGCGATCCGTCTCTATTACAGATTGCTGACGTCACGGCCGATATCGGGCCAGACTTCGCTGGATATCTATTTACCGGCCGGTTGCGGGAACTAAGAGGAGAGATATATGCCAGGCTGGCTGGTCTCATCCGATCGACGACCGCCTGAAGCATCCTATTGATTGCTCAGTCAGCGGTGAAAAACTCGCCGCCCGACCGACCAACTGACCAACCGTCACACAGCTGACGCCTTGACGTCTCGCTATCAGGTATTATATAGCTGCCGGACATATCCACTGGGACAGCTTGCTTTTTTACAGCTCACGATCCAGACACAAGATCAAGATGCAACACTATTACAGTTGCGGCAACTAGTTGCATTCGCCGCCTTGTCCCGCGATAAAACTGAACAGAAATGTTGCGGCACCGCTTTATAACTTTCACTTTAACCTTCGTCGTTCATTAAAGGGTCCAAAATTAAGCCCGCTTGATTAAACAAGAAATCTGAGCTAATGTCCACGAGACGCGCGAAGCCTACAGCAGTTCCGGTTCACGCTAAGTTAATATATAAATACCAAATTCTCTTATCTGGATCGCATAATGATAGTAGCGTGGCGCCACCTTGTGAATGATATAGACTTGTATCGCAGCCGAAAATCGCAAAAAAATCCATAAAACCCCCTATTTTGGCGTTCAAGGTCATTCAAGGTCATTGAATTCGGCGCCAATCGAGAGCCAGTGTACGACTTCCTATTAGTGATTAATAGTAACCTAGCCCTATCTCGCACAGTTACTGAGATAAAGCGACTTATTCGCCAAAAATCGCAAATTTTGCCCACCCCCCTCTCATTTAGCGCCCTCGTTCGGGGTGATTTTTCGAATTTATAAAAAAGCTTTACGGTTCCTGAAACTAGAGTCTTCCAGGCAGCTGAGGAGATCCTAGCTTGCACCGCTTTTGATTGATCCACCCGTGTGATAGACGGACGGACGGACAGAACTGCGATGGCTAAGACGCGCTGAAAACAGTAGCTGCTTTCGCGCGTAAAAATTAAACCGAGAATAACTGATGCATTACTAGCTGACAATATAGTATAAGAAAGCGTTCGCTTTTTTGTTTGTATGTTTGATTTTTTAACCGACAGCTGAACATAAAAAAGTTTTTAGGCTCGTAGCATGGGCCTTTGGGCGCAATGGTCAGTAAAATGTGCGAGTTTATGGTGACGAAACAGTGCAGTAGTATTAGAAGTCTATATGTACAAGCAAAAAGAACGTCCATTGCATGACAACCTTTTAGACGCTTTGAAACGGCGAGGGTAAAACCCAAAGTATGCGAGAACATAACGCAATGAAAACAAATTAAGTCGGTCTAGGAAAAGTTGCTTTGGTGAAGTCGATCGGTTTTTGTATGCAGTGGCGACTGACCGGGCATGCATTACTTTATGACGCCGCATGACGTCGTCCGGTTTGTATGTACGAGTGTTCGGCGCATTTGTAATTCCAGGCAAAAATCGACTGACGACGAGCAGAGTGATAGGCCTACGTGTCGCCAGTAGCCATACAGGAAAGAATGTCAGAGTCAGTGAGTGACGTCACATGATCCTGTCAGCGGCAGCGGCAAGCACCTTACATCACGTGACCACACTGCCAGTCAACGAATGCTGTCACTGAGCGTAATCACTGGCGATACTGACTAAGTGAAAAACGCGGCAAAACTTACCGGACGCTTGCACCGTGCATTCATCAATACTGCATGCTGAGTTTGACGACAAAACACTCTAAAAGTCGTTTTTTTGCAGCCGGACCACGCAACAGCTGCGGCGTCGTCGTGTGGGCTTAGAAAAGGATTTTAGTTGGACGGAATGAAATGACATTTGGCAAAAAATTCGTCGTGTAGCCGACAGTGGCTGTGTGCTATTTTTTCCAGGTTCCATTTTGCATGCCTTGAATACGTTGGTCTTGGACGGGGTCTCGAACTCCATCGTTCTGCGTTTGGTCCGTTGATTGATGCTATTGGTTGTGGCAAATTCAAAATCTACTGACCCAAAATGTAAGAAAATTACTTTTTTAAAATGCAGTTATTATCATGGTTGTTGTTGCTGCTGTTGCTGTTGCTGCTGTGGAGTTATTTTCAACTTTCGTCAGTTTACATTTTGGATCTTTCGGTAGTTTTGTGGTTTAGGCCTAATAGTTTTGTTCACAACACCGTAACACGAACACTCACCGAGAAATGAGTTAGAAAAAAACAAAAAAAAACTTTGCGTAAAACAAAATAACGACAGGCAAGTCCACGAAGTGGCTGCGTCGACGAAGCATAAAGTACTGCATTAAGATACGGCGCCAAAACACTCCGGCGCCGTGAGCATAAGTTTCGCGGAATAGCGGAATGGCGGTCGGATGAATATTTGATGTGAAAGCGGATGTCACGTTGCCGCTTAAAGGAGTGACTATACACACGTCGTACGTCGTGAATAGGTGAATAGTAACGGCTTAACTACACAACTCGGCAGTATAGATCTAAAGAAATGAGGCGAAGTCGCAAGTAACGAATTAACTGGCCCGGTAATGTGCCAGCAGTCAGGACGCACCGAATTTTGAGCTATCTTCTTGCTTTTGGAGCGGCACAAAGTCTGACGGCCAACTCTGTTTGTCTATGTCCAAGTTGACTAAACATGGCCCTGCAAACTGTTGCAGAAAGTACTGTTTCTGCAGCTGGCACAAAAGTTCAGATAATCAGCATCAGCTACGTCGGAAGATTCAGTTGTCGCCACTTGTCGGCGCTATACGATCTTGCAAATATAAACAACAAAATTTATTCTGAGTTCGGCTTTAGTTCTCATCTAAGACATCTGGAAAAGGCTCTTCACGAAGTTCACATGACTTACGATACGTCATCATTTTTACTATAAAATAGCTTTATATATAGGTTTATTCGCCACAAAAGCAGTCAAGAACAACAGAAAAGATAGACAAAGACAGAAAGAAAACTACAAACTAAATGTCCGATATGACTTTACCTTTATATTACCCTATTTTTACACAATCGATACGTTTATTCTTTAAGTTTATGATTATCGGCCTACTTCGCGTTTTCTCAAATCTACTCAGTAGCGATTACGACGTAAGATAGACCAGAGAAAGAGAGCGCTAGTGGTCAACGCAGATTGCAGCGTACCTTTAGCGATGGGCGATATCATGAGAATGTTGACAAGCGCCGCGCCGTGACCTTGGCCCATCAAGGTCACCTGGTCGGGGTCACCACCGAATGCCGCTATGTTTTCTTTGACCCAATGCAACGCCGCGACAAGGTCAAGGAGTGCGTTGTTTCCTGGCGCGTTGCTGTCTTCCGTACTCAGAAACCCTGTCAGCAGTCAATCGTCGTAACTAGGTTATTTTTTTTCACTTCATTTCTGCACTAAATCAATCAATCAATTATTTGACTAAAACATGTTTGTATGGCGCTATACATCGCGAACAAATCAAAGGTGCATAATGGCAGAAAATAGACTGCGTTTTCGCATTTGCAAAAAACATTAATATCAAACAGTGTCAACAACGCTCAAAAGTGCTGACAAGTTCTGCAGATCTGCAGTTAGGCTATGTGGAAAAGTTCCAAAAAAGAAGCGCTAACGCCAAAAGCTTACGCTGACAACACCAGCGCCAAGCGAGGTACAGAGAGTATTGGAGTTTATCCGAAGAATCATAATGTGTGTGCTGGTATAGATGACTAATGTTAAATGAAATGAGATTATTTTCAGATGCACTGGTATACGAGGGTCGTTCGATAAATAAGTTACAAAACAGCGTCATTCTGTTAGTTTTCAAAATCTAAAAAAAAATTTGAAATATACGTTTTGTAGGGAATTTTATTTTAAACATGTGTAACATTTTTGGATGCTGACGTCATTATTGTGACGTCATCTGCTCGCAGAACACAGTCTACACGTGTATTATTTTCCCCGCCAGTAATCTATTATAACTCACAAGTAATAAACAGCATAAAAACAAAAAATGAATAAAATTAACAAGTTAGCGCCATCGCTTTAAATGTTAAAGACTAATGTTTCATTTTTCAACACATCGTCCAAGTTCGCTTAAAGATTTTTCTTATCTGTCAGCAAACTTCTAAATGCCCGATGCAAAGAACTGCTGTCCATGCCACTGAAGAACGACTGATTGCACCTCGGTATATGATACAAATTTCTGCCCACTCAACATTTTTACACCAAATGTGAACTGTTTGCTTTGCAAAACACTTATCGCCATATACTGGATGCATTTAAGAGTGAATCTAGTTTGCATTTATATTTTTGCCTACAGAAATACAACAGCACGCTGTTCGTTACGGGAGGATTTCAGAGTCAACGTCGCCGTATTTAATGTTTATAAATGACGTCACAGTGACGTCATCGTCAGGAAACGCAAAGCTGCTATTCAGAATTAAATTCCCTACAAAACGTATATTTCGGAATCTTAATATTTAAAAAAACTAACAAAATGACGTTGTTTTGTAACTTATTTGTCGAACGACCCTCGTACAGTCTAAGTACACTCGTGACGCGTTAAGCACTGAAAACTACCAGTAGCTTGATTTTAAACTTTTTTTCATTATTTACTACACAAGTCAGCTGAGCTGGTTGACTTGTATATTTCTATATCCTGTGTTAACGGCACTACAGTCGTTCGTGTATATAGATCCTGTCGTTTTGGCTCATTCGTGTCCGGCAGACTCCGACGAAGTGACGACACATCACGCGCCGACTGCACCTTTACGAGCGTCAAAGTGGCTCCGCCCGGCGGTGACGGCGACAAATTGCGCCTCTGGGATCGGTTGAATCAAGTCGCCTTTGAACAATCTCACGCCCGCCAAGCTCGATGCATTACATCGAATTACTGCAGATGCGGGCCCAAGGTTGAGTTGAGTTTTCGCCGAGAAAGCGAGAAAGCTGCTGTCGTATTGCTGGCCGTACTTATCGTGTGAAGTGCAGCCAGGTCGCCGGCGAGTGAGCAAGTCGACTGACTGGCTGAACGTCGTTAGAGCGATTGACGCGCCGTCACGATCGTGCGTCGTTAACCAGCGATCAATGTGGACACTGTCCACCGACCCACTTCCAGAAAGGGACTTTAAAACGAGGATGCGGCAGGCGGCAGTCGATCGGCCGTCCAGATATACACCGTAGCTTCACTGCACTAAGAACAGAAAGGAGCAAACTTCGGGAAAACGCTTGCCCAGAATGTAAAGTGGGGCACATTGACACAACGGCTCAGTTATAGCGGCTTAATCGCCAGCGACGCCGTGGGTTAAGAAAAGTGGAGGAGTAGTGAGTTGCAATTTACCGACAGACTGCAGCAAATTTCAGAGAGAAGTGATTATAGGTGCTCAAACGTTCAACTCGAATTCTAAATTCTTCAAAATGGCAGATTTTCAGCCCCGGATTTTGTATATTTGGAAAATTTCCCGCCATGAAAAAAGTTCTCCCACAGGCTAAAATTTAAAGGTTGTCGCCATGTTCTCATGCCACAACGCGACTGATCATTGCGATCCATCGTGAAGTTAGCAGGCGGTCAATGTACTGCAAGTCTTCCGACGCTATTTTGCAAAGGCCTCGACTTGCCTGTCTTATTCCCATAGAGCGTCGGTACACACGAGACGCCGAAAATGCACTTAATTCAAGCAACCACAGCGTTCTATAGTCCAGTACTAGTCTGACACAGATTTCGTACAGAAAGAAAAGCATTAGCAACAATGCCAGTTCGCTCAGTTGTGTGTTGAAACTTGTGATAATCTTCGACCTCGAAGAACCGTCTAACGTCTCGGACGGCGCAGCAGCCATAGCAGCATCACCGACACTGTTGTGCAAGGCGCGTCGCCGCCGAGCCTGATACGTGGGACATTGTGACAAACAGCGCGATTGTTGTTGTCAGCCTCTTCAGGTATCATTGGGGGTCTAGCGCCAATCCCCTAGTTTGCCGGTGGCTTATTTATAGGTACACCTTACGGATCCCACAACGGGTGCACTTCAAAACAAATTTATGCAAACTACACCAAGTAAAACACTCTAAACATTGATTATCTATTAGTTTCCGCGAAAGTGATGATCTCGGGGCTTTGCATGCAAGAATAACACGTGACAGCCGCGAACTTTAATAGGGTGTTTACTCGAGCGAGCAAACATCGAGCAGGTAGCTCGACGTTCTGTGGTAATTAGCATGCTAATTAGGAGGGCGGGCGGGTTGTAATTGGAAGGCTTATATAACACATGATCAGCTGTGGGCTAAGAGCCTAAGCCTAGGCCTACATTTGAGCCAGGGGCGGGGTTCTAATAGGCCTGCTTGAGCCAGCTCGATGTTTGCTCGATGTTTGTTCGATCGTGTAAACACCCTATAAGAGAAAAACTGATCTGAGCGTTGACCGCACTTTTAGTCTTTAAGACTACTACTACTACTAATACTACTACACTAAATCCTGTGACTGTAAACGCATGTTGTGACTCACAGAAGAATAAGCATAATCTACACATACATTATGTATAAAATGTAAACGTTAGTAAAAACGCAACAGTTTTGCAGTTGCGTTACGCTACATTTGCATAGTAATTACCGTTTGCGTTCCAAGATAGAGAAATAACTGATGAATTTGATGATGCTGATGATGATGACGATGATGATGATAAGTATCGGTTTAAAGTATCTGAATACTGAGTACAGGATATTCGATAGAATACCGACCGAGTATTCCTAGTCGGTAGTTGAGAGTGATGACAACGAGGCGCCCGACTACGGCTAGTACGCTGGCGTCGTACGGGTTGCCGGAGCCAATGTGGTACGACTCGCCGTGCACAAGTACGAGCACCGCCAGGGATCGGTCGCCGTCCTCCGCCGTCACGTTCCCGTCGCCAGAGTCTAAACAACAAAAACAGCTACAATCATTTGACGCGCACCCTGTGGCACCAGGGCTACCGGATTCAGACACGTAGAGGCTTGGCCAGTTGTTAATAGTGGAGGCTTGTACTTTGCAGTACTAGAAATAGAAAGACGGCCATGAGATATTTGAACCATTTTGTAAAATATATTTTGAAAGAAAAAATTGAAATAGGATTTAAAAACGAAAATATTCCCAAAAAACTCTTAGCCGTTAATTTCTGCTCAGATCACAAACGTAATGAAAAAAATTTGAATTGCTGTCACATTTAACACTTTGCAGTGTATATTTTTATTTGTATATTTATTTATTTTAGTATATCCTATGTTGTTCAGAACCTGCTTTTAACCAAATCCTCAAGCCGGTTTCGAGCAACTGCCGTCAAAACAAATCTTTTTTAGCTCAAAATTTGACGGAAACTTAACCCCGGGAACATAGAAATTCTGGCTTGAAAACCGGCGGGGCGCTAGTCCTTCACCAGTCCTCACCCAGGCATAAAGGTAGCGGTCAACGGCTTCTTCTTCGAAGAAGGCGGATGAACTGCG
>Ga0209367_1001106_pt1 | contig 31694 bp, 19 predicted proteins | sample WorMetLIZISLAND2_FD_187412 | JGI IMG/M metagenome (GOLD analysis project Ga0209367, IMG submission 187412) | Marine gutless worms symbiont microbial communities from Max Planck institute for Marine Microbiology, Germany - Olavius geniculatus... ...
CAAAGCACTAGCATTAGCATCACATCACTTTAACATAATAAAATATTTATGTAAAAAACTGTTCAGTTTATATACAGTGTAAGGGTGACATCGTTGTTGCAGATAACAATATTTAAGGATTAGTTTTTTTTTGTGTACGATAAAGTGTTTTACTCAATAACAGCAAGAGAAATAATATTGGAATGAGATAAAACTGCTTGCAAGTTCGTTTTTTTCCTACTGGACTTGGACTTGGATTTGGACTTGAGGATAGGGGACTTGGACTTGGACTTGGCTGTTGCTGGACTTGTTACAAGTCTGTTCTGTAGTAATAAAATAGATAATCAACGGGGTAGAAGGTTAAAAAGATTAAAAGCAAAAAGTTGCAATTTTGTGAGAGACAGCTGCAAATTTCCGACCGAAAAGATTATGGTTGCTCAGAAGTTCAATTTGCCCCAAAAGTCCCCCAAAGTGGAAGTTTTTCAGTTCCGAAATGGGTATTTTCAGAAGAAAATTCTCCGACAAGCTTGAAGGTAACATTTACGGCCAAGACGACACTACAAGCAAAACTATCAAACAAGGAGGAATAGCGAGTGACCGTGAACGGTGATGGTGATGTCTGCGTATGCACGCTGCAGTCGTCTGGACGCCTCACATCTGTATTGCCCAGCATCCTCTTCTCTGACATCATTCAGCCTCAGCAGCCGGCCACCGTCACCCACCGACCACCGCTCAGCGTCCGTGTCTAACGCGTCACCATCCTTGTACCACGTCAGACGCACGTCATCGCTGACGTCACCAGTGACGTCACAACGCACCGTCGCGTTGTCACCGCGCGTCAAGTTCGTGACGTCATCCGGCGTTGCCACAGCTACCGCAAATTCACCTGCAGCGCAAACAAATCAGGAATCGTGGACGTGAAGTAAACTAGTGAAAAATACGTCGGCCTGGTGCCGACACATTACGCAGCCATCGGCCTTGCTATTCAGAGTTTCACACACAGGGCTTAAAGCTTGCATATTTTGACTTTTAACTTAAAAACGACTTTTACTTTGAAGCGTATGTAAAATCACTGTCTAGAGTATTAAACCAACTCGTACACTCCAGACAGTGGTTTAATTTACACTTATTTCATGGCCGCCAGAAGTCGGTTGTGTAGCCTACACTGCACGAGAAAAAAAGTGAGACGCTAAGGCGGGTGAAACTCTTTGATATCATGTTGGGAATGCCGTCAAACGTTGACGTAGAGGGCTCGTCCTCGCCTCCACCCTGGTCAAACAATCGATCAATCAAAACGCATTTATACAGCGCCTATGTCGCAAACGAATTAAATCCGACATGTTATGGATATAGTTCATATAACGTAAAAGGTGAAATAGAGCTAGCGTTGTATGATTAATTGAGGAGTTGGGTCGGCATTGGCAATTTTGTTATATAACGTTACACCGGGTCCAGGGTATGGTAGCAGTAACTTTACCAAGAGTGGTGCAGCGATGCATGATGACTGTTTGCTATGACCAGCGGCGTCATGTACTGAAAAGTAGAAAAGGTAGACCTATGGAAAGTTGGAATTTTTTGACAAACAGCCAAAAATTTTCGACAGAGGAGATTATGGATGCCCGAAATTTCAATTTCATTCACAAATTATCCCCCCCCCCGAATGGAGTATTTTCAGCCCCAACTTGTGTATACGTTTGAAAGAAAATATTGCGACGGCTAAAATTCAGGGGCAATTGCCCGTCCTGTCCCCTACCACGACATTACCGGCACTTGTTATGACGCTGCGATTGCGTACACGTACCGAGTACGTCGACGTAGACAGCTTGTCTCTGCGCAGGTCCGACTCCATTGTTTGCCTCACACTCGTACCAACCGTCATAGTCCAGCGTCACGTTGTTTATCATCAGCAGACCGCCATCCTCTGCCACCAGTACAGCGTCCTCAGCCGTCTCCACCTGGCTGTCGTGCCGCAGCCAGCTTACAGTCGGTGTAGGATCACCGGTCACGTGACACATGACTGACGTACTGGATCCCAGACGCATTGTCACGTTGGGTGGTCGCACGTCCACGATACGCGCCGCGACTGACGCAACACATCGTCGCGACAGACATTTATTAGCCAAACATTTAACATTTATTTACTGATTTTCACTTACTTCTGACAACGCCATAGAGGCGCACGCGTCAGATTCGATTACTTTTACATCTTACTAGACTGTTACCATCAAGACTGCCGGCGTATTACCACGACATTAGCGACAGAGGCGCTAGCTATACAACTGTTTACGGAGCCGACTTGCGTTAACTCTCGTCAGCTCAAAGAGTCACAAAGGTGATGAACCCGCACATAAAGGACCTCTGTCTGCAAGTAAAACTGCCGATGGTTTACAAACTTAAATCATAAAAGACAGTTGCTTCGTACTGAGACTGTAGTAAACCCACCGTAGCCTACAGAACAAGTTACTAATCAACCTTCTCACTGCAAACGCTGCCCAGTTTTTCGTTCACGACTCTAGAATAATCTGTTTACTGTTGCTCATGTGTCGTAACTGTGTTTTTTGCTTTTAGGTTTAAGTATGAACCTTGTACGACGAGCGTGTATGTCCTTGTGGCGGCGCCGACGCTGTTGAACGCGCGGCAGCTGTACGTCGACGCGTCAGAGCGTCTGACGCCGCTGATTGTCAACTCATCGCCAGCCTCGTTTAGACTCCGACGAGCCTCGTCTTCATCCTCGCCACCCACCAGAATAGGAACTCTGCACACATTCACGACCACCATCCGTCCAATGCCGCTCGTGAAACTGTTGTAATCGTATAATTCAAAATCTAAAAAAAACTTAAACGTGTAAGCCTACTTAGCTTTTTGCGGAAACCTATCGCTGAGCTACGGAGCGTCACCTGCCATATGAAATCACACTGCGTTATCTGTCATCCAACACAGGTAAACATGCCCCGCCTTAATTCTAACCAGACAGACCGGTGCTCGATTTACCTACCGCAAATGTTGTGAATTCACCTGAATGGTTGGTTATATACCGAGATGATTTTCCTGTCTGCAGACAGTTACCCATTCAAGTAGTAACAGCTGATTGCGACCTGAGTACAGTCAAAGTTTGAACCCACGACTGCTTGATCGTGAGTCCGATGCTCTACCGTTACGTCACCAAAATACCTTATTGATACTCACGATGCTTTCTTTCCACCGTATCTTTCATATACACATTTGTTTGGAAAATCGTTCATACACAACTGAGTAAAGAACATCGATAACCTACATGTATTTTTTCCGTGTAGCAAGAACACAAGTCACAGTTAGTCATCAGCACCGCTATCAAACATGAGAAATAGCCGACAGAAATCAGTGCCGCGGCGTCAAAGTGTCCACGTAGACCTACCCGTTGCGGTACCAGGTGATGGTTGGCAGGGGAGCACCACGTGACCAGCACGGAATGATGACGTCACTGCCTAGCACGGACAGTATCTGACGTGGGTGGTCGATAATTGTCGGTGACTCGGCTGCAACGGACAACACAATGCAGACCACCCAACATCACTCAGGTCTATACCGCGCACTCACGCCTTTTAGCGACAGGAGCGCTTTCATGTGAAAAAGAAAAGGAAAGGTCGACAAATTCCACGGTGAAAACTTACAACGCTCTCCAGAACCTCCTAGCGAAAATTAGGGTAAAAAAATGAGGAAAGCAAGAAAAAAAACAAGATGAAAACAAAAAAACAAAACGATAGGGAAATAAGGAGAGAGGAAAAAAATGGAAAAAGAAGTAAGTCGCCTCACAACGATTTCTAACAGTCTATGGTTACTATTGCAAATGTTCGATAGACGTTACAATAAAGACTCATATATGATACTGCAGAACTATGTACGATAGCAAAACGTAAATTACGGCAAAAGTTCGTAGCTATGCGGGTCAAGAAATCGTATATTACAACTTCTATTCTAAGCACATGTGCATGTTTGCACGTTTTCCGCTTAAAATGCTAAAAGATTGACGTAAACATTACGCTTACAGCAGCGTTTCAACAGACGCCGTCACTATTAGTAGCGTCTCGTGCTGCTAACGCCGAAGAGCTGAGAGTGAGATATCTGGACTTGCTTGTTGTCGTCTTTTCTACTTTCATTTATCGTTACTTCTTTTTTCGGTTTTCTGATATCAGGCCTCAATTTTTTCCATAACCGTTTGTTTCATTTTTTTCTGTTTTACACAACAGTACTTTACAATCCATTTCAATTGCGCTCATTTCAGCTACTTTTAAAACAGTTTTATTGCGTATATGTTATGTGCTACATTATTCTGGCAGCTCGTTTCAACAGTGCAAATCATTCGTGATACCATATCATATCACTATGGCGGTAAAGGCTAAAGAGTGATGCACGGAGCATGCAATCATGCAGGTAGAGTCGGCTACCAGTCCTACCTGGGCAATTGACGTAACTCCAGTCAGTGGCGACTGTCTGGCCGTCAGGACAGCAGCCGAACACCGTGCTAGCGCAGCCTACCATCAACACCCACCATCAACCAACACAGAGAGGCCATGTCGATGCTGCCCATGACGAAAATGTGATTCTGAGCGGGTACTAAATATTATGGCCAGCTAGAACTCCACCACTTAATACACCATGTATGCAATACTGGTGTTATATGGATGATTTTTTCACGGCAGTCTTGCTTTGTTCAAAGAAAGTGACGCTTGGTAAAGATCTGACTGAAGCAAACTGTTATGCGAAACATAGCTGCTCGAAACAGAACTGCTGCTAATTCGCAAACAAATCAGCCATCGGCGCAATAACAGTGTTGTTCAGAGTAATTACAAGTAATAACTAACGATTTCAGCACTCGCCTGCGATTCGTTTTTACGCGCGACAGCTATGCCAAGCGCGTCACGTGAGCATTGCTCAAATTACTTGTTAACTGACACGCGGCATGTTACCAGCTGCGTTAATAATCGATTTCTTGCACTTATGCAGAATTTTAGGCAGTTAATGAAAATTGAGAAGCAACGAAAAAGTCTGGGTTCCCAAATAGTAAAAACGGCAAAAATAAAAAAATAGAAGTTTTAATTCTGAAGCTAAAATTGTTAAGCGAGTTACATTTAACAATGACAGCAAAAAAACAACTATTGAACTATCACATGCTAAAATAATTCGCACCAACATATAACCAGTAAACAAACTACACGACAATAAATAGTTACCATTACGAAAATACATTGACTAAATTATGTCTACACCGAACATAGTATTATTTAATAAGTAAAAACATGTTTGTTGATACATGCAAATTGTTCATTATCTATATATAGCCATTCAAGCTTAAAGATTTTTGCGTGCATGCGCATCGCAGCATGCAAAATGCGCAAAGTAAAACTGTAAACGGAACAAACTAAAAGCTTTGCAAAAGTGTGAAATTATTATTAATTCTATTGCAACATTGTTACTGCTGCTATTAGTACCAGACGACAGCACTGAGTAAAGGGCCGAAAGCTACACTCAGAGATCAGAATTTTCACATTATTAAGTTCTCTCATAAAGCGCATTATAAATTCAAATTATTAATGACCATTTGATCGGTTGGTGAAACGTCAACAAAAACAATTGTAAGGGTTGTATTTTGAGGAATTTTTCATAACTTATGAAGGACCGTTTAATCGTTTTTACACGATACCAGTTCATTCCATAAGCCAACCACCAGCTGTGAAAATCTTGCTTTTGAAGAAATGGCAACGCAAATCCAACTGGCTAGTGAGTTAGGTTAGCTAAACAGGCCAAGTAAGTAAGTAGTTTCTTAACGGCACAAAAGACCGGCAAATTTGGTGCCATAACATTGATAATAATAGTACTGAGTGCACAAGTCTGATTAGTGGCGTAAATAGGGCAAGTAAAAGGGAGCTGCATGGATGTAACTGACTGTGCATTGGCTGGGCGCATGTTCTGTTGCAGCCGAGATCACAGCACTTGGCGGCACCGGTGCAGTCACTGTCACGGCCACACTCGACGACACACTCCATGTTCACCACTGACGCTCCGCCGCTCCAACTGACGATCGGACACTGACCGGGCTTCGGTGCTGATGACATGCCAAACAATCGTGATAAAACGATTACCACGTGATATACGGACTGATATACAGACTTTGCTATCTTCGTTTCCGTGTCTATAAGTCATTATGCGTGGGTTAAAATAAATGAATAAATGAAATAAATACCAAATAGGCCTAAATAACCGATACGGCGACAGACTCATGAGAAACCACGTTCTCATTTCAATACCTGTCCGTCGCCGTCCAACGATTTAGCTTGTTTCGTGATATTGTATTCTGTGATTTTGTGTTTTATATATTTTTCATATACGAGCATAAGTAATTGACGGTTATAACAGTTACGGTTAATTTTAAATATTATGTAAACTTCCAGCGTCGGTGATTTTGCTGGACGTGGTGCCTGTTTGAGTGTTTGTTTTTGTCTTTCTTTGGACGAATAAACGCGTTTAGAAATCAAAACTCAATAGCACGGAAAGACTAAGCGTAGGCCTACAGACAAATCATTCACGCATCAGCGATCTACTGTTGACCCGTCCCCTGATACTCACAAGGTCGACAGTTGGGGCGCGGAGCACACGGTTCAGAGTCACAAAACGAATGATCCAAGAAACACTCCATGCCGTCGCCACACGTGTAGTACTGCGACAACACAAATGCGCGTCTTGTAGCGTCCAGTCTGCAGTTTTAAGTTACATAAAATTGAATGCCATAAATTAAGTTCGAGTTGTAACAGAACAACACAGCCGGAGCAAAAAAAACATCAAAGGCGTCCCAGAAAAATTTTAGAGAATGTTTTACTTACGTCTGTCCATCCGTCTGTTTGTTTGTCTATACACGACTACGAAGTCGGAAAATTACCATAGATTTTGACTAACTTTTGCAAAGACTGCCAAAAAGAGAAACCTGGCCCAAGTAACGATCAATTGAAATCTGATGTCGATTCAGGTAGCTGGATCTAGACCATAATCTGAATCCAAAATTTTTAAGAAAAAAAAACAATTTTTTACTGCAACTGGAGCCGAAAGCTAACAATAAAATACAGTCTTCGGTCAAAATTTGAACTTTCTGCACTTTCTCATTATTATTGTTAATGCTGTTGTTATTATACCTGGCAAGGATCAGCGCATTCGCACTTGAGGCAGCCGGCAGGACCGCGAGCGTAGCCCAAGTCACACTGCAAGTCGCACTGGAACAAGCCGCAGATCTCCGCAACTGTGCAGTGACAGATGATGACGCACATCAAATGAAGCACGTTAACACGCAATAACTACTTGGGCAATAAACACTTGGGCTTTGCAGTTTTGTGTACTTTAGTAAACTTATTCTACTTTCCTTCCGTGTTTTATCATTAACGGATACAGCAATTTTTTTCTTCGCATATTGCAATTTTTGACTTTTTAGCTGTTGCTTAATGCTCTACTGCACCAAATTTTTCTAAGTGTTATTGCGCCCGTATCAACTCGTCATACCACTCCGAATGTGGTGCCAGAAATAGGCAGTATAAGCGCGGCTGTGAAATAGGACATAATAGACAGAAAAACTTCAAGGAGTCTATAGATAAAAACCTTTGAAGCAGAGAGCGATGCAGTCATCGTAGCTGTGAAAATTATTGCCATTGCCGTTGCAGCCGTTGAAGTAGAACGCCAAACAGTTACCATGTTCTGAGTTGAAGTACCTGCAAAAATAGATTGCCAACATTACTGCGTTTTAATCCTTAAAGAACAGATTAGGGTATTCGCTGATTTTGTAACCCAATGTTAACACTCAGAAATTATTAGATCAGTTAATGGTTATCAACCCGTTAAACTGTAAGCTGTATTTCTTTATTGTCTTATAAATTTTTATAGTGCTCTATTCTGTTGCATTTGCATATGCACCTTTCTTGATAATTTCTTTCATATCCAAATAATCCAACGCCTATAATCTTTTTCCTTCGTAGGCTCAAAGTTTATGTAAAAACGCGCTTTATCTGCACACGCGGAGAGTCAACGAACTTTCTGGTTCTTTGGCATCCTCCAACAAAACTGTTTGTGATTGATTGGATTTTTTTCCGTATTTACTTTCGGCAAACAAATATGAAGACGATGATAATGACTGCACTTTTGCGTTCTAACGACTATAATACTCGTGCATGCAGTCACGCGGCCACTAGACTAGTCATGCATGATCAAGTCCAGTTCACAAGGTGTGTGGTATTATAACACTGTTCAAGAGCTACCCCTAATATGACAATTTCAAAGGCGTAAAAAGTACAGTAGGGCCTACATCTAAATTGACATAATCAATGTGGTGTAGTGTTAACGCACTACACACAGTACCAGCGCGGCATGACGGGATCGCCGGCATCACAAGTAGTACCCGCGGAGACCGCCTCGTAACAGTCGCCCGGTCGGTAGCGTCGTCTTCTGTAGCGCCGTCTAGTGCCCGCCTGCGTCACCGCCCCCTGGCCACACTCGGCGTAGCAGTCGTCCTGCGTCGCGAAGTTGTTGTCGTTGCCTCCGCAGCCGCTGTACATGAGCGGGCGACACTCGGCCACCTCGCCATCCCAGTAGAACCGTAGATCCTGGTTGAAACAGGAGCCGGACTCCTTCGGCAACAGACACGCGTCTGACACCAAACACACCACAACGCACGAATGACAACGGTTCAAACGTTAAGGGTGTCTACAGCTGAACCCATCTCAAAGCTATCAACCATCACCTGCCATATGGGACAACCCGGTGTTACCTGCCAATTGACAGCGTGCCTTGCCTTAACCTTAGCCAGACAGCTGGTACTCGATTTACCTAACTCGAAAGGACGGAAAGATGAGTTGACCTGTTATATATAGGCTACCAATATGGGCAGATGTCCATCCAAGTACTGTAGTAACCACACACTTAACAGATTCCTGACCAAGTGTTGAATCCACGGACAAACACGTACAAATAAAAGTTTCACCTAGACTATCTAAAAAGCCCTGACTAGGCCTATAATATGTAAAATAATTTTTTTTAAAAAAGTTGCACCAATGTTTTAACCGACGTCGACCACCCATGGATCAAACACTTGTGCAAGGTGTATATGTTACCATGCAAGCTTTCACTATAGACTACTGAATAGTACTACAGCATATATAACCAGTTATATATGCTGTGATATTACCCACGATGTTGGAAGACTGGAGCATCAGTATAACATACTAGATGCAAACTATTTTTGCTGCAGTAAAACCCTGAATGCAAACAAAAACTGCACCATTTTTGGAAAATCTAACAAAAATTTCAGGACGGAAATTTCTGTCAGGGACGAGCGGCAACTGGAAGTGGAAAAGACTTTTCCGCCCTGCAGTCAGCAAGCAGTATGGATTCGTACCGTTGGGCTCTGTGTGACTGTCGTCGCCCGGCTGATCAGTGCATGCCGTCTGACAGTCGTCCAGTGAGAAGAAGTTGTTTGCGTTGCCCTGGCAGCCGCCGTAGTGAAACTGCCGACATCTCGCTGAGCTCGGGTCATGGTACCATCGGACCTGATAAGCGAAGCACGGTCCGACGTCGACTGGCAGCTGGCAGTCACTAGCCACGTCACCAGCAGACAGCGAACCATCTGAACAAAACGTACACACGATACTCAATTAACTAAAAAAGCAGATAATTTATATAGCACATTAACGGTAAAACCGGTGGCTTGATGGAGTAGCGTTTTGGATGTTGGACTTGAAATCAAAACGTCGTGGTTGTTACCTAGATGGGCTACTGTTTGTGGATAAGATAAATTTATAAACAACACCAAGATCAACTCAGCCTTTCATCCCTCTAGGGTATGTAAATCGAATACCTGTCTGTTTGGCTGAGGTTAAGACGGGGTGCGTTTATTTGTGTCGGGTGACAAGTGTGATCCCGCAGGGCAGGTGAGAATGCGTAATTCTGAGATAAATTTCCATTTGGAGCTATAGACAACCTTTAACCTTTGAATGACGTTTGGTGTGCTAGTAAAACGACATAGGCCTATGTGTTTCTAGTAAATTGTAGTTTGCATCATATTTTTATTATTTATTAACTTTTTGTGCTCTTCTGTGATGGTATCACGATGCATTATCAAAGAAAATCAGAAAAATCAAAAACTCATAAAAACAATAATAATCTGAATCTTTGCATATTATTTTGTTCATTATCATTTCATAACTACTGCTGTTGGTTGTCACTTTTCTAAAATTGAAAATTATTTTTTAAATTCTCTGATCTGATACTTTTGGACGTAATAATGCCATTTCATTTAATCGTTCTATATAAAATGAAATCATCACAGTGAGACAATGACAATGACAATGCAAACAGACCATGTTAAGCAGAAAAACGTACTCTGTGGGTGGTCGTGGACATGCGCTGAGGTGGGTCGTGGGGTCAGTGTAGACGAGATATCATGATGTGACGAATCGACGCATCGGTCCCAGCACGCTTCGGCCGTATCGAACCTGTTAGCGTTACCACCGCAGCCGCCGTAGAGGAACCGACGACAGACGCCTGTCACAGGCTCAAAGTACCACTTGGCCTCATAGTCAGCGCACGAGCCAGGCTCTTTCGGCAGCAGACACACTTCTACATAAAATAATAACATAGGCCTAAAAAACATATACTAAGAAAGACTTTTAAGCATGGGCGCAAAATTATGATTGTGATCATTTGTTGTCACTTTCATTAGCGTGATTTGTCGCTGATTGCAGCAGGATAAGGATGGCATGACCTGCAGCTAAATATAAATACGTGTAGTGTTTTCCAAAATTAACTTTTGAATGACCTAGAATAATTTGGAGCAACTCCACAAAAGCACGCCGATTAAATCGCAAAATTGATGATATTAATAGTCATATCACTGCGGTCATGGGGCCTTTGCAGATAAACGTGCACGAGTCATGGAATAAAACCTTGCCTTTATTAAACCAGCACTACTCGACGAAAAACAACAATGGTTTGACAGTGTAACGGTAGGGTTACGATCAAGAGATTGTGGATTCGACTCCCGATCAGGTCGCTATCAAGTATTCTTAGTTACTACTTGGATGAGTGACTGTTTGCGACCAGGTAGCATTAACCATCTCGGTATATAACCAACAACAAGGTCAACTCAGCCTTCCATCCGTACGGGGTATGTAAATCGAGTACCGGCTTGCCTGGCTGGGCTCGCTGGGGTTGAAGTGAGATGGGTTTTTCATAAACAGCTATGCCGTATAAAACACTATGTAAGCAGTGAAAACAGTCGATATACCATCATGCTGTGCGGTCGGCGGTCGTCGAATGGTGCTCTGTTTGCGGCAACGTCTCTCGCAATCCTCCTGTGTGCTGAATCTGTTGGCATTACCGCCACATCCTCCCCACGTGAACTGTTCACAGCGATCGACAGCGGCGCTGTAGTAGAACGCTGTCTGGAACTCTTCGCACGCACCCACTGCCGCCTCCAGCTGACACAGGTCTACAGTCACAGCGTTATCGTTACTGCCTCACTCTCCCGCGAGTTCCGATTAATCAAACGTTAAAACGAATCTTGACATATTATTTGACGGGCAGAAGATGATTGACACAAGAGCAAATAATTGGTAACCTGAATCCAGCACGCGTATTCTTTATTTTTCTTTGAAAGTTCCCATAGTATTCCACAAAACATATTTCTCAGCGAAAGTTTGAACTGTGAAAATGTTTTCAACTTAGGCAATACCTCAGCAGCATTTAATAACCAAAGAAAAAGGTTGAAGAATGATTACCTTCAAGCAGGTCGTCACTGTTGTCTGCAGCGTGCAGCGCCTGCTTGCACGTGCTCTCACAATCCGCGTAAGTCAGGAAGCGGTTTGCGTTGCCATGGCAGCCGCCGTAAACAAACTGTCGACAGTCGCCTAGCGACGAATCGTAGTGGTAACGTATCAAAGTGTTTGAACATCTGCCGCCATCCGCAGACAGCTTACAGATCTCTGTTGACAGAACAACAATGTCCAATCAACATGTCGACTCACTATAACGAAAATATGCAGGAAAACCTAACGAACAACGTAGACTGTATTGGCAAAAACTGATACTTGTAATTGATGGCTACGAACTGCATCCAGTGTAGGCATACTCCGCATACATACAGATATTTTGTGGCTTCAGAAGTTACCTCCACACTTCTCTACTTCCAAATTAGCATTTGCTATCCAATTCTCACCATATGCGCGACATATCACGAAAAACCATACAGATACAGATACAGACTGCCATTTTTGCAATCCCTCCGGGGTAACTAAATCGAATACCGCTACTTAACTACTCACCTGCCTGACTAGAGTGTTCACCTCTGTCGGGTGGCAGGTGGCAGGTAACACTGCGTGATCTCATATGGCAGGTGACGCTCCGTAGCTCTGAGACGGGTTTGTACATCTTTCAACCTGTTGAACAGCAAGTGTCTTGGAAACAAACCTTGAACGGGACAGACGCCTTCGCACTCGCGCTTGGTGTCAAACTTATTGGCGTTGCCATGACAACCACCGAACGTGAAGATGACACAGCGACCAATGTCATGGTTATAGTGCCACCGAGTGACAGGGACACTGCATGGTCCCGGGTCCACAGCCAACGCACATACACCTGCAGTACACACAGTACTAGCCATCAGTGGACTGCTGCTGGTCCTAGACGAACATAACGCCGATCGCAAGCGTGCAATGAAATAACCGACATGCACCTTGAGCGAAGCTCACGTAACGCGCGATAGCATCGGTGCTGCTACCTGGGGAATCAGTGTACAACGTGCAATGAAAAGTAATTTGTTTTGAAAAACCACCCAAATTTGACGTCCCATAGACATGATTTCTTGAAAGTAGGCCTACAGCTTTGAGACTTATACTGTTAAGATCTTTTTTTGTGCTGAAAAAAATTCATACGCAGGTTGTCGTGGTCTATCTATAGTAATTTCGGTGCTATTTACTGAAAAATCACTAAAACGCGTTTTTTGAACTTCAAAGTCGTTCGAGATAGCCGATGTAAGTGACTTTGGAAAGCCCGTCAGCAGTGCTTGTTATGCAGCAAGTCGGCGTCGGTCTTACCGAGTCCTCGCGCCACGGAGTCGTAGACGCCGACACAAGCGGCACGGCAGTCGAGCTCCGTCTCAAAGCGGTTGTCGTTGCCAGCACACCCGGCGTAGATGAACTGGACGCAGGCTGCTGTGGATGAGTCGTAGTACCAGCTGAGACGTTCGGATGACTGACTGCACGAGTTGTCACCGCTGTCAGCCGACAGCAGACAACGATCTGCTGAACACACCAGCAACCATGCCAGCCACTGAACTAACCACGTCAACGTTCTGCGCACAACCTCAGAGTTCACCCGCCTTGCCTCTTGGAAACCCACAATGTTTCAAGAGTTTATAATTTATTTAACCCATTTGCTCTCAGTAGCAAAAATGGAAAAACTTAGGTTTTTGAAAAAATGGTTAGGTTTTAAATTTTTAGTCTTTCCAAAAGGTTTTTAAAAATGTTTTAACAGTTTTAAAAAACATTTTTAGTGTATAAAGAAGACATAAAGACGCAAAGTCCTTCCTGAGCCATAAAGCCCATAAAGCGACGCTGATCTCTTTTTTCTTAGCCATCAGGCAAACACCAGTTTAAACTGCCAGACCACGGATACGCGGCTAGTGCATCGCGCGGTGTGCCTGTTTACGTCCCAGCTTTTGCTGGTACTCACTGCATCTACCAACGAAGAGATGCCCAGGCTGAGGTGACCTGTGTGACCAGTTACATACCGAGCTAATTTACCCGTCTGCCAACGGTCACCCATCTAAGTACTAACCGCACCCGGCGTTGATTAACTTCGTTGATGTCACTAACAACGTTACCAACTAAGCCAAGTCGAAGACGAAAGACGGGATGCAAATTTTAAGACCAAAGAAAAATTAACATTCTATACTTTAACACACCATACTTTAAGTCGCATAGTATTTGTTGAGTGAATGACGACACGTCGTCGGAACTCAAAAATCACCATTAAAATATGGCTGACCATTACTACAGTAATTTGGCAGCTTTGCCATCCTCTCCGCGGAGCGAAGGTTAAGGCAACTCTAACTAATTATTGATAACAATAATGCGCACCTTGTTGTCTTACGTCGTCGTTAGGTAAGCTCCGTGCCGGCGTCGTTGTTGTAGTGACGTCACCAACGTGCGATGATGACATCACACTAAAGGCTCGTTCTGACGTCATCGCTACGTCATCCCACGTTACGTGTTCAGAACTGCTGACCACGTGGTCAGTCATCTCCATGGTTGCTTGCGTTGTTTTCATAGCAGCAGTTTCCATAGCAACCGTCCCTGAAGACGTTTCCAGGGCTGCGAAAATTAACATTATTATTATCATTCACAATCATCACTTATTGTACAGATTTGACAAACTGCAATACCCTATTACATGACAAACTTTAGCACAAAACGATACATCATACAGCAAATGAGAAAAGGGTTAAATTTTAAAAAAACTGCGACAACATACGTCACAGTGACGTCATTGTAGGCCCAGTAAAATTCACAGCTGACATTTGAAAATAATTTCTCTGCATAACGTACATCTCAAATTATTTTTACTTTGAATCAAATTTAACAGATTGATATGCCTTTTTGAATTATTCACAGGATGATGCTTGCGTGTACAAATGAGAAAATGTAATCATTACTAGTGGTGGAAGTATGGACGGCTTGAGCCGGTGACGTAGTAGTGCCGGTAGCGAGTGAAGTCAAACTGTTCATACAAGCGTCATCGTCATCACTGGCTGCGGACTGGCGAGCCGTGATGCCGTCCTCACAACATCCGTACAGCGAGTGAACGCAGGACGACAAGTCCACATCACCAGACGACGATTGAACTTCATCACCACTGCTACTGCACTCATCATCACTGCCTATACACCGGCATCATCATCATCATCATCATCATCATTATCGTCATTAGCAGCAGCAGTAGCAAGACGCTTGCACACTGTCAGCATCAGCTCGCAAAGCACACGTTCATTACAACCGAACTGGACTGATATAATTTCTAGTTCTGTTGTGTACTTTTATTAATCGTTTAATTTAGCCAGGAGCCCATAAAGAGACAGACATATTAGAAACAAAACATAAACAGAGTGGCATGCAAACAACAGGCATACGCAGCACACAGTACGAACTACGATTATTAGCCTATATCTGCCATTTATTAAAGTCAACGTACGTAATCACACCCATTAATGTAAAATTATAAACATAATTATTGTAACGAAACTAAGGGCGTTGATATTTTAATCAAAAATAATTCATTATAAAACAATAAAAAGGAGCATACAAAGAAGAGAAGTGGACGCAGTAGCCGGAGTGAAGCTGACGTCATCAATGACGTCATCGATGACGTCACATCCGGTCAAGTCAGGTCCGTTGGCGGGCGTCTCACCGTCAGGACAGCAGCCGTACAGAGTCAGCTGACAGTGAGCGGTGTTAGGAGGTGGACAACCTTCACCATTGGCGCCATCAGCCGGCGTCAGTCCGTCAGAACAACAGCCAAACTCCGTCTCCTAGATACGTTACAACGCTGTTGTTACATTACGTTTTTGAAGGGCTTGCAGTGTCAATTGTTCGACTGAATTACGATCGTTAAATGTAGGCTAGACATGCACCTGACGATCAATGCAGACAGACAGGGAAATAGTTAATTGATTGATTGATGTACAAAATTCACAATTTTTTATGCTAATTTTAAGGCTCTGGTTACTACAAGATGGTGCAAGAACGAATATTAACAAATTTTAAAATGGTAAATCACGAATTCTTAATTTATCCATGACTGACTGTAATGTTAAGTGCAGTAGCAATCCAGCTGGAGTACAAACATAGCAGAGGATGTCGGGACAGCCGCGGCCTGACGGCCCGAGCGCAGCAGTCACTCCGTCAGCACAACATCCAAACTGGGTCTCGACACAGTATCCGTGCGGGATAGCGTCCTTCTGCTGACACCCGGCGTAGTCAGGTCCACTGGCCTCGGTCTCTTCATCCGGACAGCAGCCGTGCACTGACTGGGCGCAATTGACAAGATCTGGCGTCGACTGCACTGCTGAAATTAATTACAAAACATTATTCATGTGACAATCATCATCATCAGCAGCAGCATTATCAGAGTGGTAGTATTTTATGTAATGTGCAGCCGTGCAACGCAGTGCAACTTTAAGACCAAGCTAGAATACACGCGACTTTAAAATAAACTGAAATGAACTGAAAAAACAAAGGGAAACAGTAACCTAGAAAAACTCAAGCGTCGTTTAAATTGTCAGAAGCAGCAGCATCGTAGGACTAACAGAACAAATCCTCCGTCAAGCAGAATGTGTCCAAGCCCGTTGAGAAGACAGGTAGGGAGATAAGTTACTCCAGGCCCCGCGACGTTTGGCGCCCCGTCGTCGCTCAAAAATATAAAGTACACAAGAATGCACCATTTAAAAAATCACAAATTTTCTCCCCAAAGGGGCCCCGCAAAAATGTTTCCCCGGGCCCCGTTGTGGCTTTCGACGTCCTTGAATCTGTCTTGTATTAATAGCTATCAGCCAAATCGATCATAACGTGCGTGTAACAGTTTACTGTTTTAGCTTGCCAACTGGCAGTTATTACTCACAAATGAACAGAATGAACAGATATATTCTGTAAATAACAAGTAATATGATCACACAGGGTAGTTAGAAAGAAATTACAAATAAATTAACCTTCTTCCTCTTCATTTTCTGTTTCCTTTTCTTGTTGTTGTTGTTGTTGTTTTTCTTCTTCTGCTTCTTCTTTTTCTTCTGTTTCGTCTTCTATAACTAAAAACAAAACACAGGTCACATACGCAGTGAAAGAAGACTCTGCTGGCTGGGACACGCGACTGCATAGCACAGCCACCGTTGTAGGTTTACTGAAAAATAGAAAGGATACAAAAGAGAATAATGTTGCAGAAATTACAGTAGTAAAGCGCAATCAACAAAGAACAAATGCTCATGCCTGAAACCAACCTTCTGATCAACTCAGATTTGTTACCAATGTTGCAAAATTCAAAGAAAATCTTCAAACACCCCCATTTTATCTTTGTTTTTAAAATAAGTTTTCATAGGCTATTTTGACTTTCGAGTACTGCGTAACAAAAGTGTTTGATGATGATAGTTTCATACAATGTTGGCAAGGCTGAAAGTTGCATGACTGGCTGCTGGATGGGGCCCTCATCTGGTCACACTCTGCCGGATGGACCAACTGACCGTGGTCATAGCAGTAGACGTCACGCCAACGCAGTCCCTCGTCACACGTAGCCGAACACTGCACGATACATTACTGCTTCTTCTACACATCTCCCAAAGTAAATCCCCCCAGAAATAAAAAAAAATCCCCGTCGGAGACATAAAAATTTGCACCCCGCCGGAAATGCCAGAACGGTGCATTCTGATCCTGTCTGCGGATCAGTCTCTTTTTCTAACAAAATAAAAACTGCTTTTTATATTTGTGTATCAACTAAAATTGGTCCAAAATCTTGCTAGTTTTCTATTAAATTAAAAAATCGGGAGCAAATTCTTCCCAAACTCCACCCCTTCGATCGCCCCCATAGTTCTTCACTCCTAAATATTTCTATTCGCCCAGTTCTTAAGGTCTAGATGAAGCACGGTCGTATGCACATAAACATCGCATCCAATACATCATTACAGCTATCAATATTACGATCAGCAGCAGCAGAAGCAGCAGCAGCAACTGCGTTAGTATCGTTAGTGCGTCGCACGATGACGCTGCAGATCATCGATTTTTTCTCGGCTTTGTTTTGTTTATTTGCTATTGATCATGTGCAGTAGACTGATTGCATCTCCAAGATATATATATACACCAGCAACAAATTTTTCCTTTAGATCACCCTATGCTATTTTTTCTAAATTTTTATTGCAATGATTTTCTATACAAAGTGTAGTCTCAAATAGGAGAGGAACACCAAAAACTCAGCCGTGTAAAGCAAATTTTTGCTCAAATTTTTGCATGTTTTGCGCATTGTTTTAAATCTGCAATATGCACAAAATCCAAAACGATTATTGCAATACATTGAAAATTATTGTAAATCTGTAATTTCTGGCTAAAGTAAGTATTTTGAAACAAAGTTACAATTATAGACAGACAGACAAACAAAAACACAACATTCTGGCAAGTAAGCAAATGAAACTGTAAGCTTTCTTTCTACATAGAGTTCTGTAAAATAATAAGGGATGCGTTTCTTATGTCATCATGTTTGAGAAAGCAAATCCAGTTGCCTTATCGTGTAGACATTTTCACGTTAATTCGCACCGTTTGAACGCAAGCGTGTATATGGTGCAGTACCTGGCTAAAGGGACCAGTCAGCCAGACCGTACTACAGTCTTCAGCGGCTGTGCATTCCTGCTGCTGAGCTGGTCTAACATCACCCGTAGCGTCACTGCACTCGACGTCATCCAGTTCCACCCACTCTGCAGAGCGTCTCTCCAGGCAGTAGACTCGGCGTGTCTGTAGACCTCGTCCGCACGTCACTGAACACTGTGTACCAACCAGCATAATGTCATGTCACTCTATGTCACGATACGACACGATAGCGTCATCATTTAGTTCACGACCCGAAATCGTCCTCATGTCTCTCGCCGCCACAGTGTCTACGGTGTTATAACCGCCCGTAATCTCACTCCAGTCAAGCGTGACGATGAAAACAAGAAGCCTAGCTGTCTCTAGGATAGCCGACCGTACTAGTTGTCCTGAACTTCAAAGTCATCCAAGGTCAATGATTTTTGTCATTTGAAAGCCAATATGCCGCTTCCTATTAGTGATCAATAGTAACCTTGGCCCTATCTCTCACTTCATTAAAAGTCTGGCTTTAACGGTAAAACCCATAATTTACAAACATGAAAATATGACGTCAGCGAGACGTCACAAAAATATCTAACTTTTCTACGTTGGAGTGCTTGATTTTTCCTACACATTGTCTGAAAATTTTGTAAAAATCTACTCATTTTTCACGGAGATATAAAAAAAAACGTAAGGGAGGTTTCTTCTGATCACAGTGTAGACGGTTTGTTTTGCCTGAAAATAGGTGTTGTACACAAAACCGAGCCACGTTTTGGTCGTCTGACTGATTGATAGATTTAACATTTGCTACAGTTGTAAAATTTGCTGGTTTACTTTTGTATAGACCACTCCGTGCTCGTAGTCGTATATAAGGCTTATGGGTTTAAGTATTCCACTGCAGTAACTGATCATAAAGACTTCCATTCTGATAGTTAGCAAAGCCCACCCACACTACATATGTTTTATTTTGCTTCGATGTCGACGAACACAGATTGAAGCCAATCACCGCTTACAGCAATACGACACAAGAAGACAAATGTGACAATGTAGTCATTAGAGTACGTACAGGGTTCCAGGCGGTGGTAAACCATGTGGGCGGAAGATCACACGGTACTGGGCTGGTTGAGGGACAGGCGCGGCTCGTGTGAGGCCGAGGCGAGGAGACGGACTCACAGGCGGTAGAGTTGTATAACGTACGTCCTTCGTCGGCCACACACAGCGCTAAACGAGACTCCACCTCATCACAGCTGCTGCTAGCTGCACACTGTAGACGACAACCGACATAATTATCAGCGTTACAACAGCGGCTTCGATTCAAATATATTTTAGGTCGCAGTAAAAAGGGGTAAAATTATATATCATATGTTGAGAAAGTTTACCTATCCGCATATAGTCAGCAATTCAAGCAGTAACCAGACATAAAACGTACAACAATTAAGTTGATCGAGCCACCAAACTACCACACCAAAAAAGTAAGTAAATTTGTATGACGCACGGTGTAAAGGCCACAAAAGGGCAAACCCGCTGAATCTGAGCTGCAAAGAGACTGAAAGTAAGAGGGCCTGAAAGCTATGTTGTAGAAAAATGTTTTGTGCAGGCAACAAAAGCATACAAAAAAACTGCAAAATGCTCAAAAAGTATTCCAAATGTAGGGAGTGGGCAAAACTTCGAGAACCAAAACATGGGCGGATACGAAGGACATAAAGGAAATTAGAATCTGACTTATAGAGATAAAGACATAGACGATGAACAGAACAGACTGACCCCGGACCATTCGGAGACAATCCAGCTGGTGTTGGTACAAGGCTCAGTAGTACAAGTTCTCTGATGACGAGGTCTCAAAGCTGCATCACAGCGTTCGTCAGCTGTGGGGTCGCCACTGTCACTGGCGCACCAGACCAACCTCGTCTGTTCACCTGCCCCACCGCACGCCACTGAACACTGCATGCAACACGTGCGACAACGTCACCAGTTCGCAGAAGAATGCAAAAACATCATTATAAAACGTCACAAAGTTCTTCAGAATGCAAATATCAAAATGTTATATACGAGACGTATTTATCCCCTGCATTACAAACTAAGATACAGGAGCGAATGCGTATGTTTTTTTCATTACTAAACTGTAAAAAAACATTAAAAACACTAGAAAAAGGCATGTTGTAAAAAGTTTTGTTCGATTTTTTCGATATGTCATCGACACCAGCGTTCTGCCCTCGAAGTGCTCGAAACGACTACGGACCATTACATTCAGCTCGGCTTCTTTTCCTCAACCAATCTTCTCTAAACTTTACCAAACCAAATGCACATTAGCTTCGGCAGAAGTAAAATAGTGCTATTCCAGTTATTTAAAGTAGACCTACGTCAAAAAAATTAAAACAATGGCCGTAACAACAAAGATAAAAATCATTTGTTGTACGTTATGTTAAAAAATTAACGATAATGATTATGATTATGCTAACGATTTCGGCATGTAGTGTTAAAAAATTAAGTTAAAATTTTTGAGTAATTAAATACTATCAAATATAATTCCCAAATCTTAAAAAAGTTTAAGCTAGCTAGCGTTGATTAACTTAATTCAACGATTCGTCATGTGGCGCTCAATGTGTCCAGTTGTTTGAGCTGACTGCTACTGCGGCTACTGTGCAATATATCGCCGCCGGTGGTCTTATGCAATAGTCATTGGTCCGGTATTCGTAAAGTAACTGAATACTGTCAACAACCAGAAATCGTTGTTAAGGTAAGTTACGAGTATAAATGTGTACAATTTACAAACGACCTCAAACACGGTTATACATCACGATGCTGCCATGGAATGTATACGCAGAAGTATATGCTGATGTGTGGAGACAATTACACTGAGTGGTGCCCAGACATAACTCCCCCGCCGTGAACATAACCTTCCTCGGTCAAAACTCCTCTCTACGACAAGATAGAACAGAATCCACTTTACGTCAGAACCGCCACAAGCGGCTTTTATCTCACAGACTGCATCATCCAATCGTGCAAACTAATAACTTACCCATTTACTTTTCGTGTCATATATTTACCGAAAAGAGAATTATCGACAAAAAAGAGTTCTGACCTAAGGGGCTATGTCCGCAGTGGGGGATGGGGTTCGGTCCATCCTTAACAGTGAATATAAAATTGCATCACCACAGCGAGGCCCTACGGATGCTGTACCTCGGACCAGGGTCCAGTCATCCAGACGAAGCTACAGACGGCATTGAGGCTGGGTGTGCATGGACGCAGGTTGTCAGGCCGCGGCGACGGACAGACGGTCGGCGACGCGACACGGTACAGACCGTCGATGTCATCCTGTACGTAGCAGACCACGGGTCGGACGATGAACCCCGAACACTGGCACTCCTCCCACTCGCCCACGTACCAGCTGCATCATACACATCTAGTAGATGTAATAGCTCGTACAGCTTGAGCTACAGGACGTACATACAGTATGCACACGATGACGACGACACGCAGTTGCAGCGTGAGTCCCTGCGTGCACGCGCTCCGATCGACGACTTCACAGCGGGAGACATCGCTCCCACGCCTCACGCCTGACAGCTTGCGGCCGCCACCATGGACTAAGTAATCTAGTAGTCCATACCGCGACGCAGTAAAAGATTAGGGGCGTTGTACCTGCACGGTCCTATTTGAAAGTTAAGAAACTGATGGAAAAAATTTAATCATAAGAGGAAAATAGTAGGCTCTATAGACTAACGAAAAAGTATGAATATCCGCCCTTCATTTTAAGTAAGCAAGTAAGCAAATTGCCCTCAATTGCAAGTGTCAATCGCAAAAGCATTCGCGAATGAATAGTAGGCCTACATTCAGATGCAAATACCTAATGTCCGTTACATACAGAATAATGGACCTACAGTCATATAGGCAAATAAAATGTACATAAGCATTTCAAAACACGTGACTGATAGAGCGACGTAATTGTATAATATGAGCCAATGTTTGCATCTTGGCGTCTCGTTCAATCATAGTTTATGGCGCCATTATACAGAGCATATACATCTAAATTGAACAGTCAAAAAATACAAATTTGTGATTGCACAAGTGGCAAAGATGGCACAGTTTCAGCCGCAAAATATACCAAACGAGACATCTTCTGGCGGTCGAAACGATTTTCTACACATTTTAAAACATTTTTTCACTTGCATTTGTATTTTATCGGACAAGAAAAACTTACAGCAGCGGGCTTGCAGATGCCGTAGCTGGACTGTAGTTAGAGTGAGAAAAAAACAAATGTAGGAAAGCAGAAAATTAATGCAGCGGCAGCCGGCGACATGCGTTAAAACAGATCGGGTAAAAGGTTGCAATTTTCCGATAGGCTCTGCAAATAAAATATCCAATATGAGAAATAAATGAAAATCGCTGGAAACGATGCTTAGTTTTACGTGAGTCTCCAAAAACATTATCATTCTTTCACTCTTCGGCCCAGTCCGGAGAAAAATGAAATGCCGTGTGTTAATGGGTTCAAGGGCATTATTAAGTGCAGCAACCTAGACAGCCGTATATGCAAGTACAACAAATTGCCTGCAAATGTACAAATGTTTCATACAAGTTTTTATCAACCGGGCGTTCTTATACACTTCTAATGGCAGGCTATATTCCTATAGGGCCTATAGCTTCTGTTTGTCGTCAGCGACGATCTGTCTAATGCGTTTGCTTCCAGTTTATGTCTTCGTAAACTGCATCAACGAATCGTGCAAAATTATAACTTATCTATTTTTTGTATCTTTTTTGACTACATACTTGCGTTAACAGTTAACACCCAACATCTTCGTATGACGTCTGTTGGCAATGATTTTTCCTTCGACTGCCAAATAAGCATCATTCTGTATGCGTTATCGGCTACTATCCGCCAAATGAAATTCGTAGCTCTGAGATGGGTTCGCTCATTAAGAGCTATATTCGGACCTTCTAACCTTTACTAAACCGCGCAGTTCGCAATTTCTTTGACGTTACCGGTATCCGAAGCATTATATCATACACATGCATAAGCGTACTAATTATAAATTTTAAGACACAAATTTCGCCACGAAAGACATTTTACTTTGCGTGTTTCGTAACATCAGTAAATAACAGAATAGATTGACAACGAAAAAGTTCGTTAGGCCTACCTCTCACACGCATCCAGTTTACATTTGCGTTCGACAGCAGGTTTGATTTGTCCGGCGCACATTGACGTGTGCACGACGCGTTCTTGCGTTCGCGTCTGTAGAACACAGTTAATGGCGCGCTCTTGATAACCTATCCACAAACAAATCATCCATCACAATAGTTCTACGATCGTCCGATCCGCTCATAAGAGATCGCATTTCGTTCTGCCGATGTATATATATATATTCTTTTACTGCAACCTGTCAGATACGGCAGGTTAAGTTGATTGATGTTCGTCAATCTTTTCCCGCGATTCGATTGTGTATCAAACCGACTTCATAAATATAATTGGCTCAAAAGACCAGCTCAAGTTGGTTACATTTTGTCACGTATTTGCTTTTATGGTGAATGCCTACGGAACATCGATATAGTAGTGTCAAAAGTAGGCTGGGATCGGCAAGAAATGAAAAAGATCAGGACTAAATATAACATCTGATCGCACGCAGAGTGTGCAGTACCAGCTGCAGTAATGTCAAGTAATTAGTTAACCACGTTAACGCATGTCGAGTTTTAAAAAATATATTAAAAATACCACGAAATATATACCATATCTGCGAAAAGTATGGACGCTGTCTTATATACTAGGTATAGGTCTTCGTCCACTTTTTATTGCGACTCAGAGCGATTGGAATCTACGGTGTATACGTGGGCGTGCAAAATTATTCAAAATATATCACAGCAGTCACCACTGAAATATTAGATGCAAATTAGCCATAGGCCTAATAGTCATTGTGCGCATTGTTATCCAAATAAATAAATAGACATAATACAACGAAGTTAGAAAGCACACATCGGAATGAAGCCTGCATACAGTTAAATGTGATATACCGTAGTTGCAGTGTCCGACGCATTCTCCCCAGTCTTCTGCTCTCCACAGATGGACGTGCCGCTGATGGTCACGACTGCGCCTAGATCTCGCATGGCGTCTAGCTTCCTCTACGGACTGCACAGCACATATAGGCAGTAGGGCCTATACGTACAGTCATATACACTCTAACGCTCTGTACTGTTAACAGTGTCAGCACACACAGTTAAAAAGCAAAAGTTAAATGAGTCTACAGCTCTTCATGAGAAACTCATCTTTGAGCTACGGAAGTTCCGGAATGTCACCTGTCATGAGATCACACCACAACAGGTAAACGTGCCCCTGCCTTAACCCAAGCCAGTATAGTTAATTTACTTATCGTTCAGGAATATAGGCTGAGTTCATCTGGTTGGTTGGTTACTTACTGAGATGGTTGACTGTCCGCAGACAGTTACCCAACAAGGACTAAACCACTTGCTAGGCGGGTAGCAACCCGACTGCAAGTCGAACCCACGATCGTTTGATCGTAGCCTTAAATTCGTCGTCTGATTTCGCCCGACAGTCAGTGTGAGTAGTGACAAACTGGCAACGAATATTTTGTGTCAAAAAAACCCAGAAATGTAGCAGTCTATACTGACAAAATGTTTGAACGGTGAAGACTATTCGGCTGAACATTCGTCATTTTTCTGCTGCAGCCGCTCCGACTTATGACAACGTTTAACCTTGTAAAGACAGATCGGAAATCTGGATTCGATCACTGCCGGTTATGCCATGCTGTGAACGCCCAAGCCTGAGTGTAGCAGTGTTTTGATGACCCGCGTGCGGTCACTACGCGTCAAAACTGCTGAAGACTGTTCACTTTGTCTTTGCGACCATGCTTAGCAGGAAGAGCAGAGAAAATGAACATGTTCAAAAAATTTGGTAACATGCAGAATACAGTCGCCAGTCTACGCAATTCCCCGTTTATGTTCCTTTGATAGCAGCTGCAATTGCATGTTTTGGCTAGGGGTTTAACCCTCAAATCTACCCTACATTAAAGGTCAGAGATTTCCATTTAAAACAATTTGTCTTTGGGCTTCGCAAGTGTACCTGCCAAATGGCATCAAAATCTGTCCAACGGTTTAGGCAGGACGCAGTAATGTGACAGACGACAGATGGCAGATAGACAGACAGACCACGCTACGGAAAAATGTGTAAAAATAGGCGGAATCGTTTGCGTTACATAAAGCGATTTCGTTTAAAACAAATGAAATTCAAACCAACAATATGACAATCACCAAAATCGTAATCAATTTGGTTCAAATTACCTGCACTCAACTTATAACTTATAACTTGTTAAGCCTACAACTTGATAAATATGGCGCCAATATTGTTACATATATCCCAATATAACCGCTTCAGTTATCTAGATATTAGCACCTTAAGAATTCAGAACTCAAATCGGCATCATCATAATAATTAATTACTTCATCATATCATTATCAGTCTGTCCAGTCAAGCGTTTAGCAGTTTCGGCAAGCGCTCTCCAATAGAGTCGATCCCGAGCTAAACGCAATACTGAATGTAGATTACGACAGTATTATGTAGGCCTGCTCCTGGTAGTCTGAAGTCATATTGTAGCAACATGACTACAGGAGGTTATCAGCTCTGGACTCGTGCACTATTCTGCCTGTAACTGGCCAAGCGAAGCGTATCGGCGCCACTGAATGATAAACTAGTAGCACGTTGTTGTTGCACGGTCGGTACTCGTGAGCACACCGTCACTATCCTTGCAACCATTGCGTACAACTTTATTATCGGCGGCACAGGTGATTTTCCTGTGATTTATAACGCTCTGAAGTCGGAGCGCCGCTCGTACTACTGCACGGCTTCTTTGGGGGTTTATGAGCGGCTGTGGAATGCTTGGAAAGATGTCCTTTATTTCCCGGAACTGTTATGTCTAGACGGCAGAAGTCGAAACAACAACAATGAAAGCAAACCAGCAAGAGCGAAAATTTAACTAAGACTTCGCTGTTTCTCAATCAGCTAATGATGACAGCATACTATCAGAAGAGTTAAATTGACCACGGTGCAAATTTGCACGCGCGATAAAGCACTATACACGGGATAATTATTGCCAAAAATGTTCCATTTCACAATACACAGTACGGTAAAAGCCAGTGGCACGGCCCCGAAAAAAGTGTTTAATGGGCACTATGTGTGAGCATAAAATAGGGGCTATCTGCGCGCTGAATTCGAATTTGGCATTCCCAACAATTCTGGCATAGCATATTCCCGTCTCCCACATTACAACATCTCAAAACCAGGCTCTTCAGAAAATTATATCAAGACATCATTATCTAAACCTGCAGTTAGACCTACTGTTTAACCTTGACGTAGCTCAAGCGCAATTCTGATTGACCGATTGACTGATGATTGACAATACAAGACAGACAATAATTTTGCACGTAAGGTTTACTTACCCGCTGAACGGAGGAGTCGACGAAGCAGAGAATAAGCAATACAACGGCGACGACGTAACACGACTGCATTATGAAATGCTGCATCGTTCATAGCAAGCACATGATGAAGACAGCTGCTGTTTGCACACGCCTGCAAATATTATGTAGCACAAGGAATTAGGCCTACCAGAGTATTTCAGTTGTCGAAGTTATTTTGGGACATATAACTCTTCCGGAAAAAAGCAGCCCCAAAACAAAACGTTGCTGTATACGCAAATATATAAACCCAATATTCAACAAAAAACAGTTTATAACACGAAGGCCTACGAAGCATTAGTAGGCCCTATTAGTTACTGAGAGAGCGGTCACAATCGCCCACCCTGGTGACGACGCTGAACGGGTTGACGCGATAGTTAAATTTATGCAAACAGAATTACTGGCAGAAATTAATTTTCATTTGATTTGTCTATGTGTTCGTATTTTAGGCTATACTACGAGCAGTTACCCGGTATTTTAAGCATTAAGCACCACGGCCTCCTTCGGAACACTCTGTTTACGTATTTCCTGCATAGTATTAACATTGTAACTGTCTGCGTTCCGAGAATCGAATGACGGCGACGATAAATATGAAATACATCTCTTACCTAAGTTACCTGTTGTCGGTTGCCGACTGCGTCGTCTTTCTGTCGCTACGGAAGTGGTCAGTCTGTTAGTTGAGATTGCTGCGTGACAAAGTCAGTGTACGGACATTTGCGGTCAATCCGCATACCACCAAGCAGAATTAATCTCTTCACCAGAAACTACCTTGTCGATCGCGACGCGAGAGAATGCAGCCAGTGCACGCTGTAGGGCCGTGTCGTGCGTTCAACTGCCACCACTTTACCATGTAAGTTGTACGGCGGCTGCAGTAGCAGCGCTAATGCCTCTCCCAGCCGCTTCATGATGGGTGGCGGGCATAATAGCTTCATAGCACCTGCAGCTGCAGCTGTCAATCATATCTCATCATTCATCATCTGCCCAAGTCGTTTAACGACGCTTTCGTCCTTCGGCGCCTCAAAACGTATCTCTTCATCAAAATTTGAGTGTTGTTTTTGTTTGGATACTGTGAATTTTGCGAATTTTTGAGCAGTTTCAAGAACACTTCGTGCCTTTCTGCTCAATACTCCGACTTTTGCACTTACACTGTACCTTGCAATAGGCCTATTTGTAATTATGTGAAGCAGTGAAATAGTATGATCCAGCAATTAATAGGTTGGTAATTTCATTAATTGTCTGGACACTAACTAGCCCATCGGTAGTGGACATAGCTATATAGTTTTTACTACTTTGTTTGCTTTAAAAATTTGATTCATAGACATAGGCTAATTAATTTCGTCGGTAATAATAAAGAAAAAAAGGAACCGTTTAGAATTATGGGTTAATAGTTGTGAATACGCTTTCGTCGTGATTAATAGTACTTATGAACACGTTTATTCGCCTTAACGGCAGACAAAACAGACAGATACACAATATCACAATATACAGAGTAAAAAAGAGACAGAGATAGATAAATAGAAATAAAACGTACAGCCTACACACAAATCAATCGACTAAAAGCTTCACGTTCAACACATACATGGCTATAGTGTTATATACAGCTGAAAAGTATGTCGGCCAAGTGTGAACCTATGCCTATCATGCGCTTCCGCTGAAAATTTACTACGCCGGTATAACCGATTAAGTGGAATGTTCACACACGGGTTTGTCTATGTTTACGTATTTTTTGGTTTTCCAGATTAATTCTTGCACAGACGAACAGACAAACGGGAATGATCCTCGATGCATTCTATTAAAACGACCTCGTAAAAATAGTCGAGTCTTCTATCACAATGAGAGACGTATTGTATTTCTGCAGGCCTATGTGGTCCGCGTTTTACTGCACTCGCACCTGGCGTGAGTGTTGTCTGATGACGTCAGAGTCGTCTAGGCAGACTTACTTGTTGCTGCCGTGAATGATGAATCTGCCTGTCGGTTGGAGATGAAAAATGCTAATGGCAGTTTCGTAAAGTGTACTTAATTAATGAATCACAGGCTAGTGAACAATGGGAAATTTAAGCATTAACCGAATTAAGTTGCACTTATGACTGTTGAATTAATAGAATGAAATGGGCTTACGCCAATTACTAAAGATGCAAGTTTGCCAGTACTTAACGCCACATTTCTTGTACCGTTTCTATCAATTAAGCGCCATTGAGGGATATCTTTTTCAAGCTTACAACTTTCTATAATAAATGCCTACCGTGGCTGATCGGAGCGATGATATGTCTGCTGGCTGCATAGCGGGTATAATGTGAACAGATGACTGTTATAATGGGCTGCGTTCTATCGTGGATTTTATTCGTGAATATTGCATAATATTTTGACTTTTGACATGCCTCGTTAATAAGCAATTTCAGTGCAACAGGTCGATGCCCTCACTTTTACCAGGAGGAGGACGCGTTCTCCCACTATTTCACTAAAATCCACGTAAAAATCAGCGATCGTTGTATTCGTTTTCTTTATCTTGTAATTTATTTTACCATAGTTGACGTGCTGAAAATTACGTAGTTACAACTAAAAATTTGGAGCAGAGCCCAACGTGACGCCGTCCGACACCGTCTCCGAATGGGGGAGTCATGATCCACGTACGACTGCTTATTCGTCAAGCCGTCGATTATAAATGTGGCAAAGTGTTTTTCTCTCCAAAAACCCGTTAACGAATCTCGCTAATTTAGCTTCAGTTTCTTTCAGGTAAGAGTGTCCCTTTCTCCAAATTTAAGAGATCGATCTTTGGTCCTTTGGACCAGAACCAAAACTGGGGGAACGGGTCTGTTGTCCGGTTTCGGAGAAAAAGTTGAAAATAAAAAATAGAAAGTAAAGAAGCGAAAACATAAGGTTTCACATTATCACATTATTTCAACGTGTTGTTATTACGTTATAGCCTAGTATTAAAACAAAGCGCAAATCATGGAGATTCCAGTAAGATTTCGCCTTTCGCCATTGAGTTCCAGACCCCCGACTTCTTTCTTTAAGAATACACCCTCTTGTTTCGGTCTTAGCATCTAACTGAGCTCAGGAACTGCAGGCTGCAGCCTGGTATAGTTGCAAGGTGTGTAGGTTGTAAAGCAGGTCGATCGGTCAGTTGTCGGTCTGCTAGCGATCAGCCTCAGCGAGTGACGTCGGATGTCTTTTATTAATTTACCTACGCACGCACGGCACGGCTGGTGGTAATAATTCTGTCCAGTCTACCAACTACTCAACTGCGATCGATCGACTGATGGAAAACCGAAGCAGACTATGCACAAGAACGCACCTGTAGGACGGACTACGGACATGCAGTACGCATTTGTCGAATGCCATATAGAACTAGCTTGCAGACTGATCCAATAAAAAAGTAAGCACCTCAGTTTTTCATCATGGGCTTTAACAGAATCAGATATCATATTGACCACTTTCAGTAATCTTCACCGATATAGCCTACTCTGCAGTATATTTGAAAGTGATCACCATCACATACCAAACGTGTCGCTACACTACCGTGTGAAATATAGACCTAATCAGCTTTAGAATGAGTTACAAGGTATAACTTTTAACATTCTAACGCTGACTATTTTTACTACACGTTTCGGGCGTGATGGGATCTTTTCACGATTCTTTGCATTCTTTGCAAACATCCTTTGCAAATACTGATTAAAGATACTCAGAGAATGACTCATAATGAAGAGCATCTGCGATGCGAGAGTGACGTTACTGGCCCATCGGCGCGTCTTTCGGTCACTTCAAACTCGTGGTCAGTTACGGTCTCAGTGTCTCTGGAGCGAGTTCGTCTGATTTACAGCCACGTACTGTAATGCACGCGCGTGCCTGGCGTCAAGCACACGTGGAATAGTTGCAGGCTCGCAGTCGCAGGTGCGCCACGAGCTAATTGAAAACACTACCTGGTCACTCATTCCTGACTAGCAAACTGCCCATGTGATTCATGGTGTTCTGCATGGCAAGCTCAACAACCAGATTACCAGTATGAGTAAACGGTGGATCGGGCAGGCACCTTCATTCAAACTAGAAAAATATGTCGGCTCAGTGTCAACATTATCATGCGGCCGTCGACTTTTTGAGCGAAAAAATGGCACACCGGTTGGCCACTCTTGCGCTGACGGACAAAGGTTTGCACCAATTTTAGTTTTACTACGCCCGTCGCCTGCTTGTTTTCGAGTTAGTATTATAGAGTGACAGACGCACGGACGATCAAAACCCGTACGTGCCGCTATCTATCAAGGTTATCCCAGTCCATAAAGACGTTTATCCAGTGGCGGTTTTAGGCCTGGGCCGGGGAGGGAGGCAGAGACCCCCAGTTTTGCTCCACCCCTCCCCCAGTTTCATAGCCGCCCATATTTTTTGCAAAGATAACACAAATATTTAATTTATTTGCGTTTCCAAATTTTAGAAAAGTGGGCAAATTTGCGGCTTCCATTGAACGTCCGAATACCAAAAGTGCTTCAGCTTTAGGAGCTTCGCCCCCTTCACCCCCTGACCAAGCCATGAACCCCGAGCCCATTATAGGCTTGCGCTACCGCGCTCGCCATGGGGGCGTGCCCCCTAGATATTGCGGGCTAGAACCGCCACTGCGTTTATCCCACAAAACTGATAACGTGCAATCCCCCTTTGCGCCAGCTTTGTCCCCACCCTTCCATCTTTTCTTCTTTATCTTTCCCTTCTTTTCTCCCTTTTTGGCTACGATTTTAGTGCATTTTAGAGACCAAGTCATCAGGTAGAGAAATGTTTAAAGTCTTATCGGCCTATTTCTTACCTAGTTTTACAAGCTAATAGCTTAGAAAACTGTCGCCACATTCTCCTCCCTCCCCTTTTCCTCCCTCCCTCCTAGGGCCTCCTTCC
>Ga0209367_1001107_pt1 | contig 31692 bp, 20 predicted proteins | sample WorMetLIZISLAND2_FD_187412 | JGI IMG/M metagenome (GOLD analysis project Ga0209367, IMG submission 187412) | Marine gutless worms symbiont microbial communities from Max Planck institute for Marine Microbiology, Germany - Olavius geniculatus... ...
AGCACCGTTATGGAGATATGGTTGTTTGAAGTTCTTCCAGGAAGGCTCTTCCAGATACAGAGGTCGGTCGCTGGTCGGTCGTCGGTCGGTCGGTCGGTTCTCAATATTACACTGATCCTATATACTCCTCTTCGCTACGTTATGAACAAATAGCGCGCGAAAAGTAAACATATAGCAGATGCAGTGCAACTGTTGGAAGTATCGTAAATAATGCGTTGTCGTTCATTGATTTGATTGTGTAACCTAATTAAGAAACGATAGGCCAGCGACGTCTTTTTTCAAATCGTGAAAACCTAACATGATACACCTTCCTGTCTTAACGTTTTGGGCTGATTTCTGTCATTGCATTAGATCCTGTAGACTGTAGCGAAAGTTAATTAACACTACCCAACGCATACCCTGATACCCAGCCTTTAGAAGCGTGAGTGAGGCTGATCAATTCTTGATGTAGGAAATTTTAAACCGACAAAACCGACAGTAGAACAGTAGAGTAGACATTAGAGCCAAGGCGAATTTGATAATCGCGCACCCCAACTTTCAAGAATTTACTAACGAAAAACTACAAGAATCTATATTAAGTACTTTACGTAATATGTCGTTGTGAATAATGCATTTAATATGCTCAACCTTGGCGTGCTGTTGGAACAGTCATCTCGACGCTGCTCGAACGAACCGGTGTAGTGAAGTCATGGCTCGTCGACGACGCTGATTGGCCGACAGCCGGCATCACGGCGGCGATACGAGCAATATGGCGGCGCACGATGCTGTAAATGTAGCTGTACATGGCGAACATGGCGACCAACGGAGCCAGGACGCAGCCGAAGAAGTTGAAGTAGACCATGAAAGCCATGTCGATAACCGCCACGAACGAACACGGCGAGCCATCGACGAACTGCTCCGATTTTCCTGCCGCATAAACAGAGCAGCATTCAGTTGAAAATACTATTTTGAACAAAACAATGTTCTTCTTTTATTTTATGTTTCAGATTGCATCGTGTGGTTCTATTGTTGTGTTGTGGTGAAATGAGACATGCCATGCGCACTTGTCTGCGTCTGCACACCTAGGTCAACTCAGCCTTTCATCCCTCTAGGGTTACATCGACTGCCGGGGTATCTGCATGGGGTTATGGCGACAGGGCCATCGAGAGGGTGGAGTAGGGGAGTAAGCTACCCCGGGCCCTGCGACGTTTGGGGGCCCCGCCGTCGCTCAGAAATACAAAGTACACTAAAATGCACCATTTTGAGAAGAAAAATTCAAAAATTTTCTCCCCAGAGAGGCTTTGCGAAAATGTTTGAGGGGTCTTGTGAGAATGCTTCCCCGGACCCCGCTGTGGCTCTCAACGGGCCTGTATGGCGGACTCATTCTTCTGTGCCAGGAGGCAGGTAACATTGTGTAATGTAATGTGGCAGGTAAAGCTCCGTCATTATGAGATAACTTCCCAGAGCCACACACGTCCTTAATCTTGCAATCGTCAAGACTGAGCGAAGCATACCGCGATTCCAGCCGAACATTGGTATAAGCCCGACGCTGAGCCCTATCAGCCAGTAAACGCTGATGAGAATGGCGGCCAAGCGTGGTGTAAAGTAGCGACAGTAGTCGTATACGGATAATTAACCTCGAGTAGCTGCAAATTCTTAGTTCGATATCGATTGTGTGACGATGCCTATAGCCAGTAGACTAGGACAGAGGTGGAGGCAAGGCGAGATGCAAACTATAACCTATAGCGGCAGTAGTCGTACGGATAGCGGATAGCGTAGTAACGCTCGACAGCGACGAGCAGGAGGCCGAAGATTGAGATCTGCGTCAGAACGATGATGACAGAGTTGACTGCCAGGCAGCCGAGGAAGTTGGTCGGGAGGCCGTTCAACGCAGCCAGCACGCACGGTATACCTGTGCACGTGCGCATCAAAACATACTCCCCCCTCTATGTCCAACACAAACGCCTTCCAACTTTGTCCGTCCCTCCGTCATGTTTCCCGTACGGGTTCCTAACGCGAAAAAATAAGAAAGTCTAGCTAGCACTGACTTTCAAGGTCATCCAAGGTCAGTAATTTTTATATCATTTGAAAGCCAATACGCCACTTTTTATTAGTGATCAATAGCAACCTAGGCCCTATCTCGCACCGTTTGACCACAATACATCTGTTACAAACAGACAGACAGACGGACAACACATCGTGCCATAGACGCTCTACGGCATAGCTGTGGCGCGTCAAAAAGAGCAGAAAATAAATATGATGTGAACGTTCTCCAGGGCAGGAGTACGCTAAGCAATGTGCCAATTATCAGCTCCAAAGATCGAAGGTCAGGGATAGGCCTAGAATTACGGTTCCGTGGTGCAGCATACGTAGCTAAGCGAACGGCCGCACAGCATGTCGGCACTGGGCCGACGTATTTTTTTTAGCTAAATGGGATCTGCGGCCATGTCACTTAAACGTTGACGTCTGAGTTGACGAACCGCTAAAATTTAAACAGTAGATTAATCACTCTGAATGTTGCACTAAATGTAAACGATTTAGCCAAAGCTTGACAAGTGATAGTCTACGCTGCAATAATATCAGGAACCGAATAAAATTATCTTTTTCTGTGATTTTCGTTCATTCTGGCATGGTTAAGGTAAACGTACTGTAAAGTAATACAGTAAGATCGTTCTTTCTTACGAGGCAGTGTACATGTATTTACAGATGCACATCAAACGTGACATTACATTTTAATGTCGTTTGCTGAAAATTACAATAAAATTTTTGAATTTGTTTCAAGTAGCCTATTATACTAGATTAACTGTTAAATTTTTTCACTGATTTTCTAAGTATTCGTGCTACATTCTAAGAACGAACAGCTGAAACGTGCCCAGTAGTCCGACAAGTAGGTCAGCAGCGGCTAGACTAGCCACGCAGTAGTTGGTCACTGTCTGTAGTGACGTCACCGTCGCTATGGCAACGAGTACAAGCAGGTTCCCGCCGATAGCTGCTGTTGCTATGATGACTTCGGCGAGCATCTGAAACGTCGTCGCTAGGTCGACGCTAACGCCGCTCTCCGTCGCTCCTACGTGTATCGCACAACGCCGTCGTTACAACGAAAGTTGCAAAAGCTGTTTCGCAAAATGTTTTTTTATTTAACCAGGTCTAAACATTTTGAGATTATTGCGCACGGTTTAAATACAGAACTGTTGAAAGTAATTACATGTAAAATAGAACACATAAACGTTCTAGCGGCCGCCGACCCCCTCCCCGCCGCGGCTTATACAGTTTGTCTAGCAAAATGTTCTACATGCAACCGCGTTACGGTCTAAAACATAATTGAGTGTTTTATTCAACAAATAACCTCTTCCTACCTTTCAGCCAGGGTGCTTTCAGCCGCGCAGAGGCGGCGGAAAAGTCCCCCGTACCTCCGGCCGGGAGGTCTCACGTATGCTCAGGGGCCTCATGCGAGGTGTGAAAAAAAATTTCTAGTTTTTAAAAAAATATATTTAAAATTTAAAATGAATAAACATGTAGAAAGTTTACCCAAAGTGGACAAGCCTATTACTTTTCATTACTGTACAGTAGCATGTAACGTATGCGGCCTATAGACGTCATTCTTTTGAAAAGACAACACAAATTATATCATTTTTTTGCGTTTTAAATTCTTTTAAAAGTGGGAAAGTTTGCGACTTTCAGTGAACATCCAAAAGCTAAACGTGTTTTAGATCCAGGGGGCTTTCCCCCCTAACCCCCTGACCAGGGGCTCTGCCCCTGGACCCCGCTGGGAGCTTCACCCCAGACCCCCTATTATAGGGGCCTCACACTTGTATTTGGGGGTATCCAACTCTGACGCCGGCACTGCGACCGTGCGCACTGTTCTTAAAACATTTTGCCGGACAATATTTTGTATTTAACCACGACTTAATTGTTACAACTGTTGCAAGTGCATTGATAACTATGTCTGTGTTTGCTACTTGTAACATAAAACGTTGCAAAAATGCGGCAAAAATGTAGCACGTAAAAGTAGAACATAGGTCGGATTATGGTACACGCGAAATAAAATAGGACCTACTTTTTAGCTAACCGTACTTAAGTAACGGTCGAACGTCGAGCTTATGGTATGGTTGTCGTCCGTCTGTCGTCTGTCTGTCTGTATAACGGATGTATTGTGGCTAAGCAGTAGGTCATAGGGACAATTTTACACAAGTAATTAGATCTGTGTCATAAACCTAAACATGCAAAATTTCAGTAATTTAGTACAAAGATAACATTTTCTAATTAGGGGTTAAATGGACGGGGAGGGGTAGGAAAATGTGCGTTTTTCAACGAAATACTGGCCATATCTCGGAAACGGTGAAAGATAGGGCCAAGATTACTATTAATCACTAATAGGAAGTGGCATATTACCTTCCAAATGACATGGACATCATTGACCTATGGTGACCTTGAAAGTCACTGACAACCAGTACGGTCGGCTATTCTAGCGACAGCTGGGTTTCTTGTGTTATTTTACGTCCAACCACGGCATGTTTTCGCTGCTTACTTTGGCGCCATTTGCCAGTCTTCGTATTGCAGTAATTAAAACAGCGTATAATAGTTAATTAAGTTAACAGTTTTCACAGTGACGAATATCTACCGGCGGTCGTAGTGAAGTTGAAGCTTTCTTGTTGGCTGGTGTCAAAACTCAAATCAGGCAGCGCCGTGCTTGTGAATGGCGAGTGAGCGTGATCCTCAATAGTCATCGTGGAGCTGTTCTGAGACATCATCTCTGACGTCAGAGCACCCGTTGACGTCATCATTGCGCAACCATTAGCAACGTCGCAAAAATCAGCTAATTAAAATGCACTAACTTCTACCAAATGGCCTTCATTTTTTCCGGCTCTACACACATTTTTACTTATCAAAGTATAGCAATAGCAGTAATACACAAATAAAACTATCTTGGAAAATTTACATCAAGACAATTCAAACCTTTGCTGAAAATTTATTTCTGGACGTTTGTAGAAATCGCAATAGTAAAACAGATTTATCAGAAAATTTACTAAAAAAATTTTGGATCCAGATTCTTGTCCGCATTCAAGACCGCGAATCTAAATCCTGCAGATCCGATTGTCACTGTTCGTGTTTTGAGCCTCTTTCCACGGGCTCCTTCGCAAAAATCATTGAAATCCAGTAATAACTGCTCAGATACACTGTGCAGTATTAGTACGATTCATGCTTTATCTCCTGATGGTGATGCCGAAAACTGTCCAGAATACACAAAAATCGAAATAGTCACAAAAAAATCAAAACGATGGGCCACGCACAACCACTCTACAAAATTTCCTCAAAATCCGTTCAGAACTTTTTACTACGCATAATTTAGTTGACAAACAGAACTGTATTTTGTTCTGCACTAAATTGCAGTTTTCCCTCTTTCTTTTATATACCAGGTACTATTAACACAGACTAAGATATGAACGTAGTTGTGGTACCAGTTGTATTTCCGGCAAGCCTAATTTACGCAATACAGCGTGACCGTCACAGATGCGAGTTTTAAATCGCAATGAGAAAGCATCTTACCACGAGGTTTATCATGCACATCGTTCACCAGCAGATAGGTCTATGCACTACCGGACAGATAGACGTGAATACACCGCGTACAGGTACGTTAGTTGTCAACGGAATCGATCATGCTGTAACGTATTACAGACCTAAATGACAGTCGGTAGCCGCGCAACGGCGCAAGTATCGTCAGTCACACGGCACGCTACGCGATAGGCCGTCGCGCAGGCTTCCCAAAATAATTCAACCCAATGCAGCTATTGCGAAAATACTTCCCTGTAACGTATATCGCAGTGACAGTAACAATGTGCGCTATCAGAATTTAATTAACGAAGTTCGCCACTCTAGTTACACGCAACGAAACGCAAACGTTTTGGGTCCGTTTAACGAAAAAAAACGACGCTGGACCTTTTGCGGCACTCCGTAGAGAAGTGTACAAATCGACAGAACTGAATTAAAATGAACACGTGTTGCGCCAACAACTCCCAGTTCAGTTTAGTTCAGTTCAGTCCAATTCGTTCGATATAAACATGGTTCAACGCCCAGTAAAGAAATACAGGCGCCGCAGTATGTGTTCACGCAAAGCGCTACCAATCACAAATGCCGTGTCGCACGTTCCTGTTCTTTGTCGTTTGGCCGTACATACGCATGAACCGCACGCCAGCAAACAAAATGCATTTTATGAAGTTCATTCGTCTGTCGGGACAAAACTAAAGCCGATGTCGGACAAAACGGTTTTCGTCTACCGACGGAAATGTGTCTCATCTGACACGGAAACCGCGTCTGTTTACCAGCAGAAGGAGAAACTCCAATTCCGCCGAGATGGTCGGGTCTCTGTCGCCGACAGAACGCTGTTTATTTGACGCCCTAGGTCAGGACCACTTGGCTTTTCCGAGCGTTGAATATTATTGTCATGTCGTACACGTGTATCGATTATACAAAGCCTACGAGTGGCGTGAAAATGAAATTATGCTGTGACACAGCCACGATATACAGGATGGGCCAAAAAGTTTCACCCTTTGGGTATTCCAGCTGTCTTGTTAAATGCTTTAGGCTTAGGCCTATGTTTGCAATTTATGTTTACTCGTGTACCATTCGTCTGCCGGCCGATGCAAACAAATTGTTTTATGCGAATAAATAACATTATGGGGTTCCAAAAATATTTTAACGTTTTAAATAAATTAGCACATTTAAACTGCAAATAATTAACAGCAAATGTTGAAAGTGTTTATGCATACAGTAAATTATATGGTGTTTTACAGTTTATATGACATTATAACCAGTTTCTGACTAGTTGAAAAAGATGGCCACTTTTTGGCCTAATCGGTAGGTGTGCTATGTACGGCTGGCTAATTTCACACAGAAATTGCAGCATTATCACACAGGGTGGTGTAGAAGCCACAGTTTTCGTTATACCTAAGCAACTATTTACGGCTTACCGTTTTCGATCTTTCACACTACCTTGCAAAAACTTTACACACACAGAATCCACTCCAGGTACCACACCTCAAACTCATCGTTACAGTGCTTTAAAAATATCAATGTGTCGACTTTTGGATAGGTCCCTGTTTAAATTACTAAGCGATTTAGCAAACAGTTTCTGGAGATAGTATAGTACGAATAACGATCACTTTATTGAAAATCTAATGCGGAGTATCCGAATAAAAAAATAGGAAAAATGGCAACATCTACCAAATTTGTAAAATTTGGTGGTTCACTTTTTGACAGTTGTCTCGATCTTTTTGGCATGCATAACATACCGTACGTATTTTGACGAATTGATGCAATTCGAGTCGGATATCGTCTCCGCCACCGAGGCCATACTGTGAACAGTCACTGCATGGAAAATGCGACTAGCAATCTCGTAGATATAGACCAAAACACGCAAATCTACTACTGAAATTGTGCGCAGTGCACGTTTTATGCTGCACAACTGCGGTTATAATAAGTTATAAGGCTGCCCACGTAGCCTAATCATTAATACCGTAAAAACACGAGCGCGACGTCACATCACAGCGACGTGCACTATTCAATCGGGCAATTTTCTCTAATATTGGCTGCTGAAATTACACGTTTGTCATATTACGCAGTGCATTAGTTCTTCGCGACGTAAATATTTACTAAGCACCGACGAACTGCATCCGAAATAAAGCTTTGTTGGGACATTTTACTTACCGGTGCGGACACTGTGTGGATGCATCGTGAATGCATTGTGCAATATGCGACGCGCTGGTTTCGTTGCGCCATAACAAAACGGCTACGAGTTATTTGTGGCCAGTGTTGCCGAAAACTCGAATAAACCTTCGATTCTGGTTGTCATTCTTACACAAAACCATAGTACAAATATACGTTTATTAGATTTTACAGTTGTAAACCTTTGTAAACAAGGATCGGTAGGCCTACAGTTAGTGTGCAGTTTTAACGACCGCATTATTCAGCACGAACACAAATGGCATTTGAGGTTTCAACTACTGCGTTACATGAAAATGAAAAGCGCTATACTTTTTGAAAAATTGCAATCTTTTTCATTTATTTTACACGTAACAACGTGCAGAACATTGGCAAAAATTTTAGGACATTTTAGCAAAATTGTGCAATTATACGAATATTGTTCTTAGAAATCTTACCAAAATAAAAGCCTAGTAAATTGAGATGCCGGCAACAACGATTAATCGATATATAAATCTCATTTTATTTTCCAATACAGCAAATACGTACAATAAACCAAGAATCATAATAAAGTAATATATAAAACGATTATATAATAATCAACATAGCGAAATTTTGTAATTAACTAAAAATAGAAAACGTACATTTTAGGTCATTACAACAATAAAGTAAACAATATCCCTAATACTGTTAATAATTTGAATAAAGTTTGAAACAAAAAAAGGACAGATACAACGATCATCGTTACATATTCGACCGAACAGAAAATTACTGTATGTGCAGAAACTAGCGAATAAAATTTAGTTCAAATTTTAAGACTAAAATCAATCGAAGTTCGGTTGTAAGGCAGTTAAAATCAACATTGACTGGGACAGCTGATTAAGCGACTTTGCTAGTAGCAGGTACGGCACGATGACTTGGTCGTCGTCGTCTTTGGCTTTTTGCTCACACTTCTCGCCTATACAACGCAACGCAATCATTCTCTAAAGCTTATCGCACCAAATTTTGTTTACATGGCACAGCATAAAAGTGGTTTTGGGCCATCGTTTTTGACGCGCTACAGCTATACTGTACGGCGTCTTTAGCACGATGTGCTGTTTATCCGTCTGTCCGTTATGGATGTATTGTGGCTGAACGGTAGGTCGTAGGGGAAAAACTTTTTGCACTAATTAGCGTTGTGTGTTGAACTTGGGCAAGTAAAATTTCAGCCATTTAATGCAAGGAAAACTATCAAATTCGGGGTTGAATGGACGGGGGCAAGAAAAATGTGCGTTATCAACGGAAAACTGGCCATCTCGGAAACTGAAAAATACGGTCAACGTTGCTGTTAATCAGTAATAGAAAGTGGCGTACGCCCTGTCAGGTGAGATGAAAATCATTGAGCTTGGATGACCTTGAAGATCAGTCTTGCAACAGGAATTGTATTGGCTGTAGCGCGTCTTCCCTAGCGACAGCTGGGCTTTCTTGTTTTGTCAGCAGCAGTTAATTGGTGCAGCATTATTTACCGGTCTACACGATGAAGTTGTTTCTACGAGTTAACTCGACGAGCTAGCTCGACGAACGCACAACGAGCGCACGACGAGCCCGCTCGATGAGTTATTACGGTATCAAACAAGCTGGCTTGGTTAGCTAGTCATCTAGTCATTCAAACTGTGTATTATTGGAAACATACACGAAGCTGGCTCTACGAGCGCTCGTCGTCGTGCGCTCGCCGTGCACTTGTCGAGCTAGCTCGTCGAGCCAGCTTCTTTGTGTAAACGAGGAATAGGTCTAAGCCAAATCGTCGTAGCAATATGTCTTCACGAATTGGCGCGCGCTACTTTGAACAACCCCCAACATACTGCGACGTTATGTTGAATCTAAGCCAAGTTCATCCATCTGTTATCACCTACAGAGCAAAAATTGACGCCGTATGACGGACCTGCTAAAATTATCGTGGAACACCTTGATTAGCTATACTTACCCTGCCACAGTAAAAATTCAAAATTTAATGCCAAAAAATTACGGGGTTTGGCAGATGACGTGCTTAAATATTTAAGTGATACTTCTTGTATTTTCCAGTGTATGTAGTTCTTACCAAAATGACAGCCAATGATCTCAGTGATCAATCTTTTTATCTAACTTCTAAGCTTATCAGTTGAATCGAATCAAATCGGTGCCTCGTAGTTACCGTGGTTGACTTCTTGGCCGTTGCAGCCTTCTGTTTCGATTTGCTCGCAGCCGACGTTGTTTTCGAGCCGTAGACGTGAATCTTCGCCGTCGATTTCTTCTTGGCTGCAGGTGCAGACGTTGTCTTCTTGAGGCCGCTCGTTGTCTTTGGGATGCGCACTCCGCTGGCGGCGGTGCTCGTCTTGGGGCGAGTGGAAGCGGCGGCCGTGGTAGGACGACGTCGAGCGCCGGTAGACGTGGAACAAGCCCCAGTGCCGCACGACGCAGAGGCAGCTGTTGGACGACGGCATGCGGCAGAAGTCGACTTGGAACCACATTTCCCAGTGCCGCACGACGTCTTCGAGGACGTGGGACGGCGACTAGCCGTGGCACTCGAAGCGGCAGTGCCAAGACGACGGCACGCGGTAGCGGAATTGGCAGAACAGCGGCCAGTACTGCACGACATCGTTGGAGCGGCTGGACGACGGCAAACTGCACTCGACGTTGCTGTACTACAGCGGCCAGTGCCGCATGAAGTTCTCGAAGCGGTCGTAGTTGGACGGCGGCTGACGGCACTCGCTGGGCGAGTGGAACAGCGGCCAGTGCTGCACGACATCTTTGAAGCGCCAGCGGTAGTAGTTGGACGAGGGCAAGCAACAACTGACTTCAAAGCGCAGCGACCACTGCTGTATCACATCAGTGAGTTTATTTTCGAGAACTAAGCAAGTAACAAAACAGTAGTTGCTAAAAATGAGGGTGGCCTAAAGAGTATACATACTCTGATGGCCACCATAATTTGTCCGAGAAATCAGCAGTTGGCAAATCTCAAGTCGACTATAAAATAAACTTAGATCGAAGTTCATCACAACAACGATGGTTTAACAAAAAGTTAACGTGTCAAAAACAGCAGATAAACTAATACAGCAAAGTCTTTAAACAAGACCGTAAAGATAAATCGTTATTAGCATCGCCAGCTGTGAGCACTGCAGCATGTGAGCCCATAGACTTCAGAACTGAAGCGACACATTAGGCAAAATCTCCTTTCAGCAGTGCAAACAATTCTGCTCATTGCTACACGTTTATCCGTACGATCTATCTATCGTCTGTTACATTCGTGTACCATGCTTAAACCGTTTGACGGATTTACATGTCATCTGAGTCAAATAACACACACACACACTGTTAGATGGGAGACTGAGAGTCCTTGACTCCTAAAAAATTTGGGCGGTTTAACCCTCAGTGTAAACATGCAATTGCAAATAGCTGATGCTACATGGTGAATACAAGTATAGAGTTAAGTGGACAGCGATTCCGCATTTTGTCAAATTACTTTTGGATTTGTTTTTCTGTTAAGTCTTGTGGCCGCCCTCACCAGCGACACCGCACAGTGTGTAGTGAAGTCTGCATTTTGAGCTACTTACACGGAGGTTTTCGAACTCTTTGTCGGTGGTTTCCTGGGGCAGGCGTCGGAACCAGAACTTGACGAGCTCAGCGTCAGCGGTCTGCGTGTGGTCTTGCTTATCATAGGAGGACGTCGCACCGTCGAAGACTTGACCGGCTCGTGCGGCACAGCGACAGCACCAGTTGACGTCTTCGCTGCTGGTCCACGTCCGACCGACTCTGTTCAGTTCAACCATCAACAAAGTTTGTTCAGAAACTGATCAGGGCAGCACGACTGCTGGGCACGATTGTACGTTGCAATAATCCTGCATGTTCACAAACGCACAGCTTTTACGCCACGAAAATACGCAAACGATTTTTCTGTTGGATTAAGATGCGTACAACTGTGCCATTTGCTAAAACGCATCTGCTAGACCAAGTGTTTGAATTGTGAAAAATTAGCTGGGGGATTGAAATTTTGGACGGTCGGAGCCAGACCAAAGTTTTGATGTAAATCGTATGCACATAGTATATAGCTGATCCCCCAAAACATAATTTGACTGTGTTAAGGAGGGTTGAGAAATCAGTTGGGGTTCAACCCCCCGGCAATTCAAACACTGGCTAGACCTCGAAAACTGAGACTCTGGTACGCCAGCCTACGAGTCGGAAAGAGGACAATTTTTCCCCCATAGAATGTTAGCGAGACGTGGTGTCTCGGTCTCAAAGGAGTCACAAGCTTAGTGGGTCTTCATAGAATGTCAGCTTTTAAGTACCGTACCGCATCATATCTGCGAACAGATGACTGTATCGGCGCCCACACAGCTCCACGATATGACATAACGGCAAGCTCTAAGCTTTAATTAGACAGTTAAAACGCAAAACAATTTATATGCACTTCTAAAACCGTCAGATGGACAGTGGAAACCCAACTCTGCCGAGGGATAAATCTAAGTACACCGTATAACGGTGTCTGAAGTGAGATAAGTGAGTAGAATAAAACGCTCCGTACAGTAAATAAGTTACAGTTACAGGTTCAGGGTTACACTCTTCAACAACGTTCTCAGAGAAATCATGCAGTGTAGACTTGTCTGAAAAGATAGATTTTTAGCTTAGATCGGAACTGTTTGCGGCTGTTGTGCGGTGAACGTAGATCAGGTGGAAGCGCGTTCCAGACGACAGGAGCCGCGATGGAGAAACTTCGCTGGCCAATGGACGTGTTAGCCTGCGAAACGAACAGGTCGCCGCGGCCAGCCGAACGGAGTGATCGACGTGACAAGTCCGAGACTGGGCAGATGACTTGCTTGAGGTACGTACCTAAGTTACGTAAGTTATTCAAAAACTCAGTACAGTTGCTTAACACACTTATTCTACGCTGGCTGAGAGAAAGCGACACCTATAGAAATATAAGACTTGAGACTTGTCATAGACCTTGTTTGACGAGCGCGGCGGGTTTTTCGCTGGAAGTCTCTGGCTTGTGTATTAGACTGCCGTTCATACAGTTATCAAGCGCCTTCGCCACTCGCACCTTCAGCGTGTTTGGATCCACCTGCGGGTAGTTGACCAGTATGAACTCCTTGATTCCACGTAGCGAGATTCCTACATAGCAACCCGCATTTAACACGGCGCATATTAAACGAAAACTCTAGAAAGCTAGTTAAGATAAAGCCATGCGCTCATTAGGCCTACATCTGAAGACTAACTGTTCCGAGTTCCGCAACAATCACTACGGATAGCGGGTAGGCCAAAAACGCACGATCGAACTTTCGTTAGAAGAGATACCAGCAAAAAACGTTGGTCACTCAAAACGTTAGCGCTACGTCAGCTGCACGTATTTCTGGTGAAACTGACGAACGTGATCTTGGTCACCGTCAGAAGTTCGACCATAATCTGAAGAAAGAACGTTTTAATCCGATAGCTCCAAATGAAGTTCAGGAAAGGGGCCTACGGTTTTTGGCCGACAATTGGCTACTATATGAAATAAACCGTCGTATATTATTACGCAAATAAACGACGCATGGATGAGCAAAAGGTTATGCAATATTATTGCAAGGCGTGCTAAACTCTGCAGCTCAGCTCCCAAAAAATTAACATGTTAAATGTCCGTATAAACTAGCATCACTCAAGGTTTAACACCAGCTCCCATACAGATTATGTTTTAACTGCTTATTAACTGTGCACAATCTACTCGTGTAACTGCATCGTATCCTGTCAACCAGCGGCGTCATAGAATAAAAACGGGCGAGACATCAGGTTGCAATTTTCCCACGGAATTTCCGACAGCTACACATATCAGACAGAAAAATATTATAGGCGCACAAAATTGCAATTTTAACTTTTAATTTCCCCCAAAATAGGATTTCTGATCTAAGCTTCTAATTTTGCATTACTGGATAAAAATTTTACGACAAGAAGATTTTCCCACAACTTTCTGAGAGCCCAAAATTTAGGGGGAGCAAATGCGACGACGCCACTGGTGTCAATGAAACTATGCTCGTACCGTTCGGGTCCTGGCAACCTCTGATGGCACGCAGTACCATTTGCTCCATAGTCGGGCTCACTTGACGACTGCTGCTGGCCTCTTGAACTCCTCGCGGTAGCGGTACAGGCTTTGGCTTGCAAGATGCCATTATTTCTGATACCATCACATCACAACGCAGCTTTTCCAGCGTGAGTCGACGCAGTGGCGTCGTGCTACAGGCAAGTGCAGGAGCAGCTGCAGCCGCTCCCTTGTAAATTTTGGGCTGTCGGGAGATCTTATTGTCGAAAAATGTCTTCTAAAACTGCAAAATTTTCAGCTAAAAAACTTCTATTTTATGAAAAAAATTGAGGAGCAAAATTAAAATTTTGAGTAGGTACCCATATTATCTTTTGTGACAGAAATTTGCAGCTGTCTGTCGGTATTCTGCATGTCGTAAATTTGTCTGTCGAGAAATAGCAAGTTTCTGCCTCACACACTTTTTCATCCCACGACGCCGCCGAGTCAACTAACTGCAATAGGCCATACTGTCTAAACTTTCTGTCATTACAGGTATGTTGAGCTAAAGGCTAAGTGAACTTGAAATCTTATATTTCAAAATTCAGCATTTATCTTTCCTCTTTTTCGTTTATTATAGTAGCTATCACGTGCAGGTACTGAATTCACCGACTTTTAGACATTGCACTGTTAGTTCGAATCTTTGTTTTATTAATTTTGTTGTTAATTTTCCGTTTCGGCCACGTGCGGTGCCATAGACTAAGCTGGCCTGCCAGCGTGCTTTGTGCTTTATAGGGTGTTTACACGATCCAGCTAACGTCCAGCAAGCGTCCAGCATTAGCACGTGTATTTTTGAATACATTTGCTGGAAGTTTGCTGGATCGTGTAAACACCCCCATTACAGTCATTATAATACTTATTTTAAAATAATGTCAGTCAATAGGTCGGTGAATGCTAGTAATACTGGTCTATACGAAAACTGTATCTGAACGTCAACAATTTTAAAATATCTCACCCGATGAATATAGCAAATGTATAACAGCCTCGAGTGCCCACAGTCATTGTGCGGACGTTGTCCGAAGTCGAATTTATAGTGAGTGGAGACAGGCGGCGGACAGCTGGCAGGCCAAGGAAGAACCAGTTGACCCTGCAGGCAGTCTTGAAGGCAGGCACACACAGTCTCTAGTCATCACACGGTCACGGTGGTCTGCCCTTCTGACGACGATTTTGCTACAAACGGTGCGTCAGAAAACCTGTCCGAAATGCTCCCAATTACTTCACCGTGCTCTCTGATTCTTTATGCGCCCTGATTTTTTCTGAGACTTTGGCGCTTTATAAATCATTTACTTACTTACTTACTTATCCTAACACATGCAGAGTTCTGTACTACAACAGGAACTGTTTAAGGATCATTGGCTAGTTATGCGGCCGTCCTAATAGGCCGCACTGCGGATCTTGCCCGTCCGTCCGTCCAAGCAGTAGGGCCTGATTCAAAAACGAACAAAAACAGAGAAACCAAAATTGGTATAAACGCTGCATACGACAGGAATAGGCTCTCATATTCACGGTGTCACGGCGTGCCATTTTTAGGTTTTAAAGTTAAATGAAAAAGTTAAAAGTCATGGCACGGCCGCATAACATGACGGCATTGGGCCAACACTTTTTCAGTAGTGCAAGAATTTAATCACCCTAATAGTGTTTAAAACGCTCCTTATACGGCTAGGTGGCCTGTCACACGACGAAGTGATCACTCCGACCGTATACCACTTGGACGCAGCCTACAGGACTAAGCCACGTGTATCTGACCTTCACGCATCACTGAACATTAGTTGTGGTCAACAACGTGTAGCGGAACTGGCAGACTCTTCAGACAGGCTGCTGCAGACAGTAGAACAGTTTCAGCACCCTGTGACGGCAATAGTTGTCACTAACTAGTCGTAAAAAACGCTGGCCAGTTTCACAATGATTGTATTCAATGGGTACAATAAAATTTTTAGAGACAAGAGTTTTTAGGGATCGAGGGACAGCAACCGAAGACACAGCAATTTTATACAACTTAGCTATGATAAACCGAATACACGTAGGCCTACTATATTTGTTAAGACAGCTATTCAAGTAGGTACTTAATTCTCTGTCTCTCACACACCGCGCACTTTTGACAGGATGTAGGGGCCAACATAACTAAACCTTAAACCGCATTAGCGTCAGCATCTTTTATTACATGAAGACTGCAGTCATCACTCAAATTTGACATCAATTCTGCATTGACAAACTGTAATCGCTCCGACAGCACTTGACGTGAACAAGAATTTCACAGCTGAGCTGCGTGATTGCCTAAAAGGCAAAAATTACAGTGTTAACTTAGCTAAGTTAGCTTGTCTGCATAGCGATCTTATAGGCCTATGCAATTCACAGTGCACAATGCAAAATGCAGCTATGCATCCACCCACTTAATTCAGGTAGCAAGAGACATACAATGTAGAATAAATAACATTACAGAGAATGCCGTGCACTACAATCAACCATTTATCTTGTGACTCCAAAAAAACTGACAAAGTTTTGCACAATATGAAAAAGTACTAAGCACTTGAAGTTTGGCGAAGCAGCTGCTCGTAACTGCTGCACATTGCAATGATAACAATTGTCTTTCTGTGACAAACTACAGCAATGTCAACACTAGTACGATGAGTGGCGTCAATGTAAGCAGTGGAATCAAATCTGGAATCAAAATCGAGCGCAACTTCCCCCCAGTTTTGGGCTGAGGTCCCCCTCAATCTCTGACTCAAGTTTTTCCCCTCCATTTTGGACTTCTTTCCCCTTTAGGGAGAAAGTTGTGTTAAGGGTGTAGTTTGCCCAGTGAAAAAAAGGGGAAGTAAAAATGGGGGGAAGTTTTTTTCGTTAAAGGTGCAGATTGAAAAATGGGGAGAAGTAAAAAATAAAGGGGGCAAGTTTTGTTCAGGTGTAGTTTGCCCATTGAAAAAAGCGGAAAGTAATAGGGGAAAAGTTTTGATCTACAACCTTATCAAAACTCCCCCACCCCTATTTTTCACTGGGCACAGCTGTGCAAAAATCTAATGTGTGTATTATATTATTACAGTTTACCTTCTGAACAAAATCTTGAAAACTACACAATGGCTGCATAATGTTATCAACGAGTGGCAGTTAATTATCTGGATTTCTAGTTATTTAGAGTCTCCACCCACTGTATTCGTCATTTTACACATCCCATACGCTGACACGTGATCAAAAAGTTTTGTATCAACACTCTCAACAGCCAACACCATACACCAGAATTGTTGAAACGTGGTGCAGAAAATGTATCGAAATACAATCTACTATGAACGCACGAAACTTGAACACAGGTGTGATGGAAACAGAAAAGTTAAGATAATCAGTCTAGCAGCAGTCTTTCTAACAAACAAACTAGTACCAGTTTGTAGCCAGTTATGCTGAAACCCAAACTCCACTTGCATTAATCTGTTGTCGATTTGTTATAGAACAAAACGAACAACAAATCTAAGATCTACAGCAAATCTGCATCAAGTTATCTTACATGTGTAGATCTGGACTCGAAGCGAGGTGGTATGGACCGGTATGGCACACCAGCGCTTCCTTGGCCATCTCGAATGCCTACTGGCACTTCTTCTCTGAGAAGCCTTAGCTTTGCAAGTTTGCAGACAGTTTTTTGAGATCTAAGCAACTGGTTGCTGATATATGCATCAATCAGTGGCCAAATTAGCGCTAGCTTGTTCATTTAGCAACCGTTTTGGTTCTGATTTGCCTAGTCTTTAAACTGCACTTAATTTGATCAGTTGATTCTCGGGAAAATAATTAAAATTGTTGCCATCTGGTGTCATATTCTAAGGCTAAAATGCACAAAATTCAATTCTGGCACTGGGGGAGCTTACAGCACTCTTCAACAACCCCTAACTTCATTTCAGGGGTCCTACTGCTAAGAAAAAAAGGCGAAAAGTGGACAGACAGAGAGGGAATGATAGAAGGAGACAGGAAAAAAAGACGAGGGGAGAAAAGAGCAAGGGAAAGAAAAACAAGGAAGAAAAGGGGAAGAGAGGTGAGGGAAGAAAAAGAAAGGAAATGAAGGAAAAGTGACCATACAAGCACTTCAAGCTCTGGTGATGTTGTACTGCTTGTTGTACAACTAGTTGTCCAAAAAGTCAACAACAGATAAAAGCAAGTGGAATTTGAGCCGAAATAAACTAATCCCGCAACACTCATCGTCACCACACGTTTGCTACATTCACGAGTCTGATGGCACCGCAACAGGCTCAAGACACAGCATCGACCATGACAGCTCGTGCAAGGTTCCTTGCCAGTGCTGCTCGAAGCACCGAGGTCTGCTCTTTCTCCACTTCACTCGACTGTTCCATCTGCAACGTACACGGCACTGTTAAAAAGATGACATATGACTGATTCTATCGATCAACATTTGTTGATGTGGTTTAGCTGCCCGAGAAAATCAACCAATAAAATCGCTGAACCGCGACACGCAGCTGATAATGTCGTCTGCTACTTTGTACAATATCAGCTAGCATCACTAACATACAACAGCAGAATGCAGATCGCAAAATGATACTTGCATCATTTTTTCTATACCAAAAAATACTATAATGTTACAAACAAAAAAATATGTATAATAAATATTCATGTCCCGCTGTAAACAGTGTGATAAGATGAACAAAATCTATCGACCAAATCCAAAAAGTTGGCCAATTTTATCAGCGAGAATAGAACGTGTTCTACATTCGATGACAAAATTGCACGCTTTTATCAGATGACAAAATCTACCAATTTTGCATTAAAGACTACAGTTTTTTGTTGGCCGATTTTACTGGCAGACACTATCGGCCAACTTTGTCAAATGTCTGACATCCCCTCTGGCCAAAAGGCAGGTGTGGTTTCTGCAAAATGAGTTTATCACACATAACAACCTGGCCTATGTGAAGCCTGCCATTAACTGAGATAACAGCATCGTATATGTAAAATAAAATTTTCTTGAAATTTCAGTTAGGCAGGTCATAAACATTATAATGTAGATACAATGACATGCATATGAAATTATCTCAATCATCTCTTTCCAGAAAAAATCAGCAGTTTAGTCTGTCTACAAAACTCGGTTAAAACACTTAATAATTGTGCATCCGTGGGAGCTCGGAGTTAAACAATTAAAAAATTTGCTAAAGAAAAAATACAGTTCCTTTGGCAACATTTTCTCTCGCAATTACCACTGTTAGCTTTAAAAAAATAACTGTTACCATCTCCACTTTTTACAAGCCGTAACTTCTTTGGGCCAAAAGTCCTTTCTCCAGTCCAAGCAACGGCACTGAAACATTGAAAAAGCAGATGAGCTGCCTAGCAAAGCTGATATCTGAGTTGTGCAGCACAGTTAGCTACTCAATGCGATCTGTACACAGTGCTAAGTCGTCAACCTCCATGTGGCCATCAGACGACTTGTTTGATTCTAGATGCTGCATCATTTGCAGCTCTTCCAGACAGTGTAGCAGTTCGCAGGTTTCCTGAGTATTGAAAACTGTCTGAAAAAACATCAAGCCAGTGAGCAGAAATAAATTAATTAACTGATCAAGTAAATTTTTACAGCACGCAAACCCATCAAACTTGGGGTATAAAGCTAGGATGAGTAAACATAAAATAAACCCATTATTTACAAAAGTTGGTTAAAATTACTTATCTTTACTAATATGTTTATCACATTTTTATGTACTAAACAATCACAACTGTAGTACAAAATGGCATATTCAGCAACAAAGCATCATTTACATCTAAGAATGCATGACATTAAACGATAAACCTCATACAACAAGAACAAACTAACACGGTTCCATTATGCTCAAGCCGACTGTGACTAAACCCAGCCAAGACGCAAATCTTGTGGCTGGGCTCCAAGTACCAACTGCTCAAGCTCAACATTCAAGACGTTCCAGTCCTGTCAACATCCGTCAGGATTGTCGACTCAGCACGTGGCATGGGAGTGGTCATTGACAGTGGCTTAACGATGTCTAACCACGTCACTGTAGTCTGCTGTTTGGCCTACTACCAACTACGTCAGCTACGAACGATTGCACATTCGTTTTCAGTCGATGCCAAGAAGAAGCTAATTCAGTCGTTCGTGACATGCTGACCAGACTACTGTAACGCGCTGCTGTATGGGATCTCTAGCAGTCTGATCCAACGGCTGCAGTCTGCACAGAACATGGCAGCGCGACTCATCACTGGAGCTCGTCGACGTGACCACATCACTTCAGTACTGAGACAGCTTCATTGGTCCTGCTAACTTCCCATATATCTATGACAAATAGTCGTGGCTACATTCCAGAAGTAAACAGATATCATTTCAGACAAGGCAACAGCAGTGTTTCCAAAACGTGTGTTGCCAAAACTCAAAGAACTTAACAAATTAACTTTATACAATTTGTAATTTGATATATATACATCTCATTGAATTTGTTGTCCCAGAAACAGTGAATTGCCATGGATGGACAATCAGCTAGAAAACAATGCACAATGATAAGAACTCTCTGCCTATGGCTAGTCATCACACGATTATTCACAGAGAGAAGAACTGACCTTATCCATCTCAAGCAGAGGAACTGCATCAAATAACAGCTTTGACCAAAACCTGCACAGCAGACAAATGAATACACTGTGAGTCATACCCACACTGTCGTTTCAGTCATTTTGTGACATAAACGCTGTTCAATTTTGATAACTTTCATTCCTGGAATCTAAAAGCAGCTTAATTTCTCTCTGATGGCCGTTAACTTGACTTTGACATCAGCACAATATTTCACGGACTGTCTAAAAAGTATCTGCCATCTGGCACAGTGTTGCTGACTACAGCCAGCATGCTGACATTATGCTGCCAAGATAGGCCAGGAATGCTGAGATGGTTGCGTGGGCTGCCCTGCCCTCTGGCTTCAAGGCAGCCCATATAAGGCTGAGGAAAACTGTTGTAGCAACATGGTGTGGCTTGGTAATGCAGTGGTCAGCATGTCGTCCTCACGATCAAAAGGCCACAGGTTTAACTCCTGACTGATCCACTATCAGGTAACAACCATGGGCATGATATGCTCACCAGAGACATGGCAAGTTGAAAAAGTTGAGGGGGGGAGGGACAGAAATTTGCAACTGTCCGACAAACAGCTGAAAATTTCCAGCAGAAGACAGGGGTGAGAAAGTGATGCTATCTATTTGGAACATCTTCCTAGCTGATAACTGTAGGTTTCATGCAAAGTCACCTTTTAGGCGCAACACGTGCAGTGAGTAAAGACAGCAGCAACGCCCCAGCCTCCACGTACTGCTTGTTATTGTACAACTTGTGGAATTCACGATATTTGCCTACAACATGAATGCTACATGATGCACAAGAGACAACAAGAGTAAAGTGCAATTTTGATCTGATGTCCTCTCTGAGGCTATCATTGACTCATATACATGATGGATGAAAAAGCAAGCCAACAAATTTCGCAGTTTTGCCAAATACTGATAACTGAACAATTCACATATGCAAACATTAAGCAATAAATATGCAATAAAGTCACTAAATATCCTACCACACCTTACATCTTTTCCTATTACTACCATAAAAATATTCAAATTCAAAAGCTGACTTTAATATCAAAAGCTGCCTTTATTACACACATAATAAAACATAATTAAACGAACCATGCATAATACATAGTTGGATAACCAAGGATTTTAAGCTGTAAAGTCACATGTGTAAATATTCATAATGAAAATCTTAATTTATTATTTCACAATCATATGCATGAACACAGAATCAGACAAACCAAGGAATGTAAGCTGTGAAGTCATCAGCATCGTTGAGCCGAGATTGTCGATCAAATCCAGATTCCGAAATTCACCACTGCTCGAATACTCCATCAAATATCTGTGCAAACAGTTATATCTTACAGAGCCATAAAATACACGAAAACAAAAAGACGTTAATACAAAGAGCACCTGCTAATACATCTCTTTGTTCACTTGCTGAGATAAAAAAATATTTAATACTTAGCAAACTAAAAAAATGTTGACCTGCTGCCGACATTATGCAGCTGCACGTTTAGCTGTGCACACGCAACATTTAATTACTTTAAATTTCAAATGATAGTCTACTTTTACTACCATGAAAGCCTAGTTTACGCAAAGTATACATCATTTTCCAGAGGTTTTTGATGTATACGACAACAGTTACTCTTGCCAAGGGAAATGTTCACATCAATTTTGGGTTTCTATGTGTTTTTGTTCACACATAAGACAGATGGACAAAAGCCAGTGACCTAATAGAATAACTGCAAAACATACAGGAAAAATTTAGTGTTTAAAAGACGAATTAATCATCTACGTGTGCTGCTGCTCATAAGCTGTACTAATCAATCTACTGAGTAATCATCCACCGAATACTTCCACACTAACAAGCAAATTATCAATATCACAACAAACCGACCTCTCAGCGACGTGTGAAACAAACGCAGCATCCTGCATAACAAAGTTTTCTATTACAGTGAGACAAATAGAATAGCTCACATACATGCTCACTGTTTTAACAACTAAGGTCCAAGTAAGTCTAGATTAGCCAGTTCCCCTTTGGCTCTTAAGACCCCAGCTATCTGTACCTTAAATGTCCTTATGGGACAAGCCAAAACTCACTCCATATCCCGTCTGAACAATCTCACCAGGCCTTCTTCAATCTTCACTTGTCAGTCACCTTTTTTGTATCGAAATACATCACTTGACCAATCAGCACCATCAAAGTGATCATGGACAAAGCAAAAATGTCAACAACAAATAAACGATAGATGGTCTCTGTCTCACCAGTGTACAACAACGAAGCCTCAATAGACAGCATTATGGGATTGATGACTATATGCAGAATAATAGATTATTAGAACTGCTATTAGTCTTACATAGGCCCTTGCACAATTATAATGGCGAGTTCTTACAATGTTAGGTTTAGGTTGTTTTATTTTATTTTAGGTGATTTATTTTTTCATATTAGGGTTTACTGTAAAGGTTACACTTACTGTTCCATTATTATGTGTAATGTATGTGCATTCTGCCTGAGAAGGTCGTCCCTGAAATGTCCTATACTGTGTCGAGTGGGTCGTTAAACCCTACACACTAATCGTACAACGATGGAATACAGCACTGACATACCTTTGAGCCAATTCCCCAGTGCAGGGCAGATCCAAGACGCCCAGCGTACAACGCCTGCATTCCCATCGTCTTACATATACTTCTTGCTTCAAAACACACACAGAACATGGCAAACAGTGATGAATGCTAAACCATACAAATAGTTGTTACGCACGATAGTACGTCATATTATCAAGACAGCGCAAAACAATTTGAGAGCAAAATATTTTAGCCAAGATGCTAGGACCAAAAAAGACGTCAGACCATAATTATATATGAAAACTAGAAATTTGGGGCAAAGCCCGACGTGAGTAAGCCCAGCGCCCTAAGTCCGATGGGGGGAAAAATTTCAGGGTTGTGAAATTCCTCTGGTGGCAAAGTCACATGGCCCGAACTAAAATGCATTAGCATACGCAGAATGTGAAATGTCGACATATGATGGGTCAACATGTACATCTATAACTTTTTGTTAGTGGACCAAAGTTCACAATTTTTTGCATTCAACTTGGGATGAATTGCACTTGATAAAGCCGTTGACCGCCTGTCGATACCTCTATGCCTTCCAGAGATATTCATGGTCAAAGTCGAAAGTGGTCCTCAATCACACCAAATTTTGAACATTTTCGGCCTACTAAATTTTAAGAGGGTGGTGCCCCCATAAAAGTTGTACACGCGATATCACTCCCACATAGTGACACGTCACGTGACAAAGTGTTGTGGGGCTACTCCCACTACCGCCGAAGTTACAAAGGTGCGCTTACTATGTTTTAAGCCAATTTTTGACCCCCATTTGAAAAAACTGTTAAAATCCCATAAATTCAAACAGTGTGAATAATAATAATAATATGATTTGTATAGTGCCATAACGTCCTAAAATACAGAGGTACTGCCGTCATAATAATAATAGAATTTGTATGATGACAAGTTAGTCTACTCATCTCACGAAAAGTGCTGCAGCAGCAAATAATGCTTACAAAGTTCTTCAACACAACGTGCTACAGTAAAAAGCAATTTCTACAACAAGCGAAATAACCATGGGGATATGACAGTCACCATGTGAAACAAACGGTTTTGAAGCCAGAGGTGTTTAAAGCAGTTTAAGTAAAACCAAGACAACTATTACGAAACAGACAGTTTAGTTTCGACATAACAGCATGATGCAAAACTTACACTGACTGGAAAGACCGTTTTTCTCACAGATCCGTAGCAACTTGTGAGCCTTCTGTTCTGTCTCAATTGGCAGCCGTTCTATGTACTCTGCCATATAGTGTCTACATTCGACAAAACACTGACGACTTCTAACACTGAACTAACTGGCTTGTTCAAGGGTGAAGCAATCAGGGTTCAACTCACGGTCAGGCTGCTATCAAGTAAAAACTGTAGTCAACACTCACAACCAGGTGTCTGTATCTCCAACTTGTACAACTTGGTACCAACAATGGGACGGTGATACCACAGTACATATATACGCCAAAGGCGTGGTAAGCGCATGACCCATTGACGCCATGGTAGTACAATTTTGGCTTACCATACCAATCTCACAGCACTCAAAATAATCATTTGACCAAGCCATGGCAACCCATGCATAGCAACATCGACGTCGCAGCGTTACGAAATACTGCAAAAATCCTTTGTTACAAAGTGTTTGGATGCTGTGTACTGCCACATCATATTCGTTATTTTTCACAAAACGTTAAGTCCAACTAAGGTGAATTTAACCAAAATTAGTGTGAAGATTGTGGTCTACATATGCGAACCAATGTACCCAACAAGCTGAATGTACCATTTCGCTCACAAAATAGTTCCATGCAAATTGCACTTTGTTTTGTGTTTTAGCACACAGTTTATGTAGTGCTAATATAATAATAACACAATAAAATAAAATAAGTGCAATACAATCTTATACAAGCACACAACACAATGAAAATATGTGGCAAGCGTATCAGGCTCGGTGTGTGAATTGGCTTGGCAGATATGAAAAGACGGAGGTGACTTCTACCACTAATAAGGGCCTGTTGCAAATACTATGCACCTTCGGCGCATATATATGTACTGTGGTGATACTCTGCAGCTGGGCGGGTAACCATAGGTCTGGCATCGCACTGGCCATGCGTCACAGACTTAGTGGTCTATCCACCTATGGGTTCAATGACCTAAACTTGAACATAAGCAACCCACTTATGCTTCAGATGGAGCATGGTACTAGATCTTAGGTACGCAAGCTACAAAATAAGAAACACATACTACCCACTAAACGTACAAAATAAACAATAAAACAACATGCTGGAAACAGATCAAAATAACTAACCAAAAAACTTTGTTGTTATTTGTAAGTTCAAGATAATCTTAACATCAATTCTTCTGACCCAGTAAAAGGATGCATGAGCAAATTTAACTGCCAAGAAACAAAAAAACAACATTTTTCAGAGGTGTCTATAAAACAATCACAAATAATGCTAATCATAATACACATCAAAACTGAAGCATTATTCACTTACTTGCCAAAGACAGGACAATGTTCAAGATATACAAAGCCAATTTGCCACAAGCTGCAGTACAGACACAGCAAAAACAAGTCATGCAAAAACGATTTAAAACAGCAAGTACTATCAGTATTAATACACTGTGAGGTATAAAAAACACACCCAAATTATATCGATTGTAACTTAAAGATGGATGATCAGATTTTAATAATTTTTGGTACGAATATTTCAGACACAACTGACCATCAAATGACCATTTATGTTCCGTCGCACCAAGTGTTTGTTTCTGCACTACTGCACTACCTAGGGAAAACAAAACAAGCAAAATATTAATTTTTATTAAATGCAATATCATTATTTGATTGAAATAATGCACATTTGGCAAATTTTGTCCAAATTTCTAGCACTTTGGTTGACAGTTTATTCAATTGTCCAGTTGTACAACTGCTGACAGTAAATATTCGAATTATTGGCCATTTGTGTAAGCACAGGCAGGGAGATGCATTTTCGATGCATTGATAGCAGTGTTGATAATGTTCTGCTTCAGACTTCAACCAGTCGCTTCTCGAGTTCGTTGATATTTCTAAACAGTGTCGCATAAACTTACTGCTGCATACCACCGCAAATACTGTCGAATGGACTGTGATCAGGGCTGTTAAGGGCTACGTATCTGTAATGATTAAATTTACTGATGTTTTTTCTTTCTTTTTTATCTCATGTTGCATTTGTTTTGTTTCCCAGGTAATGCAGCAATAGACGACAGGTGAGCTGACAATTTGAATGGCCATTTGATCTCATTATCCTTCTCCAAGTTACTATCAGTAATATCATGAATGTTTTTTGGCGTTTTTGTTTATTTCAACGCTGATTTCGTGTGTTTTGATTTCCCCAGGCAGTGCAGAAGCACATGTTAAGTGAGGTGAAAACTTGAATAACCGTTTGATGGCAAACTGTGTCAGGAATAGTTGTACCAAAAATTATTAAAATCTGATCATCCGCCTTCAAGTTATGATCGATAAATTTTGGTGCGTTTTTTATGCCTCACAGTGTATTCTCGAAAATGCTGAGATTAAATAATTCTAACAGTTCAATGAACTATGAACAAATTTATCTGAAGACTAAAATAGCAAAACATCTTTGACAAGTCAGTACCACACATTCAAAAAGCAACTGTGCACTCACTGTTACAGATATCATTCTTGTTACTTATTTATTAACTGATACAAAATCAAAGTATAAGCACTGGGACTTACCTGTGATGAGAGATAAGACTGTTGGCGTACTCCAGAATAAGAAACTCCCGCAAAGTGCCTCCAAAGCTACGGATAGCAATAACAAGCATACCAAGCTAACTACCACTACAACAGGAATCACTGCTGTTAAACACGTTTCTCAATATGTTATCAAATGCTGATAATTAGGCGTCAATACACAGTAGTTTCGAAGACTGTCGAAACAGAGCACTACATTAAGATAATTTTTCTGAAAACGCGGTACTTAGAACTGTAAATGTAAGGAGCTTACAAAGTTTTGAGAATTTTTAATTAACAGGCAAACAGAAGGCATTCGAGTGAGAGAAAAAAAACTAATATTTGGACACAGCTTATGCAAACATTTTATGAAATCTAATTTAAATTTAATAAAAGATGCAAAAGATCAAGCACTACGTAAGTCCACGATCATCAACATCACTCATGATTTCACATCAGGATCATTTCAACTGCAGGAAAGAAATAAGCCAACAAAGCAAAGTAACACACAGGGTTCATAGCAAGCTGAAAGGACAAAATTCAAGGACTTTTCAAGGATTTTCATGGACCTAAAATTGCAGTTTTCAAGTAGCAAAAGTACTGATAAAAAGACATATCATACTTGCACTACATCAAAATTTAGAGTGAAATATATACTTTAGTGTACTCACCAAACTGCACTAATGATAAAAGCAGATTATTGACATCTTTATTGACATTTTGTTAAGTAAGTAAGTAAACTATAACCAAGTAGTGGTGAAATGCCAAATTTTACAAGAATGCTTTCTTCAAAATTTTAATAAGCAAAAATGTCAAAATATGGAACATTCAAATTCGAGGACTTTTCAAAGACTTTCAAGGACCTACTCTATTTTCAAAAACTTCTCAAGAACCCTAAGAACCCTGGATACAAGGCAGAAGCATGCTTCAGACCTGTGAATCTGTGGCTCCAACATTCCGCGATGGTGCAAAAGATCGGTCAAGTGAGCAACAAGCCACCAATTTCTAAACTCAGAACTACAACCGTGTACAAAACAGGACACATGCACATGCTACTCGGAATCACAAACACAACAGTTTGTTATACCTCATCATGAAATGTGTCCAAGCTATCAGTCAAAATTACAGCATGTGATATACACTCAAACGAGCTATTGACTGGGTGGGCAATATCTGTAGTAAGTAAGTAAGTAAGTCAGTAAGTAAATTAAGTGTAAATTTATATAGCGCATACTCAAGGAAACCTCTAATACATTGTGACCGAAAAAAACATCCCAGACATTTTCAATTGTAACTTAAAGAAAGATTATCAGATTTTAATAATTTTTTACACCAATATTTCTGACACAACTGGTGATCAAATGACTGTCCAATTATCCACCGCACCCACTGTCTGCTTCTGCACTACCTGAGGAAACAACATCAATGAAATATTGCATTTTTATCCTATTTTGCCTGTTTGGGTTTTGTTGCTGTTGTTGTAGCCCACAGCTCCTCTCCTTTGTTAGTTGTCGTCGAGCTTGAGAAAATCAGCCACCGCGTCTGGATCATCCCATAGGTCTTGAGGTGTCAGTTGTGTTGGGCAGGCAGGGCACTGGAACAAAATTCAACGGAGTGTGGTGCCACTCCACAGTTCGGGCAAACATCTCTCACGCCTGCAGTGAGGCGGGCCTTGTAAGAGTTGAAGAGCTGGCAGTGACCCAAACGTAACCGAGCATGAGTGGTGCGGACGGATCTAGAAAGGTAGCATTCAAATGATGATAATCAAACGGAGTAGTTCCAAGGACTCTGTTAGGTACAAAGTTCAACTGTGCATCTACAACTGTTTGGCTTTGAAGATTGCGTAAAGCAGAACGGTATTGCTCAACTTCAGAGATACCATTATCACGAAGTGGTACAATGTCCCTGTCAAATTTACTAAGCATGCCTTTCATATTTACTTGAGAGAGGAGAGTTGTTTAGATCCGCAAGGAGCTTCTCATGGTTGATTCGGTCGAAAGCTTGAGATAAATCTATTTGTAGTAACAGTGTCCGACCGGGAGGTCTCTTCTGGTTGAAACCCGAGGCTATAGTTGCATTCAATTCGAGAAGAGCTGATGTTGTTGAGTAAGCTCGACGGAAACCATGTTATATGTCATTATAGGGAAGATGTTGGTCAAAGATTGGCAGAAGATAATGTTTGGATTTTCCCAGGTAGTGCTGAAACAGACACTTGGTGAAGTGGGAACTAGAATAGTCGTTTAATGACAAGTAGTGTCAAAAATGTTTGAACCAAAAATTATTATAATCTGCCAATTCTTCTTTAAGTCACAATGAATAATGTTGGGGATGCTTTTTGATGTATTTCCGTTCATTTCAAGGCATATTCAGTTGGTTCTGTTTTCCCCAGGTAGTGCAGAAACAGACAATGGGTGAAGTGGAATATCGAATAGTCATTTGATGGCAAGTTGTGCCAGAAATATATGTATTAAAAATTATCAAAATTGGTATCTTTTCTTCAAGTGACAATCGATAATGTTCGGTATGTTTTATTTCTGGACACAGTGAAACAATATTGCCCTCTAAAATGCTCCTGCCTTTGGTAATATTTTCCCAGCTTAAAGCAACAGTGCTTCGTGTGACCATGTCCATAATGGCTTAGCTACACCTCACTGATGTTAGTAATTTTGTTAATGGCAATTACCATGATAATGCATCACTGCATCAAATACTGCGTTAATTCGAAAGCTTTGTGAAACATCAAAATGCGGTTTGCCCATATTTTATGCCAATGGCTTCCTTACAATGCAGGTAAGATAAATGCAGCTACAATGAGCAAATGATGAGTATGACCTGCACTGGCGAATGACTTGGTGTATGTCCATCTCAACAGCTGCCAGCAGAACGCTGTCCCATGGCGTGATGTGCGCCATACCACCAAACACATCAATGCATGCCTTAATGACACACAAAAATTCACACCGATCAGCTTTATCAGCTTTTCTGCTTGAACAAATTAAGTTTGTTACTATTCCTTCATTAAGTCTGCCTTCTTCAGCACTTTGACTATGGTGATTACAGCAACAAAAGATATTTCAAAGCACAAACATTTTAAGATGAATTTGCAGGGAAGAGTTTGGAAGCAGTCAGCACAGATCAACCGACAGTAAAGTGTAACAATAGCGGTAGAGAAAAATCAAACTAGAAATTTGGGGCGAAGCCCAACGTGAGTCTGCCCGGTGCCATAAGTCCGACTGGGGGGGAAATTTAGCGGAAGGGGTAAATTCCTCCGGAAGAAGTCACGTGGCCCAAACTCTTAATGCATTAGCATATGCAGAACGCGCAATGTCAACTTAGTACTTACATGTAGGGCGGGTCAACATGCATGCCTATAACTTTTTTGCTAGTGGACCAAAGTTCACAAATTTTATTTTGTTCAACGTGGGAATGACCATCGTTGATAATGCCATTTTCCCTTTGTCGATATCTCTGTAGGTTCCAGAGATATTCGTGGTCAAAGTCAAAAGTTGTCCAAAATCGTAGCGAATTTTGGACATTTTCTGTACTCCCAAATTTTACAATTTGTACCTGGTTTATCACCCCACTTAGTGACATGTCAAGTGGCAAAGTCTTGTGGAGCTATTCCCGCTACCCCTGAAGTTACAGGCGCACATTCGGTGAATTTTAAGCCAATATTTCACCCCCTTAAAAATTTGCAAGAAAGACCCCCGTCCCCTGTGGGGGATTATGCTAGTAAGACTTGGTCATTCTTTAGCGTGTGTAAAAATTTGGGGTGCAGCACCCCTTAGGGGCCAAAAAATAATCTATCAAACAAAGCACTTTCGGTGGGTACAATTCGACCTTCACATCTCCGGTGTTATTGTACCAAAGTTTACCAGACTTTTCACCGAACACGGAAGAAATCACTGTCAATCAGGTACTTGTCCGATTTTGAATATCTGTATCCATTCTGGAGATATTTGCCCTCAAAGTTTGTTTCTTGGCTCTTACAATTTTTCCGGGGAGAGCCCCCAAAAATTTTAGACCAGCATTATAAAATTTGGCCTAGGTCTGATTACCTTGCAAAATTTCGCATCGATCCGCTGATGCATCTCAGAGATCTCACGATGAAAAAGAAACATCTGCAGTAAAACATAACTCCGCTCTGAAAACTATCGTTTCTGGGCGAATTAATAAAATCAAAGTTCATCACTGTATTGTACTTCAGCCAGAAAGCTGGATGATAAAAGCATAAAACATGCAGAATAAGTCATTGAGAAACATACAGCATACAGCATGATGTGAGGTAAAATGTCGGCTGCAAGTAAAGAGCATACTGGGATTACTGACATGTGCATGATACTGGAGGTCGGTGGCTTGAATAATCGGGTTGGTATATAACAGCACTGATATCAGCATGCAGTACCACGTGCCAAGAATAAACCTCAGTTCCATAAATACAGACTCATCGCCAGCTAATATCTGCACAGCAACGCCAACAGTTTATCACTCACTCAATCAGTCAATCGGTAGATCGATGTCAGGGGTGCCCGTTGCAACTGTGCAGAATCAAAAAGCCAAGTCTTAAAGGCTAAGTGTGATGTGAAACACTGTCTACTGATGCTACTGTCAATGAGTTCAGATGGATTATTTCTACTAGCCAGATACTGGTCGGAAATCACAAATCATTTCGATACCACTTGACATCATTTTCTACAACAATTTTAGCATGAAAAAACTTAATGTATGGGCAGATGATGCGGAAATGTTGCTAATGGAAATTTCTTTCTTCAAATCATTTTAACAAACAATTCTTATAGCTATGTTTGAATGACTGCATTCTCTTAATCAAAAATCAGCCACCTCACTTCTAAAGAGGTTAAAGGTCGCATATAGCTCCTAATGAGCAAACCCATCTCAGAGCTAAGGAGCGTCACTTGTCATATGGGATCACACAGTGTTACCTGCCACCCGACAGAGGTGAACGCACCCCGCCTTAACCCCAGCCAGATAGGCCAGTACTCGATTTACCTACCCCGGAGGGATGGAAGGCTGAGTTGACCTAGGCGGTTGGTTACATCCCGAGATGGTTTACCTGCCCACAGGCAGTCACCCATCGCAGTATTAA
>Ga0209367_1001108_pt1 | contig 31684 bp, 16 predicted proteins | sample WorMetLIZISLAND2_FD_187412 | JGI IMG/M metagenome (GOLD analysis project Ga0209367, IMG submission 187412) | Marine gutless worms symbiont microbial communities from Max Planck institute for Marine Microbiology, Germany - Olavius geniculatus... ...
ATAATTATATAAGTTTGGTCCTTTCGTACTGAAAATTATTTATGCTGTAGATAGAATCTAACCTGGCTTGCGCCGGTCTGAACTCAGCTCATGTAATAAATTATAGGTTGAACAAACCTTTATTTTAGACCGCCGAGTTAGTCTAATTATAGGCTAATATGGTTGTCGGTGCTCTCTCCATTGTTAGTGCAAGTAGTGCAATCAGCGCTACTGACGGTAAATGATTGCTGGTGCGTTCGCAGAAAATTGAGCGGGGGCTTAGGGACTGAAAGCAGATCCAGCTGGACAAGCAAGCAAAATTGTTGCACGGTTTCTGTTTTTATGACAAACTCTTTGCTACAAGAACCTGCCATAACAAAATTTTTCTGCGACAAAAACCCTTCTGTGTGTGTGCTTTTAAAGTCAGACGAAAGGTTCACTACATGACGGACAGAATCTGCGGTGGCCGCGTGGCACAAAAGTAATCTTGCGTTTTCTGATGCCACGAGGCACACTTCTCAGCTGACAACTGCAGAGCGATAGCACTAGCAAAGACTCAAAGGACGAAAGAAGAGTGCTACGACTCTCAGCAGAAATAGCGACTTGCTGTAGGCGCTATTGGTGTATCGTTGCCGTGACGTGTTGTTATCCGTCTGTCGTTGATGACATTGCTCGGCACACTTCTTGTCTCGTTCGTCGTCGGATTCATAATCGCGAAAGACTCTCGATGGCTCGACGTCTGCCTGACTGTAGATAATAATATCCAAATTGCGCGCTGTACATGTAAGTGCACGAGGAATGCCAAGAGGTTCAACAACATCAAACTTTCCTAGATTAATGCGTGCAGTTATGACGAAATAAGCAGAATATTTTTTGCTAAGCCACTATGTATATTTTCACGCAGAATATATAGCATGCTGAACACGCGGTATAAGCTTGTTTAGCCTGTAAATATTGCGTCACTCATTTTCGCGATTTATGACAGCGTTTTTTTGGTATTTATTTTGATGTGTAGCGTGGTTTGTAATATTTTAAGGGAGTTTTTATTATATTTTATCAGTTACTATTGCATATAATGTACACTTGCCATAATGAGGTAGGCCTAGGGGCCTAGTTCAATCGACGTTAAAATTTCAAAAAATAAAAAAAGCAATAAAAGCAGAAATCGCTGAAATTCACTAAAATACAGCTTACTGAAACACTAAAAATCTGTATAAAGTTTAGTAAATAACTTCAGATTTTAGTTTAATATAATCCTAGACGTTGAGCGCACTAGATCTTTGCGTGACACGCGATCTAACCGCTCGCACCCAGATTAGTGTCAATCTAATTAAGCCTGCATCATTTGACGGGTTCATTGTAATCTTTTCTAACTTTTTCGTAGGTTTTAGCTGACGTTTTTAACTTATTTTTGTTATTGTACTAATTGTTTTAGCAAAATACGATCAATATTTACAGATCGTTTAAAAATTGACTTTATTATAAAAACAAACATAAACCGGACGGCAAAACGTTGAACGGGCACTTACGGCATCATTTGAGATTTAAGCCTATTTTGGTAAACTGGTGACAGTCAGGGTTGCATTCGTTTTTAAAATTAAGGCACGTACGTTTCGCTTTCGCTGAACATGGCGGCTAACGGGCCTACTGACGTCAAATAGCATTGGTCAGCTGCGTTATTTTGACATCTGTAGACTATTCTCTATAGGCCTGGATGATGGCAAGGAAATTGTCATCAAACACACCGCGCTTTAACGTCCGATGCATTTTCACTTTATTACCTTCTTCTCCTGCTGCTATTACCTTTAATTTTGGATTTTTCATCTTATTTCATGGCGTGCATAGCGCAAATAGATTTAAAGCCTAAAGGGGACATGCACTGATGCAATGAACCAGGTTTAAGGTAGACGAACTAGCGTGCAGTAAACGAAGGTAATGAAGTGGAAATGCATTTTTCTTTCCGCCTTTTTCTTTCCATCGTGTTTATTTCCTCTAGCCAATTTATACATGTCAGTGCATTAACGTGAAAAAGAACTGCAGTATTCCGTGACAAAATTATACATGATACTGTTACTGTTGGCGACGTTAACACAAGCATCAACCCTGTTTTATGCAGCCAGACTGTCATTCATGTTTCTGCATGTTACCATAAATCTGCTTGTGATTGTGAACAAAAAATTCGGGCTAATGCTTACGAGACGCGCGAAAGCCTATAGCAGTTCCTGTTTGCAAACTGTCAGTTTATCTCCAGCCATTTCGTCGCAGTTCACTCTTGGAGTGTGCGCTGCAGCCGAAGATTGCAAAAATCAATAAAATCCCTTATTTTGGAAATTCAGAGTCTTTCAAAGTCATCGATGTTGATAAAACTAAAAAGCTCGTCACTAGTGCTTGTTGTGATAAACAGCATACCCATGCTTATTTGCAACCGTTTTCACGAAAGACTGGCCAACAACGGCAAAATAACGACTTTGACGAAAGTAGCGCTTTTTGATGCCCTCGTGCGCAGGTTTCTTTGAACCTAGAAAATCGAGACTTGGAATATCAAAATCTACGTTTAATGCTAAAATTTCTGTACTAAGCTTTTTTGTGTCTATCTCAATTGATTTCGCCACAGTTCGATTAATTGAAATGTGTCGCTCAGCCCGAAATCGGCAAAAAACCCATAAAACTCCTATTTTGGCGTTCAAAGTCATCCAAGGTCATTAAATCCGATGGCAATCGAGAGCCAGTGTACGACGTCCTATTAGTGATTTATAGTAACGTAGGTCCTGTCTTGCACCGTTATCGAGATACAGCGACTTATTGGCTAAAAATCGCGCATTTTTTCCTACCCCCTTCTATTTAGGGGCGTTGTTCGGGGTGTCGCCTTTCAAATTTATGAAAAAGCTTTACAGATCCTGAAACAAGAGTCTTCCAGGCAGCCGACGGTGTAAATTAGGTAATCCTAGCTTGCACCGTTTTTGACTGATCCACACGTGTGACAGACAGACAAACGGACAGACGGACAGACAGAATTTCGACGGCTAAGACGCGATAAAGCAGTAGCTGCTTTTGCGCGTAAAAATGATTTACGATAAGCTCTTGGTTTCCGCTCACGAGACAGTGCATCAGAAAACTTGTGGTAGATTAAGCTGGCTGTAGCTGTCCGTTTTCTGGCGTATAACTGACAATGACAGCAGGCTGTAGCCAGCTTAGTCTGCCACAATCTTTCCAGGGGGCCTCTAAGTCCTAGGCCGGAAGCGGTAACTGGAAGGGCCTAAGTGATTTCCCTGTGATGTCACACAAGGTGAGACAAAGTGATATTATTTGGTAGAAGCAGAAAATGTGTGGCATAGCCAGAAACAAAACAGAATTCATCAGTTAATGACAGCAGAAAAAAAAAACAATAAACCACACGCAAAAAGCGAAAACTATACAGAACAGTCAGATCGAATCGTTCAGATTACGTCTGGCAAAGCCAGATACTGCGCCACATATAAAGTTATGAATTGTCCACGAATTTTGTGTCTAAAAACTGCGAAGACATTTACAGATGTTTATCGTTAGAGTACACAGAGATGTTAAAAGGCAAAAAAGTGATTTATGTTGATGGGGTTAGTAACGTACGTGCTGAAAACGAAGACGCGTTAGCATAAGACGCCGCAAGTGTGAAGTGAAAGGAAGACAGATTACGACGGATCTCCGCCCATTTCTGCATTCGTCACTAGCGCATTGATTGTGTTTTTTGTCTCGGCGTGTCGCTTGCCATTCGCTGCGTTTTTTCTTGACCGCCCTACGACTAGTGGACGTGTGACGTTGAAGTGACGTCGAAATAGACGTCATCTGCAGATAACCACATCCGACATCACTTGACGCCTCTTGTCCTGGTAATTCTTCACGCTGTAAGGTCATTGTGTTCGTCGTGCGAGGCAAGCGGTAAGACGCTGCAGGAGCGACTGCGCAACAGATGTCGTCAATGATAATAACCGCAGCAGTCGTGAGGTGGGCGGGGCTCTGCACGTGACGTCAACAGGTGCGCCAGCTGCGTTGCCGTGGTAACCACTCCGCGTTGCAGTCTGTCTCCCGCCGGCGTATTTGATTGTCATCGCTTTCAAATTATGGCTAATTATCGCAGGCGCGATATTTGAAGAACTGAAGCCAGGCACCCTTCAGCTACCGGCCGTACCAAAATTTGTCAAACATGTCTCAGTTTTAAACACTCAATAGCAAAACTTTTGCAAGTTTTGAAATTTTTCAGAGGAAATTTCTGTCTCCTTTCGGTGCCTTTGTTTGTCTACTACGAAAACAAAGGCCGCTCGAAGTTGTTTCTTTTTTGGTAAAAAGTGTGGCTAAAATTAATATTTAACTAATTACTGTTAGGTCCTTTGTCTGCATAAACTAAACAAAATATCTAACAGAATACGCACTCAACGGTTTAATTTACGATTTTAACTAAATTTTGCCGATGGTATTTGTTTTGGTTTAGCAAAAAACGCCATCGTTTTGACAAAAAGACGGCAGCGTTTTGCTTAATCCACCGTGTAAAACAGTGTGCCATTTGGTTTGCGTGACTGCAACTTATTACTGATCAGTTCGCGCAAAAATTAAATGCAGGTCTTTTCCGATAGCGTCTATGACGAGTGACGAATGCTATCCGGAATTGCTGCGACTTACTGCGTAATTCCGGCGCTGATTACAAAATTTGCAGGGGCCTCACATTTAATGTTCGGACGTGAGGCTCGTACTTATTTTGAAGGTCGTCAACGTTCAAAAATCTAAAGCCTCGTGAAGGCATAATATTTTTATTCATCTTGTGCCATTATTATCGCTTTGTTGCTGTGCCTATAACGATCCTGTTTTACATTGTGTCCCGAAAACATCCAAAACATTTTCAATTTTAACTTTAAAAAGGACTGTCAAATTTTAATAATTTTTGGTACGAATATTCCTAAGACAACTAGCCATCAAATGACTATTTATTTTTCCATCTCATTCAATGTCTGTTTTTGCACTACCTGGGGAAAACAAAACCAACGAAATATTACTTTTTTATCTAATGCGGTATGATTACTTAATTAACATAACACATAAAACACATTTTGTTTACATTTCTGATTTTTTGGCTGACATTTTATCCAGTTGTTTATTTTTCAATTGCCTGCAGTAAACTTGTTTGAAATGCCGGCCCATTACGCGAACATAAGCATGGAGATGCTTTTTTATTCATTGACAGCTGTATCGATAATGTTCTGATTTAAACCAATTTAAGCTACCAGTCGCTTCTTATAAATTTATAAACATTCCTAAACTTCATCTGGTAGACACACTGCTGAGTGACAGTAAAACCTTGTAATAGACTGGCTGTTGGGGCCCACAGTTCTGGATAGATGAAATTTATTGACCTTTGTTTATTCATTTCAACACGTATTATGTTTGGTCTGATTTTTTGATTTTTCAGGTAGTGCAAAAACAAACGTTGGGTGAGGTGGGAACTCGAAGAACGATTTAATAGCCAGTTGTATCAAAAGTATTCTTGCCAAAAATTATTAAAATCCGCTATTCTTCCTTCGAGTTACAGTGGATAATGTCAGAGATGTTTTTTTCCAGGTTTTCTGTTTATTTTAAGGTATATTTCGCTTGATCTGCTTTTCCTAGGTAGTGCAGAAGCAGACAGTGGGTGAGCTGGAAAACTAAATGGTCATTTGATGGCAATTTGTGTCAGAAATATCAATGATAGAAGAATTATCAAAATCTGATAACTGGTTTTCAAGTGACAATCGAAAATGTCGGAAATGTTTTTGGGACACAGTGTAATGACGCGTAACGTCTCAGCATGCAGAGGCGGCGCAGTTAACGATCCGTGACACATTTCCAATGTTGCCATCTATTACTTCAGCAGCAGTCCCAGGCACAACACACCATTGTATTCAGCCATTAAATCGTAGGCTATAATATCATTTTGATCTTTCAGCCACTTCACGTTCTTCAGTCAGAACGTAGCGAGATTTATGACCGTAATTTATAAAATATTTGTTGTTTTTAAATCGTCATTTGCAAACTTCGGAATTAATTGATTCGTAGGCTTATTTCAAAACAATAGGCACCTACTGTTTTAGCTTAGTGTGGTTCATGTTACTGTAATCAAAAACTAGGCTTACATTATAGCTTTAATCTGCGCATTCAGCAGCCAGCTGTTGGTAGACATAATTTTTTGAGCACGTACGCATAATTACTTATTTGCTAGTTTGTTATCGACTAGCCTACTCCTGAAATCAACATATCATCGTGTGTTTCTTTCGACTGCAAAAATGGAAGGGCGTTAATAACATTTTTAAAGCAATTTTAGGCTTTTCGGTAGCTTAAGTTTATTGTTTTTATTAGTGTTCCATTTCCATGACTCGGCTAGAACGGAGTTAAATTTTACTGGCTTCATCTTCTGTTGACGTAGGCTACATCGTAGCATTGTCCTTCAAGTCCTTGTGATATTATAACGAAGAGAACGCCGAACCAACCACTGGGCATTAAGTTGCACTGCAGAGACCGAACCCGTCAACGTCGAAGGCCCATTAAGACCACGCATAACAGCAATGAATATTGTCTTATTTGGTTTGCTACACGAAAACGACATACATTATATATCAGGCGTAGCCTAAAAAGATATTTATAAACGTTTTAAAGTACAAGCGCAATGTTTTCAACGGCTAAAGCGCTCGACTAGGTTGTCACGTTAGTTCACTGCGTGGGGTGGGCGTCATCAGCAATGTGGATGATAGGGCCACACGCAAAGTTAATGGACATCTGTATGCCAGCGACCGTTGATGCGGCAACGTTAGCTTCCTATTGTGAATTTAGTGATAAATCACTGCTATACCACGTGGCCGTAGACAGCTTTGTAGTAGGCTAACTACATGTACACTGTGTCTCAAAAACATCCCCGACATTTTTGACTGTAACTTTAAAACCAATTATCAAATTTTAATAATTTTTGACATGAATATTTCTGACACAACTTGCTATCAAATGACTATACAGTGGCCCATTTCACTCAACGTTTGTTTCTGCACTACCTAAGGAAATTAGATCAAGCGAAATATGTGTTGAAATAAACAGAAAACCTGAAAAAACATCCCCGACATTATCGATCGTAACTTGAAGAAAGGTCAGCAGAATTCAATAATTTTTGGCGGAAATATTTCTCACATTACTGGCTATTAAATAAGTGTTTTAGTTTCCACTTCACCCAAAGTCTGCTTTTGCACTAGCTGAGGAAATCAGACCAAGCATAATACGTGTTAAAATGAATGAACAAAACGTCGATAAATTCCATTTATCCTAATCTGTGGGCCCCAGCAGCCAGTCTATTACAAGGTTTGACTGTCATGCAGCAGTGTGTCTACCAGACAAAGTTTAGAAATGTTTGTGAAGTCAAGAAGCGACTGGTACAGCCTACATTGGTCTGGAGCAGAATATTATCAATACTGCTGTCAATGAATGGAGAAAGCATCTGTGTTCGCATAGTAGGCCAACACTTTGAGCAATTTTACTGCAGGCAGTTAAAAATGGACATGTGAATGAAATGTCAGCCAAAGTGTCAGAAATGTGAACAAAATGTGTTTTTACGTGTTATGTTAATTAGGCTTAAGCAATCACATTGCATTGATATTTCGCTCGTTGCGTTTTCCCCAAGTAGTGCAAAAACAAACGTTGGGTAAGGTGGGCAACTAAATGGTCATTTGATGGCAAGTGGTGTCAGGAATATTCATGTTAAAACTTATTATAATCTGACTATTGGTTTTCAAGTTACGGTCGAAAATGTTGGGGATGTTTTTGAAACACAGTGTACTTTAAACTGTATAGGCATTCTAGGCAGACTGTGTTGTAATCTATATCAACTTACAAACAGGCCTATACGCAGTATTGTTTTTAATGATTATCTGGGCAAATACAGACTGACTTAAACCTAAGTGATGTCTTTACTCTTGCATTTTGCGATAGGAAACGGTAAAATATCGCAGAACATTTTTATAATGTTGAACAGTTGCAGAAAATGGACTGTGTTATGCGAAGTAAAACATTTTGCTCCCTGTAGCCCTCGACCCGTTTCCCCAAAGTCATTATGTAATCCATCAGATTTTTTTTCTGGCCAAGCTATGACCGGGAGACAGCATGCTATACGATAGCGACAGGCAGTACGGCGACATCGATGACGTGAGCGCAAGCGTGGTGACGTCATCACAAGGTGCGTAGTCGGAGGTGTGACATCCGCTGATGGTGTATGACAGGTAGTTTCAGAAACCCAGCGAGCGTCAGGCGGCTGTCTTCAGCTTCGTTCCGCTATCAACGCCACAACACTTCAAAATTAAAACAATTTTCAGGTTTTGAAATGTTTTATAAAACCAAAAACTTTGCACTTACTTTTTTCGACTCGATCCAAACAGAAACTATTTTTTATACCGCTATCTCAGATTCAACTAGAAATTAGGGGCAAAGCTTAACGTGAAACCGCCCGGCGCCCTAAGTCCGATTGGAAAAAATTTAGGGGAGAGAGAAATTCCTCGCATAGAAAAGTCACGTGCCCAAACTCAAATGCATTTGCATACGCGCAATGTCGACACAGAGTGGGTCAACATGCACACCTATAACTTTTTTGTTAGTAGACCAACGTTAACAATTTTTTTGTGTTCAACGCGGGATGAATTGCCCTTGATAACGCCGTTGACCTCTTGTCGATATCTTTATGCCTTCCAGATATATTCGCGGTCAAAGTCGAAAGGTGTCCTAAATCGCGCCGAATTTTGGACATTTTTGGCCTTCTAAATTTTAAGTGGGCGGTGCCCCCCCAAAAAAGTTGTACACGCGTTATCACCCACACATAGCGGCATGTCACGACACAGAGTGTCGTGAGGCTACTCCTACTGCCGCCAAAGTTACAGAGGTGCATTTAGCCAATTTTGGACGCCCCCTTAAAAAAATTGTAAGGAAGTCCGTCCTCCGGGGGAGATGCGATAGCAAGACTTGGTCATTCTCTAGAGCATGTAAAAATTTAGGGGCAGCACCCCTTAGGGGCCGAAATATGGTCTTCCGAAAAATGCGCTTTAGGTGGGTGCGATTTCACATCGAGATCTCCAAGGTTACTTAATCAAAGTTCACCGGACTTGTTTCGCCTAACGCGGGAGGAATCGCGGTAGATAAAATATTTGAATATCTTTATCCGTTCCGGAGATATTAGTCCGAAGTCGTCCGAAATCGGGCCAAATTTTGCATGTTTTGGCCTTTAAATTTTTTGGGGGGTGGGCCCCCGAAATTTTGGACCGGCATTATAAAACTCGGCCTAGTACTGACCACGGTGCAAAATTTCGCGCCGATCGGCCGACGCATCTCATAGATCTCGCGTTGAAAAAATAAACATCTGCAGTAAAACATAAGCCCGATCCGAAAGCTATCGCTTCCGAGCAGACTAAAAATCCGAAAAAAACACGGCAAGGTTCTTTGTTTTATGCATGCCAATAACACAAAAATTTAGGTAGGCTTATTGATAGGCCTTAATTTTAGGTAAAAATGTTGTGGGTGTCTGACATCCCTATGTTGCTATATAACAATGACAAGAGTTATCTTAAAGAGTATACATGCAGACGATTTTTGTAATTCACACATTAATCAAGTGGAAAATAAAAATAACGGTACATCTTTCATCAATAATATTGTCGTTATAGGCGTATCATAATCACAAGGCGATAAGCTAAGAGAAAGTGTAATAAATTGCAAAAGTGTTAACAAACTTCATAATTTCAGAACCTGAACGTGCAAGGCAAACGCCGGTGCACAACTGTGTAAGCGATGGCATGTAGAAATGGCGTTTTGTATTCCGTTGCAGTAGTCCCTGTAGGCTTGACGCGTGTGTTCAAGATGGTTGACGTAAGCGCGGTGTAAATGAGTGACGTCATCATTGGACATACGCACTGCGCCGAGTTCACTCAACAACATCCGGTGACGCTTCGACATTGCAACCAACTGTCGTCCATCACACGACGTTTGTTAATTGTTATGATCACCATCACTCTACGAATGTATTTGCGCTTAAACAAATCTATATAGTACAATAGTTAGAAATCTGAAATCAGCCCAATGCCGACAAATAATGCGGCCATCCGTCTATACCTATGCATACACACCTGATCGTGATTTTTATCCGGCTATACTGTGCACACTTACTTATTCTTAATTGTAGTTGAAAGCCCACTTCAGTGGCTTTTATCCCCATATCTGGTGGGCACAGCTTGCGCCGAGTAAAAAATTGAGGGGAAAGTTTTGGTAAGAGTGTAGATAAAAACTTTCTCCCCTATTTTTCACTTGGCCATCGCCCGTAACAAAGCTTCTTCCGCTTTTACTGGGCAATCTACACTCACAACAAAAAGTCCAAAAAAGGGGAGGGCTTGAGCGCAAAAGTGGGAAGGGGAAACTTAAGCCTAAAAGTTAGGGGAAAACATGCACCTGATTTCGACTCCAGATTTGGGGACAGAAGTCACTGGCCCCCTTTAAGGTTGTTGGATCTCGTAGGTGTTGCAGTTAAATCAGGCCAAACCGTGTCATCTTTTTGAGTTTTTCGACGTCCGGTGAGCTTGACTTTTGACCTTATAAACTGAATATTGGCTTACCAGTTACTCTGGCCGTGGGGGAACATTCGTACCTGTTTGGGTTTTCCTCGTCCCTTCGTTTTCCGATTAGGATCCGTTCAGGACAAACAGAAAGACGGACAAACAGACAGAGAACATCGGAAAAAAAACAGTTCGATGAAATGTAACGAGGCAATCGAAAAGATCGTACCAACTTTCTTATATCTATGACTGTTTCTTTGTTCGTCGTGGCGACATCTGTCAGCGAACGGAAGTCATAGTTTCGGAAAAGGCAACAACGAATGCCGAAACTCCAATAACTCAACAAATAAAGAATGAATTCTTTATAGTAGGCCTATATTGTGACTGTTTCAAGCTGATGAGTATATTCCAGATGCTGATACGGTCAGTCAGTGGTACTTGCCTTGTGTACGTTCTGGAACAGACATCGATGCTGGTCGGGCGACAGAAGTGAGGCGTGTTTCGCGGGAAGTGAGAATCGTTCAAGACCGATGTTCATTGCAGCAATAAACGCACTTTCTGATTGCATCAACTCGCACAGCGCCGCCGTCTGACACACACGTCAACGCGACCAGTGACGGCCAATTGATCATACTATAGAAAGTTACAAATCGTAAACAAACAAGTGTCAAAATAAGCTTAACAGAAACAGTAGACCTATAATAGCACTACAGCTTAATAACGTGACAAAAACGCACATCAAATGTAAGTAGAAACGAAACGAAAATATATCGTACGACGAGTAATAAAGAGAAAACTGTCAAGAGAAGGCTTAAATAGGTCTATACACATTAAAAACAAAGCAGAAAGGCATTAAAAAGCAAAAAATGACCAGAAAATGTAACTTAAGTGGCCCTGAAAACGATTATGCATGCAGTCTGAATTTCTGCATATGGTACTAATTACAAGCTCTGGCATTCCGCTTAGCGTCCCATCACGTTTTTATTTCCAGTGTTGCGAAAAAAACAATAATAAATCAAGAAATGCTTTTGCTACAAGTGTGAAGGCGAGTACACTGTGTATTATTTAAAATAAGTTCGATTTTTGTACAAGAAACATTTCCAAAACATAGGCCTATAAATTCTGTTTCATATTTGATTTTTTACTTGAGCGAAAATGGAACACTCGGGTTATAGGGAGATACCTTGACTTCAGACTGTACAGGGTGCAGCAAAAAAGTGGACCCCTAAAGTTTTACGTTGTTTTCTCAGCAACCGTTTGGAATTTTAATTTGAAATATTACAAATTTATTTATTAAAACCTTCTACATCTAACTGCGTAGTAAAATTTGATTTTGTTGAAAAAAACAAAGTTACAGACTTTTTAACATGACCGCCTACCGATTTTTTAGCATTCAAAAATGGTCCGGCTATAACACCAATTTAATAACATCTTTAAAACAACACAGTTAAATAATGATCAAATGCCAGAATTCCATTGTCACTGCGAATGTACGAAGTGTTCATCACCAGCTGCAAGCTACAACACCAGCCTCCAGTCTTTTTATTTGAGAAATCTTTTACAGCCTTTTCGATCGGTCCCTGTGACAGGTTGCCTCAGATAACCTGAAGGGCTTCTTTGAGGTCAACGCTTGTTTTCAGCTTTATTTTAAGCGTGCAGTAAGCCTCCAACATTGCACCCCATACGTGATAGTTTATTCGTTGTTTGTATTCAAGGAATTTGGAGGCCATTGGTCTTTTGTGATGATATCTTGACAGCTGGCCCGCAGCCAGTTCTGTGCGCTGCGCGGTGTTGCGCGCTGTGTGTGCTGACGCGTTGTCGTGCTGGAAGATGAATCCGGTGGGCAGCCGGCGATTGCTTTAAAGGAACGATAATTTAGTGATAATTTATAAACAATATAAATTGCTGTTTATCAAAACGTCACTGTGACGTCATTGGTAGTAACGTGTAACCAGTTTTTGAATATTAAATAGCATTTTTAGCATAAACATTTTTGAATGCTGAAAAATCGGTAGGCAGTCACGTTAAAAGTCTATAACTTCATCGTTTTTCAACAGAATCATATTTTGCTTGGCAGTTAGATGTAGAAGGTTTCAGTAAATAAAGCTGTAAAATTTCATATTAAAATCTCAAACGTTTTCTGAGAAAACGGCGAAAAACTTCAGGGGTCCACTTTTTTTCTGCCGCACCCTGTATATACGGCTTGATTATTAGCGGCTGCTATATATTTTTTTACAAAGTTTCATACCGTACGTTAATCGTCAGAGCCAACTGTTAACTGAAATAATTAGCGCTACATCGCAAGGAAAAAGCGCAATTTTACCTTTATCGCATAGCGGCAAATTTGCTTGTATCTGCAGCCGAATAGGCCTAACTGATCGCCGATTTTGTCGCCATCCAGCAGCTCACCGGATCCAATGGCTATTGCAACAGTATGACTCTGTATATCAGCAGAATTTCCACTTTCGCTTTCGGTTTGGCTGCAGCGTGAATGCGTTACTTGGCAACGCAATGCCTTGTCGCCGCCAACGAACGGCAGTTCTGGGTGTTTATCCGTCTGCGATCTGGTCTCAGTTTCTGGCGACAGCCGTTTGTTTTCTTTAACTGCCTCTGATGGCGAAGAATCTCTGGTTTTTCTGTGTCGTCGACGTCGCCGATGTTGCTGCCGCTGATTCATAGCCGTGACGTACCTTGTCACGTGACGTCTGCGTCGTCTCTTATCTACAGCAACGAGAACTGTTATTCGTTTACTGAAAGAAAGTAATTTTTTTAAATGCTATCAAATTAAATAAACCAAAAAATCGTCATCTTTCAATCTCATAAATTAATACTTTACTCCGCTTACCGTTACGTAGCCTAATTATTACGAGCAGCACAATGGACAAATAGAATGGCACTCGAAAAGTGCAAGACTCCGCCAACGCTGCGTCATTTTTCCGCCCGTTGTGTTTGCCAGGTGGCAACACTGTATTCGGCGGAAATTTAACCTCTCTGACAACGGTAAATAATCCTTCAATCATAACCTAAATCCAGACACTGATCCGAATCATCAACAAAATCTAATCACCGCTAAATTGAGCCAAGTCTAACAGTCTTTAAAACTTTTCAACAAAATTTGCCTGCACTTTTTTGAGTAATTCTGCTATTGCTAACTGGCAGACTAATTAGAAAACGCCGAGTATCACATTACATAACCTCCTTGGCGAAAGTGAAACACGATACAACAAGTTATACACAACAAATAGAAAGCTATTGACCTGCAGATAAAATAGAAAACATTACCACCAAGAAAACTCAATGAAAACCATTTTAATCGCATAAAAATAAATGTAATGTTTTGCAAGCTAACCGCGATTGGCCAGAAGTTGCGCGTCAAACAGTGATGACGTCACTGTGGTGAACGCGTCCTTAGCAACCGTTGCGCGGCGTACTTTCGACTCTTTCGCAGTATCCCTTCCGCTGCAAATAGCTGCCGGACACCGAGTGACGTCACATCCGACGTCACGAACCGCTAAATTTGATCCATCGCCGTGACACGCACCGGAAGTCTTGTTCCTGTTCTTTCCTAGCTTCAGCTGAGACAGCGTCACGCCGCATAGCATCGTGTCTGAAACAGTAAACGACAAAAACTTTTACGTTCGTTCTTACCTATTGGTATGATGCCGCAAAGTTTCCGCCGCGGGTCCGCTCCGATATTCATCAATTCAACCCTCCTCTCAGGCTGCCCGCGGGAGAAGTGGGGAAAGGTGCATGGGGACTCAAACGGCGCAGTCGCAGTCAGCGACCCTGCAACACACAAGGCGCCAGAGGGGTATGACAGACAAACAGACAGACAAACAAACAGACTTTCCGCGCCATTATAGTAAGATGCTCCAAATTAAGTACGTTTATTAACTATAAATTCACTCGCAAACTTTCACAGTTATTCAATCAGCATAAGTTAGTAAAATAATGCAGCCAGCCTACTGTGCTCGTTCCTACTCCTGCTGTTGCTGCAACTGCTGCTGCTGCGCGGTGTTGCGAAGCGGTATAGACGTCAGTGGTCAGTAGTCACGTACTGGTCAAGAGTTCTGACCAGCCTGCAATTGACATTGCCCGCCCCGACTGTCCACTAGTCGTCACGCCTCATTGCCTGCTTCGGCGTTCTTTATTCATTCGCTGCTTTCCACTAACCACTCCTACGCACTCGACTTTTATTAAGTATTCTGTTCCATCTTAATGCTGCATCAGCGTACTGTACAACCATGCATCCGACCACAGTAAACCATTACTGGACCCCTATTATGTACCGTAATTTTGCAGTGAACCATTAATTGACGAACAAGTTCCATCAAGTTCGCCCCCGGGCTGTCCTTGCAGATTGCGTCATTGTTTTTTTTATTGTTCACGCTTATCCAAGCCTTCCAGGAGCACCCACTAGCATAGGCAGAGAGACATACGCATTCCTTCAGAAAAGGCAAAGTCGGTACATAACAACACTATGCTTTATCCTAACAATGGGTTTTAAGCTATACCGTAGCTATACAAACACAAATAACCATCCATAGCTGCAGCAAAAGAAAGGATAGAAAAATTATGCAGTAAAAAGTCGGTGGAAGGTAAATGAAAGAAAGGAAAAAGGCTTTGCCGAATGAAAGTTTTCTGCGGGCACATGTCCGCCAGTTTTTAATTCTTCTATGTAAAATAATATGCAAAATAATAACAAAAATAGCATTAACTAATTATAAGCCTTTGGTGCAGACTTGTTAAAACCCCCAATTCTACTTTCGTGTTTTAATAGTTTATTATACCGTGTCTTTATAACATCTAAGAAGTTCACAGACGTACATTAATATATTTCCCAGCAATAATAACGCAGTGTAACACATTTGTTTTCTCACTGCTATAGGCCTACTACAGGGCCTATAGGCAGAGAACGGCCGTCACTGACAGAAGCAGTCACAACATCGTTAATCAGCGTTTATCTAAATATGCGTCGGACGCCCATGACGGCAGCCTACCATAGAACTGAAGGCTGGTCAATCAGTAATCAGCCGTATGACAAAGAAAAAGTTCTTTCTGTCTGCAGACTCCGCCTACGCCATCAGCAAGATCTTGACTGATGACTGCAGAGGTTTAGTCTGCCGCGTCAGCTATGCAAATGTTAAGCGTGCGACCATAACAGATGTCGTAAATGAGTAAGTAAATAAGTAAGCAAGCGAGTAACATTATTTTTACAGCACAATCAAAAGTCGAGTGTCAACGTGCGCTGACAAATCTGAAAAGTTCGAAGAGGCCTTGCGCACTAAAGACGCCGGCAAATTGACACGACTTGATTGATGGAACTGGCGACATCAGACAACTGTTCGAAGTGTGCGTGCCACGGTCACTGTTGTTATAGTAAAAATAGCATTAAATTTAAACTAGCTACGACATTTTCTTTTTCATTCTAAGCCAACTAGAGTAAACAGAAAGCCATCGAATTTCGTAACTTAATACTTTCATCGTAATTTCACGAGCGTTTTTGGCGTACCCGACGGAAAGCAACAAGTGAAAAAACAAGCACTAAGTGACTGATTTTTGACATAATTTTATTTCCACACTGCGCTGTAAATTTTAGATAAAGTGTTCACTATAAATCTCATTCGACGTCGTACACTTAGAAATCTGGCGTTAATATTTCAATACGTAGCGAGCAACGACGCATTTGAGAGACGGTGCAATCTACCGGTATAATCACTTTGCTGCACGCACATTATGTCGATTTTGACAGTGAAAAATGTTTTTTTTAAATCGGTCAAAATATCTGTTGACGTTATAACAAAAACTTAAGTTTACTTTTATTGGACACTTGATAATACGAATGAAACACTACATAAAGGAATCAGTATAGGCCTATAGATCTACGTAAGCTTACACTAATTCGCGGTGACTATTTATCTGGCTGCTGAGTAAATATTCTGTAATTTTTAATTTAGCTACAAATACATAATGCGAATGTTATTCAGCTGAACAACAAGAAGACTGCGTGACTTACGAGTATAAGTGCCAGCAGCCAGCAGCTGCTTTTAAAACAATAATGCGCAAAAACCTCACGCAATAAAATATGTACAAAATACATCTGAATTTCACGTAGGTTCTAGCTCCAAAGAAAAAGAAAATTCACAAAACGGATAAACCGGACAGGATGAAGCGGGTTAAAGAGGCCGGTGGCTTGCCGTGAAGTCTCAGGGTGCTTTGTATTTGATCGGCGTGTCCGCGGAATGCAGCTGTCGCTGTCACAGGCCGGACATGAGGTCATCAGAACGTGTCAGTCAGCGGTCATTCTGTCGAGTCGACAACTGATCGACAGCTTTCGTCATCGGCGTATAGTAGTCACTCGTCTCGATTGATTCAGGAGCCTACAACACGGTCAGTTACCGTGCAGTGGCGGCAGGCAAATCAGGCGTTCATGACTGTATTGGTCTAGAGCGACATTATTGACCTTTCGCTCAGCTCAACTGCCGCTCGTACATTACTAACGCCGTACGACGATGCGAGTACACATAGCGCGACAAGCAATATGCTGAAGAATTGTGTCTTTCGAATCATGCCAAGTAAAGCACAACAGCTGGAAACAAAAAACCCAGCTGTCGCTAAGATAGTCGACCATACTGGTTGTCACTGGCCTTCAAGGTCGATGATTTTCATTTCATGTGAAAACGCGTATGCTAATACCTATTAGTGATCAATAACATTCTTGGTCATAAACGACACCATTTAGCCACAATAACGCGTACCGATCTTCAAGGTCATCAAAGGTCGATGATTTACATGTCACTTGAAAGCCAATATGCAACTTCCTATTAGTGATCAATAGCAACCTAAATCTTATCTCGCCCCTTTTAGCTACAATACATCCGCAAAAGACAGACGGACAGACGGACGACAACTCATACCAATAGCTCGACCGTTACTTAAGTACAATGGGCTAAAAATAATGTGATGAAATCGTATAGTATAATCATAATTTAACGCATAGGCCTAATGACTATGATACGTAATTATAAGCCTACATATAGGCCTAAAAAGTGTCGCAAAGTTTTGTCATAACTGCTTTGAATATTACCGATATTCAACGTTCATTAAATTATTTAGCGCAAAATCATTTTTTGCAGTCAAGACCTCACTGTCTAAGATGAGTATTTTAAGTGAATGTCAAACGAACTCTCTAAACAGTGGTTTAAATTTTGACACCCTTAACTGACAATCGCCGACGGTCGGTAGTTATCAATACTGGACACGTCATATCACAGCTGACACAGTGACACGAGTCCGACCGTGAACTAGGCCTATAGGTTCTAATGTGACTTAATAGTAAACCAGTTGCCGACTACGCTTTTTACGCGCGAAAGCAGCTACTGCTTTCAGCGCATCTTAACCATCGCAATTCTGTCCGTCCGTCCGTCCGTCCGACCTTCCGTCATACGGATGGATCAGTCAAAAACGGTGCAAGCTAGGATCACCAAATCTTCACCTTCGGCTGCCCGAAAGACTCTAGTTTCAGGAACCGTAAAGCTTTTGCATAAATTGCGATTTTAGCCAATAAGTCGCTGTACCTCAATAACAGTGCGAGATAGGGCCTATAGGTTAATATTAATCACTAATAGGAAGTCGTACACTGGCTCTCGATTGCCACCGAACTCAATGACTTTGGATGACCTTGAACGCTAAAATAGAGGGTTTTGATAGATTTTTTGGCGATTTCGGGCTGTGAGACACATTTCAAAAGCGAATTGCGCCAAAATCAAATGAAATAGACATGGAAAAGCTGCGTGTGAACTTTTTAGCATTGGACATAGATTTCGACGGCCCAAGCCTCAATTTTATAGGTTCAAAGAAAGCTGCGCACAAAGGCATCAAAGAGCGGTACCCCCGTAAAAGTCGTTATTTTACCGTTGTTGGCCAGTCTTTCGAGAAAACGGTTGCAGATAAGCCTAGGCATGGGCATATAATGCTGCCTATCACAACAAGCACTAGTGACGAGCTTTTCAGTCGTATAAACATCGATGACTGCGACAGTTTGCGAACAGGAACGGCTATAGGCTTTCGCGCGTCTCGTGAGCATTAGCGCAAATTGCTTGTTTCACTGCAGTTGTATGCAGACCAGGCTCACTTATCACACTTGGATGAATTCATTAATTTACTTCACAGACTTTTCGGCTATACACAACTTAACGGTACATTAAACGCTGCGCCGGTGGCGAACGTTTCACGGAATGCGAATGGTCACTGCGCTTCCGGTCACTGCAGCGTGAACTTTGACCTCGCATGTGCTCGTAAGAGGTGGTCATTTGGGATGACACCGCACGATCTCTGATTAGACAGCGTTGTCGCGATACTGCATAGTGACAGACCGGCGGAGAAATCATTTAGCGAGATAGTCGCATAATTAGCCTAGCCCACTTCAAATTACACGCAACTCGCACAGTTCAGTAATTGTGTGTATAGGTTGTTATACTGAATAAATATTAACTTAATATGATAGAAACTACTCGCGATCATCAAATCAAATCAATCAGTCAATTGAGTGCCATTTGACTCACATTCTGCCAAAATAGAGGTCCTTATGGATCCAACACTAACATTTGCATGGCGCATTACGGCCAATATGTAGCCTACCAGCGGAATCGTTACTATTAACATGCTATAGACATCTACTCTAATCTTTCTATTGTCGACCCTTCCCTTCCAAACCAAACAGCGATTTATAACGCCTCACTAATCGTCAAATAGTGCGATCGGCCATCTTAGCGACAGCTGGGTTTTTTGTTGAGTTTTGGCCGGTGCTTTGACTTACAGCTTAAAAAGTCAAAGATCAGGCGGACGACCGCACTATGTTGATCAGAGCCATAACTTGCTGGGTGTTATCAAGACTTTCGTAAGGACCGATCCTTGCCAGCGTCTTTCCAATCACACCCTGAAACAGAACAGCAATCTGCTTAATATAGGGGACCTAGGCCTATGTCTCTTAGCTATAAACACGATAGTCAATGAAAACTTTTGTTCTTTGTTTTAGTCAGTATTTCTATCATATGCTGTTTATGATTTGAATGTTTTACTTTAAAAAAATCACTTTTGCTTTGACTTTCGAACAGCTGCGACTTGTTTGGAGCACTGCTGCGTGTTTTTTTTAGCAGAATTGGCCTACTGATGGCTATTTTAGGCCAACTGTTAGTGTTATACCTCGTTTAAACGATTTAATTTTTGTCGCATTTCATAAATGGTGCAAAACACAACGTTGTTATTAGGCCCCTAATAACTAAAAAGTCGGATAGAGCTTTCGAAATTCGATTGACCGTAGTAAATGACATTGATGACCTGAATGGCTTGCGACTCGTCGGCTTAGCGTACCGGTAGCCATTATTATTCTGCGCAGATTTTTGTGTGCCTACGGTGGGCGTTTCACAGTGTCCACGGCCGTTCCGCATCTCGGCGTCTCAACATCCGAGCATCGGATCCACGTCCGGTTTGGTTTTAAGGTAGGGTAATTGGGGTAGGCGGATATCGGTCACCCCAAAACGTCACGATGATGATCCCAATATCTTTGAAGCATCGTATCTCCGTAACCATGCAAGCTGACCACCAATAGGGAACCATGTGCCCCAACTCGTCCACAATAGATTCCTTCCTGTCCTCTAGGCTACGTCTGGACAGTCCACATCACGTACCTCAGAGGATTGCCACTCGCAGGTCCCCGTCTGGCACTGTGTTGTACCACCGCTCATTTTGTCCATTATTTGCCCCAGTCAAGTGCCCTAGCCTTTAAACAAGCTTTATCAACTTTGCGCTATAGCCGTCGAGACTCGTGAGCCACCTCGCCTGCCGATTTGTAGGCCTATAGTCTTAGTAGCGTGAGCGACAGACGCATACGTATGCGCCGCCATCATATTATCAACGGCAAATCGTAGCCCCTGGGTATTTGACTAAACTTTCTGGCAACGTAAACATTCCTTACCTTGCTTTGTCGCAGATTTTCACTCTTTCGGAGTTGGAGACGCCGACAGCGTGTTCACATGAGTCTCTAGGAATGAGCTTACTTACTTAATGTTTACATTTTGTTTATATTTGTTTACACTTGCGATCATGAGGGGAAAGCTTCTGACATAAATAGTGAAAATGGTTTTAAAACAAATTTTAGTGGTATTTCTTGGGGTTTATGCTGGCATATCTGTTAGCGCTAAATTACTCAAACCGGTATTTACTATTTTTTATCCGTTTGCTGTTTTTCGCGACGTTTTCCTGATTTTTGTTTGGTTTACTTCCTGTTTCCTGTCATTTCGCCAGTCAGTCTGTCATTTATTTTGCTCCACATTATACAGGAAATGTAAGTTTACAGCAATAAAATGTAGTGAGCAGGATTTGCAAGGTTTATCAGAGCATTTACTGCAATGGTATACCATGCTGTATACATGGTCAGAAAGCCAGCGTATCGCAAAAATTCTCCACCCGAATCCAGCAACTAGCTCCCCACTCCTGACTCTGACCCTAAGGCTAGCTCTGTCTCTAATACTTACCCTAAGCATAGAATGCTATTTCAAACTCTCAGGTGGGGAACTTTTGCAATGGGTCCAAAAGGCTTGCAAATAACATGTTAAACGTGTTACTTGTTGTAATGACATTTTACCCTTAGAATGAGATTTTGGCCATCATGATATTTTGAATAGCTACACGCATATCATTGTTTTTTAAGATTAGATTGACTGTTTTTTTTATTTTGGTGGTTTGATTTTCTGCTTTTCTTGAGTGTGATATGCTGCATGACTGATGCTAGGTGTGGCTGCATAGTTTTTTGCATTTTTTGCATTTTTTATAATGAAAATCACTAGAAACAACTTTGGCATAAATCTGAAATTTAAATTGCCGATACTTCACTGTTTAAGAACAGGCATAGTTCTAATTATTGCTGTTGTTTTTCACTTAGCCAGCTGTTTGTAATTGAGCATATTTTGTCTTTGCAGTTACAGGAAGTATGTGTACATGGCAGTTATCCACCAAAAGGAAGGTAAACAGATTAGTTTATGACTAAGTTGTGCACTTAACTTACCGGACATGACCAGTTTATCAGTTATATGAGAATGTGCAGGCATATGAGGCAGAGTCATCGTATAAACTGAGTGAAATCTTGCTATGTTACAGTATCAGCTTAAACTGTTGTCTTTGTTATAACAAATAATAATAATAATTACTATTATTACGTTAGCTTATTAGTAGAAATTATAGTGATTTTTTTAGTATTTACTGCTGTTGGCTTAGCAAACCTGAAAAGTTCTTCCATTGAGACCCATCTAAGCTGAGATAACAATTCGGGTTTGCTATTCCAAAGGTCCACTATTCCAAAGGTCTGCTTTTCCGAAAGTCTACTGTTTCCATTAATCCTAAGCCTAACCCTAGGGCTGACCCTAACCCCAACCCTAACCTTAAACCAAACATTAGCACTGTGGCGTGTATCTGCACAATGGACTTTCGGAATAGCAGACCTTCGGAATAGTGGGCCGCTACCGAGATAACTTTGAAAAAGGTGACAGGTTAAACAAAAAGAAAAATACTAATAATAGTAGTGAGGACGATGAGGAATTGAGGATGGCGATAAAAATTGTAGTAACCATTAATATTTGTATTCTGTTGTAGGCCAGAAATTCCAAACTATGTTATCAATCTTGACCTACCTCCTGACCAGCGATGGCAGCAGATTGGCAAGGAAAGATCCACTCAGGTTTGTGATTGGACTTGTCAATATTTCTCAGATTGTTGAAATTGGTTCCATTTTGATTTTCTTGCATGGTGTGTTATACACGATTAATATTGTTTTGAAAGTCCTGCTATGACAATTCTGATAAATTCAATATGGAGTAATTTGGCAGAAGAGAAGAAGATTTTGCATAGACAGCTAGGCTCGTTGCGAGGGAGCTTATCCCCTGAGGCTGATCAATAAGTTGAAAGTTGTTGAAAGTATAACGTTTATTTGCTGTTGAGTGTGTTATCGTCATAATGATCAGAATTCATGCATTTTTTACTGTACTTTTGCTGCAGTGCATGCATGCGCATTCATTTGTGTGGTTCCACTGAGTATAAGCAGTAATTATTTTGTTATTTTTGTGTTTGTCTGGTGTCGCTACAGATTTCAAATGTCTTCACAACATTCAAGAGCGTCCTGCTTTCCCTTACGTCTGAAGCTCAGCGTCTCATTGACTTTGTCGATGCTGACGCTGTACGTTATCATGTCTCGCATTCTTGCTTTCTTTTATTATATTAGTGCCATATGCAGAGCTTCAGAGGTGCTAGATGACAGTGAATCAGGCAGTGAAAAGAAATGTTTAAAAGTGTTTTTTAAAAGCAGAGTTAGACAGTAGAATGGTTCTGGGTAGGCTATTCCAAATAGTAGGTGCAGAGTAACAGAAAGAACACCTAGAGAAATCAGCATCGTTATCTCTGCTGAGGAACTTTTTCAGGGCACTAACCTTGTCCTACACGGAGAAAGCTGTGTAATAAAACGAAATTTGCAAAAAAGTACGCAATATTGACACTTAGCTTAGATGTCATGTGTGACGTCATAGGTTATTTGCGTAACGCTGCGGTAAAACCAACAATGAGTAAGTAAAGGAAATTGACATTTGGTCAACTTAAAAAACGAAGCGGTGTGTAAAATGCGTTTCCCGTGGACCTGCTAAGATAAGAAGTTTTCCAAAGAAGTTTTCCTAAGAAGTTTTGATTACGTCACATGGTCGGTATAAGCGCATCTGATTGGTTGAACTAGTTTAGGAAGATAAGAAAAAAGAAGTTTTTTTGGAAACGCAAAGAAAGCCGTCAAAAATTCGGAAAAGAAAACTTCTTTGTAATTTTTTAATCATCTGTCATAGGAAGATCTTTGGAAAATGTATTAGGAAAGTTTTGAAAATTTGGCTCCTGAAAGCTAAGTGTTAACAAAGTTGTCTAATTGCTAGATGCTATTTACAGTTTTTGCTGTTTTTCTGCAATCTGTTAGTATGATGCGTTGCTGTGAACCAGGGTATACTGGTGGAGACATTGCCGATGCCGTATCGTGATGAACTGAGAGGTCTGTCCAAGGCATCTGGCTTAAACCTTGGTAAGCTGGCAATTTCAGAAATTTGTGCTCTGATTATCTCCACCAAGGTGAGCATAGTGAACATTGGAGGAGATTAAGAGATTGGTCGTTCTGTCCATCGTTCCTTCTGTGTACATGATGACTCATAATGGCAATGACGTCATTGCACCAACTGCACAAGCAGCAACGCCGGCTGTTACTTTTCCCTCCCTCTCCTGCAGCAAAGCGGCTCTTCCTTATCTCTCCCCTTTTCTTGTGTTTAAATCATTTTACTTTGCGGAGATATGCACTCTCATGAGCGCCTTCTAGTTTGATTATGTTTGCCAAAGATGTAACTAGTGATATATCTTGATATGTCATTTGAACAGGATCAGCAAATAAGTGCCTGTGTAATGGTTTGGTAACGGAATGATTATATAGAGTTTGGAGATGATGTTGTTCTAGATCTAGTGTTTTTTTTGTAAATTATGTAGAGGAACTTTCATGATTTGGCGATCAATCTAGCAAACTTCGCTTAATGTTAGTTGTGGCATTTGTGAGACAATACCCTTCACTGTGGTATCATATTTTGTGTCTGACTAAGTAAGTAGCAAATGTAACAGAAATAGATGCAGGCTCAGCTGGAGCTGCCCAGAACAGCTGCATATGAACATGTATATCTGCTGAAGACATTAGGGAACTATAATGAATTAATAATGAACCCGATTAAACCAAAATGAAGTATGGATGACATAGATTACTACTAATGGCTATTATCTATTGCTATTGCTGCTGCGGCTGCTGTTGCAACTATCACAATGACTGCATTGTGTGCACATACTGTTGTGTTGTCACTGTGCAGGCGAAGTGTTTCTGTACAACATTTTCTACGAAGTGTTTACTGTGTGCACATCTATCATTGCTCAAGCTCCAAATGGTCAGTGGTGGTTGTTTCTCCAGGAGGAATTTGTGAATTACATTGCATTTAATGTGTAGACTAGTTTCAACTGTTACGTGCCACTTATTTTGTGGTAATGTTCAGTTGTAAGTTTTTGTGAATGTGCATTGTAAAACTATTTTGTGTTGTTTTTGGCAGCTGTCCAGTTTGATTCCCAGTGTAATATATATGCATTATAAAATCACGCAGAAGTTCTAGTACAGTTAAAACAACAACAACAAAAATGAAGTTAGTATTTTTACGTGCGAAAGCAGCTATTGCTTTCAGCGAGTCTTAGCCATCGCAATTCTGTCAGTCTGTCCATCTGTCTGTCTGTCCATCCGTCTGTCCGTCCGTCACACAGGTGGATCAGTCAAAAACGGTGCAAGCTAGGATCACTAAATCTTCACTGTCGGCTGCCTGGAAGACTCTAGTTTCAGGATCCATACAGCTTTTCCATAAATTCGAAGGGTGTCACCCCGAACGAGGGTGCTAAATGAGAGGGGGGTGGGCAAAATTTGCGATTTTTGGCCAATAAGTCACTGTATCTCAGTAACAGTGTGTGATAGGGCCTAGGTTACTATTAATCACTTATAGGAAGTCGTACACTGGCTCTCGATTGGTGCCGAATTCAATGACCTTGAATGACTATGAACGCTAAAACAGGGGTTTTATGGATTTTTGGTGATTTCGGGCTGCGACATAAGTCTATATCATTGACAAGGTGGCGCCACGGACGGCGCCACGGAACTATCATTATGCGATCCAGATAGAGAATTTGGTATTTGTATATTAACTTAGCATGAACAACATAATTTTCAGCTAAACTACTGAACCGGAACTGCTATAGGTTTTCGCGCATCTTGTGAGCATTAGCTCAAATTTCTTGTTTCTACTGGGAGACATTAGTAGACTTTTGAGTTTGCTGTTAAACTTTTTTATGGTTATTGTGGATGTTTGGCAGGTGACTTATATCATGTTCGGAATCTCGACTTTGGATTGTTTATGGGGTAAGAACTTTGCTTTTTTATTACTGCGTAAGGCTCAGTGATGGGACAAAGGCACCAACTCTCGAGGCCAAGGCCAAGACATTTAATGCACTGAATACTGAATAGAACACCTAGGTCCGAATAAACACACTGCACAACATACAGCTCAGATGTAGAATCTTCTATTAAATCTCAATAATCCTATTAATCCAGTTGCACTAAACATCAGTCTAATCTTTACATGCCACGTGCAAGTTTAATAGTCCATATCAACTTATCAACTGCAGTTACAAATTTTGCATGTTGCATCTTAGAAACAACAGATTCTCAAGCACAGAGTCTGACATCTTTGAACGGTGTGAGCGTTTAATAATGCTGCCCTGTGAGAAAACTCGTTCTACAAACGCCGATGTAGCAGGAACACTGAACAGGCAAGAAAATAGCGATCTAAAGCAACTGTATTCTATGCCAAAGAAAAGTTCTGTGTCCTTGCAATCGTCACAATTTATGGCAGGAATGTATTTCGACAGCTTGAGATCAGGCAGAGCACTAGGTGGTAAACTTGCTGCAGGATAGGCATGCTTGTACAACAGCACCGAAGGCCAGAACTTTGCCTTGGAGGTTAGTGTCTTGGTCTCAGTCTCGAGGCGAGGCACTGCCTCGAGGCATCACATCACTGATAAGGCTTATACGGTAATCTAAACGTTTATATTAGAGCTGTCACAGTTGACGCGTTAATTAACGCGTTAATGCGTTAATAAATTAACGTGCGTTAAAAAAATTAATGTGCGTTAAAAAAATTAACGCACATGCGATAATATCAAACTTTCCTGTATGATCGGCCACTTTAGAACGCGTCTTCTGTAACAAAATGTCAATTAATGCTTTGCTTAACGTTTAACGGCCGGCGTTCGCCTACGAGAACATGTCAATATGTTGCACACACGAGATGGGAAAACAGTAATTTCTATGAAGCTCGTCTTGTGTTGTGACGTCTGGTAAGTGATCGCACGATTGGAGCCACGGCGAAGAACCCTACATTTTCGATTTGTCGAATCATTTGAGTGAAAATTCCATATAAAATCAGCGGGTGTAAGTTTCTCTCAGACATATTGTGACACACGTGAGGTTTATGGGAGATGCGATGCTAGCTACCAAGTGTTGAAAGTCGATAGACAGTAGGAATGACGGGCTTCTAAATGTGGAGTGTTCTAGTATGAAAACATTTTTAACGTCAGCGTGAGATGGCCAATAAATTACTGTAATAGTTAAATAGTAAATAGTCTAAATACGTTCAAAAAATAAAAATTATATACATGTGTTTTAAAAACTTTTTTTCATTTTTCTAACATTCTGTATTCAACAGGCGGGTCCCATAAACGTCTTGGGCTCGGGGTAATTTACCTCCTGCTTTCCGTCTCGACGGGACTGGGTGCGTTAATTTACGCGTTAATTAATGCATTAAAAAAATTAACGCACTGCGTTAATGTGAATAACGCACTGCGTTAATGCGTTAAAAAATTAACGCCTTGACAGCTCTAGTTTATATGTAGATATTTTTAGTTAAAACCTTCTACGCTGTTCAGAATTAGTCATTGTGATGCATATATACTGAAGTGAAGAGTTATTTTATCAGCACATAAATTTGCTTGTTTTTCACATTTTTTCAGTAGTAACTCTGTATATAATTGTGCTGGTTTTAGTCTGCAATAAATTTTAGCTAAGTAGTAAATGCCCTGTTTTCGTCAAACAATATAGTCTCGACAGTAAACAATGGGCAACTTTACTTTTTGACTTGAACTTTAGCTGAGATTTTCGCTGAGTTTAAACTTCGGTCTAAGTACCTACTTAAGTCAGAAAGTGCAGTGATTTTACTGAGCCAGAATCCACTTCGACTTTTGACTTTAGCTAAGCAAAAACATGGCAAGTGGCGACTATTTACAGTCCTATATGTACGGATAGTTTAGTAAACTAAAGCAGTCTGGTATCAAAAATAAATGCCGTAATGGCTACACAATGACGCAAAACGTTACGTAATTATGTCATTTGCGTGCGTGGTGCAATTAAATAAGCAAGTCCAAGTGTAACTGGTTGGTTTATTTCCTGTTAAGTTTACCGGTTTTCCACCATTTTTAATCGTTTAGTTGAACTTTGGTCCAAGTACAGACTTTAGCGTTCAGCTTTAGCTTTGGCTCAGCAAAAAGGCTCAGCGGAAGTCTTAAGTCAAAAAGTGAAGTCGCCCAATGTGACATGAAGAATTGTGTATAAGATGTTCTTCCTGGGTCTTAAAAATTGCATCTCATATTTTTTGTACACTAAAACCTACAAAAACCTATAAAGCTTAAAGAAGTAAAAAAAATAAAAACCTAGAAACTTTTCCTCAAAAAAGCTGGGTTTTTCATTTCATTTGTAGTGAGGCAATCAGATGAAAGTGAAGTTTTTAGATGGCACTTCCTTAAACTTTCATGTCCATGCCCATTGCCCAGTGTTTTTCTTTAGCTGAGTCAGCTCTACTGAGGACGTTTGGTGACACAGGAACATTGTTCATTCTGTTCAGGTGGGAGATTAAGAACCACACGTGGGAAGTAACAGAAGCTCTGCGGCCAGCCATCATTACACTGGATTGGCAGCGCAAGAACAAGACAGTGTTCAAATCGGTCAACTATGCAGGCTACATCGGCATTCTAACAGCCGTCAAACCGGTCTGTAGTTACAGTATTTATAGTTTGCATAAAGCAGTTACTGTGGATTTCTGCCATGGCCTTGGCATGTGGCCCTTTCTGACATATCCCAATAGAGCTTGTTATTTCCGCCAAGTGTGAATGTAGTGAACATTGGAGGAGGTTATGAGATTGGTTGTTCTCTCCGTTCGTGTGTGTGTCCGTTGTTCTGTGCGTCCGTCGTTCCATGTGTGTACACGATGACTCGGGAACGGTGACATCCTCCTGTGAATATTTCTACATTTTACAGTAGTAATGTTTAAATCACTTCACTTGGCGGAAATATGCACTCTCACAAGCGCTTTCAAGTTGAAAATGTGAACTGTCAAAATATTGCTTTATCAAACATATATTATAAACTTTTTCGTTGATGCATAACATTGTTTTTATGTTAGTTCAGTAGCCCTGATCTTAACAAGTTTTATCATTTCTGATTGACGTATGAATTAAGTTGAATGGTTTTAGGGTGCGTTGCACCAACGTCATTCAACTTTGAACCCGGGTCAAACCTGAATTTGAACCAAGTTCAGCCATAAATTGCGTTGCACCAAAGCAGTTCAAGCGTTGATCTCCGTTCAATACTGAACTGCCATCTGACCACCGATCAAATTTTGATCTCGGTTCAACTCGCCGTTACGCATGTGCACTAGGCAATAAATATTCTCCGGAATACTATTGCTGCAAAAAATTGTCTGATTCGAATCTTATCCTGTCCAGAAAACGTCTTCGTATCGAATTATAAGACCTCTAATGCAATTATTCTGATGATCTGGATACATTAGTTTTCTACTATATTCGTTTTATGTTTTCTTTATGCTTGATAAATTAACAAATAGATGAATAAATCGCATTTTTCGGTGGCGATGTCTCACTGCACAGTAAACATACGATCGAACCCTAACCACAGCAACAAAAACTCATTTGTATCCATTTATAAGACGTTAAATTCAATTATACTTGTTATCTAGATATGTTACATTTGTGCTATATCTGTTTTCTGTGGTCCTTTTGCTGGATAAATTAATTAATGGATAAATAAACAGCATTCTAGAGTGCCGATGCACCGTTGCTATGCCGTATACGGTAAACATATTATCTCGACAATGGACGTAGAATAATTAACGAATATCTATTGGAACACAAAATGTGTATTTTCGTTACTTTATCATGCAACAGTGTTGATGCGAAAATTGTGTGATAATTTCAGGTAAGCTTAAAATTCAAACAAATTATGGCCAATCTGTACTGGTCTGCTTCGTAAGCATTGCGTGTGACTGTGACATCACTGTAGTTGGCCTACAGGCCGAGCATGGCCTGACCAGTCAGAGTCGTCCACGGTATAACCACGACCGTTCAACTGAACGGGATTAGCTGATCCGAGTTCAACTAGGTGCAACGAAATTCAGCATAAACGTGGTTCAACTTTTGATCTAGGTTCAGTTGAACCGAGATCATGAACGACGTTGGTGCAACGCACCCTTAACCATTTATGGTACTGAATGGCTTATACTGTGTGAATGTGCCAAATTAAGAAATTACTCACACACTCACTCACTGACGTAACCAGCTGATAGTAGGCCCTATTATCACTAGTCATGGTATTAGCAGCAGCAGTTTGTCAGTCAAAGTGCAACCAAGCTCTGTGCCATGGAACTCGAAGAACTGGCTATGATCTTCAGTTTCTTTATAGTTCTCTGTGTTGATTGCTAGCCTACTGTGTGCTCAGTCCAACTCAGCCTCCTACCCTCCGTGGGATGGGAAATGAGTAGTTGCTTATGGGCTATCGGATGAAGGCCTAGTATGACTGATTGGGGTGGTGGTATATCTGCTAGCTGCAAACTGCGGGTCCATTTGTTCGTTAACACAGGTAATGGATGGCCACATAGTTTGCTGTGGCATCATTAGCTCATGCCAATCAGCTGCTACTTCCGAGATAATCTAAACACTTCTGGCCATGAGTCCGTCTTTCTTAAGAAGCACTATAGCAAGTACTGGACTTTACCTTTACATGTGTTGTTTGAAGGTAAACTTTTGAGATGGCATTTTTTGAACTGTTGTAGTTTTATATTGATGGTTGTTGGCTGATGTTGTACAATGTACAGGGAGTTTTAACGTTGACAGTGAATGAACGATTTAACGTCGATGGAGGCTACATTGGTATGTCCACGAATTGAACATTATTATTATCTTTAATTTTCTCCGCCAAGCGTGAACATAGTGAACATTGGAGGAGATTAAGAGATTGGTCATTCTGTCCATGTTTCCATCGTTCATTCATTCCTTCTGTGTACATGATGACTCATAATGGCAATGAGGTCATTGCACCAACAGCGCAAGCAGCAATGCCGGCTGTTACTTTTCCCTCTCCACGAAGCGGCTCCTTTTTCCCCCCTTTCCTTGTTGTATCGTGTAGTTGTAGGTGTTGTTGTGTTTGTAGGTGTATTAGTACTAATAGTAATGTTTAAATCACTTCACTTGGTGGAGATATGCACTCTCAGGAGCGCCTTCTGGTTTAACAATGTATCTGATTCTGCAGGCTGTAGGCAGCAGTACTAGAAGTAAGCCACTGCTGCTAGTCTACTGCTATTGCTGTTTTCAGTTGTTGTTCATTCTGGGTTATTTATGGTTTCTTTGAGTCAGTCAATGCACCGAATGATTTGTTGCAATAAAACTGGAAATAAATTGAAGTTTAGCAGTTTTGTCTCTTGCGGTCTTAGACCAACCAATATTTGTGATTGTAGTATTGGATTTTTGGATGCTTTGACTGATAACACTCAGAGTGGCATCCATACTCGGAAGACTTTTTCTGTGTTATTTTTAAGTTACTGTTGTTTGTCCGACTGTAATCATAGTCCACACAAACTAACGTTCTGTGTACAATTTTCGGTCAAAGCACGTCCCCATTCCTTTGGATTACTTGGGCAAATTTACTACTTTTTGCTGTCAGTGTTTGATTTACTTGTACACAGGCTGAAAGTTCTTGTTCAATTGCAGGCATCATCAAGTGGCTGCTGGGCGATCGCAGTGGCAGTTGGATGTCGTTTTTGACTCGGCAGACACTAGAGGTCGCCACCAGTTACCAGCAGGCCAAGCACCTACTCACCAATACCACGCTCGTTGCACCAACATATTTCATTCTTGGTGGTACCAAGCCACATGAGGTACTTTGAATATTGATGCCTAGTGAAATTCATGAGCAAATCATGTATTAGTCTGATTTTCGGTTGTTAATTTTAAGTGTAATAATAGCAGAATTGTGAACGGTAATGCTTCTGGTGCTGTCACCGTGGCACTGCCATTGCAAAAATTCACTCTGGTTTAATTAACACATACAGCATGAGTAGACCCCTAAGCCGGCTAGCTGTGAATTTCACAGCCAGCTTAGCATTTTTGCGGCTAAGGTCTCGGCTTAGCCGCAAAAA
>Ga0209367_1001109_pt1 | contig 31678 bp, 20 predicted proteins | sample WorMetLIZISLAND2_FD_187412 | JGI IMG/M metagenome (GOLD analysis project Ga0209367, IMG submission 187412) | Marine gutless worms symbiont microbial communities from Max Planck institute for Marine Microbiology, Germany - Olavius geniculatus... ...
TGAAATATGCAAACCACATCGCCTGAAAGCAAATTTCCTAACAAATACAGTGATGTAATTTTCATTCAAATCGATCAACATTTGAAAAAGTTATTGCAAAAATACAAAGGGGTCCCGATTTTATGAATCACTGTGTAGTAAGGGCTTTACTTTTTATGCGCCAGCCAGCTGATGCAGAAGATCAACTCTCAATAATATATCAGAAATCACTTGGGTTTAATGACAGTTTACATACAGCAACAGTGACTCTGTTTACAAGAGACTGGGTAATGTAGCATGCACTGCATGGAGACAATCAAAAACACAATCAGTTATAGTTAGTGAGTGAGTAGGGTTTAACGTCCCGCCCAACACAGTATAGGTCATTTTGGGGACGGCATTTCCAGGCAAAATTGCACATACACATAATAACAAAACAATAAGTTTAACCTTTACAGAAAGTTTAACCTTTATGAAACACAAAACACAAAAACAACCTAAACGTAAAATTGTGCATATGTATCGATAATGGCAGTTCTAATTCTCACATGTCAATAACGCTTCAGTAGTAAAACAGTCCATTAAATACATGAATTAAGTCGCTAATTCATTCTATCAAAAAGTTCGTGAATAATTTTCTTTTTTCGTAATATACAAGCACACCATTCTCTGTAGTAAAACATCAACAACAAGGTTCCTGGTGCCAAAAACATCGGGAAATTTCTGCCATCAACAGATTCAACTGGCAGCCAAAAAAGTTACAGATTATCCTACAAGCCCATCACCTTAACACATACAGTGCGAGTCAGGAAAATTTTACCCCCCTAAAGTTTCTAGAACTTTATTTTTCAAAGACTGAAAATTTTAAAGCCATATTTTACACACACATTCGGCGTAAAACCTATGCTAAATTACAAAGTTTCATTCAATTATTCTTAAGTTTGATAATGTTATGACATACTATGCACACGCACCCAGAGAATTTTTCATTTTCACTTGAAAGCCCACTGTACGAACCTCGTAAAGTAAAAATGGCTGCCAAATTCACCAGATTTTAACCACTTGACTACTAATGTGTGGAGTGCAATGCTGCCGACATTTTACAAAGCTGAAGACCACTCTGGAGCTAAAAGCTGCGCTGCAGCATATACAAGATGACTTGCCGCAGACTTTTGCAATATTGTCTAAATGCATGTGCTGTGATGTAAAAAAGGCTTGAAAATTTTCAGATATTGAAAAACAAAGTTCATAAAACTTTAGGGGGGAAGTAAAATTTTCTGACTAACACTGTAGAGGACACACACAATATCGTCAAAACACATACCACATCATTACTGTCCAACACTGTGAGACGATTCATGGGACCAGCATGCAGGAGTACACCACTGCACAAGTAAAAAATTAAGTCACTATTGTATTTCCTGGTTATACAATAAGCACTGAATAACGCGACTAGCTGACATGCTAGACATGAGTAAGCATGATGCACACACAGCAGACACACATTCAATGCTGCCAACATACATAGTCTATTCAGTCGAAATGCACTAAAACGAACCATACAAATGGCCACAACAAACGCTGTTATAACACCCTAGTTATTACATCGTTTTACATGTAAAAATTAATCACATACATATTACAGATGACAGATTGTTACATTGACCACCGCATACCTTGTTGCTTGAATTTCACGTTCTATTCTCTGTAATCAAGACAACACTCTGAAGACAAATGCGACCGCAGCAGCTAAAACAAGCAAGGATGCCGACTTACGGCTAAATAAACTGTGGCCAAACTTTTAGCCATGCATTTATTTTGAATTTCAACTAAAAGTCCACTTTTACATTGCCTGAGCGTTCACAGCAAGCCATGTGTATGTGAGATACGCACCATTTTCTGAAGGTTTCTGATGTCTTGCAAGCTTCCCCTTCGATCTTTTAAAGAAAAAATTGGCACACTGGTTTTCAAGCTTTTCAAGCCCGAGTCTGTACAGAACAGACGGAACAGACGCACAATGGACGGACGGGCAAGATCAGTAATGTGGCCTACAAAGACGGCAGTCACTTATGCAGCATCATTCAACAGTAAATTGAGCCGAGCATAATAACAGAGAACTAAGAGTAGAAAATTATATCATATCACACTGTGTTCACAGCCACTGAAACATTCATTCACCACAACAACGGAAAACACAACATTGAACAAGTCTACCGAATCAAATGAGCTGAATAAATCCTTTCCAGGCACTGTCATTTTCCCTGGCACAGCCCCAACACTTTGTGGCATTACACGGTGTCCTAGAATTAGAGACCCCCTCTACAAATAAGTTAGCTCAAAATCGTTAATAAATGACAGATTGTTACAAAATTTTAAACAGTCATGCAGACAATCATTCTGAACTAGCCTTTAAAGTTTGAGCTTAAAGAGGCTACCTTTAGCCTCGACGCAAGCTTTTAGTCTAAGGTCCATACACTGCTGCTTGATCCCTTTGTCAATAACAATGCATCAAACAAAACCTTAATGTACACCAACTCTGACATCATAATGACGTTACACTGAGCACAGACGAACTCACGTCATAATGGACGTGACGTTAAGTAATAGTGCAGTGTACATCCTACGATATGTTGCTGAAATTCATGAACTACAAACTTAATAAGGCATGTTTGAAGCAAGGCGGGTTGCTAATTTTGGGACAGGGCGTATTTCATATGCTGTGTTTACCAAATCGGTGCATACTAACAGCATAATAGCAAAATAATCGCACTATAAAATGCTCTAATGAACACCAAAAACACTGTTAGCGATAAACAGTTTTCCCTATCAGGATTTTTTGCCAAAAATTTCCTTGGCTGCCATCAAATTCTGTGACCTTTCAAGGTTTTCCACTAGAGCTGTCAAAACATTAATTTTTTAACGCATTAATTGACGTGTTATTAACGCATCCAGGTGGCGGCCCATTGAGGAGAGTAAGGGGGTGGGGGTTAGTTTCCCGAGGCCCCACAACGTTTGGGGGTCCGCCTGTAGAATATAGAAAGTTAAAAACACATTTTAAACATATAATCAACAATAACTGCCATCATAGCTAGCACAGAAATCTATTGGCCTGTTGTCAAAATAATTATTTATTTACAGTAGTGATGAAACGGCAACTACAGTTTAGTTACTGGAATTCATTTGATTATCAAATAACCACAGTTTAACGGAATATTGGAACTTTTGCTTCACTAAATTAACATAAATTTAAGTATGTGCGTTAATTTTTTTAACATATTAAACTATTAACGCATTAATTAATGCATTAATTTGACAGCTCTATTTTTCACATAAGTGGTCACTGTGTGAATGTGTGCACAGTTCAGTTTAGAAGCCAACTTCAGAAATTATAACAACACTTACAATAAAAGCAAGTTGAACGTTGACACTAAGCAACACAATTCTGCTTCTGCAGTGACTCGAAACCAAAAAAAGTCGTTAGAACATATCAAACCATCAAACCTTTTAACCAGCAAACGTTGTCTAAACCACATTGCCTGCCTCTATTTCAGCATTAGCCTACATTACACAGTGCAGTAAGGCAACTCAAGAGATTGTGGCAGAATTAGCAGCAACAGTACAATAAGTAACCAGCTTAAGTAACCAGCTTCATCAGCGTAACGGTAGTTGTTGAGAATTTAGCCAATAAAAGCAAGTAAACTGGATGACAATGGGCTACAAATAAACGTGCACCACTAACACACCAGGAAATAAAATATTCCTAAATGTTTTAACAAACAAAAAAACATAACAGTGAACACCCAGCAGTCATAAGTTCTGCTTATTACATTTCCCAGTAAATCATTGTCACCAAAAAGTATATTATACTTTAGTGACGCAACTAATAATTTCAATAACATTTCCCCCACACGGAACAAAGTACAGTGTCCATTTTCACCTTTAGAAAAATTGTTATTCATACCTCTTCACACTGCATCTTCTTACACAATATATTTTAGACATTGCTGCACACCATAGCATAACAACGACACTAGCTACGGAGCTTCATACAAATGAAATGCTACACTTAAAATGGTTTCATAAATATTACACCAGCACCAAACAAATTCGAGAGCATTGCTAGCTCAGTGGTTACAGTTGCTTTCACTGTAGGGATTATATCGATAAGCCAGTATCAAGATATCGATCGCCACCTACCGGTTGCTACCACATCGTGAGACAGACTGCGCCTACGACATCGCACAGACATCACCTGACTTATTCTGATGGACGGCAAGGGGGCTGAAATAGCACGCAGACACAGACGTCTGTAAGTAGGCAAAGTTTAGAGCTCACATGACAGTTGCAACAAATTGCATGACGACTTAGTGATGGGGAAAGGATGGAAAGGGTGAGGTCATTTTAATCATTTAAGTCAACGAACTATCAGTAGCAAAGCCCCGTGCATGTTTGCTGCTGGCGCTGCTACAGCTGCTGCATGGCCGTCAGTATTAGAGGCTCTGGCTGCTGCCTGTTTCCTTCTCACCACGCCCCCCATCGTTGTCATGTGGTATTCAGCTTATTCCACCCCTCCGTCTGACCTCCCTTGCTCCCACTTGCCTTACCAGTCAGGTCTCTGCTCTCACGATATCTGGATATAAATTGCTATGATAATCGATATGGATTTTTTTGCCACGATATAATCCCTATCTCACTGCAAATACTGCTGTAGAAAAACCTAACAATATATGCACTGAAACGTGCTATAATTCGCAAAGGTATAAAAACTTCATCAGCTTGTGACCAGGTTGGCTTCCGGATACGTCGGAAACTGCACAATGTCCACGTGCTCGCGGACCTTGTATGACGGAAAAATCCCAACGCGGCCAGTCCGTTCGCATCGGCCCTTGGAAAACCCGTCCCAGTGGTTTCCAGCAAGGGAGATCCTGTCACCAGGGACCAGGGTAAGTTCGTCAGTACCTGGGCGCGGCTGGTGCTCAACTAATGCCACTTGCATGTGGCCGTTCTGACCGCCATAGTAATAGACATCATCGAGCGAGTGAAAATAGCGAGACGCATCTGGGTGCATCGTCTGCATCAGCTCATAAGCGACTCGACATACCTGCATCAGCAGCGCACCGGCAACACTGCTAGTTTCGCTATCGTCACCAAACTCTTAGACACAGCTACACTGCTGCTGGTCTTTATGTGTAGCTAAAAAAGTTACCCAAATTCATCTATATACAACCTTTTGATATTATTATCAAGATTTCGACAACTATTGCCACTTTTTTGAACAGATGTCCACCATGGAGGCCGGACAGTAAGTGATTATGTGTAGCTGTTTGTAAAGAATACAAAGCAAAAATTCCACAATACCCACACAACTCAGCTTGCAATAAACATGATAGTATTTATTTCAAATAAACCTCATATGCAAAGTTCAGATATATTATTATTATATGGCGACATAAATTATGATAAAATATTAAACTAACAGTTCTAAGTGCCTGTTTAAGCTGCCTAATTTCAACTAAAAATCACTTGTAAGACTGCATATCACTCCCAAGTGAATTTTTACAAAATAGTAATTTCAATGCATTTTGTAAATTTCTGAGCAATAATAACTACCTGAAAATTCTTTCTTTGCATTACAGACAATACGCTATCAGATAGTGATGTAATGATGTGACAGGTATCATGCATTGTCATTATATGCTGTTGCTGCGAGCACACACGGCCGGACAGAAGTAAAAAAACAAACCTCTGCAATACATTAAGTTTACTTTGCAGTTCAATGCTCAAAGCAACAGCAACACAGAGCCGTGACTTGCCTGTGACGAGAACGTGCAGACGAGGTAGTCGGTGTGTGACAGTAAGTAAATGTCAGTGACAATCCCTCGCAGCGAGTCCTCGGAGTAACGCCTAGCCAGTCCCGCAGACTTCGACAGACTCGGATCACCAAGCACATCGTAGTTCGAGTACCTGACGCCAGCACAATCATACCAACATGAAATAATGTCAATGCCTAGTGCTCACATAATATGCATCTGTCCATGCTAGTGTCAGAAATCCCGAGCATATGCATCAAACATAGATGCGATGTAACATGTAAATATTAGGGCAACTAAAGTTCTAGAACTGGTTTATAGCGGGAAGAATCCATGCACGATGAAAAAAAAATTCAACACCTGAAAATCTCATAAGTTGGAACAGTTAACGAATAAACTATATAAATTCAGCAAATCACAATGTTTGTTCGCTAATTTGTTTACGTTTCAGCAATGGCTGTTGATTCTTTATTTTAGTCTATATTTTCCTGATTTCCATTCACTGCAGCAGCATTCAGTTGCAAACAAAAAACATTATAAAAAAGGCAGCAGCGGTTGCCAAAATGTCAAGACATAAGATCACCAGACTAAAACATGTGCACAACTGAACAAAACATGACCACTACTGACAAACTGGTAGCTGGCACACTAAGCCAGGAACAAACACATCATTCAGCATGCCAGATATTCTGAGAGTCTAGAACAATGTAGCATTGTACAGATCATTCACTGCAATCTAAATCAGAAGTGTCTTGTTTATTTACCAACATGCTTGTTGCTCAGTCATTATTATTAGTTTTTCTTGCATTTATACTTCACAAGTAGCGTAGCAACACAGTTGAAGTGTGCCAAGGTATTCAGTAACAACTTCATCACAAAATGTCCACAAAGTGTGTCTGTAAAAAATTTTGTAAAATTGGTTCCTATTTCGCAAAGATATAAAAATGACTGTGTGACATTTTTTGGCCAGAGTGTATAGATATACCGACCTGAGTTTAGCATCGTCAATGACGTAGGAATCGTCGCTGGCAATGTAGACTCGCCGTCGATCGATGTGTTCTTGTTTCTCACGCGTGTTGTAGTAACTATCCACATGACTCATGTACTCGTCGACGCTGTGAAATGCCGCTTCTGCACCGACCTTATCAGTCCGACGAACATGGATACTACAGACAGCCAGCCAGTAAGAAATGACATTCCACTCTCGGATGACACAGCACGAAAGACAGCATGATAACAGAAGATGTCAAACACTGACAGATATCGCGCAAGCTTCTGTAACAACACTGTCAAGTAGTTACACATCATCAGTTTGCACATCATTTTTATTTTTGTTAGTCTTTACTACCTAAACTATTTGACTGAATGAAACACATCTAACTCATCTGCTTTTCTAAGTTAGTTCAGTTTCCCAACAAATAACCTTTAGCTGATAGCAGATGCATTCATCTGACAAATAAAATCAGATCTAATCTCTGCATCAGACAATACAAACTACAGTACTTTTCCGAGTGCAATGTTAATAATAAACAACGTTCCATGATATTTCCTTGTCTGTTGTCAAATTTCATGTCAGTTTTCATGTCTGCAAATAGAATAGAGCTTCAGTAATCCAGCAAAAGTGAACTGCTAAAAACAGCATTAATATTACCACTAACAACATTTTCAAATGTAGCCGTAGTGCCAATCTGGTAAGCTAGTCAAGCAATTATCATTTACACAGTTTCCCACTTCCACTTTTTTGCTACCCAGGTAATAATGAACAGATTCTAAAATAAATGCTCAGTTGTATGATTTTCTTCTGTTTTTATTTAATTATACTTATTCGTATATGTTTTCTGTTTGCTTTCACAAATTTTTTCTATATTTTGTTTAAGATTTCAATGTCAAAATATGCGTTTGCAATCAACATCGTCAGCAGACTGACCCGACAATGGGATGACGAAAACCGAGCTTCAGTTTGAGCTGTTCGATGTCATCTCTTAGCTGAGGCTGAAGACGGAACAAGTAGCTGACGAACTGAGAGACCCACCAAACAAACGGATGTCCGTGCAGGCGCATTATCCTCGGCGCCAGGTCGGCCGGGACAGACTGAGGGATGAACGGTGGTCGTGGGTGAACACTGTCAACAATTGGCAGCTCCACTACCTGCACATTCTCTGTACCCACTGCAACAGCCAATGCAACATACTCTTCACTAGTGATTGCAATCCCGGGATTAAATTTTCAATCCCGAGATCTGCGATTGAGAAATTTGTAATCCCAAGATCCCATTTCGATAGTAGGCTTACAGACTTGTCGTCATTTTGGTATCCTCAATTGACTTATTTCATGCATAAAATGTAGCATAGGCCCTTATAAAAAGTATATCCAAACTGTAGGGAGTGACTGTGACTATCAAAATACAAATTACAGTGAGCAGCAAAAAGTAGTACTTTAGCGTACATAAAATATTTTATTCACGAGACCTCTAAAATTGTTACTTTATCATTTACTGCTCAAAAAATGTGATTTTAACAAATTTTTGTAACCCTAAAATCTTGTGATTGGGACGCCAACAATCCCAGGATTCAGAATTGGCAAAAACGACCGGGAATCCCGGGATTTGGGATTGCAATCCCTACTCATCATCATCATCATCAAGATGCGAAGCGTTCAGCAGTAGCATTCCGCCGTTGCGATTTGTCGCCAAAACGAGCGATCTTCTGCCAGCTGCAGAGCGTCGGTCACTGATATTCCCGTGTCCCGGCAGATCTGATGGATCCAAGTGATGGGAGGTCGACCAAGAGCGCGTTTCCAATCAAGAGATGGCCGGGCAATCCCTACTCGTTACAATATAATAGCAAATACCATCGTAAAAATGTAAAGTCCTTCACAAGCCACAAGGCCCATAGGGTGGAACCTCTATTTCCATAGCACAGACTACAGTTTACTGTGAGACCACGGATATGAAGCCAGTGCATCGCATGGTCTGCCTGTACATCCCAGCTTATACTGGCACTCACTGCGCCTATCCACGGACCCTCGGAGGGATAGTCACTGGTCAGGCTGAGATAACCTCAGATCTCAAGATGATAAAAAAATACTAGAGCTGTTCAACATTTGATTATCAGTTTTAATCATGTTAGCCATGCAAATAATTACTTATATCATGCAAAAATTGCAATTATAACATGTATATTTTTTGCGATATAAGCAGACATCGTCAACACTTATTTGCTCAACAGTGGCTGTATTGACTAGTTTAGCAGACACAGCACTTTGGCTAAACCATATTTTGTCCTATAAAGTAGCCTTTCAAACAACATCCTTGTTGCTTTTAAGCAGTCATGTCCATTGCATAAAAATAATGTTTTCCTAACTTGTACTAACCACATCAATCAAAACTGTGATTAAATAACTATGAATTTAGCATAAGACTTGACACATTATAGCTTGTTTTGGAGACGATTATCAGCTGCATTGGTTAGTATCGACAATCAACTGGATGAGCCATTAGCTGACATACCTGCCCACGGCCTGCTCGTTCCATAGCGATCAACACAGGTGTCACTCGCAGGTAAAAAGTACTTCTCCCAACCACCAGAGGGCGAGTATCGCCAGCCGTGAGACTTAATAATCAAAGTGCGATTTGTGCCGTAGGCAACGAGCATACAGTAGGTCAGATGATGCAGCTGACAGCCAAAGCCGCATCCTTTGTTGATGTTGCACACCAATTTGCGAGCATTCTGGCAATCCTTCGGGTTCTAAACACAACAAGTGACATCAAACCGTAACAACAAAACATATGGCTTTGCACTTCATGACTGCGACAGCAATACTGAAAGTGTCGAGCACATATATCCCTCATTCTCAAATCCTACCTTCCATAGACATATGGCAGCCCTTAAATCTGATTTCATGGATAACTGGACTTGCTTATGTTTTTTTTCTCTTACATCAGTTTCTTTTCTAGTTTTAGTTATCTTCATTTTTACACTTCATATTATACATTTAGTTCTATTTTGGTTTCTCTCATTTGATTTCTATTTACAACATTTCAGTTCTTTTTAGTTTGTGCTATATTTAATTGACAGCTTGTCTGTTAAGTGCAAATCCGTATCTTATCATAATGTATAAATCTAAACAGTTAGGAACCAAAATTGTACACAAAAAGAGTGTCTTGTTCCTATTGTTTTCTTGTTCTTTTACCTCCTTGGCGGTATGAATTTGGACAGAGTTTCTGTCTAAAAGCGGTACATATATCTGCCGTGGCGAGTTCACCTCGACATTCGCCTAATGACATTTAAATGTACACTTGAGCATTCAACTGTATACTCCCACTGGACCTGCACTCACAATACAGCCGCGGCGCTGATGGCAGCTGTCAGCCGATGTAGCTGGATGTGCTGCAACTTGTGATGTTGATAAACTAGCTCAACACAGATGACATCTGGCAGTCGGACGGAAGGGAAAAGAATTTTATCAGCTGCAACTGACCACTGAATGCGACTAATTGAAAGCACAACAGACATGGTCCGCTGACGGTTCTGGACATGCATTAATGACTGGCACCCTGGCACCATGCAGCACAGATGGCAAGGAGACTGCTATAGCTGCGCTCCGAGTCTCAGTCGGGGTTACCTTTTTTAGTACATAATAACTGCCCCAAATAACGCTCGGGATTACTGCTGAGGAGGTTAACAAACTTGACACAAAGTGGAAAGCTGAAAGTCCAATAACACCGTACCTGCAAATAACGAATTCTCTTCTGAACGAGTGCAGACAATGATGTGGCTTCCGACTTCCTCCATTCAGCATTGACACTTGACAAGTTGTGCAGATCTCGCAATATGGTGCTGAAACCGCGAATCACCATTGCACACAAACTCATCAGTCGAGATGTCAGACCTCATGCTGACAACAGTATGTGTCACGCTACTAAAGAGCAGAAAACTATGCATGAAAACACAATCCACAACGTAATGAAACTTTTTAAAATTCAGTCAATTTCTATAGCACTTAGTGCTCTAATGCAGTTGGCTGAGTGACGGGAAAAAGCACAATGCCTCTAAACAGTCCCATTCCATTAATTCCAATAATTTCAACAGTTCACACATGCCAAATTCCAACACATCAAGGCTTTTTTGACAAGTGGTCATTCCTGAATTCATTGAACGCATGAGTTGAAAAGTGAAATGAATACCAACCGTTTATAGTCAAGTCCGGTATCGATGACATCTCGGAGACGTTTGACCATTGAGTGCAGTGCAAACTTCTCTATATAGGTGTCGGGATTATTCCCACTGTTCGAGCTGCGCTCAAGGTCACGCTGCAAATCCGTCAGCTGCGAGCGCAAGTAGTACCACATCTCGACGACATCGTTCTCCACTGCACGACGATATGTCTCAGCCGCTAAACTAGGCTCTCCACCACTGCTGCTCGGTAATTCACGAGACTGATTACCTGCAGTGGCAAGAATACAATGCGATGCAATCAGTAGCTGCTAGAGCACTATTTATAAGGAACGTCCAGCAGAGCTGACAACAGTAATGTTAATATGCTCCATGAAACAGAGGTGAGTGTGAACATGCTAGAGCTATTTACATAGAGTAGAATATAGATCATCATGAAATTGTTCAGGAATCAAGTCCAGATTTATCGTAAGAAAAATCTAGACATTTCCATCACCTGCTGACACAAACAACATGCTGACACAAACAACAGTTTGGAGTCACCTTAATTACACAGAAAATGAACCGCTGGAAAAGTCAGACAATATCTGCACGATCATAATTAACAAAACACCATTGGACCAATACAAAACAAACTTGGTACAGTGCGGAAGACTATCGTACAAAAGATATCACCTTAAGGACTCCAACAATTACTAGTGACAGAATACAAAAGCATTCACCAGATAGTGGTGGAACTTTGCTGTCAGAATGACCAGCTCTGACCGACGATGGAATTAGGTTTCGATGAGCCTCCTCCTCTGCATGAAGCTTCATTTTCCTACGCAGACCGCAGCCATGCAAAAAAACCACCACAAACTGAAACAAGACGTCTCGGCACTCAATTGAACTGTGATGCGACATACAACTAAAAGATAATAATTTCTATGTATTTTATAATTATATGTAAAAATGCACGCATACTTCTTTATATTATTTATGCCTATTCTTTTGATGTTAAGAGCTGCCATTCATCCAGTTCTGTGAAAGTTATAGAAAACTACCATGACTGACCAACTAACTGAGAATCACAATCAGTGAATGTGGATGAACAAACGTAATAGAGTGAAAAATAACCAACACGTACTGCAAATTTACAACATAAAACATAAAGGAAAATTATTACTTTCCACTAATGTTTTACCATCCAACCTTTGTTTAATTACTCCAGACAATTCAAAAGTGTACTTCGAAAGAAAACGTCTTACTCTGATCACTATCTGCTACTAGTAAGCCACAAAAGATTTCAACTGTAATATCACCATATATGAAGAAAATGTAAAAACAGCAATACAAAATTCATACTCTTAAATGATAACTGGTGCCTGTTATTAATTCAAAACATCTGCAGTACATGAAAATTGCACTAATAAGTTTGTCTCTGTACCAGTAAGCACTAAAAGTTGGTTTAAAATGCCAATGCATGTCAAACACATAAAGACCAAAAACTGAGAACCAGACTACAGCAAGTAGACTCACCTAAGCTCTTCTGCCTCTTTCTTCAGTGCCTGGTTTTCCATGCGGAGAGTATTCAAGTTCTTCATCGCATCGAAGAGCTGACGTTCCACCGACTCATCTGTGTTGGACGCTGTCTGGTACAGAGACGAACTCATCAGCAGCAGTACAATCAGCCAGAACGCCATCAAGCCAGCAACTATCCGCCAGATTGTCAAACCCGACAGGACCTGAACAATAACAAGTATGAGTTGTACACCGCGAGCCATAAAAAATGTGGCAGCACTTTACTTTTGTCCATATCTTCACCAATTACTGACTGATTTTCAAAATTCTTTCACTGACACATTCTGTAGACAGTTTGCAATAATATGAATATTATATATTCCACCACATCATAAATGCATCTTTACACTACCTTGTGAAATATAAATGTAAGAACAACTAACAATAATAACAAACATTTAGGCAAAAAAACACTTCAGACCACCATTGCGGTGAATAATTTGTATGACACTAGGCTGTTTTATACCCACAGAGACTAGTGTCATACAGACCAATCACTGCAATGTTGGTCTGAAGTGTTTTTTTAAAATTTTGCCAAAATGTTTGTTTGCTATTATCGTTATATATGCATATTTCATTGACATTTCACAAAGTAGTGTAGAGACACATTTATGAAGTAGTGAGATATGTAATAAATTACTAATCACGTTATTGCGAATTGTCCACAGAGTGTGCAGGTGAAAAAATTTTAAAAATCGATCAGTGATTAGGAAAGATATCGACAAAAGTAAAGTGCCACATTTTTATGTCCCACCCTGTATAAATTAACTTTACTTATTTATCCGCAAATCAGGAAAGAAACGGATCAAATGAACACAAAAGAACAAATGTACAAGACAATATGACCAAATGCAAAATTAAAATATATTAACAGCAACTCGAGTGCTGCTTGTAGGGCATATAGCTTGCGATGCAAAATGTTTTGTTCACTACACTCTCGTAAACAATATGAGTTACCTTTAAACACAAGTATCTGCAACCATATGCAGCCATTGATTTACAATACTCAACACTATGTTTGAAACACTGAAATGCATTACAGATAGTCATGTTAAAACTGCACTGAATATGGCAAAAAATATTGAAATTTATGCAACGCAAGCAACTGAATCAGATCCAATAATGATGATGGCCTCAATCAGTGACCCTGCTTCACTATGTCATGCTTACACCATGTCCCAAAATTAGCGGCCCCTACAGATTTATGAGTTAAGTGTAAAATCGTTAATACCCGACAGATTTTCACAAGATGTGAGACAGTTACTGAGACAATCATTCTAAATTTGTCTTTACAGTTTAGGCACAAAGTAGCCACTTCTGGCCTTGATGCAAGCTCTTAGTCTAAAACAGGTACGCCACTGCTTAATCCCTTTGTCATTAACACCCAATGTATTAAACATAAGCTTTATGAAAATAAACTCTGACGTCATAATGACATTACACTGAGCATGCACGGTAATGTGCGTATGTCATAATGAGTGTGAGCGTAAGTAATGTTAAAATAGTGCAGCGTACAATATTTCGTTGAAATCCATGAACTACAAACTAAATTAGGCGTGTTTGAAGCAGGGGGGCAGCTAATTTTGGGACACGGTGTACATACTATATTACAATGGTTATCATTTTTATTATCTCTTTGATGTATTTATTGCTCAACTGTCTACTTGTCAGACATGTATACACCTCATGACCTACGGCGTACGGTTTTGACTGAAGCTTATTACAATGCATGTAACAAAATAATGACCATTAATAATGGTACTAAAAATAACAAAGTCATTGTAAATATTTGAATAACAAAGTTGTGAACAATAAATAAACTATGACTAAACAGCTCATGCTTTTGTATAGTGAAAACTACAAAGCACCCTAAAAATCCATTACTTCAAAACTACATATCCAAAAAATGTCGCTAAGACTCAAAAATTATTAAAGCTATCGAAGTGTTAATTTTTTTAATGCATTAATGCACTACATTAATTTTTTGTACGCATTAATTAACGCACCCAGGTCCATTGAGAGAGAGAGTAGGGGGTAAGTTACCCAAGCCCTGCAATGTTTGGGGGCCCAACGTGTAGAATATAGAAAATTAGAAACACATTTTAAAACATATAATTAACAACAACTGATGTCATAGCTAGCATAAAAATCTATTAGCCTGTCATCGGAATAATTATTTATTTACAGTAGTGATGGAACGACAACTACAGTTTAGTTACCTGAATTCATTCGATTGTCAAATAACCGCAGTTTAACAAAATATTGAAACTTTTGTTTCACAGAATTTTGTAAATTTATATAAATTTATGTACACGAATTAATTTTTTTCACGCGTGTTGATTTTGTTTAATGCACGTTAATTTATTAACACATTAATTAATGCATTAATTTGAGAGCTCTAAAAATTCTTTAAAAAATAAACTAGAAAAATTGGATGTAGCCCAACGTGAGGCCAACTGGTGCCATAAGTCCAATTGCGGGAAAAGTTTAAGGGCTGAAATTCACTCGGTAGCAAAGTCACGTGGTCCGAACTCAAATGCATTAGCATCGCAGAATGTGTGTTGTCGACTTAGGGTGAGTCTACATCTGCGCCTATAACCTTTTTGTTAGTGGACCAAAGTTCACCAATTTTTTGCTCAACGCAGCAGGAATTGCCCTCAATGAAGTTTGTTCCTGTTTGCGATATAACAACCGGTATTTGAGATATTCGCGTCTCAAGATCAAAGTCAAAAGTTGTCCTAAATCATGCCAAATTTTAGACGTTTTTTACCCTCCCAAGTTTTAAGAGGGCGGTGCCCCCAAATGTTGTATATAAGTGATAATGCCCCCTTATGGCACTTCATGTGGCAAAGTTTCATAGGGTTACTCCCCCTAACCTGAAAGTTATAGGTGCTAATACGCTAAATTATAAGCCAATTTTGACCCCCTTTAAAAAAATTGTAAGGGGAACACCCATCCGCTGTGGGGTGTGGGCTAGCAAAACTTGGCCATTTTGTGGTGCGCTTAACAATTTTGGGGCACAGCACCCCTTATGGGTCGAAATATGGTCTTCTAAAAAGTCGATTTTGTGGGTAAACATCAGCCATGAGAACGCTGTGGAAAGTGGACCAAAGTTCACCAGCCTTCTTCCATCTAACGCGAGAGGATATGCTGTCGATAATTTAGTTCTTCTTCTTTTGACTATCTCTATCTGTTGCGGAAATATTCGCGCTCAAAGTGGAAAGGGGTCCGAAATCGTGCCAAATTTAGCATGTTTTTTGCCCCCAAATTTTTTGGGAGAGCAGACACCCAAACTTTTGGACCGGCATTTATAAACTGAACATGCTTCCGACCACATGGCAAAATTTTGCGGCGATCGGCCGAGGAACCTCGGAGATCTCGCGATGAAATAAAAAGAAAGTGTTGTAAAACATAAGGCCTTCTAGACTATCGTTCTGGGCGGCCTAAAAAAATTAATAAGAACATAAAGCAAACTTACTGCCATGTTGCTTAATGACAATGACAAGTAAAGTTCCCGTTAGTTGAATACTTCTAAATAATGCATCACTCTGCAATCAGCACAGATTACAAACAGTATTGAAATGGTGACAGTACCAAGTTTACACACTGACTCTATTTACAGAGTGGGCCATAAAAAACCGTCCCCTATATTATTCTGCTTAAAATGCTACTGCATTTGTTTATATGGACAATGACACACCATATAAATTGCTAGTTTGTTCTGCACATATTGATATCAAAACCTAATGAGTATGTCAAAATGTTATTAAAAAATAATACGATAGAATCAAAGCACCCCAACTGTATTATATCACAATGGTGAAACACAAATGAAAATACGTGCGTACATGTCTAAGTAAAACAGCGAAAATTTTATACAACAAGACAGTCAAGCAAACAACTTTTCAATGTGCCCTTCTGAATCTCTCTCGGAATTTTGCTAAACCCAGAGTTGCCTTCCTGGCTGCATATCAGCTCCGCTACACACTCGATATTCTGTGTTGTTCGGACAGTCCGCTTCCGTCCACTGCCGACCTTTGGAGAAATCAAGTTTGTCTTGTCAATTTTGCACAGAAGATCTTTAACAGAACTGACCTCCCAATTCTTGTTAGAAAACTCTTTACAAATGCGTTTAGCGCCCTATCCCTTTTGTTGGCAAACAAGTTTGATCGACGCTTTATCTCCGTATGTTAAATGATGTTACACTGTTTTCCACATTGTGTTTCCTGTAGAGTTGGGTTGCTTTCATTTATTTTATCCCATTACAAAATTATTTAAAATATTTGCAAGAAATTTGCACATGTTACTCAGAATTGATTATATTTTAACGTGCGTTATTCACTTTAAATGTACATTACTCTTGGAAGACATAATTAGCTGACATGTAGAGGGACGGTTTTTTATGGCCCACTCTGTACATAAAATAACATGCAGTCAGGGGTCGATAAGCAAAATCTGAACTGCAGATGCTTTTTCTGTCATTTGAAGTCTAAAACTTGGCCTATCAGCTATAGATTATAGAACCAGGCCAAAGAGCTAATGGTATACAATGTCAAAGAGCAGCTGAGGATGACATTAGCTGGTCAGTGACAGTCCTCTAGACAGGCTACGAGTAAAAAGCGGATGCATGGATTTGCAAGTGTCGTAACCGGTAACACTGAAATTAAGCACGTAATTTATTATCTTACCGTAAGAAAAACCCTAATCTAACCCATCCCTAACCTTATCCATAACCATGATGTAACAGCTGTCGATCCACTTTTTACCAGGGCCACCCCCACCAGACACATGCAATAACAATGAGTGGTCAAGTTTTCAGCTTGGCTATCTTCAGCTATACTTTTGAACAAAAATGGCTACTATTGTCCTGGAAATGTCAGTCATGGTCTTACTCTAAATCTAAATCACTGTCGATGCGATGCCCCAGTTTAAGGCCCTGCTGACTAATTATCCTGATCCTGGTCTTAAGTCTTGGTCAGGATCAGCACTCGACAAACCAATTAAGTGAAAGTACATGGACTTCAGATGTTGTAGTATTGCAAAAAATCTGTAAACTCTAGCCAATAATCGCTCGATGTTACTGTCAGTGTAGATCTGCACTGACAAGTGACTGATTTCTAGGCTATTGTCAGTACGGATCCGTACTGACAAATGGATCATTATGAGGCTATTGTCAGTGTGGGCCGCATTATCAGTGCGGGCATAGCGTGCCTCCAGTGTTTGAACGGTGCAATCAAATGGGCGCCATGCTTGGTGACAGGCACCGTAGCACATTTTGAAATTACAGTACTTTGCATAGCATTCAAGTTAAAATCGTAAGTTGGCAAAATAAGTAAGTTGGCAAATCTGAGTTTACAATAGTAACTTCCTGTCGAGATCCATTGTCGTTCGTCGTCGCGTGACATCACTGTAGGCCTACGTTGTCGTGCAATGTCGCACGTCGTCGTATGTCGTCATGCGACGTCGTCATCATAGTCACCATCCCGCGTTGTCATCGTACATCGTCTCTGCAGTCTGCACGTCTTGTCACACATTGCAGCGTCCACTTACATCGACGTCGAACTATCTCGTGCGTTATTGTGCGTCTTCGTCATTGTATCTTGCCATTATGCGTTGTCGTCATCAAGTGACAAAGCAGACCATTCTCTTCTGAGTAAATGCTTAGACGAATTCGCGATCAGGAATTAGGCTATTGTGATTGTCTAGGCCTATGCAGACTGTGAACTGTAAAGAAATTCACAGCGGCAGACTTCAAACGACTGCCGCCTATAAAGCGTCGGCTGAGGAGTTAATTGCGGAGCGAATAATTAAAAAAACTCGACAACTTTCATGACTGGTAAACGTGACAACTGTTTTCCGCACATCCGTCTTTTACCCACACATCCGCATTTAGCATCCGCAGATTTTATCCGCCTTTTACCCTTTGCCACATCCGCACATCCGCAGATCCGCTTATTACCCATAGCCGTCAGCATCACAAACCGAAGCAGCTGACCGATGAAAGTGAGTGATGGAGAGTTGATGCGAGAACGCTATGACTTATATTTGCCAATATATAATAGTAACCACTTATAGATGCGTGCACAAGTCAGTCACAGCAATCAAACAAATAGTAATTCACTAGTAAATAACACTTTTCTCACATAACGTCAACAAATAACAAACTTCGATGAATCATACCCGATTTGATAATTATAGTAGTAAGTAACTACCTTCAACTGATCATAATTAGCGACACTAGATCATTTACTTACTTACGTTCTTGATATTTATTACTTCATGACGTCAACACATTGCGTCACGTTTGCAGCGTCGCTAGCAACCGTGCGCTAGCAACAGCGACGGCGGCTGCCAATATCATTTAACATCTTTTGGCGGTCGTCGATCGCAAATAAACAACGAAAATGTCCGAAAGGTTTCTACCGTATTTGCCTCGTGATCGCGAGGACGAGCTGCGGCGCATTGCCAAGGTGCTAGTGGCGCCTGGCAAGGGCATTCTGGCGGCCGACGAGAGCAACGCTTCCATGAGCAAGCGACTGGACATGATCAAGATGGAGAACAACGAAGAAAATCGGCGACAGTATCGTCAGATGCTGCTGTGTTGTGGCAAGGAGATGAGCGAGCACATCGGCGGAGTGATCCTGTTTCACGAAACCGTCTATCAGAAAGCCGACGACGGCGTGTCTTTCATCAAACATCTCCAGCAAAATGGCGTGGTGCCTGGGATAAAGGTATAAAATAGGCCTGACTTTGTTCACTTAGATAAATGAGATAATCGGTTTGTCGGGTTTAGAAGTAGGCCTATCGACCTATAGGCTATATAGGGCATTGCATGTACGTACTGTGTAGACGTGCATTGATTCAATGATCCTGTCCTACAGCAGCAGATAGATGACCGGACCGTGACGGACGTATAATTAGCTACGTAGGTGCAGCAAGCTTTGTGCATTAAAATGCCACAAAGTGTTTCCTTGTTATTATCATATCCTGTTGAAACTCTAGCTGTAGGCTACGTCTATATATAGCGAGCGTCACAAAGTTGGAGCATTTTTTCGCTGAACTATAAGCACTACGCATAAGGATAAGGGTTCAGTAATTATCAGTGTCAGGGAACGAAAGTTTCAGGTAAAGGAACGAAAGTTCCCGGGAACGAAAGTTCCAAGGGACGAAAGTTCCCGAGGACGAAAGCTTCACCTAATAGGTAGGCCCTACCATATGATTCATGGAACTTTAAAATTCCTACCCGAGAACTTTCGTTCCCTGGAACGAAAGTTATCGGGTACGAAAGTTCAATGAATCCTATTTGTTCTGTCGCCCGACTGCCAGTAAAGTCGGGTACGTACCGAGCAACGTAACTGAACTGAACTGAACTGACATGGTTTTAGTTTTTGACGCGCTACGGATACATGCATCTGCAGACACTGGTTGTAGTCCGTGTGTCCGTCCGTCACGGATGTATTGTGGGTTGTGGCTAAATTGTGCGAGATGAGGCTTTAGTTGCTATTGATCAGTAATAGTAAGTCGTTTATTGGCTTTCAACTAACACGAAAATTATTAACCTTGAATGACCTTAAAGGTCAGTACTGCAACAGAAACTATATTTAGCCGTAGCACGCGTCTTCCCTAGCGACAGGTGGGTTTTTTTGTTAACCAACTGACCAATGGGCAAGCAGCAATCCATTACGGTAGGCACCGTCTAACGGCGTCGTCGACTACTTGACTGCCTCACCAATGCCCTCCTCGCCCATTGGGCAGTTTGTCAAAAACTAAACCGTGTCAGTTCAATTACGTTGCTCGATCAGTGCGGCATGCGCGCCTTTACTATTTGCCATCATTTACATCCTCAGAATCTGAATCAGTGCTTGATTTGTGGAGAAAAGTGGCGGTACTGTTAACCCAGACGCCAAAAAAAGTGGGGAGAGAAAGAGGTAACCTATCCTTTCCACAGCCGACTACCGTACGGGAGTCTGGGGCGTGTCGCAAGCTTCCCTCCCCAGCAGGGTCCGGTGCAGAGCCCCAGTCAAAAACGATTTTTGGTGTATCTTGAGCTTGAGAAGCGCATTCAGTGCATATCAGTTTACCACTTTTGGCGACATTTGGACGCCACAAATACACCACAGCGTACCGCCATCGCGACAACAGAAACTGCTGGTCCGACGTACGCCTCGAAAGTAAGCGCTGGTGCGCCGTATACCGAACAGTAATGACACAAATCAGGCTCTGCTTTTAATTAATGCCCTGCTTAATTGGACTATGGTTGAACTAGATGGATCGACTGCCTATGCGTGTGACTGACAAACGTGTTTCTGCTGCGGTGGCGCAGGTGGACACAGGTGTCGTCCCACTGGGCGGCACTGCCGAAGAAACGACAACACAAGGTCTTGACGGTCTGGCCGACCGATGTGCTCAGTACAAGAAGGACGGCTGCCACTTCGCCAAGTGGCGCAGCGTTCTCAAAATCCAGAAGCACACGCCGTCCTACCTGTCCATGTTCGAGAGCGCCAACGTGCTTGCTCGTTACGCCACTATCTGTCAGCAGGTAGTTATGGAGCATGAATACACTACCATAGATTAGCTGAGCGCAGGCCTACAGCAAAGAAATGCGGACATTACGCGCACAATAAGTTTATGCACAGCAATGGGCCTAAAGTTAGGCGCCCGTGGTAGTCATAGTAGGCCTATAGTTATGAGATACATGAAGATCCTAATTAGCGAAATAGCATAAATGCAAAGTGCAGCATATATAGCAGTGAAATATCCAGTTTTAAGAAGCAAGGAAAATAGCCCTACAGACGCGCACATGCACATCTGATCGTATTATATTTTTCGAATTTTATACCAGTGATAGGCCTAAATTCTTCGGCATTTTTCTGTGCTTTAGAGAGCTTTCGGCATTATGGCCAATTCGACGCAACTGTTCACTTGAGTCGCATCGTTGGCGACAGTCGCCCACAGTTGAGTTGCGTCGCTGCCTCGGCAATTCGAATTCACACCAGTGGTGTCTCCACGATGTTAAGAACCCAGAGTGAACGTGATGGACGTCTGGGGTCCAGAATTTTTAGTCTCCATAAAGGTCGCACAAATTTTCAGTATCGTACATTAATTTGATATTACAGTTCAGCACCAAATCTCAGGCTTTCCACTGCCCGTAACGTCTGCTGCAGACCGGCGACGGAAATGTATTTAGCCGACCGTACTTAAGTAACGGTCGAGCTTATGGTACGGTTGTCGTCCGTCTGTCGTCCGTTGTCGTCGTCCGTCACGGATGTATTGTGGCTAAACGTGCGAGATAGGGCCTAGGTTGCTGTTGATCATTAATAGGAAGTCTCATACAAACGACATGAAAATCATTGACTTTGGATGACCTGAAAGGGTCATAACGCACTAGCATACCAATCGTGCGGCATTGTGGCTAAACAGTAAGTCGTGGGAGGTCGGCGATCATCGGGCGATGGCACCATCGGATAGCGCACTGGCGACTTCCTATATTAGGCCTATAGGCTGTCAATAGACCCTAACCATGTCTCCGTCTGCAGCAGTTTGGCTGCAATTTTCAATGGAAAATTTCATTAAGCTATAAGTGCTGTATCTCGGAAACGGTGAGAAATAGGGCCAATTCTTACTATTTATTAATCACTAATAGAAAGTGGCATGCACCCTTTCAGACGAGATGAAAATGATCGACATTGGATGATCTTAAAGGTCACTGACACTGTCAACCAGTACGGTCGGCTATCCTAGCTACAGCTGAGTTTCTTGTTCTGTCATGAGTCCTTTGTTTCCTGTAGAACCGTCTGGTGCCGATCGTGGAACCGGAAGTGCTTCCAGACGGCGACCACGACATCGAGACGGCGCGCCGCGTCACTGAGGAAGTGCTGGCGTTCGTCTTCAAGGCTCTGGCAGACCACCACGTCTTCCTGGAGGGAATTCTGCTCAAGCCGAACATGATCACGCCCGGAGTCAAGTGTGGAGCCCGCGCGGCTTCCGAGGACATCGCATACTACACTGTTCAGGTACCGTCAATCGATCACTCAATCAATGCGGAATTTTTAAAGTGACCCAAGTAATACAAACTAGGCCTAATGCTAGAATCATTCACTAGCGAGTGAGTGAGTAGATCATTTCAGGGACGGAGTTTTCAGGCAGAATGCACACAAACACGATAATATTCACTAGCGAAAGATTAGTTAGTGTACCGTGGTGAATGAAATAGTCAGAAGAAGGATTTGACGAAGAAGTGTGTTTTGAGTCGCTAACATAAGATTGATAATGACTCGATCGGCAGATGTCACGTCGTCCGGTAGGAGCACCATAGCTGCCTTTGCAAGGTCCGGAAGTCAAAATGCGTGTTATGCATCATCGATTTCCCTCCTTCCTTTTTCATCTCTTCCTTTTCTTGTTTTCATATCACTTTTTCCTTTATTGCCCCTCCCTTTTCCTCTTTTTATCCCTTTCCCCAAATCCAGAGGTCTAGGATACGCTGTAATTGCCGGAGAGGGGCGAAGCTCCGGCCGCCAACGCATTTTTGCGTTCCCCCAAACAAAATTTTACCACAACAGCACTGAAGACGACAAGCAAGCAAACAAAAAACAAACTGACGGTTGTTGATGGCTGAAGTAGGCGGCTATAAGTGCGTGGTGTGTCGGTGTACAGCACTGTCTACATTGTCGGTGTAGCAGTCTGGTCGGTCACCGCAGTGCAGTGGCGTAGCCAAGGGGGGCAGGCCCCCCAATCCTCCAGACAAAATATAAGCATACGTTTAAACTGCACGAAATTGGCCAATTTGGTCAGTTCAAAATAATTAAAATCGTTGCCACCAGATCTCATTTTTAAAGCTAAAATGCACCAAATTCGATTTCGGCTGGGGCTCCGCCCCAGACCCCACTGGGAGAGCTCACAGTGCTCTCCAGACTCCCTAGTTGGATTTTAAAGGGTCCTACTTCTACGGGAGGGGAGAGGAAGGGGTAAAAGGGGAAGAAAAAAGGGAGGGAAAGGACAAATTGGGGAAGGGATGGAGGGGCGACAAGGCCCCCAATTGAAATTTCTGGCTACGCCACTGGGTCACAGTCTATGTCTGCTGTGTGTAGGTGCTGCAGCGTCGAGTGCCGCCCGCAGTGCCGGGCATTGTCTTCCTGTCCGGCGGTCAGCCGGAAGAGGAAGCGACAGCCAACCTGAACGCCATGAACCGGCTGTCCAACCGTCCGTGGGCTCTGACGTTCAGCTTCGCGCGAGCCCTGCAGACGTCGGCCACCATGATCTGGCAGGGAAAGGCCGAGAACGTGCAGGCTGCCCAGCAGGAGATGCTCAAGATCGCCAAGGCGAACGGTATGGCGTCACTGGGCAAGTTCGAGGGAGATCTATCTACGGCGGCCACCGGCAAGTCCACGTTCGTCGCTAACAACGCCTACTAGGTGCCTAGCTGCTGTCCATCATCACACCATCACACTTGCAGCAACTAGACAGTGCCTATATGATCGATCTGTCCACTCCACACAGGACTCTCTGTAAGACGGTATTCACACTCTTACAACAGCTAATACATCTTACACACATCTGTGTCAGTTCTGCTATTCTGAAGCCAGACGTACCTACGCTGCTTGAAATTCAACATATTTGATAATCTGAAATTATGACGAAATGACGACAGTTTTGGCAATAGACTCGGCCAGTTTACAAGCAGGACACCGCCATACATGGTAAAATACATGCATCATTTGCAACAATAAGAAGTGATCAGGCAATTTGTAAGTTTCAATCATCGTTAATAAATAACGTCATCGTATGCAAACTGAATCTGAGTTGTATTTCGAGTGATACTACTGCTTTAGTCGGCCTACCTGAGTAATAATATCGAAATATTTATCATCAATACACCCGACACTGTGATAAATGATAACGCTTTAATGAACAAATCAAATACAAATTTACAGACGGATGACGCTTACACGGAAACGAGAAGTACTGTGCACCAGTGGTGGTTTTAGGCCCGGGGCGGGGGGCACAGGCCCCCAGTTTTGCTCCAGCCCCCCAGTTTTGTGGCCACCCATGACTTTTTGCAAAGATAACACAAATATCTGATTTCTTTGCCTTTCCAAATTTTAGAAAAGTGGGCAAATTTGCGGCTTCCATTAAACGTCCAGAAACCAAAAGTGCTCCCCCTGACCAGGGCCTCTGCCCCTGGACCCCGCTGGGGCTCCGCCACCAGTCCCCCGTTATAGGCTCGCGCTACCGCGCTCGCCATGGGGCCATGCCCCCCACATATTGGGGGCTAGAACCGCCACTGCTGTGCACTAGTGGCAATGACAGGACTTAGAGAATTCTGACTGGTATAAGCACTGCAGTCCAGTTGTACAGTTATATTGCTCAATCTTATTCACATACACATACTGTATATGCTTCCACAACAGATCTTATATATCAAATGACCTAAAATATATCTAAGAAAAGTTAAGGACTTTGGGTTAAGCAACACTTATGTATTATGTGATACCGTCTTTTAACTGGAAAATAAAATGATGTAGAAAGACCAAAATATTGGTGTGAATGTTGCAAACAGAGGGAGTAAGTGGTGTACCAATTTCTGGTTCAAAAGACCAAAGTCACTGGACTTGAAAAACGTCAACACAATGGAGTGCTTTAAAGACGGATGGTTTGCACCATGACATAATTTACTATAAACGACAGGACGCTAGGCCATATAAAAGTGGGCTTCAACAGAAATTCAAAACAAGTTAAGTGCTGGACGGACGGCCGCATCTTATGCCAGCAGTAGGTCGACATGACTTCTTGTTTCAAACCAGATGACGTTAACATGACCAAGTTAACAATGACATGGCTCTTATAGCAGGATGATAACTGATAGCTGACAGAAACTGTTGCATGTGGATACACTAACAAAAAGCCCAGCGGTCGCTAGGACAGCCGACTGTACTGGTTGTCAGTGACCTTCAAGGTCATCCAAGGTCGATGATTTTTATTTCATCTAAAAGGGCGAATGCACATTTTTCTTACCCCCGTCCATTCAACCCCCAATTTGAAAATGTTCCCCTTGCACTAGATGGCTGAAATATTGCATGCCTAAGTTTCAGACACATGGCTAATTATTCGTTTAAAACGTTTTTGCCTATGACCTAAAGCTTAACCACAATACATCCGTGACAGACGGATGGATGGACAGACAGACAGATGGACGACAACCATGCCAATAGCTCGACCGTTACTCAAGTACGGTCCGCAAACAAACCACAGTCAGTCACACATTAACTACATAAGTTACCAGTTGAAAACGGAATTCAACAGACACAGCAGGTTTCTGTTCCACTTAACTAGGTATCAGTTTTGCTTCTATACACTTGACAGTAGTCAACAGAGTGAGTGAGTGAGTGAGTAGGATTTAACGTCCCGCCCGACACAGTATAGGTCATTTTGGGGATGGCCTTTTAGGCAGAATGCACAAACACATAATAGCGGAACACTAAGTTTGACCTTTACAATAAAGAAACAGAAACACAAAACATGAGAAACTAAAATTGTATGTGTGCATATGTAATTAACATAATGGTAGTTCTAGTAATCTTCCCTGTTATCCTTCAGACAGTCATCAATCTTATAATGCTGTCTATTGGAGGACAGGGACAAAGTAGTTAACAGAATATCCATGTGATACAAAAAAACAAAAACCTAGTTCATCAGCGACAGCATCTGTAAAAAAGTAGGCAGAGCAGGAAAATGCAAATTTATGACATACACCACAAATTTCAAATGGAATTCCGACAGACATCGGCAAATTTCCAACAGGATGCTCAAAATTTCAATTGTGCCCCCAATTTCCCAAAATGGGGTGTTTTCAGCCCCAAATTTTGCATTTTTAGAAGCAGATTTTCTGATAAGAGGATTTTTCCAACAATTTTCTGACAGCCCAAAATTTATGGGGGATGACTGCCCCCCTGCCATGACCCCATGTTAGGAAGAGGGTTTAGACCATTCAATCATGGCATCGAACCTTAAAGGTCCATGGCCACGGTCAAACTCACTTGCGCAATTTATGTAGATTTAAATTAGACATTTAACCTTGCACGTATATGTCGACTGAAGCTTCATAAATATATGAAATTAATGTGCAATTTCAAACAAAATGCAGCATTACATTACGTTACACAAAAAATTCCAATCTATCAGTTGCCCCGGTGACATCATCAGCCTAGCCCACAGACGTCATGAATATTAAGCTGCGTTTTTGATGCTGAAAGCGTTCGTGTTTGGTCACAGATAAGTATATTAAAAATACGCTAATTTATGCATGTCAACCAAATACTTTTATAGTTTTAGCTAATAGTTTTAATTTCTGCTGACAGTACGATAGACAAAAAATTAAAAAAAGTCAGCAGAAATTAAAACTATTAGCTAAAACTATTGAAAATATAAGTACTGGATCAACATGCATAAATTAGCATATTTTTAATATACTTATTTATGACCAAACATGAATGCTTTCAGCATCAAAATGCAGCTTTAATGGCCTAGCTGGTGACGTCATCAACCTAGGCTAGGCCATTAATATTCATGATGTCCATGGGCTAGGCTGATGGCATCACCGTGAGCTCCTGCCTCATGGCGGCGCGTTTTGTGCATCATTTTTGTAGATTGTCGATTTCAAATGCAAATTTCTTCATGACAAAATGCCGGGTGCCAATGTTACCGTCAAAATTATCAGAAAATTGTGCTCTTTTAGACAACAGGTAAGTTAAATTTGGTGCCCATGGACCTTTAAATACATGAGACTAAGTAACAAAATAATAAAGGGAAGATGTGCTGGATTTTGGCTCCGGCTGGAATTTTGGCAGATGGCCAAACATGGCTCCAGCAGTTTCTTGCTCTGGTTTAAAACGTCCAGCAATATTCAGAATATTTACAGGCAAAGTGATGAGAATAGAAAATCACTTGGAAAATCATCCAGTTTGACTGAAACAAATCCAGAGGTTTGTTAAAGGCCAAGTCGCACGAAAAACGATATTGCTAAATATGTGCAGAGCGTAACACTGATTAATAATAATATGCTGATCAATTGAAATGAAAACATCGCTTTGAAGTAATTTTATCACAAATATGTTGTGCCAGCCAAACGCACCCAAATGGGCCACAAATACTGATGACATCACTCACAAGACGCATGGTTGACAAACTGACATTTGCACCGAAAACACAGTAAATCCATCGATTTTACTCAAAATAATGTCCGATTTACAGTACAAGTAATGATGCATAGGTGTCATTAGAAATTACGTCATTGTTTATTTGTTCGCTATTAGAAATGTGCGATTTGTAAAATTAACGATGTGCTGGAATATTGTAGTTTTTTAGTGGGTTAACTGTTGCTGGAAAATTTTTGCCTTTTTTGATGCTATTTGGCCGTAAATTTAGCTGCATTTGACCTCAAGGCAATAAAGCTAGTTAGCAACCCTCCTGCAGATGACGTCAGTTCCGATAATGGCCGCAACCATGAAAAAGAGAAAAGTGAGTACTTTAAACCAGATTTTTAGGGCATTAAGATGTATTAGCAACCAGAAGATAATTGAATATTGACAAATTAGCATTTGATTAAGCCAATTAGCGCTTTATAATAGTTACGTAAAATGATGCAACTTGGACTTCAAAGTAAAACTGAATGATTTTCTGATTTGCCTCAAACACACTTGCAATCACTGTGGACTAAACTAATCTAATGAGTGACATTAAATAACTGAGCAATGTTCGTCATAACTCCTTATTAATGTACATCTGAGCCATTGCTGTGCGATCTGACTCATACTGTATGAAAACGACAATTACATCAGCTGGGCAGTTTTCTTCCAAATCTGTCCAGGGAGGGCCTGGCCCCAGCTGCCGCTAGTTTTGGCGCTATAAATCCAGCTTCAACCAAATTTAAAAAACAAAATCTAATACTACCCAAAAAATATAAAAAGTGCATAAAATGTACAATTGTAGTCTTCTCATGCTTAAGCTACAGATGGCAGCTTAGGCGACATTGTCGTATCACAAGCAAAATTATATACACCGACATCTACAGCACCCACAAGACAAAAGACAACAGCAATATCAGCATAGACTTACGTGTACACTGCAGGGCATTCACAAGAAATAAACAAACGTTTTCAAAGCACATCGCACACGTAAGAAACCACGACGATGTCTATCACCTGCGGCTTGCTGACAAGACAGAAAGTTCAAACCAAGCACGTTTAGAGTGTGGATGACTTTGAACAAGCACGATGGTGTTACTGCGATATAAAATGATTTCCCAAACATGTTCAAAGTAGCTACTTGTACTGAGATGGGTGACAGGTTAGCCATCTTGGTATATATCCATCTACCCAGGTGAACTCAACCTTTATTGCTGTAGGGTAGATAAACAGAGTATCAGCCTGCCTGGCTGGGGTTAAGGTGAAACACGCTCACCTGTGTCAAGTGACAGGTAACACTGTGTGATCCTGTACGACAAGAGATGCTCCGCAGCGCTGCGAAGGGTTCCCATGAAGAACTATAAACATTTTATCCATTTTAACTTTTAAAGTCACCCGTGTTTAAAATTACCCATGCTCTCCAGCTGCACATTTTCATGACATTATGACCACAGGAGTACAGTCTGTCATTATATTAAGTTATTCATCTCCAAGGGATGGTTACTGTCAAAAGAGCGATCATGAACCAATGTGCCACGGTTTATAGCAAACTGTCATTTGGTGGTATTCACAGGGTTCCTACAGGTCTTCTGGAGCAAAATTTCCCGACTTTTCCAGTCATGAAATAAAAATTTTCCCTAACCTTATCGAAACAATAACCCTATCGCACAAATGTCAGAAATGGTACATTATATCATAAGGTAAAACCATATTAATGGAGCAATATGCAAATGACAGAAGCTCTGTTCGGGGGGCGGGAGTGGGGAAGGGGGTCAGAGGCAAAGACCCCTGAAGCTGAAACACTTCTAGCTTTTGGATGTTAAATGGAAGCCACAAATTCACCTGCTTTTTAATATTTACAGATACAAAAAAATCACAGATATCTGCAGTCTGCATGATCCACAATCATTTTCTCTGACCTTTGAAAAATAATATTTTCCCTTACCTTTTGCTGACCACAAATTCCCGGACTTTTTCCAATTTTCCCTGACCTGTAGGAACCCTGCATTCACAGTGCACAGTGCAGACAATGATCTGCAGATTCCACAAATGAAAAAATGCAATCGATCGTGTAAAAACCAAGAGTCAGTAAGAAGCAGCTAAAGGTTGTAGCTGTTACGCGGCAGTACACAGCAGGCTTTTAGGTTCTTCACCGACCCTCCAACCAGGAAGAACGACCAGACTGCAACAACAGCGAGGACCATGTATACTGGCAGCAAGTTGGCGATGTAGATCGGCTCTTTGCTTTCATTCAGCAACGTCTGGGAAAATTATACATAATCAATGACAGTCAACAGCAATTAAGAAGCTCTCAAGAGTTTTAGCACACTTCATATCCAGCTGCTAAATACCAATATACACCGTGGTCCATAAAAAGGTGCCACTTTTATTTTTTGAATAGCTGTGTGAAACACTGGCCGATTTTAATAATTTATGGCACGCGACATCAAAAAGAAACTAGACGCAAATGGCTGTAGTTTTGGCCACCTCACCTTAATACTGTTGCTACACTAGCTTGTGAAATACAAAAGTCGCCTAGTTATTAAGTGCTGTTGGCGAGTAGCATCAACGTCTACCGCATACGTTCGTGTTAGAGGAGGACATTTTGAGCACAAGCTTTAATAAAAACGATGTAACGTGATACGTGTGACTTTTTGAAAGATAATAATTTCCAGCTGTGTTTGTACTCAGTTAATCATTTCTAAGCCAACACGTGCTACCCAGTATGAATTCATTATTGTAAATGGCCAAACTATGACTTCTGCATTTCACAAGGTAGTGTAGTGACAGTATTAAAGTGAGATGGCCAAAACTACAGTCGTTTGCGTCTAGTTTCTTCTTGACGTTGCATGCCAAAAATTATCAAAATCGGCCAATGTTTCACGGAGCTGTTAAAAAATAACAAGCTAACAGCTTAGGAACAGCTGTTGCTGAGAACCACAAAAATGTATACTTGAATGAATAAATAAATAAATAAAATGCTTTGGTCACAACACATTATCGCACGAAGAGCAACAATCTGCCGGCCATGGTCGCTACTGCAGGTTTAGCTCGCAGAACGCCTCATGGTATTTAAACACAAACTTGGCAAACGCAATTGATTTAGCATGCAGATCGCAGACTGGATATAATAACAGAGATAACAGATGTCGGTAAACAATGTCATGGATAGTGCAGCGACTAGAGTGCATCATGCACTTGCCAATAAACAGAGACAGTTGAGGCATGGTGCATTAGCCACACAGGTGGTCGGTCGGTTGCTTCTTTCGACCACAGACACAGACGGATGATATGCCAATGCTGCTGCGGCAGCGTATCTGCAGCTATAGGCTAGCAGAAGTTTGATGGTACTGAGCGGACGAACAGCGCGCTGTAAGCAACACATCAGCAGCAGCAGCGGCTATTGCAATCACCCGGACAGTGCTGCTGCTGCAGATAAAACACGGCCGGACAAACAAACAACAATAAAAAAATGACTAGAATAGCCTACGCTCTCTGCTAAGATCTGTGCGATTTTAGGGAGCTGTATCAGCGACAGCTAAAAAGTGGCACCTTTTTATGGACCAAGGTGTATAACAATCAATTCCAGAGTGCCATTTATGGGAAACGTCAAGCAGCACTGACAACACTAGCTTCAATATCGTTCAATTTTGATGTGACGTTTGACGACTGGAGAGACCTGCATTATTTATATTCCACAGAAAAAAATATTGTAGTAAAAAGCAACACCCTATCCAATGGTACCCTCACCAGTCACCAACTCTATATAACTTCCCCTTTACCCAAAATAATAATTTACATATGGCAGTGTTTTTCAATCGGGGTTCCGCAGAACCCAAGGGTTCCGCGGCTGCATGGTCAGTAAAAAAATTAACCTAGCATGCAAAATTACGTCAGACCAAGCCACAGAAGCAATAAGCACCGAATATCTAGTTCAAAATTTGCGCTTCCAGCCGTCTACTTTTGCATACAGTGT
>Ga0209367_1001110_pt1 | contig 31665 bp, 17 predicted proteins | sample WorMetLIZISLAND2_FD_187412 | JGI IMG/M metagenome (GOLD analysis project Ga0209367, IMG submission 187412) | Marine gutless worms symbiont microbial communities from Max Planck institute for Marine Microbiology, Germany - Olavius geniculatus... ...
TGTTGACAGAACGCTGGGCGCCGATATTACTGTCAAAGTTATCATAAAATTCTGCACTTTCAGGAAAATGGATAAAATGTATATGTTAATTTTGGTGACCACGGACCTTTAATTTCCAAAATGTACCCAGGCTAACCTAGAAGAAGTCTTTTTGTAGTGTTACTGGCAATGGTACTATCAGGGTAATTATTTGGGACTACAGCTGCTAGGTTCTGGTTGTTGTTTTTATAGAACTTTTTTGGTCTCATTTTCTGGGATCAGGAGACTTGGATGTATCCACCATTGCTGATGATGCATGCGGAGATGAGCAAGCGACTCATTGCAACTCGCTTTCGAACGATTGCTGCTGCAGCAGACAATGCAAACAGGACTGGATATCATGGTCTCAGATATCCATGGACAAGTGCCTTCACAGGCAAGTTTATAGAAGTGTCATGTAAGAATCGTGAAAACGCAGACGAATTTCATTTCACTTATATAATTCTGCTGTATATCAATGTTTCACCGCCTTTTTGTCATATTTATTCCATTGCAGTCAAAGTGTGATTAGAATGAAGTTTAGTAGTCGCAGATTTGTTGTGAGATTACATGTTTTGCACATAGATGTTAAATACAGGCAGTACATTAAAAGTTTAATTCTTTGCCTCCTTTTAATGTTAGAAAAAGACAAGATAATGATATACCTAGTATAGTATAGTATGGAACACTAATAAAAAGTCATATGTATTATACAGGTATCATTCATTGCTTGTGACCCGAGAAACTGTCCACATTTTGCTGGTTTTGTAAAATTATATGCCAGGTGCCTTTGGTGACTTGCTGTTTCTCTGTAACAGCAGGATTTCTTGTTACTATGTAGCTTTGTGTGGCATGTTAGTCGAGATAATGTCCTTCTTATTGTGCAAGCTAAAGAAAATTAAATGGCAAAGGCCTCTTGTGATATTTGAATAAGTGATTGAACTAGCTGTTGATCTTTATTGTGTATTTCAGTGAGATTTTTAATATTAGCATTTTGGTATTGTTGTCAGTTGTTAATGCCATCGGCGTTATGATGTATGTGGTTAGCTTAAACGATGTTTGTTTTGTCTATAGGGGTGGAGACTTCTCCGGATAATATCTTTTGCATTCGGGAGGTTCACATCAGTGGCGACATTTCATACGCTATGCAGCAGTACTTGCTTGCTACTGGTGATACAGATATCTTGAACAATTCATCGTACAAAGCTGTAGTGTTTGGTATTGCGGATTTCTGGATCAGTCGACTGCAATACAACAATACAAGCCAGTTATTTGATATCAATGGTAAGTGCATTATTGCCTTGCATTTGCATGTTAATTGGTCATATTGACATGTTCCGTTTCATTTGATGAAGTAAATAACGATCATTACAGCTCACAAACGTAATATTCAAACATTACCAGCAGACGTTTTTGTGAAGACCAAAGCTAGAATGAAACGAACACTGAACTGTTTGTTTGCATTCACGTGCTATTTCCATGTATTGAACGTATTTATCGTATGATTGGAAGAGCAAAATCTAGCGATTCGTAAAACTTAACTTTGGACACTTTGCTGTAACAGTTTTGTTTGGTGATATCTGTTGGTAATGCTGATTCTGTCTACATTTGTATTAGTGCTGGTAATGATTAAAATTTATTTAATAGTTAACTTTTTGAAAATTAACGATTAATTAATCGTTAATTTTAGTTAATTTTTCACGCTGTAGATGATAAACCAAGCAGGTGTTCGAACCATGATAAGCGAATGATTTGTGGCAAATCATACAGGAAACGTTTTCAGCAGAATCAACTCTACCGTCATCACACAATTTAAATCCAAAATAATGAGATACACGACCAGAAATGGCTTTATATTTAACTAGCTCAGTATTTTTTTAACTTCCTGTTAAACTTCAAGTAAGTAAGCAAAACAATATTTGCAATTAATTGTTACAAATTTTTTTAATCATTTAAATTCTTTAATCATTAATGATTAAATTAATCTTTAACTTCTGCAGCTCTAATTTGTATTGTACATAACGTTGTGTCTGGAAAAAAAGTAACCAATTTCATACATTTTTGTAATTTCGACAAACAACATCATTTAACATTTTTACACGAATTATGCAACTTCTATTGCAAACAAAATTCTGAGTTTTGGTCAAGTCTGTCAAGGCAAACTATAATGACAGCAGGTTTAGTGATGTCACCCCAAAACATGAAGTGTCCAGTATTAGGCAACCGCACGGACTTGTGACTAGACCCGTAAGCAACTCATGAGTCTCGCTCTTTCGTAGTAAATCTTGCTTGCTTTTCTCGCTCAGTGAGAAAAGCGAGAAATTGCAAGGTTCCATCAGAAAATTTCAAGTCGATGCTTAAAGTTCTGAAAATACGCAAGAGCCTATATCATTTTCTATTCCCAGGTAGTCTTGGTCTATCTCCATCCATTTCGTTGCAATTCACTTTTGCAGGCAAAAATCGTCAAAAATCACTAAAAACCAACATTTTTAGGGCTCAAGGTCATTTAAGGTCATCGATGTTGACATTCCTAAGAAGCTCGTCGCCAGTGCTTGTTGTGATACACAGCATATCTGTGCCTATCTGCAACTATTTTCACGCTCGACAAGCCAGCAATGGATAAATAACCACTTTTTAAAAGGGTACCCACTTTAATACACACTTGCACAATCATGGGCATAGGGGGACTCTTTCGCTTAGGGAGGCAGAGAAGGCAACTTGCCCGAATATTCAGCTACCGGATCATGGTCCCTTCGGGCCCTGAGGCTTGAGAGTGACTAAGGGCCCCTTGTACAAATATTTGCAATATTGACTTTATTTTGGCTATTTTTGTACTGCAACCTTTTTTGCTTAAATAATAAAGGCAAAAACAAGGGCGGTGGAACAAATTTAAAAGTAGAGGTACAGATAACCTGCGAGCGAAGCGAGCAGAAAAAAAATTGAACTGTTGTACACAGACTTGGCAGACCATTGCGGTCAGCTGTCCAGGCCCATATCCGGCCCTGCAAATATTTTGGAGGAGTATCCAACAGAATATAAAGACTCCGATTTATAGGAAATCTACAGTTCATAGACCTGCTCAACCCCTGTTTTTTGGTCTAGCAAAAAAGCTATAGACCCTACATTCACCAAATTTTTTGGGATTGTAGGGGAAGTCAAGGGCTCGCAGACTGTGAAATTTTGGGGGAATCTGACAAACGAGGGTTGTGAAAGAAAGGGGAAAAGAAAATTTGTTAACCCCTCATATATCCCCATCTGGGCCGATGGGGACACGAAAATTATTCTCGCAGATGGGGCACTACTGAGCCTGACAAAAGTAAAGTTTCAGACCCCAAAAATTTGTGGGGTGTGGGAGAAATGTTTTTAAAATTTCCTTCCTTTTTAGGGGTTAAATGCACCGTGCAACAGATCTCAGAAACTGTACGTGATATTAATCCGCTTTTAGCACCAGGTCTTTGGCTATAGGTCAGTAATGTCAATGTGGGGGTAAAAAATTTTTAAAATTTGGGTCCATTTCCAACAAATCGTCCCCCAAATGTAACCCAATTTTTGACGACTTTCAACAAAAGTTTTCAAAAATCGTAATTAATTCAAAGGATGGCCCAGAAAGTTCTAGGTGTGTATGTAAGCCAAAGTTTGTGGTTGCTATCATATTTGATTGAAATGCCGACCCTGACCCCCCTCCCCTAAAATTTTTTTGGGGGGGTCATAATTTTTCCTTATTTTTTTCACTTTTGGCTTTACAAAATTTAAACCAGTGGTTCTCAAAATAGAAACATTTTTGACCAGTCAAAATTTAACAAACGATAGAGAGTTATTAGTACTTTGCAGTGAGGTTCAGGAGTGTGGAGTGGTCAAAACATATCTGGGTGTTTTAAGCCCCCAAATTGACCCACCCGATTTTTTGCCAATTTTGACCAAATTTTCCAAAGATTGTAAGGGATGGCCCAGAAAGTTCTACATGTGCATGTGGACCAATGTTCAGGGTCTTTACCACATTCGATCGAGATACCTACTCTACCGCCTTCACACCCTTAAATTTTTGGAAGGTTACAATTTTTGTCATGTTTTTACTTTTTGCTCAATAATATTCAAACCCGTTTTTCTTGAGATACGTGAAAGATCGACGAAACGATATTTTAACACGTGAGAGAGTATTCATAGCCCTTTCCAAAGACGTATAGATTTACGAGGTAATTAAAATACATTGGGGGTTCTGAGCCCCTAAAGTGACCCACTGTATGTGATATTTTGGATTTCGACAATTTGGCGCCATCTGGTGAACTCAGTTGTAAACATAGGGCCCCAACGTCAATGCCAGACAATAGGCCAGGCCAAGATAAACAATGTTAGTTATCGACACTTTTTTCTAGTGGTCACCGTTTAGGGGCTAGAGCCAAAAACCCTCTTTTTTGACTGGTTTGTCAGTCATGCAACCTTATAGCTAAAAAAATTTCAACAAATAATTATGTCTCAGACGATTTGTTTTGATGTGTTACGTCTAGAAAATGTGTTTTTATTACGTGCATTTTCTGGACCCCAACCACCCATCAGGGCGGCTGATTTTGGAACAAAATGTCTACTTTGGCGCCACTTAGCAACCTCAGTTGCAATGCCTTCAGGCCCATTTTCTGTATTTTTATACACAGTGGCTCATTGAAGAAAACTGCCAAGTTTCAGCTTTGTACCTAATTCCAGTCAAATTTAGTGTGTGGTTCAAACCATGCCAGCAGTGATTACCTCCGCCAAGGAGGTAATGTTTTTGCCAAACTTTGTTTGTCTGTTTGTCTGTCTGTGTGTTAGCAAGATAACTCAAAAAGTTATGGACGGATCTTTCTGAAAATTTGAGGGTATGTCGGGAATGGCACAAACTACCAGTGACTCAATTTTGGGGGTGATCCAGAATGAATCCTGGATTCTGGATCACTTTGAAATTTTCATTACCATTGCTTTCAATGGGGCATAAGGGAAACCGCTGCAAAACCGAAGATGGTGCTGCCACCTAGCAAACAACATTGCCTTGGCAGAGGTGTGTGGGCTCTGACTGCTTTCTAGTTTATTAGCTGTTTTCAACTGAACAACAATGTATAAAGTACAGTAAAATTTGTGTTCACGGTGACCACCACTTTGAAAACTTTCACTGGCTATTGTACAGTGATTTTTTGATGATATTAAGATTACAGTTATCTTGGCTGTTTTCATGCTTGACAGAGGTAATACCCCCCGACGAATATGCAGAGAACGTCAACAACTCCGTTTTTACAAACATGATTGCTACACGATCACTTCAGTTTGCTGCAAAAGTGGCTCAAATGTGCCAACTGCCAGAACGCGTGGAGCACTATAGCTATTATGCTGACCGAATCTACATTCCTTTTGATTCTAGTGTTGGCTATCATCCAGAATATAGTGGCTATATGATTGGTATGATAACATTATCTTTAAACATTCTGAGCTTTGGTTTTGCTTGTTGATCTGACCTGTTCTTCGTTGGATACCACATCTAACCTAGAGCAGCTCTATAAACTTAGGCCTGTTAAACAGAAGTCTGTACATGAAACATTGTGTGACTATTTTCTTTGTATGTCTCACGTGTACAACTCTAATAGTAAAAAAAAATAAACAAATTAATGTGAATCGGATGAACGCAAGTTATTTCACATGGAATTACATAGTCTTGTATGCAAAGTTATCTGCATATTTGCCTTGCAATTACCAAGCATTTTATATTTTCGTAGTGGAAATTGATATAAAGTACAGTAAAATTTGTGTTCATATAAAGTATAAAGTACAGTAAATATAAGATGGGGCATGGAAAGCAAGTGTAGCAAAGCTTCATAATTATTTATGTGGCACTGTTGCATAAAAGCTAAGCTTGTACAATTAACATATCTTTTAAATTTTTGTTATCTACAAGAATAGATGAACTGTTTATAATATTTTGCAGGTAAAACAATCAAACAAGCCGATGTTGTACTGCTTGGATTTCCTTTCATGTGGAACATGACGCATGAAGTTCGACGCAAAGACCTCGAAATATATGAACCTGTAAGCAGAGTACAGTTGGTTGGCATTTTTTCTTAGCTTTTAAGGATATGTCTGTGATATGCAAATTAAAAATACACAGAAACTGCCAATAATTTATTTCTACATCCTCCTATGAAGACAATCTTTACTGGCCATTATTTCATTGGTTCAAGTGCATCTGGCCTTGCATGTGAAGACGAATATGCTGATGATGTGAATGCACTGGTAACTTGTAAGTTTTGCACGTAACGAGTATGTATGAGTTGGCTATGCTTACAAGATGATGTAACTTTTCATGTGTCACAACACTGATGAAAGCTGACACCAATACTTTGTATGGCTTCGCTAACTGATGCAGGTGTGTGTGTGCGTGGCATATGTGATACATATTGTGCAAAATATCTGCCTTTTGTGCGACTGCGTGTACAATCTGTCTTGTATGTAGTGTAGTCTTGTATGTACTTATTGTTATAACTTGACAGAAATTAGTGATCATTTTTTTGCAGATTGTTACTTACTACTTGCAGGTTGTATCCAGTGAAGGACCAGCAATGAGTGACAGCATGTATGCTATTGGCTGGCTTGAGTTGAAGGAGTATGACAGAGCATATACAAATTTCAAAAAGATGTTCAACCATGTAGCTGGGGATTTCCAGGTCAATATTTGAAACTATTCTGTAAGAGTAACAAGCGGTTATCCATATTGTTCTACTTCAAAACACTGCGTAAATACCCCTTTTAACTGGTAAATTATTGGTGTGATTATAGCATATATGTAAATGAAAATGCAGAAAATAGTGTAAGTAATTACAGTAAGAAGTTGCTTTGCATTTCAGTTTGAAAAAGCAAAAGGAAGGTCAAGTAATCCAACATTGGATTGCCAGAAAACTGATGGTATTTTGGTATCAGTATTCTATAGAAAGCTAAGTTGACCTGTATAGCAGGATACGTACTGGTATGATTCACTTGTCTAACTATTAATGGGACATGGTGTAGAGTGACTTGATTGTTCAAGGCATAAGCAGTATCCCATCTGCCACCATCATTTTACGACATTATTATGCTCTGTTTAGGTTTGGACTGAGAACAAGAACAAGGATGGTGCAACAAATTTCATCACTGGTATGGGTGGCTTTCTACAAGCCATTCTGTTCGGCTACGGTGGCCTTCGCTTGCAAGAAAAATCCCTCGACTTTGACCCAGTGCTGCCACCTGGCTGTTCAGAAATGCGGTTCACCGGAATTGACTACATGGGCAGCAGTCTGTCACTAACTGTTGCCGATAAGAGTATGACAATAACGTTAACATCAGCCGGTCATCTCCAGTTGTATCTAGTCATCAATTCTAGAAGGCGAATTCTCGTTTTAAATCAGCCTGTAATAGCTGACAGAACCAAAGGACACATTGCTGTTATTCTATAAAACAAATATGTATGAATCAAGACATTTTTAATATACTTCACACAAATAAAAACACCACACAGCACAGGTTGCCAAGTGCCGTAAGTCAAGCTGTCGATAACAACTGTGGTAAAATGCCCCTCCCTCCAGAAACCCTGGACGAATCTACACTGTGTCCCATAACATCCCCGACATTTTCGACTGTAACTTGAAAACCAATTATCAGATTTTGATAATTTTTGGTAAGGATATTCCTGACACAACTTGCCAACAAAAGATCATTCAGTTTCCCACTTCACCGTTTCGTTTGTTTCTGCACTACCTGGGGAAAACACAACCAGCGAAATATCACTTTTTATCCAATGCGATATGATTGCTTAATTAACATAACGCGTAAAAACACATTTTGTTCACATTTCTGACACTGTGACACTCAGTCACAGCAATAATAATACCAGGAGTGTGCAAAAAATTCAGGGAATTTTGTTACTAACCAACACTGCTAAAAAAACTAACATCAAACAGAATGAAAGAACAATCCATGTCAACACTCTGAACAACGAAGGTCTTCGCTAAAAGGCAGACAGATAGTGGCTGCTGGTTCTGTTGCATTGATACAACATCGAATGTGCTGACAGTTGCCAACCATTGGAATATTTTCAGTATCGAAGTTCACTGCCCAGCATCTAAAAATTATAACAGTTTATTTACCTTCAACAGACATTAGTACAGTTCCCATGCCGTTCAGTGCTAATTAGAAATGTGAAGTTAATATGAAATACAAGAACTGACTATAGAGCACAAAATGGAACGACAGGCTGTAGACGAGCAATGCCTTTGATACTTAATGATCATAATATGCTAGTCTATGGCAGCTGGTCTGTTTTTGTGCATAACGGATCATCATTTTTCTTATTCACTGAACTTGGTCTTGGAATGTATGAATTACTTGCCAGTACCACACAGCACCCTTAACATGAGCAACTTACCAGTATGTGGAAGCTGATCATTATCACTGACAGTATGTGGGACACTGACAACAACATGTTTTACAGCACCAGCGTGTCCTTGAAATTTTGTCTGTCACAGACATTGCACAATTATCCCATTGTTATGATAAACTTTGCCTCACAGTAATAAGAAAAAACTGGAAAAAAACAATCCTGTGGTCCAGGTCTTACATGCATTTGCAGCATTTTCCTGTCATTGTAGCACTGCAGCAATGACTTCAATATTATCAAAAAATTTCATTGAGGGTGGACAACTGACTTGACATTAAGAAGAAGAACACTGAAACACACTGTATACCAAACTCAACAAAAATACTACGGGTAATAAATTATTGTTGTGATGCATAGACGTCCTCACAATCTGTCAGTAACAGATTTAAGTTCATATATGATGTAGCAGACTGAAAATAAACACAAGATATGATATAGTTGCATATTAGATTCTGACTGTCAAGAATACATGTCTGTTATATGTGCTAGCATTAACAGCATACGTTGGTGCTGGGCAAATGATGCTCTGAAGCGTGCTGAGTTGCGAATGCTGTCGTGGACTGATCAGAGGCAATGGTTATTGGTGAAACCGATGGTGAAACTTTCCTGTATGTCTAGATGTGCACACACCATAGTTGTGAGCAATTCCATTAAACGCACTATAAATTATGTCTGCACTGAAATTACACAACAACAATAAAAAATCAGTCTGCAAGATAACTGAGGTACGCTGGTACCAGAAAAGTCCCAAGTCATTAACTGTCTCCACCCTTCAGCAATTTTCAGCAGTAATCTCCACTATTTATCCACCGTTTTTTCATTAAATGCAAATTTCTCAAATGTATTAACAATCTGCTTTCACTTTACCCATATCCCGCATAAACAGTGCTCGGTGGGCTTGTCAAGACAATAACAGCATTTTCAATAGCTTGCATCTAGGTTTAACATGAAGCACTTCATAATCAACATATCTTCCACCCAGTCATTAGTATTCATTGTTAAAATGATCATTTATAATCACATCTGTCGCTGCTGCAGTTGACTAGCTGTCTATTGTAAGAATCCAGACAATGATTGTGGTCAACAGTTAACTGACAGTCCAGTAGAGACCTGACCCAGGGTGTGCAGACATGGATAATATACTAAGAAAATGTTATCACTTATAACTAATACGATAAATTAATTTAATTTTACAAATGGTATCAAATACGTCCGGTACTTATTTGCCAAGCAGAAAGTTGGACACACAAGTTTTTATGTAACAAGCACAGCAGCAGAAACCTGCTGAGTGAACTGCTGCTCTTGCTGTCTCAATTCATCAATTTTGGTCTGTGCCAAAACTCGCTGTCTGTTTAGTTCCACCATCTGCTGTCTGATGGCATCACGCCTTGCATCCAGGCTGCTCACGTTAGATGCTAGTTCGGCGCCGGCTGGTTCACGATGGACAGGTGACATTGAGGCAATGGCTGAAGCAGGTCGGACATCATTATGCTGGTGCTTGCTCTGCGCAGTCATCACGGCGTGACCAGTCTGGCAGTTTGATGCTAACTGATAGAAACTTGTGCCGCTATCTCCAGTTGGCTGACTGTGTGAGCGTTCAACTTCTAAACAACGCATGCAACACATACTGTACCATGGCGTACCTGGTAAAAATTAGAATAGAAGCCTTATCCCGAACAAATGCTGAGTCCCAGATACAGGCCAGGTAACTTGTGCTAATAGAACCCAGGGGTTTCTATTCAAATTTTTATGTGCAACAGTTGTTAACAGAGGTGACTCAGCACAGTATCGACTTAGCAGCAAATGCTCCATCACGGGAGCAAAGAGAAATGTTTTCAGCCATACACCGGGGATATGGATAAATTTAAGACCCAAATTATGTCAATCAAAACATTAAATACTACCAGGCAATCGTGAGAGTGCATATGTTTGCCAGGTGAGGTTTTTTTTACAAAAATACTGATTTATATGCATTGTTGTGAATTTGTTAGTTAAATAATTAACAAAAAGTCTTTCTTTAGATATAGCGCTTTCACTGGGCGACTTCACTTTTTGACTTAGACTTTTGCTAAGCCTAACCTTTGGTCTAAGTACCTACTTAAGTCAAAAAGTGAAGTGATTTCAAAAGTTTGGTCTAATTCAGTACTTAGACCGAAGTTTTGGTCTAAGTCAACTGACTTAGACTTAGACCAAACTTTGGTTGAAGTACCTACTTAAGTACCTACTTAGACCAAAGTTTAGCCGAACTAACCTGGCTAAAGTCAGTTCAATTTGCATGGAAGAGATAGCTTTAGCCCAAAGGGCTAAACTTTCGCTGAGCCGGAAGCCACTATAACTTTTGACTGTAGCTGAGTGAAAACGGCGACTATTTACAGTCCTATACGTATGGACAGTTCGGTAAATTAAAGCAGTCTGGTACTAAAAATGAACGCCGTAAGGGCTACACAATGACGTAGCAACACACCAGACCTACTTACTCACCAGAAATGACTGCAGTTCGTGGCTGACAGTTAACAGTAGCACTGGGCTTGTAAACTTGCAGTGATGCATTCACATTTGTCTCTTCAGCAACATCATTCAGCTGGACACCAGTTGGTAACACTGTGGCTGCTGCCATTGGTTGCTGTTCCACCACCACACCACATGCCGCTAATACCCTCTGCAATTCACACAACTGGCATTTAGTGGTACACTCACGACACCATACGCAGGGCCATCGATATTCCACAGCATGTGGATTTTCACACAGGACCACAGAATTTGCCATTTGCTGCTGAGCTTGGAAAAATGCATAACTGCCGGTTTTTTGCTCCGTTTATGTCTAAGTCAAGTTTATCTTCTTGTGAATTTTACCATTTTTGATACAACAAAAGCTTGTCATTATAAGCTTAGTTTTACAATAATTGTGGCATGATCTTTTAGATAGTCCAGCAATGTATTCCAGACATTGGGGCCCAGACACCGAAAAGAAGCAAGCACCATAACAACAGAAAGGTGAGTAGGTCATGTTAACAACCAGAAGCAGTGAATAACTATGTAAACGTCACAAAAGAAATTAACAGTAAGTTACAGCAGCATAATTAACATACTGTGAACAAGCATATCTGCTGTTCGGTGTCTCGCCTGTGCTTCACAAACTCGTTTCTCAGCCAAGCGTATTCCTCCTGAACTGCTATCAAATCCTACAGCAAAATACAATTAACAGTACAATTAGAAACATAATCCATGTTCTACTGACTACTACTAATTATTACGATAAACTACCGTTAGTTCAAATTTCTTAAGACCAATAACTATGCAACTTGATGTTGGCCACTGTTGTGTGAGAAATTTCACTGAGCAGTATGAAAGCAAGAAAAATAGATCACAGACTGATAAATAGAAGACAACACTAACAGCAGTGAGAGCATCCACCAAACTGCGTAGCTGCAGAACGTCCGAAGCCAAGTGCTCATTAACGATACTCTCGGCTCTCCATCGCACTTCAGTCTAAACCCGCAACAACAAAAACATTTATAAACTTAAAAACTAACAAACATGTCAGCAGTAAGAAATACTGAAATAAATAATAAACAAACAAAGTACTGCTGAAGCCCAGCAAATCACTGCCAGTAATGTACATAAAAAACCAAACATACTGTGAGTTTATCTTTCAGTGCTTACTGCATTGTTGCTGGCATCCAGCCTGTAAAGGTGCTGCCACAACAACTCCCGAAAATTTGCTCTTATGACCTGGCCTCATCTGGAGCAACTCTGGAGAAATTTGCCACTTAAGGGATAAATGCATGTGAGTGTCACACTGAGAAAACAACAAAGCTTACAACTGAAACCATGTTATGACGTCAAAAATAACATTCATAAATCACCTTCATGTACATTATTTTTTTAAAAAAAAACAATCTCAACTTGTATTATTTTTGAAATGGAACAATTAGCTGTCACTTTATATAACTATTACTACAAATTCTCATAATTATATCATATTTATGTCAGCATGTGAAGTAAAAAAGATATGGTATGTTACCTCTTTTACATAGACTGACATCTTTGCTACAGCTTCCAATAGTGCCATTGTGTAGCCGGAAAAGCTCTTCGGCAGTGACGTATTAGCATTAGCACTAGCTTCACTGTTACTCTGACGACCTGTCAGCTTCTCATACTCGCCAAGACTTGACTCAACCACACCAAGTACCTTCAACAGCACAGAGCAGAATGACAACGCTCTAGACTGACTAGCCTGGAATAACTACAAAAACTTGGTCAATGATGTGTGATATGATTTGTACACAAAATTTTTCTACAAAAGGTTCAGACACATGATTCAGATACACGGAACTGACAGTATAAAGAAATACAGTTGGACACTATTCAGTATTCACAAATTACAACATTAGTCAAAATTTGTCACAATTACTATGAATTATGCAACATAATAATAATTCACAACGTGCTACAGAGGCATATGATGGTTGGCACATTTAACAGCAAAATCAACACACTTAAGCACAATCATTCTGACAGCCATTTTTGAAGTTAAGCCCTAGGCCAGCTAGCAGATGGAGTTTACTAACGGAATAAAAAAACTACGACTGTAATGTGAACTGGAAACCTTAGCAAATATGTGATTCAATTATGCATCACTGCATCTGCTATCAGTGTTCACTCAAGCTTTGCCAATAAACTGTGTCCGAAAAAAGAGACTACACTTTTTCCTGAATAACTTCAACAAATGTAAATTTACTTTTATAATTTTTGGCACACATTATCATAATGATACGCTTTACTGAAAACATTTAAAACTTATCTTAATAAGAAGTAAATTTTAATCGTGATGTCATGGAAAATGCCATTTTCGTGGAAAGATAACGTCTAAATGAGCCTCTGCAAGACGAAAACAGAGAAAAACTACTAAAATAAAATTGCAGTAAAAAGCTTAAGACATTGTTGGCATAAAAATAAGTTACTTTTTATCAACATTTTTTAACCTAATCTTGACTAATGTTAAATGTGGCCGTCACATACACAACGGGAACGTCGTTGTGCAGCAGCCGTTATCAGCGAGCAGTGTCATTTCTGCAGCATGCATTAGTGTCGCGGTAGGGTACATTTGCAAAAAAAGTTGTTGACCTAAAAATTGATTAATAGCAAATTTTGTCATTGTTGCTGACAACTAAGACAGTTACAGACAAAAAAAGACTATTTTTCTGCATTTCTGTTTATTTTGATATGCAGTAAAGTAAAGATACGAAGTATGTTTTATTTCACACGGTAAAGTGGCGTCAGTATTCGGACAAAGTAGACTATCAGTACATTATCATTTGTGCGTTACTTTTTCAATGCTGTTTACCAAAAATTATAAACACGTTTAATCTGTTAGTTATTAACCAAAACACTCTTAGCATTTTTCATCTGGGATACAATAAAAACAGCATTTTCGATGACGTCATAATTACGTCAGCTCTACGTATTGACATGGCAATATAAAGATAAAATATCTTCATACTTTAATCAAGTGAATATTCAGGACGACTCTTGCCAAAAATTACGAAAATAGGTTTGAGTTTGTCAAAGATATGTTGAAAATATTGTAGACTCTTTTTTTTCCAGACACGGTGTAAATATGAAAATGTCGCAGTCAAAGCAAAATCTTCAGTGTGCTGTTTTGACGACATCCACCGAGTGATAAACTGTTTTTGTTAGAACAAGGGAAATTATTGATTAATTGCAGCTGCTCTCCACCACTGAGAGAACATCAACCAGTTTACAAGGTCTGAGACTCTTCAGTGCTTTCACTTTTCAGGTAAGTAACAGAAAATGCATGGTCCAGCTGTTAAAAAGTGATTTTAAAATAATTCCAAAAAGCATAACCTGGCATAAGTACTAAAATGTGCAGAGTGAAAAAGCCAAAAGCAGTGGTGGCTGTGGTCACTGATTAAATCATCATAATCGTTGTCAACATTATAGTAAACGTCACAGAAGTGGAACTAACCCTGTGAAAGTCATCCATGGTTGGCGCAGCAGCAGCAGCAGCGGTAGTATATTGATCAGATTTAAATCTGTCCTGGCGAGTGCGAGCGTCAGCAGTGAAAGGACGCAATCTCTTAACTTTGCCAGAGTCATTCATGGCAGCCGCAGCCTGTGGGCTGCTAACCGGCGTCTCCTGAATTGGCTGAATGTCTGTAGCAATGCTGTCATGTCTGCTGTCTGAGGTCACAGACTTCAGTGCACTCATCGGCCTCTGTCGTGGAGGACCTGCTCCCCGACTGGTCTGTGTACAACCACGCTCTACAAAAAGTCCACAGAAACTGCAGTTGTCAGTTTCGTAATCTTAAATTTCACAACAAATACATGAATGCAACAACACTGCAAATAAAATCCTTCCATTCACAACATCAACAGAGTATAAACTGCAAATTGCCGCAATGTTTCAGCTGTGAAAATCATCATATTTTCTTGAAAATTCACTTATAATTACATATTTTAACCTACATTAATTCACACAAGTCTCAGAAAAAAACAAACTATTGGGAACTGTTGGAATAACATTTTTAGAAATCAGATGATCTTTCTGAGGTCTAACAAACAGAATCGTGACAATGAAAGGTATACCGAAAGAACACTCTAACTATCCCACCACATAATAAGCAATATGCAGCATATACAGGGTGCATCAAAAAACATTTCATTTATACAGCACCATATGTCATGAACAAATCATAGGCACATAATGGCAGGAAGTAGGCTGTGTGTTTACATTTACTATAGGCAGTATCAAACAGTTCATTTTTTAAATTATACTCAGAAGTGCTGAGAAATTTGGCAGATCTCTTCGTATCATGCACATTGGTGCTGTAACACTGCATGTATGTGGAAAGCTAATGTAAAACATTGAAAGTAATTACACAACATATCAAAGTGCCTGACATGACTGCCCTTGACTGCAATGATCTACAAAGGTAAAACCACAGATGAGGAAGTATATACACTGTGTCCCAAAATTAGCGGCACCCCTGTTTCAAACATGCCTAATTCAGTCTGTAGTTTATGGATTTCAACAAAATATCGTACACTGCACTATCCTTAACATTAATTACGGTCACACAAATTATGATGTACACACCTTACCGTGTCTGCTCAGTGTAACGTCATTATGTCGTCAGAGTTTGTTTACATTAAGATACATTCAATGCATTGTTATTGACAAAGGGATCAAGCTGCAGCGTACCCGCCTTAGACAAAGAGTTTCTGTCGAGGCCAAAAGTGGCCACTTTGAGCACAAACTTTAAATACAAGTTCAAAATGACTGTCTCGATGACTGATTCAAATTTTGTAAAAATCTGTCAGGTATTAACGATTTAACAGTAACTTATCTGTAGGGGTGCCGCTAACTTTAGGACACGGTGTATATGCAAAGTGCTGGTATGTATGTTGCATCATTCTATGCATCAGACTGTACCTACCAGTACGTGTCAGAGCAGAAGCAATGGACTTGGCTGCATCTTTCATGCGCAAAGGGTCATGAGAATGTTCGTGCTCTGCAGCTCGTATCAGCTGCCGAAAGCGATCAAGATCCATCGTAGGTTGATATGCTGCACTGTTGGACTGCTCATCAGAATCTGACAATAAAATCACAAGTTTCTACTGCAGCGTGATTCTGTCTGCCATACTGAACAATAGTTGCACTTGTCTTAACCTGCCTTTTTTTCCTGGAGTTAATCAAGGTTAGTTGAATCCACTGAAGACAAAACTTCTCCAAACTATAAAAGCATATCTTCAAACAGGCTAGATGCATGTATGGTCCCCAAGCACATAACCAAAGCACTACTAATGTTTAATATCAAGAGTCTAAAACAATAACTATGCACAATCAGGAACAGATGGCATGTGCCATCACAATATGAATGCATGCAGCAAAATAACAAACTAATAAAAAATTATGTAAGCTCTGCCATATAGTTAAATGTGTACATTTAACTCTAGTGAATGGCAGCACACAGAGCAGTACAGTGTCCTATCTACTTATGCCCCAAACATTGGAATGTCACAACAGCCACTGCTCCAACTAAAAATAACCCAAAATGTTAACAGCACAGAGCACTTGTGCCTAGACTTCATTAAAGAGTAATATTTAGAACAAAAGATCAGACCTGACTCTAACTCAGACAGTTCTTGTTGGTCATCATTGAGAGCAGATTTATCCATCACTGACTCACTGTTGACATCAAGTCGACTCCGAACTTCTTCCATTTCCGGCAGACTCCTAATGAACAAACAAACAAACCAGCAAACTGACCACTGCATGACGTCTCGACACCTCACAAATGTGCCATGCAATAACTGCAGTGGTGGAAGTTATTTAAAAGCAACGTTAATAACAGGAGGTTCTGAGGAGACGTGGATTTCTGTACAAGACACTAAAACTGGTGGATAACAAATTTCACCACAGAAGATCACAGGAACTGTGAGTCAATGGATAAAGTTGGTAGCAGGTGAACTCAGCTTTATGACAATGACCTGACCTTAACAATACCTTTCAAAAATGGTGTACATATATAATCTCTAACTACCACAAAGAAATACTAGTTCACATATTGTTTCACAAAATTTAATATGAAAACTAATACAAAGTATCCCAGTATTTAAGTATAGTAGAGGTATGTCACAATACAAAATGCAGTATCGCTGCATTCATTAAATGCAGTATTCACCAACATGAAACAGCTGAAAGCATGACCTGTCTGACGCAGATCGATGTGGTGCTCTTGTGACATAAGGTACACCCTGATGTTTCTACAAGCAATAAGCACAGCACAGCCCTACTCTGTGCATCATCTTGTACAGCAATCTGCTGACAAACCTATCAGTCTTATTTACATATAAAACTAAAATTCAACAGTAACATAAATCATGTAAGTAATCATTTACTCAGTACAATCTTATTTAAAACAAAGAAATTTTATGTTCAGTTAAAACATATAAAGAGATAAAATGGCTTTAAAATGCCTATGGGCATTCTCCATCATGCTGCTAGCAAGTAAACATGCACAGAAAACATGTAAATCCATTACAAAAAGAATTACTTCCGGTATGTAGTAAAAGCTGTGTATGGAAAAATACATACATACTACCTGAAATATAGTTTTGATAATAGTTGAAAAAGCAGATATAATTTATAACTCATATATCTTTACTTACATAGTTCAAAATACTATTCACACTTGACTAGTTGACACAGACACAAAGTGCACAAATGCAGTTGCTTGGACAATGAAAGTATCTGGAGAGTAAGAACTTGGAAGCACTGATCCAACAAGTCTCTGATGTTCAGTCCTGAAATAACCTAAAATAACTGTTAAAAAATGTACAACTTTAACCAAAATTGGCGGTCAAGAAATGAATGATCTGTTCTCATTTGCAGTCAGCGAAAGGTGACAGCAAGAAATCACTACCAGCACCAACATGAGCCAGCTAAATCAAACTGACCAACTGACCTTGGCATCAACTCCGAGCAAATCTCGAACAGACGCAAGGAGACGATCCGAGTCCTCCAGAGCATCATAGAACTGCCAACATGACAACAACCAACACTAACTAACTGATGCCTAATAATGACTCGTGTTTAACTACTCGTACTACAAACAGTGCAGCTCGGCAGCCTAGAAGCCTAGAGCATTGGACCTGTGATCAATGGGTCTGAATCCCAGTCAAGTTGCTCAGGGCGAGTCATTCATGACACTTCACATGCCTTTTTTACCAAGCAACATAACGTGTGGCTCGGTAGTCTAACGACTCCACACCAGGACACTGCCGGGTAATGACCTTAGGCAAGTTGTTCACACACATGTGCCTCTGTCACCAAGCAGTATAAATTTGGTACCAGCTTCACTGCTGGGACGTAAACAGGCACACTGCGCGATACATTGGCCCCGTATCTGTGGTTTCGCAGTGTAAAAACTGGTGTCTGGCTGAGGGCCTTAGGAAACGGAGATCAGTGCCGCCCTATGGGCCGTAAGGCTCGGGAAGGACTTTACGTCTTTTTATAACTGGTTACTGGTGTAAGATAACTAGATCAACATAACTGTGATATATTTGAAATACCAGACACAAGGTCGCTAGAAATAGAGATAAGCACTGTGCCCATAGTTGCAGCAATGCTCACTAGGGGCTTTGCTGATCTACCTACTACAAACTTTAAATACACTAGCAGAATACACCTAATATAACAAAAAAAATTACACTAATGTTGTTTTTAGCTTTAAGATGAACTCAACCCAGAATTTTCACTAGATACTACTGTACTCTATGTCCTAAAGATGCTGCATAAAACTTTGCTATACAAATTAATTAACTGACATTGACAGTATCGACGTGTATTACCCTTCGTCAAATTAACAGGCAAACTACAAATAATATGCTGATAGTAACGACAAGTAAGCCTACTCTACTATTCCATTAAAATAATAAACGTATATTCCAGACAAAAACATTCATTGCAGAATCTATGAGAAGTAACATACATGATCACTGCGAGACAAAATCTCTCTCAACAATGCCACCTGGCCTCGACTTGATGAACTACTCGGCTTGCCTTTATCATGAGCTGCAGACCATGAATGGATCACAAACTGTGACATAGTTAATCTTGCAGTATAAATTAGCACTAAAATCACACACTGTCATACACACTGTGTCCCAAAATTAGCGGCACCCCTGTTTCAAACACGCCCAATTTAGTTTGTAGTTCATGGATTTCAATGAAATATCATACACTGAACTATCTTGACATGAGTTACGGTCACGCCCATTATAACATACGCCATGTGTGCTCAGTGTAACATCATTATGTCATCAGAGTTTGTTTACATTACGATACGTTCAATGCACTGTTATTGACAAAGGGATCAAGCAGCAGTGTATCTGTCTTAGACCAAGAGCTTGCGTCGAGGCCAAATGTGGTCATTTTAAGCTAAAACTTTAAAGACAAGTTCAAAATGATTGTCTCAATGACTAGTTAAAATGTTGTAAAAAAATCTGTCAGGTATTAACGATTTTACACTAACTTACTTGTAGGGGTGCCGCTAATTTTGGGACACGATGTATATTAAATGTACTACATGTGGTGCATTATTCATATATGCTGACGGTATAATGACAGGGCAACAGGCATTGGACATACAAAGTACCACTCCAGCAACCATCAAAGATTTTCCTTAAAAACCTTGCTGCTAGACCAAACTGATCCATCCTAATACACAATATGCATAAAAGGAAAGTTTAACCAATTTAGAGGGTTCCCATGTGGTCTTAAAAATAAAATACAAGAAAAAAGTTAACAGCAATACTTGTTAACAAACACTGTCTCATCTAGCAACTACTGTTTAACAAGACTCAAGAAGAAATCAAAAAAGTCAACAGATAAATGGTACATAAAATAATTCCATCAAAGTTACAATGTTGAGCAAAACAAAAGAAGTCAATCAAAAACATTCAATGGTGGCAGCAGCTGATGAAAATGATAAAAAACGGATCAATAAAGCTAATGTTCGCCGATGCTTACAGTCATCAACAGTCACAAGTCACGAGTGTGTTAATGACATGCCCTGCTAAACAGAACTGTTCTTAGTTCACGATGGAATAAGGCAGCAGGCAGCATGTTCCATGTGGATGGTCCTGGGATGGCAAAGCTGTGAGGACCCTAATGTCAAACCATATAACACTGCAAACCAAAATAACAGAAATATTTTCTAAATCAGCGCATGGTTCCTACTACACTGTAGAATTCCTTTTCCCTGACTTTCCACGACAAAATGAATCGTTTTCCTTGACTAACTGCTCGTGCGAAATACTGATGTTGATTTTCAATCGCTTGCCACCATGCTAGAAACAAGGACAGCAGATCAAATTTAAAAGTAAAGGTACAAATAATCTGCGAGCAAAGTGAGCAGAAAAAATTTTGACAAAATTTTTCTCTCTCCATTTTTGTTAACTTTTGCGAAATGGTACTTTTAAATTCCCTGACTTTCCCTGATCCTGTGACTTTTTCCCTGATTTCCCCTGACTGTAAGAACCATGTCAGCACCACAGAGAACATGCATGCACATACCGTTGGCCACATGCTTTTTCAGTTTTTCTTCCTTCACCAGATCTAAATTCTGCGACTGATGAGCAACTTTTCTTCGATGCTGCAATAAAAATCATTTTATAATGCAACTTTGAGAAAACACAATCACAAAGTTTTCTGAACTGCGGAGTACTATTACAACAGCTGTCTTACATCCTGTTGGCAATATATAAGTATGAGAATTACATCTCTGAAACAAGTTTGACCAAAGGTTCACTAGTTCATAGATCGTCAATTCATTAACATTCTACATTCAGTGAAACTGTGAGATTACAAACATCAAAACATGCATTCAAGTTATAACCAGACAATAAACTAAGATCAGACCATTGGATGCAAGAGAAAAAGAGAGCAGCCAAAAGACACATATCACTCATGCACTGCATACATCATTCTGATTCACAATACCTCATAATAGAAGTTATAGAACTATTATATCTGTAATGCATGCAAAATGCATTAATTTTGTATCCTCAAAGAATACTGCCAACTAAGTATTTCTAAAACAAGTCAAACAAGTGCTAGTACTGAATGCACAGGGTGGGCCAAAAAACCCGGACCTGTTTGAGCGTTGATAACTCAGCGACAGTTGCCAGCAGAAAGGCGTGCGATATGTCAAAAGTTTTAGAATGATGTAGACAAAAAGGGCCAAAATTGCATAGCAAATCATTTAAATATTCTTTGCCTAATTTGCATAAATCTTCATTACCCCTGAAATTAGGCATTTGCCTGCATTCCCATGTGCCCGAGTGCATTGAACTCAAAAACTCACTGCCAAAAAGTCTAGATTTAAATTATGTAAATTATGCAGTGTGGGGGCATTGCAACAGATAGCATGGTCACAAAATTTCAGTAACTAACCAGCTAAAACGTGTACTAATCGAATGCTGGGCTCAGCTGATCCTGAACACATTGACTCCAGCGATCGATCAGCTGCCTAAAAGGACTGATGACGGTTATGAATGCAAAAGCTGGACAACTGCCTATGTCAAATTTCATCTAAACTCAACGTATGTGTTAATGATTGTTGATATTTCACTGTATGCTGAATGAAAATCAACTTAAATTCATGTGTTACTGCCAATTTAGCATGATTTTAGGGTTGGGCAGATTTGTGTAAATTAGGCAAACAATATTTAAATGCTGAGACAAACAAGTTGCATGCTTCTTCGGTACACAATTTCGAAACTTCTGGCATATTACGCGCCTTTCCATCAATAAACATCGCTAAGTTAAAAAAGCTCCATGTTAAATCCATGTGTTACAGTCAAATTTGGTAGAATTTTGGGGGTGACGAATATTTATGCAAATTTGTCGTTTATTCTTTACAGCATTCTGAAACTTTTTGACGTATCACACGTCTTTTTACCACTAACCATCACTGAGTTATCAACGCTCAAACAGGTCCGGTTTTTTGGCCCACCCTGTATCTGTAATAAATATCATTCTACACCGTGGGCCATAAAAACGTGGCACCGGGCACTTTACTTTTGTTAATATTTTCACCGATTATTGACCAATTTTTAACATTTTTTCTCTGGCACACTCTGCAGACAATTTGCAATAATGCAATTATTATATATCCCACCACAAGATAAATGTGTTTCTACACTACCTTGTGAAATATAAATGTAAGCAAAAACTAATGATAATAACAAAAATTTAGGTAAATGAAAAAAAAACACTTCAGATCAACATCGCGATGAATGATCCATATGACATTAGACTGAGTTAGACCCACACAGTTTAGTATCATACAGACCATTCACTGCAATATTGGTCTGAAGCGCTTTTTTTTTAATTTTACCAAAATGTTTGTTTGTTATTATCGTTATGTATGCATATTTCATTGATATTTCACAAAGCAGTGTAGAGATGCATTTATGGTGTGGTGGAATATGTAATAATCACGTTATTGCAAATTGTCTGCAAAGTGCACCAGTGAAAGAATTTTGAAAATCGATCAACACTTGGTAAAGATATCCAGGGACAAAAGTAAGTGCCACATTTTTTGGCCCACCCTGTATTAATTCATTACCAATTCGTCAGGAGTTAATTTCAGTGAAGCCAAATCAGACACTGTGCTCTGTGCATACATGGATACACACTGCAAATTATTAGCCAAATATGAAACAAATGTAACAAATTAAATGATCAGTAGAAAAAATTATGAAGATTACCTACACTTATTAAAATATTACCTGTAATTAATCTACTGATTTCTATTATCTTTAACACAACAAATATAATATATATCAAATGCTAAAACCTCAATTTTCAAAATGTTTATAGTTTATTCTTTCTGCTACACAACAAACTAAAATGTTTTTACATGTTTTGTGTAACAAGATATACTAGGTGGTGCAAAAAAACGTCCCAAACATTTGCATGTGTAATTCAGCCAAGTGGTCGAAATGAATCAACACAAAAACATTTATGTAACGACCAAAAGTCAATGAATATGTGTAGGAATTTTCGCCCTAAACACTGCAGTATTGGCCGTGATACAAATACAATAGCGTTACACGCCATGAAGCAATTTTTGCAAGCGGTTCATCATTTGCGTTGGCGCTCATACGCAGGCTATGACAAAGTGTCACAGTAGGCCAAATCATCAGTAACTGATCAGAAGAAAAAGTGCTGAATAGGTTCTTTATTCTTTTTGTGCCACGGTTGCTAAACGTTTTTCCCACTGCTATACGGCTTTTCTGATTATGGCTGTCTTATGCGGCATCATGCCATTTGTCTGAGAAAACATGTTGAAGATGTTTGAGTTTGCAAACGGTTCATGTCTTCCTCCACAGACAAGTTGTTGCAAGGTATCCGAGACTGAGTAATGTAGTGGATTTAAATCTGTTGAATGCGATTTCCATTTCTGTGAGCTGACGAAATCAGGTGGGTTGTGTCGAAGAAAATTTTGAGTTGCTTTGATGCGATGTAATGGAATGCTGTCTTTACATAATTGGATTTTTAACTTGCTTTATGTCATTAAGTGGCATTCAGTGGTGTCATAAGCGAGGCCACTGAAATTTATAAGCAAGTGATAATAAATATTGGTCTACAAATGTACAAAAAGAAATTTATCTACCTACACATTATAGTTATGCAAAGTTCGGGACGTTTTTTAGCGCCACCCGGTATAACAAGGGCTAAAACTTTTAATAATTTACATAACTACTCTGTACCTAATCACTAAAATTCAAAAGCCCAAATTCACTACATAGCACCATCGAAGCTGGTGTAACAACACATACATGTATATGTGCATACATACATCCCAGGCCGGTTTGTGTCTTGGCTTTGGTCGTCGCTTGCTTTGCGCATTGGGTGAGTGAGCTGCAGCCGATTTAGTCTTTCCACTATTCGACCGCAACATAATTGCATTCAGTATTCAAAATACCTACACAAACAAGGCACCCTTACAGTTTTGCACCACCCAGCCTTAGCTATATTGCAATCACTTCATAACAGTGTGAAACCATACATGATTTATGGTTTAGGGTTAGAGACATGATTCAGGTCAAAGTTAGGGTCAGGGCTGTAACCCTAACCTAAACCCTAACACACCGTATGTGGTGCGAAACTGCAAGAGTGCCAATAAGCAACACAGTTTACCTTACCAATATTGTCTGATTATTTAATCAGACAACTTGCTGAACTATTTCAGACTGACTGTATGTTAGATATCATAGGGGTGTCAGGTGGACTAAATATTGAAAAATACCAAAAAGTACAGAAAACGTTTTTGTTAGTTTTCGCTACTGAAAAACTAAACCTAACAAGGTTGTTTTCAAATAGGGTTAGGGTTATGGCAGTTTTGGTAGTTATGGGTTATTTTTGATAAACAGCATCACCACACCATAGTCCTCATTCGGTTACTGTATGTGACTGTTTGACTCATGTTTTTTATTAGCTAGCTATCTTTGTGAACATGCACACAGTCATGAGAGTTAAGTGCTCTAGACTCAGGATACAATGCACCATTCTACCCTAAGCTAAGCCGTGACCAAATTGGAAATGAAAATGAGCAGTTTGACGACAGCTCTGGTGAAAAATGGATCAACAGAAGTGCATATCTGCGGACGTTACGCAATGTAAGGTTAGGGTTAGGAATAAGTAGGGTTAGAATTAGGGTTAAGGACAAAGTTAGGGTTAAGAATAGGGTTAAGGGATGGGTAAACTAAAAAATTACAGCTTAATTACAGAACTTACATCGTTACCTGTTGCAGCATCTGAACATCGAAATCCACTTTTTAACAGTAGCTGTTTGAAGACCATTACGGTCTACCACCAGTACTATGACCACCATTACTACTACTACTACACTGTGTCTCAAAATAAAACATCCCCGACAATTTCGACTGTAACTTGAAAACCAATTACCAGATTTTTATAATTATTGCTACAAATATTTCTGACACAACTTGCTGTAAAATTACCGTTCAGTTTTCCATCTCACCCAATGCCGAGGACTTGAGACCAAGTTTAAACCCAAGGCCAAAAACCTCAAGGTCAAAACCAATTACATCTAAAAGGCCCTACCACAATGACACAATGCCGTCAACTGGAATGACTATAGTAAGATTTTGCACATTCTGAACATCATTAGTAGCACCATACTATTGGAATAGTGCAACAATGCAAAAAAATATCAAATAAACAAAAAAACTGATATCTTCTGACCCTTGCAATTCCAGACTCAGTACCGTATTTTCCCCATTAATTCGTACGGCTAAAAATAAATAAATTTCTCAGTGTTCGAATTATCAGAAGTAAAAAAAATAATTACTGAAAAGCCTGTTCAAATTATTTAGAATAGCCTATTGCGAACACCCACCATGTTCTCTAGCAGTGTGTGGCCACTACAACTGCAACCTGCTGTGGTCTTTGATCACCCCACGAGAGCATGAGGGCGTCTGCAGCAGGGTTGGTGTGGATGACCAGCTTCAGTCATTTGTGAATGTGGCAGTTGTTCAGTCAGCGTTAGTGACATGTGGACTACGGACACGTCTGTCCACAAATGCAGATCTGCAGGATTTTGTGCGGACACGGACTGATGCCGATCCTGTTCCGTGACGACTGACGAGTTTATTTTTCTTATAACTGCTAACGGACTTTGGAAAACATGTTTAACTTCTGTCTTGTTTAGCAAAATGCATTACCAAGCCCTCTATTGCTGTTATTTTGTTCCATTATATTGTAATCAGCTATACAGTGTCCGAATTAATGGAAAAAATATGGTAAGTTTAATTTTTGTGACAAACTTTCCATTACGTTGTATTTATGTACAAGTTCAAAGCTGTAGACCTTGAAACCAAATTGGTCCAGTGATATTGTTCACAACGATGTTGTGCTGGTTTCGACAGTCGACGAAAATACTGGTGTCCCCTTAAATTACATAGAAAACAGGACCAAGCAATAAACAAGGTGTGATGCCACTAAGAACATCAGACCAATGTGACATAAGTGAGTGGGGTCCAATTACTAGCATCACAGGTTTTGGTATGTCAGTAGCTAATGTTCAACATTTTTTTCAGTATGTCGGTAATAAATTGATAATCTTACTATAATGTGCGGAAAGTCTGTCTGTCAGCCCCCTCTAGCGCCTTGCTTGTTGCACGGTCGCAGATCCCAACTGCAGCGTTTGAGTCCTTGGGCCTTAGGTACGTGCCCCCACCTTGACCCTTACCTGTCCTAATGGGCAGCTTGAGGGAGCGAGGGTTGAGTTTTTGGGTCTTCTTTCCTCACTGATTCTGCCAAGCCCATCAGCTTAGTGCACTGTGTAGTGCTTCATGGCAGAAAACTCCCACCCATAGGGCGGGGCGCTTCTAGTGAACAGAATTTAGTAAAGTCCTCGGTATTATGGCCGAGGACTTTGTCTCAAGGCCAAGGACTTGGGACCAAAGGATGAGGATGAAGACAAGGACTTGAGACCGAGGACAAGGACACAGCTCTTTGTCCTCGAGGTGCCTCGAGGACGAGGACAAGTCCTAGAGGACACATCACTGCAGACTAGCGATCAGTCCGGACTGATCGCTAGTCTATTGTCAGTCCGCCGGACTTGATAACTTCTTTGATAGCAGGCCGTTACCGTTGAAGACATGTCTGCACTTGTGCACAAATGATCATACCCCAAATGGTACACCATATCGAAAATCAATCTACAACTGTGGCATACCATAAACGTATATTTATGCTTCTTTAATTATGAAGAACTAGGTAAATTCTGCAATCAAGTGCTTTATATATTATAGCTATGATATCTATTTTCAAATTTTGTTTACATTCTGCAGCAAAGACTATTTGATTTTATTAGAAAATTGCCCACCATAACAAATAGTAAGTAGAGGAGATAGTATGCCACAGATATATACCTTTTACCTTTTAGGTATATATCTGTGTAGTATGCTGTAGGCGTCCATGGCGCGATCATCGATGTAGGCTACGTCAGACGTCTGTCGTCCGTCCGTATCTAACAAATGTATTGTAGCTAAACGGTGCTAGATAGGGCCTAGGTTTCTAACTTGTTATTGATCGCTAATAGGAAATCGCATACGCCATTTCAGATGACTGGGAACAGAAGTGGCAGATGTCGTTCAACACGATCGAAGAAGTGCTACTGCATGCACATTGGTCGTTTTATTAGGCCTATCATCGCTATGCGCGTCACTAATTTCACTTACCAGATGAATGGACAAACACTGGAGACTGTAACGCAGTATCCTTATCTCGGTGTCACTATCTCGAATGACCTACGCTGGAATGTGCACGTTGACAGTGTGTCGGCGAAGGCAACGCGGGTGCTGAATTTCCTTCGTCAGAATATCAGTCGCTGTCCACCGAATGCCAAAGCTGTTGCTTACAAGACACTGCATGGTATGCCTAAAATTAGAATAACGCTGCTTGTTCTTGGGACCCTTGCACCACTCAGCAAATAGGCCTATATTCACTCGAGATGGTACACGTTGACGAGCGGCACGGTTTGTCAAACGCAACTACGGTAGAACTAGCAGTGTAACCAGTATGATGTCTGAACTCGGACGCGAGTCTTTACAAAGTCGACGTAAAGTATCCCGGCAGTCAGCGTTTGCCAAGGTCATGCATGTGCATGGAGAATGTTGCTATTCCGCTCGATGGCATTGTCAGACAAAACCCCTCTACAAGACGCACTGGTTCCGATGAGGCACCGACTTTCCAACAGATATCAACCCACTGTGATACTTTCAAATAGCATACTCTTTCATCCCGCGAACTGTTGTTGACAGGAATCAGCTACTAAGTAAAATTCGATGTAAATCCAGCAATCTGTCTTTCCGGGACATTCTCAGCCATCACTTTATATTTTCTACTATCTGTTACTGATGACCACCGTGGCAGTCGCAGGCAGTAAAGGGTGCAATGTGCCCATGGCCAGTGACATTCTGAAGTTCTGAGATGAAAATCATAGACCTTGGATGACCTTGAAAATCAGTACTGTAACAGGAACTGTATAAGCTGTAGCATGTCTTCTCCAACAACAGCTGGGGGTTTTTACGCGCGACCGACAGCATATGCTATATCGAGCGTTATGTCATCGCCTCTGTATACGCGTCTGTCTGTCTGTCTGTCGGTCGGACTCGGTTGGTCACACGGGTGGATCAGTCAATTAGGATCATTAAATTTTTACTGTCGGCTGACTGAAAGACTCTAGTTTCAGGCGTTATAAAGTATTTTCGTATATTCGAAAGCGGTCATCCCATGTCACCCCGAGCGATGGGGCTAAGTGAGACGGGGTATAGGGAAATTATTTTGCGATTTTAGCCAATAAGTCGCCGTATCCCAGAAACAGTGGGGATAGGGCCAATTAAGTTAACTCACTAGTCAGAAATCGCACCCGCGCTAATTGCAATAATATTGGCACCGAAAGCAATGACCTTGGTTGACCTTGAACACCAAAATTGAAGTTATTAAACTTTTTGCAATTTTAGCTTGCAATTCACATAGCAAGAGTAAATAGCACCGAAATGGCTGAAGATATAGACGAGAACAACCTGCACATGAAAGTTTAATTTAGCATAAACGAAAATTTCTATAGTCCAAGTCTTTCAGCAGGCCTGTGCACGCGGGCATCAAAAAGCAGTACTCCTTAAAAGTTGTTATTATATTGCTGTTGGCTCCTCTAGCTTGAAAACGGTTGAAGATATGCATAGACTTGCTGCATGCTCACCATAACAAGAACTGCTGACGATGAGCTTTAAAGAGGTATCAACAATGATGACATTCACGATTCTAAACCCCCAATAATGAAGAATTTTAGTGATTTTTGCGATTTTTCGATGGAAGAACTAGCATTATGTGGGTAACAAGAAATTTGAGCTGCTCACGAAACGCGCGACAGCTTTATAGGGGTCGTCCATCAATGACGTCACGCTCCAATTGTTCGCATTATTGTATCGATGTGTGACGTAGGAAAAGGGTAAAATGTTGATCGAGTGACGTCACACACGTCACATCTAGCTGCGGGAAGGCAGGATGTTGCCGACTTGCCGTAAGTGGCAGGTTGAGTACAACTATACAGTCCTAGAAACATTTCACAGATTTTTGAGCGGACCGTTCAGCTGCAAGCTTAAGGATCCTTTGGTACGAGGTGTCTGTCGTCTGTCACACATGTATGGCTTATTGTGGCTTCGCGATAGGTCTATCACTCTCCATTTAACCTGCAATGGTTCAAGTCTTATCTGTCGGACAAATCATTTCACGTAACTACGCGGTGGTTTGATGTCGTCAGTTGTGCATATATTGTGCTCTGTACCACAAGGATCAGTGCTTGGGCCAAGGTTATTTATTTTATATACAGCTGATCTGAAAGACATAGCCAATAAGCACCAAGTAACAATACACTCGCTGACGACACACAGTTGTATTTGTGCTGTAGTCGCAATGATACGACGTCAACCATCGTCAGACTTCAACAATGCATCACTGACATTAACCATTGGATATCTGCAAATCGGCTGATACTAAACATGGATAAAACTGAACTTCTCTGGGCTGGCACGAGGCACGCTCTCTCACAGGAGGGTGGTTGTTTTCCTTCCCTGCAACTTGCTGCTGATACTATTCATCTAAGTCAGCCTCGAGAAACACGTCATGAAGGTCAGCGCGACCTGCTTCAACCATCTTCGTCAAATCAACTTCGACATGTCCGACGTGCACTCAGTACGGAGTCTGCTATGACACTGGTGCACGCCTTTGTGATGTCTCGAGTCGACTACTGCAACGTCGTTTTCTTCGGGGCTCTAAAGACTATCACTGACAAGTTGCAGCGAGTGCTGAACACGGCAGCTCGTGTGGTTACTGATACCCGGAAGTTCGACCGCGGTTTGAAGCAGCTGATACATTCTGAGCTTCACTGGCTTGATGCACCCGAGCGCGTCAAGTATTAGCTCAGTATGTTTATGCGTCGCTGTCTGGATGGAACTGCTCCACGGTATCTCGTGGTACACTGCACCCCAGTCTCTGCGACTGTCTCAAGATATCATCTTCGTTCTGCTGCCAGTCATCAGTTTGTTGTGCCGTCTTACCGACTGAGTTCATACGGACGTTTGGCTTTCACTGTCGCTGGCCCAATGACATGGAACTCACTACCGAGACATCTGCGTGATCCTATTCACAGCATATCTGTTTTTGGACGATTACTTAAGACATTTTTCTTTTCAGAGTACTAATGTCTGCAGCGTATTAGAGGCTTTTGGCGTTGATGCGCTATATAAATTTACAGTAGAACGCGCGTTAGGCCTAATTATCAAGGCTTATAACTGCAGCATGTATTTTAATGTGTGTGGTATTTTCCATCAAGTGTAAACATTATGAACGATAAGATAGCGTGACATCCTTTCGATCTCAAACACACACTGTCACTCCTTCAAATTCCAGTCCTGCAGTTTCGGTGCCCCCGTATTTTCACCGGCGTATCGTAGCTGGTCGATTCATTATGCGGCGTTTAGCTATACAGCTCGCCGCGGGGTCAGGCGGTGGCGTGGCCGTGGCCGAGTCGCAGTGTGTATAAGGCCTACACACACGCTAAAAAATATGATATAGGCCTACTACGTCGGCAACAGCTGAACTACAGCAGTCGTGCTGCTGTCAGCCAGTTGCAAGAGTGTATACTACCACCGAGAATAAACATGGCAACAGTATGTATTATAACTGTTCTCACAGTCGATGCATGAATTTATATGCCTAATTTCTTTTTGTTAGACACTAGTAGGCCTATGTGAACAAGTAACTTGAGCAAAGCTCACGTGACGCGCGCGCGATAGCAGCGGTACTGCCACTTTGGCAACCAGTGTACAGCATGCTGTAAAATAATAATAATTTCCCTGACGACAGCTAGCTTTTGTTACTGTAAGCACATGCATATATCATCTATGGTATAATCAACTTATTTATTTATTATATAAAATGAATTAGTCGTCTGCATTCATCTATTATATTTACAGTTGCGTGAACTTGTGACATTCTTTATTTTTCTGCAATAAATGAAATTAATGTGGTGCAATAAGCTCGAAATGACAATTTATTATCAACATCGACAGAGTGAAGCAATAATGCTTGTCGGTTATGTAGCCGACCTGCTGTGGCATATCAATACTACGCTATATTAGTTCATTTATGGCTCTCCACTTTTATGTTCTCCTCGCTTCGGCCGGATTTGTCACAAATTAATAACGTCGTGCCTATATAGAAACACACTACGTTTATTTCATATTATATTGTAGGGCGTAATAGATGTATGTTGATCATTTCTTCTGTCGATCACGTTGAGTTTATTACCTCCGCCAAGGAGGTTATGTTTTTGCCAGACTTTGTTTGTCTGTCTGTTTGTCTGTGTGTTAGCAAGATAACTCAAAAAGTTATGGACGGATTTTTCTGAAATTTTGAGGGTATGTCGGGCATGGCATAAACTACAGGTGATTCAATTTTGGGGGCAATCCGGCAGGAATCCTGGATTCTGGATCACTTTAAAATTATCGTTACCATTGCGTTAAAGGGGGCATATGGAAACCGCTGGCAAAGCGGCACTATCCAATCACGGTTTTTTAGGTCACGTAGAACT
>Ga0209367_1001111_pt1 | contig 31663 bp, 16 predicted proteins | sample WorMetLIZISLAND2_FD_187412 | JGI IMG/M metagenome (GOLD analysis project Ga0209367, IMG submission 187412) | Marine gutless worms symbiont microbial communities from Max Planck institute for Marine Microbiology, Germany - Olavius geniculatus... ...
CCCCCCTCTCATTTAGCGACCTCGTTCGGGGTGACCCCCTTCGAATTTATGAAAAAGCTTTACGGTTCCTGAAACTAGAGTCTTCCAGGCAGCCGATGGTGAAGACTTGGAGATCCTAGCTTGGACCGTTTTTGCCTGATCCACCTGTGTGACAGACGGACGGACAGAATTGTGATAGCTACGACGCGCTGAAAGCATAGCTGCTTTCGCGTGTAAAAATGATAGGCCTACGTGAGTACACAAAAAACTGCAAATATGAATCTTTCAAAAAGGGAGAAAATACCGAAAAGTTGTCACCTATTTGGTCCACCCTGTATGTGACCATGCATTCAAAAAAACTCATACAGTTCATAGAAACATCTTAACCCCGAACCTGCCACTGATTCAATTTCTTACCACAATTACTTTTTTCAATTACTATAGCTACTACAATTTCAGCCATAATACAAAAAAGGTGTTGTGTAGGGTACCTTGCATTGGAAATGGGCAAAAAATGTCAATGTATTGGAACCTGGGACCGCAACGTAATCTACTGTGCCAGCACTCCGATTTTACTTACAGTTTACAGCAATGAAGTGAAAAACAATGCTTTAAATCACGTAATTAACACCAATCATGTAATATGCAAGATTCTTCTCAAGATCAAATATAAGACCCAATCTTTTTTTCTCAGACCAAGACTTTTCATGCAGCATCATTACACGTGAAAGCAGCTACTGCTTTCAGCGTATCTTAGCCATCGCAATTCTGTCCGTCTGTCTGTCCGTCTGACACACGGGTGGATCAGTCAAAAGCGGTGCAAGCTAGAATCACCAAATCTTCACCATCGGCTGCCTGGATGACTCTAGTTTCAGGAACCGTAAAGCTTTTCCATAAATTCAAAGGGGATCACCTCGAACGAGGGCGCTAAATGAGAGGGGGTGTGCAAAATTTGCGATTTCTGGCCAATAAGTTGCTGTATCACAGTAATGGTGCGAGAGAGAGCCTAGGTTACTATTAATCACTAATAGGAAGTCGTACACTGGCTTTCGATTGGCGCCGAATTCAATGACCTTGAATGCCAAAATAGGGGGTTTTATGGATTTTTTGACGATTTCGGGCTGCGACACAAATCTATCATTCACAAGGTGACGCCACGCTACTATCGTTATGCGATCCAGATAGAGAATTTGGTATTTGCATATTAACTTAGCATGAACACCCCAGTTTTCACCTAAACTACTGACCGGAACTGCTATAGGCTTTCACGCATCTCGTGAGCATTAGCTCAAATTTCTTGTTTTAACTGAGTCATACATAATTAGACGTAGGCCTAGAATGCATGCTACTTGATGCCAGTCAATGACATCCGTAACAAAATAATTAATTATTAACTCCAAAATAAACGACTGATAATTGGTTAACTGATAACTAGTTGAAAAATGATAACTAGTTAACTGTTCTTGAAATAATAAACAGTAATTGCTAGCAGAAAATCTTCAAATTCCCAAGACCTAGATTTATTTACAAAATGTACAGTCACAAACGAACACAGAGTGACAATGACAAATAAATAATACCAAAGTGAAAGTCCCTAAGTTTTACGAGTTTGGTCAATCCTAAATTAACACGACTGGAAAAATGCAATGATAATGTTAGTGCCTAACCAACGTTCACCAAAGCCAGTCAGCAGTGGCTTCGGGAGTTAAAAACAGTAAAGTGTGAAATAGCAGGAAACTGCATTTTTCACAACAAACCGCTGTGTCCGATGGTCCGATGTCAGAATTTCAATTTTGCCTACTAGTTCCTGAAAAAAGGGATTTCAGGCCCAAAAATTTGTATTTTTGAAAAAAACTTTTCCAACAGGCAAAAATTTAGGAGTTCTATCTCACTTGCTGCCCCACGTTTTTATGAACCGCAGTGTCGAGGGTAATACCGTTTTTGCATAGTTCAATTGCCAGCGACAATAACAAAGAATATTTAACTCCTGCATTCAGAGACTGACTTTGGTCATGCAAAAATTTTTTTTTCGGAACATTTTGCTAAAAACCACGACTCTGTGATGTACAGTTGCAAAATTATGGTGTCATAAACTTTGTGCCATTTTTTGGACCACCCTGTACTAATAGTGACTGGCGTCGAGGTGGTTATTGAAAATTGTCTCCCCGAAGTTTATAAAATATTGCCTGATTTTAGGAATTGAGAAGAAAAAAATTCCAATATGCCTAACGGTTGATGATGCTAGTTGCCATTTGTCTTGTTATACCTCAACGCATGCGTCTATCTGGCATCGTTATGGATATATGGCTCCTCAAAGACAATGGGGTCACGACCTTGAGCTTTTGGGGTCACGTGACATCATCGGTCACGTGACCATTCGACTCCCGGGGGTCGACTTCCTACGGGTGGCCCATAGTGACCATGCGTCTATATCTAGCACTGTTATGGAGATATGGCCGTTTGAAGTTCTTCCTGGAAGGCTCTTAAAGGAACAGAGGTCGGTCGTCGGTCTGTCGGTCCTCAATACTACACTGATCTCATATACTCCTCTTCACTACGTTAGGAACGTAGCACGCAAGGAGTAAAAAATTTGCACCCCATCCGTACTTTCTTGCCAGCTGCACCCAATAGCACAGGAATGTTTTGGAATCCTAAGACTGTTGACTTAATAAGTCACATAATTTCATCGATTTACAACCTTTTATTCTTTTACTGTCGACGTTTCGGCAACCGCTGCTGACTTTCTTCGGAATGACTGTCCACCAGGTGTCGCTGTGGCAGACAGTAAGTAATCATAGATGTGCGGTAAATGATATGAACCCTCGTCTTGGTTCATCGACTTGTCCTGGTTGTAAATCGATGAAATTACGTGACTTATTAAATTACTGTTTCAGCCTGTGAGTGTATTCAAAAAAGACTGTTCACTGTTTAGCAGCCCACAGTGGCACGGCAAGTCTGTGAGTCGGCAGTAAGGATCGTTCCACACTGATGTACTCGTGCAAGTAGCGGTTGTCATCAGATCTATAGCTCTCCAAAAGAGCACTCATTGCTCGCTCCTCTGCCTGCATGTTACAGTGCAATCGTACAAACCATTGTTGTAATCAATGTTGAAAAAAAGTTTTTAAAAAAGTTAAAAAAGTGTTTTTATGTGCAATACAAATCAACGTGATCGATTACAACAAGTTTTAGATATTGTCAACAACTAGACAAATTTTGGCCAACAATTATCGAGTTGCAGTATTTGATGCTCAATAAAGAATTTGTCGTGTATCATAACTCGATGATGCATCGAACATCAAGTCCCCGAAAATTAAAATCAATTCGACAATTTTCTATCCTCATTACAGCGTATACAAGACACGTGTACCATGAATGCATTATGTGTGTATGCATATATGTACATAGTATACATGAATGCCTCTTTAAGCTTCCCGTAAATAGTGGCAGAAAAAATACCTCCACAAAGCCCTATCATACACAAATAAAGTCAATTTCACATTACCGTGGTTAAATGGTTAAATGGTATAGCTCTTCTTAGGAAACCAATATCAGAGCTATGGAGCGTCACCTGCTGTATAAGATCACAGTGTTACCTGGCACCTGACACACGTGAATGCACACCACCTTAACCCCAACCAGACAGACTAGTACTCGATTTACCTATGCCAGAAAGATGGAAAGCTGAGTTGACATTGGTGTTGGCTATATATCGAGATGGTATTGGTTTCAATTACCTGTCTGCAAAGTGCAGACAGTGACGCATCCAAATATGGTACTCGATAGTGACATGACCAGGCGTCGAACCAATAACCTCGTGACCTTAAGTCCAATGTCCACTATGAAGCCACCTTATACTAAACAAGTTAACGTTCATACGAACATGGAGTCTGTCCAATGCATTTCGATAGTTTACAGTATATGTCCGTACAAATATGATCAGTGAGCTGTTTAGATTGGTAGAAAAAAAATCAAACAGTTTAATTTTAAATTGTACAGCAGCAATGATCCTTTAATCCTTCTCTAATATTTTAACTAAACAATAGACATTGTCAGTCACGAGACCATTCGATTCACTATAAATGGTCCATCGTTACTATGAGTTTATCTTGCACCGTTATGGAGATACGGCGCCTCAAAGATAATGGGGTCACGCCTTTGACGTTTTGTGGTCACGTGACGTCATCGGTCACGTGACCATTCGACTCCTGGGGGCCGAGTTCCTATGGGTGGTCCATAGTGGCCATGCGTCCATCTGGCACCGTTACGGAGATATGGCGCCTCAAAGATAACGGGGTCACGAGTTTGACCTTTTGGGGTCACGTGACGTCATCGGTCACCTGACCATTGGACTCCCGGGGGTCAACTTCCTGTCCGTGGTCCATGGTGACCATGCGCCTATCTTGCACCGTTATGGAGATATGGCACCTCAAATATTGGACGCACAGGCCTGAATACAGAAATAAAGACGGAAGAATGGAAAGAGAAACGGGAAGGGAAGGTGGAAGGAAGATAGCTTAAAAAATGTAGCACGCATGGACGCAGGCACGAACGCACAGACACAAAGATAATTTTATACTCTGTCCAATGCTATGCATTGCATTGAACAGACAATCAAATGAACAGTGGTTATACAGGGTGGTTCAAAAATGGCATTAAGTTAACGACACCATAATTTTGCAACCATATGTCATAAAGTCATGTGCTTTTCAGCAAAAGGTTCCGAAGTTAGTTCTTTACATGACTTGAATAATGAACTGAACTATGCAAAAACAGTATTACCCTTGACACCGCGGTCCATAAAAACGAGTCACTTTTATTTTTCCAATAGCTCCATGAAACATTGGCCGATTTTAATAATTTTTGGCATGTGACATTAAACAGAAACTTGATGCAAATGTCTGTAGTTTTGGCCACCTCGCCCTAGAGTTGTATACACTATCTTGTAAAATGCAGAAATCGTAGTTTGACAACTGACAATAATGAATTCATACTGGGCAGTGCATGCTCAGAAAATTACTGAGACCACAAAATCATTGAAAATCTGTTGCTTCATCTTTATTTTAAAATTCTAAGTCGGCAAACTGAAATGACACATCAACATCAAGCGGGCCGCTTGAGTCATGCAGTTACTGAACGCGCTGTTGGCAAATGGTGTCAACATCTCCCGCTTACGTTTGTGCTGCAGGAAAACATTTTGAGCACATGCTGAAATGAAGATGATGTGATGTGACGCGTGTGACTTTTTGAGTGATAATAATTGCCAATTGCGTTTGTCGCTATTCAGTTAATAACTTCTGAGCCGACGCATACGCTACCCAGTAGGAATTCATTGTTGTCAGTGGCCAAACTGTGACTTCTGCATTTCACACGGTAGTGTAGCGACAGCCTTTAGGTGAGGTGGCCAAAACTACAGACCAGTTTCTTCTTAATGTCGCATGCCAAAAATTATTGACATCGGCCAATGTTTCGTGGAACTATTGAAAAAATACTAGTGGCGTGTTTTTATGGACCAAGGTACGTTGAAGGTAATATTGTTTTTCAATGGTTCAGTTGCCAGCGGCAAAAACAAAGAATATTTAATTGCTGTATTTAAACATTGATTTTAGTCATGTAAAGAATTTCTTTCAGAACATTCTGCTGAAAACCGCATGACTCTGTGATGTACGGTTGCAAAATTATGGTGCCATAAACTTTGTGCCGTTTTTTAGACCACCCTGTATCTACAGATTACCATATCAGAATGAACACCTGTATCAATGCCAGCGACTTCCTCGTGGTATGTTCGAAGGTGGCTGTTTGCAGCAGTTCCTCACGCAGAATGTCAGCAAAGCTTGTAGTTGCTGACAAGACCGGTGGTGACGTCATCTGTGGACTCGTGAAATTAGCTAACAACTGCATCAGTCATAACCATAATCATAATCATAAATGTTATAGTGCTGTATCGACAACAGTAAGGGCAATAATGTCTAAGCCAATTGGGAAATGCTTTACAAAAAAGCTGAAGCCATTTCAATCGTATGGTGTATATGTTCTACACAACAGTGCAGCAGTGCTTGATAGTTTCTCTAAACGTGGTTTTTGTCATGTCTCACCTACAGTGTGGAATAATTTTTCTCAAACTGTTATTTCTGACATAACTGTAACAACTGGTACATTTAAAAAGAGGCTATCTGCCCTGCACAGTTATGCCTTCCTGCAATTACTGGTTCAAGCTAAGCAGTATCATGCACACAAGAAACAACAAAACCCATGTGACCTTGACCTTTAACCTATAATCTTGAAATTCAATAGGGTTCTAGAGGTTGTCAAGGTACATGTCCAATTGTTCGTGCAAATATCGAGTTAAGTGCAATGGCTCATGAGTTATTATGCTGACAAAAGACACAAGGAAAGAAAAAACTTAGCAATGATGCTGAAAGCAATACTGTTGTCCTGTCGCTGCTGAGTGAGCGAGTGAGTGTGTAGGATTTAACGTCCCACCCAACACAGTATGTCGCTGCTGGGGACAGTAATAAATAACAAAGAGTAGTGCTGTGTCATGTAGGAAAACTCACGCCAGTAGACGAAGACTGAGTCTCAGTAGCAGTGTGCCAAGCAGGACTGCAGCCGGTTGTTGGTTTTGTCATTGTTGTGTCAAACAACTCGCTACTCATTTGATTAGAGTCAGGTGTTACAGGCTTGTGATGTACAGTAGCGGCAGGACTGTCAACTAGACCCCACCTAGACACCGTGACAGACACACACACCACGACAGATACAAACACCAAAACAGAAACATGCAGACCATGACAGACCACGAGATGTACTTATGTCATGACGGTGTATTTTGCACGAGATGTGCCTCTGACTGCAAACACTGTAATGAGAGAGACAAAAGAACAAAATGGCTGGACATATAAAAGCATAAAGAGAAATGTCAATAAATGTCAACACCATGAAACACACACATCATGACATTCAGAGACATTATTAAACACACACACACACACTATGACAAACATACAGGTTACACAATACACAGGCTTGTGATGTACGATAGCTGCAAGGCTATCAAGATCCCACACCAACACCATGAAACACACATATTGACACATGCAGACATCATGAAAACATGCACACCATGACATATACAGACAAATACAGGCACACCATGACATACAGACACGCAGGCTTGTGATGTACAGCAGCAGAGCACTATCAACCAGACCCCGTCTAAACACCATGACAGAGAAACACCATGAAAACACACACACCATGACAGCACACAGAGAGATCTGTCTGCTGAACATTTAGCCAAACTTATCCCCAACGAGCTGCACTTGGAAAAAGACATAAGACAACAGATGACAGCAGCATCATGGATTGAAAAATAGGTGGAGGCAATTTTCCGACACACAGCTGCAAATTTCCGGCAGACGAAAACATGGCTGCTAAAATTTTTAATTTTACCCCTAGATTTCCCAAAATGAAGACGTTTCAGCCAAAAATGTTTTGCATTTTTGGAAAAAAATTTCTGACAATTTCTGAAAGGGTAACATTTAACTTACGTACATTTCTCTTTATGCTTTTATACATACAGCGTGTGTTCCAAAAAAAACGGATACCCAGTTTTATTTTTGGGATAACTTTGGTAATTTAGCACTGATTTTAATCATTCTTTCACTGTTACAAGCAGAAATTTACGGCACGTAAACGTGAAGTTCTTCTGCCCACCGCACCTTTATTGTGTGACCACATTACTTAGCAAAACAAACACAACTGCTAATATCGGTGATCAAACAGCGATCAGCCTTTGTTATTCTGCCCATATCAAACGATTTATTCTAAAAATTATTACTGGTAAACAGAGTAAATAAATACAATATGACGTAACAATGACGTCACAAGGCACTACTGTGAATAAGTAAGTAAGCTTAACTATTTTATGGTACAAAATTGATATCTTTATGTGTTGCCTGTTCTCCGAGACCACTGTAGCTTTGGAAGCGTTTGTTTTGCTAGGCAATGTGGTCACACAATAAAGGTGCGGTGGGTGGAAGAATTTCACGTTTACGCGCCATAAATTTCTGCTTGTAACAGTGAAAGAATGGTTAAAATCGGTGCTGAATTACCGAAGTTATCCCAAAAATAAAATTGGGTATCCATTTTTTTGGAACACCCTGTAAGTATAACACTTGTACAAAGCCAGCCATTTCGTCCTCTTATTTCTCACCACAGTGTCTACAGTCAGAGGCACATCATATGCAAAACACACCATGATGGCATAAGTATGTCTCAATGCGATCTAAACTCTGGAGTGCATAATGCCTCACTAAACTCAGACAATATACTCCAGACTGTAGGTGTGGCTCGGTGGTGTAGCGTTAGCATGCCGAACATGTAACCGTGAGGTTGTAGGTTCAACTCCCACCTGGTGCACTACCAGGTAACGACCATGGGTAAGTTGTTCACACACGTGTGCCTCTGTTCACCAGCAGTACAAATTGGCACCAGTCAAACGTGGTGATGCTTTGGGGCTGGAAAGGTAGCCATAGGTCTGGCGTTGCACTGGCCATGCGTCACAGACTCAGTGGTCTATGGACTCAATGGCCACAGAAAGGGAGATGAGCACCCCGCCTACAATCCTTCTGAGGTATGGCACCTTTACCTTACCTACTGTGACAAAACGCACAATTATTACCGAATGACAGTATTGCTGTGAGCAGGCTGCGGTTTAGCCAAGCAAGTAGCAGCCGTGGCCAGTTGTTGACTTGACCTGCAGTGGGAGTTGTCTGATAGGTGCTGCTGCTGCTGCTGAAGTTCATCAGTTTCTTCATTCAACATGAGGTCCCTAAACGACTGCACGACCACTGATGACATTGGACTCCTGCACAGAGACTGATTTATGAAATGTTCAGCATGTTCGACTGGACAGGGACCCCAGAAAAAAAAGCAAAACTACAGAACAAAGAATGCCAGACTCCTGTCTGTGGGGCTTCTCTACGATGGATTGTGACATCATAAACCTCATCTGGTGCAGCACGACATTCTCGGGTGAGAAGGAAAGGTATGCTGATTAGCCCAGACGGTTCGCCATCTAAGCAGTGGCAGCGAGGGTCCCACTCCTCATATTTTTACCAAACTGAGCCTGATCAGATTTAAATCCGGCCCTGATGGTACACGGCACACTTCACCAGCGATAAGTTCAAGGCCAGAATTTTCAAGACCATGGCCAGCAGTCCTCGAGACAAAGGCCAAAGACACTAAGTTAGTGACTAAAATACATAACATGAATACGTGAAAAAAAAGTTCAAAGAAGATTAGCTGTCTAAAAAAACCTATCTGCACCAAACCAAATTTGATGACACATTGACATTTTGGCGCCTGTTTCCGGCACCTGTTTCTGGTACAAGAAACAGGCGCCAGAAAATGGCCAGTGTGTCATCACTATAAAACTGCACGTTGAGACACTTTAATTCTGGACAGTCACGACGACATAAAGAAGTGGATATATTAACGAAGTGGATATATCATACAAATACCATCAACTCAGTGCACAGGCCACATTCGTTACAATTGATTAGAGGCCAAAGTGTCCAAGCAAAGGCCAAAGCCAGTAGACTTCAAAGCCAAGGCCAGATCATTTTCAGGCCAAGGCCAAAATTTTTAAGCTCACCATCGAAGCAGGGTAGCAACTGACAGCGAGAGTTGAGACTATCCAGTTTGTACCCGTGACACATTACGATGTCAGCATTACATCAGGACTAGCAAAAAATATTTAATCAACTGCCATATTTTGTTGCAATATTTTGAATTAGTATTTCTTCAGCTACAACTGGTACAAATTTTCTGTAAATTGATCATAATTTGAATAAATTATGAAAAAAAAACAAAAAGCGGTCCTTTTTTATAAAACACCGTGTAGTGTTATATGGATTATTCATTGCAATGTTGGTCTAAAGTGTTTTTTATTCACCTAAATTTTTGCTATTATCATCAGCTTTCGCCTACATTTATATTTCACAAGGTAGTGTAGAGATGCATTAACCATGTGGCGGAAAACATAATCACATTAATGCAAATTGTCTGCAGAGTGTGCCAGTGAAAGAATTTTAATAATTGGTCGATAATTGGTGAAGATATTGACAAAAGTAAAGTGCCGCATTTTTCATGGCCCACTGTGTAGGTGGAAAAATCAAAAACTTTGAAAAATGGTAAGAACCTTGTCGATCATTGCAGTGAAAGACTGTGATAATGCAAAACCTAATGAAAAGCACTTACCATGGACTGGGAGCAGACAAAGGCGATGATGACGTCACAGATGATGTAGCTGTTGACGTCAGTGCCATTGGCTGGCGAAGCAGCAGTCTTCGAGAGCTCTGGGATAACCTTTTCAGTCTGCCGATTCTTAGCAAACAAGCCACCAACAGACACAGCCGTATAACAATAGCATATAACACAGCAAGCCTTGCTTATTTAGCTATATGACCTTAACATTTTTTCACAAGGTAGCAACGACTATTAAGTGCTAATTAAATGACAATTCTTTGTCCCAAAGTTTACTGATATTGAACTAGAACTGTTCTAGTTATTCAAAAGTGTTACGGAGGTGTGATTTTTTGACACACAGTGTATATCACATTACAATACTACACACTGATTGACACAGCATAAGTAATCTGCAAGCATTTCATCAAAATTACTTACTTCAGTGGAGAACAATCTTTTGCCTGACAGCTTTCACTGGCCTCCGATTCTGATGCTATTATATCACAGAGAGAGATGACATCACTTGACTGTTGACCACTGTGTGATAACATCGGCAGAGTGAAATCTTCTGATGACTGGTGTAACACAGTAACAAAGACAGCCACATGGTAAGTAAGTAAGTAAGTAAGTAAAATGTGAATTTATATAGTGCATACTCAAAATATCTCAGTGATAACCCTTGCTTCAAACACCTAACAAACACTGCACTATCTTACTACTACCGTATTTTCTCCACTAATTCGCACGGGTGAAAATAAATAAATTTATAAGTGTTTGAATTATTAGAAATAAAAAAAAATTACTGAAAAGCCTGTTCAAATTATTTAACTAGAATACTGCAAACACAAACGGTGTGCTCTAGTGATGTGTGGCCAGTACAACTGCAACCAGTAGGCTTACTGCGGCCTTTGATCGTCACATGAGGGGAGGGCGTGGCTAGTGTAAGCATGTGTCATTTGTGAATGGGGTTGGGGTGAACCGGTCAGCACCAGAGATGTGCAGATTATGGACGCAGATCCGCAGGTTTCTGGCAGCTGATCATAGGTAGACAAAATTTGCAGATGCAGAATCATGTTCCGTAACGAGTGCAGTTTTTCTAATAACTGCTAACGGACTTTGGAAAGCATGTTTAATTACTGTCTTGTTTAGCAAAATGCACCAACATGCCCTTTAATGCTGTTACTTTGTTTAGTTATATTGTAATCTGCTATAAGCCTACTGACCTCCCTTACTGAATAGGCCTATTCAGTGCCGACGCGGACTGACAGTGGATAAAATATTTTGTTCCTGTTGCAAATGCGGACGCGCATCCTTGGTCAAAATTGCGGCCTGATGTGGACTCAAAATTTTGGGATCCGCACATCTCTGGTCAGCACTGCTGCCGCAGCTAACATGAAAGCACGCCGGGTGGGCAGCCATATGCAGGCATCTCTGCTTGCAGTGTATGCCTGGGGCTGTGTTCGCTCCTTAGTCTCCACCATACAGTGTGACAGACAGCACCATGCCTGCATTAATTGGTCTAATGGGTGCGCCAGGAAGCAAACAACTCACAGCCATTGTTCAGAGCAAACAAGCCTTACGGACCTGGACTCGACGTGATCGAATTATTAGAGCCAGGTGTTCGAATTAATGGAGAAAATACGGTATTTACCACCATAGCTATTACAACCATGTCACTGCTTGATCGCCTTATCAACAATGCTGTTGACAGTGTTATCTAAGAACTCACCTACTAATTAATTTGCCTTAGCCTCGTGCCACTAAATGGCTTTGTATCGAGGTCGTAATGGTTGTCTACTCAGTGTTTCGCCTAGACCCCAGAGGACTGCAAAGTGGGGAGGAAATAGAAATGCTCAGGGGTGATGGAGTTATGAATCGATCACACGGGCGGAATTTGGGGAGCAGCTGTGCACTAAATACTAGCAAAATTTTGCACATTTTTTACCAAATAAATATCAAAGAAAAATTTTTCACTTATCTGCAGACTGGATCAAATCAAATCAAGTCAAAGTAAAGTACATTTGTGAAAAGCATCCACATTAAAATGTCACTAATGCACTAGAGTAGTCTAATATATTGTGAATAGTTGCAAAATAAAAATGTACTGTCCAATTAGATTCAGATGTCTGGCGTTTCTAGCAGAGAAGAAATTTTTAACTTCTGGTAGGGAAGAATCCCCCCCAGGAAAAATATTGATAAATGTTGTGAGTACTCACAGTGGTGGTCTGAACAGGAGGATCAACTGGTGGTGAGATAGCAGACAACAACATGGCGTTGTTACGGACAATGCTTGATTCAGTCTCTGAGAGTGATGATGATGATAAAGACATCAACTCATGATGATGTTGTATAGCCAGCGATGAACTGCTAATGTCTGCCCTGGCATTGTCTTTCACACAACATCACCACATATTTATAATACATGCCTAGCAGTTACTGCATGTTAAACTAGAAATTCAGGGAAGAGCCCAGCTTGCACCTTGCACCCAATGATTGGCTATGAAGACGACTTGAGCATTTCAATTTCCGCTCAAAGCAATGCCACCTAGCAAAGCAATCTCATTAGCCTATGCTAAATATTAGCTGCTTAAACTTGAACTAACTTCAACAAATCTTTTTCGTCAAACATGGGAGAGATTGTAGTTGATAACACCATTTTCTGCTTGTCGACATTTTGATCCGTTCTGAAGATTTTGCGATCAAAATCAAAAGTTGTCGGAAATCGCATCATAGTTGAAGCAATTTTGTCCTCAAAATTTTATTGGAGATAATGCTAAAAACTGTAGAATGTCATTTAAAAAAAGTAAAGTCCTTCCTGAGCCTAAAGCCCATAGGTGCTGCTGATCTCTGTTTCCTTAAACCTCAGCCAGACACCAGTTTATACTGCAAGACCACGAATACGAGGCTAGTGCATCACGTGGTGCACTTTTTTACATCCCAGCTTTCACTGGTAGTCACTGCACCTACCACAGACTGAGTTGACCTACCTGGGCGGCTGGTTACATACCGAGATGGTTTAGCCATCTTCCAACTGTCACCCACCTGGGTTCTAACCGGGCCCGGCAGTGATTAACTACTGGTGCATTAAATACGAAGATCGATCGGTCTGGAGTAACATAGGACAGTACTACCATGCTGTGTGGATTTGGCTTGCAGCTTCTGCCTAGAGACGCCTGACGTCACATTCCTAGTTGACCGGTAGTCAGACTCGAGTGTTGTTAGAACGTCTCGGTCAGGAAAACCAGAATATGGCGTAATGATGCGACGTGACATACCTGATACCTAGACACCAATTGTACACACAGTTAGGCTGCGTTCACAGACACGAGGACAAGTCCAAGTGCCCATATTCGTATATGAGTTCCAGTACACATGAGTTTGCAAGTATTCTAATGGCGGCCGTTCACATACATGTGGAGTGTGGGTTAGCTATGAATTTCATTTTGAGTGCAGCAATTTTGAATGTCATGTCTTTATCCGACCCATACAAAGCAAACTACCTGTGAACAGCATTAATGTAATCTATACAAATATGACGCATATTTGATGTCAGCACTTGAGTCATTGTAGAACTGTTAATCATTAGGGCTGCACGATTAGTGAAATTAATAACGATGTAGTGGAATTTATATGGGTTTTATCCACGAAGCATTTCCGCAACTCAATTTCACGAGAGAATATGGCTGACGTGTGTTGACTTAAGTGCTTGTACAAATGACTGTGAATGCTCCATGTGTACAACTAAAGTTTCTACAAACTGTAAACTGAAACCTAGACTTGTACTTGTACTCGTGTCTAAGTGAATGCAGTGTTAAGCGGGACTTGGGTTTTCGCCAGCAAAAACCTACTTCTGCAACTCTAAAAGTTGAAACCAATTCAGACTAACAGAAACTTGGGACTCGAGCTTGACAAATACTTGTAAGTAGAGCTGTCGAAGCGTTAATTTTTTTAATGCATTAATTAATGTGTTATTAATGAACCCAGGCCCATCAAGGAAAGTAAGGGGGGGGGTAAGTTACCCTGGGCCCTGCTACGTTTGGAGGGCCCCGCCTGTAGAATATAGAAAGTTAGAAACACATTTTAAACGTATAATCAACAATAACTGCTAACACTGAAATCTATCAGTCTATCATTACAATAATTATTTATTTACAATTGTTAACGTGCATTAATTTTTTAACGGACACTAATTTATTAATGCATTAATGCGTAAATTTGACAGCTCTAGTAAAAGTGTATGCCGTGGATCCGACCATATCAGGTAATGATCACAGATGCAAGCAACAACAATTGCAGCTATCTTAAATAATGTTTTTTGTTATGCTCCACCAAATATTTGCTTTTTTTCATAACATTCGATCAAACAGTGGAACTAATTCTCATCCACAAAAAAATGCAGCATTAGTAAAAACAGACCAAAAAGATAACAAACGTTTTGTCTGTAGTAGACACCAAGTTCATCCATCAGTTCATCAGGCAAACTATCCAACGACCTAAAACGCAACAAATGCCACCCACCTGTCACTGGCAGGACGTCAAAAGTTAAATTACAGTAGACAGAAATGCCAACAACTGCTCGGAAATTCTCAAGCTCAATTTGTGTGACTTTTTAAGCAACTAAGTTGCCTTAGACACTGGACTACTGATTCACACAATCACTGATAAAATGATCAATATAAAAAAACGTCGGAAAATGTTAGAAATTACAAGCTAACACCAAACACGACATTGCATACAAGCAAACAACCTGGACTCGAGCAGAGCGGGTAGGTTAATAGTGATAAACTGGAGGCAAGTTGTTTTGAGTTGCATGGCATTGTACATGTCTGCAAACTCCAGCAGTTCGCCAACATTACGCAGGCTTACTGCAACACACAGTTGTAGCAGTAGTTGTAGTCGTAGTACCCATTGACGACTTGCAAATGTTTTATCAAATATCTATCTTCAACAGTAAAACCCATAACCCATAACTTACAAACACAAATATGACGTCAGAATTACTGCATCTGTGCATCAGCAGCAATAAATGACTAACTTAAATACCAATGAAATACTTAATTCTTTACAAACATAAACTGAAAATTTTGTGTACGATAAACCTAAACATTTCCAGGGAGACTGGATAAAACGTGAGTCGGTATTTTTTTCCTGAACAAGTGTGGAGCGAAAAATGTGAAATAAGCATGCCACACTGTGAAAGAGAGAAACATTTAACCAGTTGTGCAACAAGAACTTCACAGACGACTGTTATAAGGAGCTTGGTATTTATAACGTCAGAACCTAGCTTAAACAGAGAATGCACAAAGTCACACAATCCAGTGTTACTTACATAGCTGTGCAATAAGAACTTCACAGATGGTTTTGAGTCGAGTTATAAGCAGTTGTTCAGCCACGGCAAGAACGCTACATAGGAACTCCAGACTGCACTCTGTATAGCACAATAGCAGGAGTAGCAATAGTACACTGAGTCTCAAAAAACCGGACCCTTGATACATCTTCAAATAACTGCAAAAATCCTGGTTCGATATCAACAAATTTCGGTACAGAAAATCACTACATAATCAGCATTTAATAGCACTTGCTACTTTGAAAATAATCTTAGGAACAGAGTACCAGCTGCATTTTCCTGCGGCAGCCGCAGCCACAACAGACCTGCACAGCAATATTCCAATGAAACAACAACGTCAGTCACAAAACTAAGTCACTGGACATTATAACACTAACACACTGCTGATGAGCATCAGCAAAGTCATGCAAAAGTTGCTATATATGTTTAAATTGTTTTCCCTTTCCTCAGACGCAGGACCAGAAAAGTTTGCACCATCTGTCCGCATATATTTGCCACAAATGGCTCCAGGCTGGTGACATTGAGCGCAGCAGTTCACGAGTTATTGTGTCAACGGAAAAACTCAGCTAAAAACGACACTGCTATCATGGTCAGTGATTACTGATACCAGTGGCAGAAAGCTGAGGCACCCAGTCGGCGTAGGCGTAGTCGAGTATCACAGCCAATATGTCACTGTCAATGGGCAGCCGGACTACGGTCCTCTGATTATTAGCACCGTCAGTCTGAAACAGTAGCAGCATTTACAATAACTATCATCAAGAAAAATAACTAGAAGAAAAATAAGAAGAAGAAAAAGATTTCTGCAGGAATTCATCCCCTTTTGGCGCTTTAAGCCTGCGAGGGTTAGACACAATTAAGCTAACATACAACCCAAGTGGCCACTTCTAATTAACAGGCAGTGCCGCTAACCGACTACTGTTATGCAGAACTCGCTGTTTCTTCCCTAGCGATGGCTGTAACTACCGCCAGTACTCATTTTACCATCCCACAGAGGGTAAAAGGCTGAGTCGACCTAGTAAGAAAAATAAATAGCCAGTTCAGTAAAGCAGCAAAATAGTGAGACGTTTAATAGAGTAACAGATTCAAATTAATAACGTTGGCGTTTTGGTCTAGCGGAAACATCGCCAGCTGCATCAACAAAGTTGATACAAGCAAGATTTTAGTGCTGAAATGGGTGACCATTCACACGTAAAGAGTCTTGGAATGCAACCAAACCACCTGGGCAAACTCAGCCTGGCCATCCCGCCATGGGTAGGTTCAGCGAACAACAGAAAAAAAGTTAGGGCATAAATAAACACATCACAAAATGCAATAGTCTCATGTCCATGGTCTGACAGCCAGACTGGCTTTCAAAATGCCTCATTTGGTAAGTAATCACAGTCAGACATTGAGTAAGCCACCCACCCAGCCTAACAGCCCAATTTGATACCGGACACAGTGCATACGATTAAGCTGAAAAACTCTGGTGCTTTTGGTTTTCATCTAAAGTTCTCTTAAAAAGGCTCCATTCCTAAACTTTTTATTAGGCCCCCAATCTGCAGTTTTTAGTCAGCTTTCAAAGTTTTACTTAAAAAAACTGTTTGCATCCGATATGTTACGCTAGTGTATCTGACTTTAGATCTCGTGGTTGATTATCACTGTGTCAATTTGTACTTTTACTACATTGCATGACATAGTAGAAAAATTTTTAAAAAAAACAACAAAAAGTAAATAAAAATTTTTCTGCCCCCCCCATGCCTACTCTTTCGCTGGCTGCAGGCAGAAGAATTTTTTTAGACCTTACCTCAATCCAGGTGGAAGAGAAGAGGCCATGAAAATACTGGAGCCGTGCATCGAGAACACACTTGTGGCAGGACAACGTTACACCATCCTTGGCTACGATGTCGACATCACATAGACTTGCACTGACACAGAGAAACAGACAGGCAGAAAGACAGACATGCAACAGTACCGACAAAAATACTTGGCAATGGCAACATTTAGCGTTCGCATCAATAATGAAAGTCTGCTAATATAATGTCAAACATACGTGGGGAAATGCACATTAACCCTTATTCAGACACAGCGTAGTTCTTCTTTCCTGGTTGTTTGGTGGCATAATGGTTCAAACACTGGACTTAGTTCAACTCCTGGTCCAGTTGCTATCAAGCGGTTACTACTTGGATGGGTGACTATCTGTGAATAGCAAACCATCTCGGTATATAACCAACCACAAAGGTCAACTCAGCCTTCCATCCCTCCCTGGTAGGTAAATGTAGTACTAGCCTGCCTGGAAAGACATGTTCACGTGTGTTTGGTGAAAATTGGTAGCTATAGGAGAAATCTAATCCAATCTAATCTAAAAACAACTTGATATAAAGCCAGCCAGTGTCACAATGTCAACTGTGAAGCAGAAGCTCTGTGTTGGAGCAGACCTGCACTAAGTGCTGTAGACTGAGCGGCATGAAAAGCAGTGAAATAGTGAAGAATAAAATAAATAAATTAAACTAATCAATGGCGATAATACCAATGTTGCCGACAGAATCTGACAGACGGAGTAGGAAAACATTTTCCATGCACCAGACGTATGACTCCGTCAACACATCTCACCATTTCCAATCTGCACACAATAACCATTGCAATGCAATAAATTCTTACACAACAGTTCATCTGCTGATATTTATACGTAAAATATGTATGCTCATCTGATAAACTAATAATCAGAACGTGTTTGATGATCACAGTAAGCCAACCCCGGTTTGTCTCAGCACGCAGAAAAAAATATCATTACACCACAAAACGTGCGTGGTACCAAGTGCCACTATGCAATACGAATAGTGTCATCATGCACAAAAATGCAAGCAGGGTACAAAGTAGCAATTTTCCAGGAAACAACTAAAAATTTCCAACACAGTAGATTATGGGCCAGAAATTTTGCATTTTTGGGACAAAAATTTTCGAACAAAGAGAAAATTCGTTGACAATCTTCCAATAGCCCAAAATTTTTGGAAGGTGACATATGAACCCCCCTGAAATGATGCCAGTGAATACAATATTTAAAACACACACAGGTGATAACTACCGTTTGACTAATGATGGAACACCGAACTGTCTTGCCATCATCCTCAGACTGACAAGTGGATCATCTGTGACGTCGTCCGATGTAGACTTAACAGCAGGACAGCTCGCCTTCGCTGCTGCTGTATCTTTGACTGCAGACTGCTTTCTTCTAGTTTTGCCTCCAGAGCCAGTCTTGGTAGATTCACTAACATGAACAGTATTTATATGCACAGAGTAGTAGTAGTGAGTGAGTGAGTAGTTTCTTACTTTCATCAGCACAAAATCAGCTATTCAATGCCGTAAATGGTTGAAGAGTAGTAGTAGTAGTTGTTGTTGCAGTAGTCGTCACCAACATAGTCGTAGTAATAGCAGTCAGCTGCATATTGGGTTAACAAAAAATTTGAGCTAATGCTCACGAGACGCACGAAAGCCTATAGCAGTTCCGGTTCAGTAGTTTAGCTGAAAATTTGGGTGTTCACGCTAAGTTAATATACAAATACCAAATTCTCTATCTGGATCAACGGATCACATAACAACAGTTCCGTCGTGGCGCCACCTTGTGAATGATATAGACTTGTGTCACAGCCCGAAAAAGCCAAAAAATCCATAAAACCCCCTATTTTGGCGTTCAAGGTCATTCAAAGTCATTGAATTCGGCGCCAATTGAGAGCCAGTGTATGACGTCCTATTAGTGATTAATAGTAACTTAGGCCCTATCTCGCACCGTTACTGAGATCCAGCAACTTATTGGCCAAAAATCGCAAATTTTGCCCACCCCCTCTCATTTAACGCCCCTCGTTCAGGGTGATCCCCTTCAAATTTATGGAAAAGCTTTACGGTTCCTTCCAGGCAGCCGAAAGATTTAGTGATCCTATATTGCACCGTTTTCGACTGATCCACCTGTGTAACTGACAGACAGACAGACAGAATTGTGATGGCTAAGACGCTCTGAAAGCAGTAGCTGCTTTCGCGCGTAAAAAGTGAGCAGGGCAAGAAGTTGCTCTTTTCTAACAGATACTACGAATTTCTGATAGAATTAAAACGGAGATTACAGGTTCTCAGAATATTGATTCTGCTCTTTAAAATCTTCCATTTCTGGATGAGAATTTTCTAAAAAGGTTTTTCAACAATTTTTGATAGCCCAAAATTTATGGTGGGAATTGCCTTCCTTGCAATGACGCCAGATGTCATAGTAGTCGTCATAGTGCTTGCAGCAGTAGTTGTAGTTAAAGTCGTAGTAGTAGTCGTAATGGCAGTAGATTAGTAATATTACACACCAAAAATACACAATGGCCTATAAAATAACATGCAAAAAAACTGTGGAATGACAAACCTGACCAAAAGAGTCACGCATTAAGTTGCCTTAGTATGATACAATGAGTTTTATCACGTGGGAAAAGACAGTTCTAATTGGCTACTTCTTGGCTAGTTCTGATGCACAGTTTGGCTAGAAGAATGTTAAGCACCTAGCAACTGTGAATCCGGATGTCAGCAGCACACAGGTGTCTGTATACAGATAGGTCAGTAGATGCTGGAACGCCGTCACTCGTCCAGTTGACGTCATGTCTAAATTGACCACTGCTGGAGTCTCGGTGGCTGCCGAATCTGATGTCTTGACGGAGGCAAACATCGTCCGGAAATACCCACAGCACTCCGCGAGCACAAAGCGGTGAGCAGCGATCTTCTGAGATCCGACCTAAATGCACGCACCGACCAACAGACTTCAGTTACAAACCTACTGCTAACAACAGCAGAGATGGATTTAGGCATGTTCTGTAAGTTCAGCCAAACAGGGGACCCACAAAAAAGGGCCATATAGACCCATGCATTAGAGGTTAATTTTAACATTATGTGTTACATAAATTCACGTTTTACTGGCCTAATTACTTTACTTTCTTTACTTACCAAAAATGGGACAGCAGCGTCCAAGTTCATCAGCTATTACATATTACGATTCCGCTGCATACACGCACACACGGACAAAAGACAGAAAAATCGAGTGAACACATAATCTGTTCCATTCACTACTACTACTACTACTACTAGTACTACTACCTGCAGGACGACGTCGTGAACGGTGTCAGTGAGGCAAGCCGTTGACAGCAAACACTGGAAATTCTGCTGCATCTCTGACTCACAAACTGATGGGATCTCCGTTACGCTACACAGTCACCACATTCACATGTAATAAGCATCAACTACGCCGTACTATCACTTCATTTTGGTCCATAACTCGCACGTTTTTTTTTCTTCCACCAAGAATTAAATGCAACAAATGCAACAAAAAAAAGTTTAAAAATTCAGCACTTCATCCGAACTGTGTCTATGACAAGATAAGGACTAGTATTTTATGACTTAACTCACTAAAGTTGCAAACGGGTAAACCACCTTGGGACAGAAACAGCATCAAGGACAACTCAAGGTCAACTCAGCCTTCCTCAGCTTTCCAGGTTGTCAACCCACAGATGTAAAATGACCTGCCGGACAACGTTATCCATCTTACCTGCTCAAGAAGTCCTTTTCCCAACTTTTTCCTGGACTGGACTCAGTCAACAGTGCTCTCTCACAGCTCTGCGACCCACAGAAGTGGAACGACCGACCCGCTCATCTCCGTTTCCAAGGCCCTGAGCTGGCAGTGAATGCGAACACAACTCAGACATATGGGAGCAGGGCCAGACCTCCCACACACTGCCATAACCTTCCCAGCGGTCAGGCCAGTGCCAGATTATACTGCTTGGTGACAAAGGTACATGGGTGTGAACAACTTGTCCAGGGTTCTCATACGGCAGCATAGCGGCCAGAAGTCAAACCAGCAACATCAGATTCGGCGAGAACATTATGTGTGCTATACAAATGCATTTACTTACTTACTTACTTACTTACTAGTCCAATGGCGCTGACGTGCTACCGGTATCGTTAGACTACCAAGCCACACGTCACTTAAGCACTTAAAAAACCGAGATTGATTGATTGACCATGCATTAGGATGAGACTGTAGCACGGCGTAGTTAGCAGCGCTGGCATCACAGAACACTGCCATGGCTCGGTGGACCAATGCAACTCGTTCTAACTTGATGTCCATCACACAGTCCCTAGCAACCAAGTCAGTCAACTGCCGACCGGCACTGACTGAGTCCAGTCGACCAGTTAATGTGTCTGCATGTCCACAACAAAACATCAGCGACTGGTTAGCCAATGCCTCAAGTAAACTAAAAGACCCTTGTGAGAGTGAATTTCCTTGTCAAGTAAATCTTTTTACAGAACTTGAATTGAAGCCACTATTCAAAATTTAAAGCCCATAGCTTTAACCTTTTTTCGAGTTTACAGCATGTAACACCAAAAAATTATAGGTGGTCATTTGATCCAAAATTATGAAAAAAGTTGAGACGCTGATGAAAGTCGGGAGAACATAAATGTAATATAACTGCAACTGTAGATCATACTGTAAATGAATCACATTCACTAGCCTAGTACTACTAATACTAATGCTACAGGTAAAATACAACTACAACTAAACTACTAATACTACCTGAGAGTGAGGAGCCGGTGGGACTAGATGCCGGCTGTGGACAGTGACTCGCTGGGGGTATGTTAGCAGTGAATGCCTGACCGTCGGTTGAAACAACGGCCAATGAGGAAGCACCGAGCGCAAAGTGATCAACTGCGAGAGATGAGCGTGGCTTCAGCCAGCGACATCGCCGAACCGCTGGGTCATTGTCCCTCCACACATACAACTACACAGACAGACAGACAGACATACGGATATAGACACATAGACACAGACATATAACTAAGGCCCACAGTTTTCCGTGGGCTGCAAAATTCTCAGAGAAGCCACAGGATTTTCCATTTGCCGCGAAATTTTGATATCGCTGCAGAATTTTGCGGATTTTCGCAAAAGCTGAAAATATGGCTGCGAATAGTACGATTTTTTGACTCGATGATGTAGCTATGGACAACCTTCTAATCTTTAACATCTGACTAAAGGTGTCATTGCTGCCAAGAAATGTGATAATGCAATTAATCTCAACAGACATATGACTGATATCCATTAAAAATAAATGACTTTAAACACTTCTGAATAAATATATCTCCTGAAAAAAGTATACCTAAATGTACAAATTGTAATAACTGGAAGCACTACAACAAATGTGGTAGCAAAGATTCATATACTATTAAAGACAGTTATTACACACATAAAAACAATATCTGCAACAAAGCTAACAGAATTCAGTAAAATGTATATCTAAAGTAAGCTCAGAACAACATTTGAAAGAAGACCTTGCCAGTGGAAGTGCGTAGAACGACGGTGAGAGGATAGATGCTAGCAGGATTAGGATTATTTACACGCATGTCGTTGATACTGGCTACTGGCTCTAGACGACCTCCACTCACTGCTAGCTGAACTATGTCCAACCACCTATAGTTCACACAAAAACTATAAAGGTTAAACGTTGCCTATAACGCACCAGAAAGCTACAGAGCATCACCTGACACATAGATAGTTACACAGTGTTACTTGCCACGGAAAACAGGTGAACAGGCCCTGCCTTAATAAAATATAAGGGATGGCCATACTGAGTTTAACACAATTAACAATTAACACATTAACACAATTAAAGCAAGAAGCATGAATATCACAGACGACCGACCGACAGTGTAGGAATAGGTGGGATCGTGTGCACTACAAAAACAATTCTGCCTAATGATAACCTACTTGCTGGCAATCCTTCGGCACTGAAACTGATACAGTGCGTAGACATCTCCACGGGATGTTGCTACGAGAGTAGCAGTATCAGAGCAGGCGACACAGCGCACTGTGCAGTCCTTGTGCATGATTGCCGACACCGAGCGGGGCTGACTTACCAAGTGATCTGCTCTGCCGTGCCCTTGAAACATACAAACCACACCACTAAAGATTTAAATGTGGCTTAAACAGTAAAGCTCTTCACAAAAACCCATCTCAGAGCCATGCAGCATCACCTGCCATATGAGATCACACAATGTTACCTGATACAGGTGAATGCGCCTTGCCCCAACCCCAACCAGACAGGCCAGTACTCGCTTTACCTACGCTGAAATGATGGAAGGCTGAGTTGACCTTGGTGTTGGTTATATAAGCCCAAATTCCATTACGCCAACTTTTATCAAAACTTCCCCGAGGGGAAAAGTTGTGGACACAAATCATGAAAGTCGCGGACACAAACCACCGCGACATGTTGAGATGTTTGCGACACAGTCCATGACAAGTCCGCGACAAACCAGTCTGTGTCGCTCTAATGGAATTTAGTCCGTTGCAATGCACGGGAAAAGTTGGCAACAAAGTCCGCGACAGATTTTAATCATTTTTTGGTACAAGTATTCCTGACACAACTTTCCATCAAATGACTGTTCAGTTTTCCATTTCACCCAACGTATGCTTCTTCATTACCTAGAGAAATCAGATCAAGCGAAATATGCATTGAAATAAACAGAAAACCTGAAAAAACATCCCAAACATTACCGATCGTATCTTAAATAAAGATAGCAGATTTTAATAATATTTGGCAGAAATATTTTCGACACAACTGGCTATTAAATAAGTGTTTTAATTTCCACCTCACCCATCGTCTGCTTTTGCACTACTTTGGGAAAGCAGACCAAGCATAATACGTGTTAAAATGAATGAATAAACGTCAATAAATTTCATCTGTTCGAATATGCAGGCCCCAAAGCAGGTCTGTTACAAGGTTTGACTGTCTTGCAGCACTGTGTCTACCAGATGAATTTTAAGATGGTTTGTAAAGTCAAGAAACGACTGAGAGAGCTTGGATTGGTCTGGAGCAGAACATTATCAATACTGCTGTCAATGAATGGAAAAAGGGTCTCCTAGCCTGTGTTCGCATAGTGGGCCAACACTTCAAGCAATTATACTGCAGGCAGTTGAAAAATGGACAGCTAAATGAAACGTCAGCTACGATGTCATAAATGTGAATAAAATGTGTTTTTACGCATTATGTTACTTAAGCAATCATATCGCATTGGATAAAAAAAGTGATATTTCGCTGGTTGTATTTTCCCTAGGTAGTGCAGAAACAAACGTTGGGTGAGGTGGGAAACTGAGTGGTCATTTGACGTCAAGTTGTGTCAGGAATATTTTTACCAAAAATTATCCCAATCTGATTATTGGTTTTCACGTTACAGTCGAAAATGTTGGGGATGTTTTTTGGAGACACAGTGTAGAAGTCAATAGCAATAAAGCTCAGTGACAAAGCTTCTGGACAAAAGGTCAATATAAAATCAAGCCAAGTTACCCAGCTGTCCGGCATTCTGTCCAAATGTGTAGACTGTGTCCTTACACCATAGAACAGTATGTAACTGCTGGGTGCAAATACCAGTAATTTTTACACCTTTCAACACCTTTGAATTGAGCTGCACCAAACAAACACAAATAAGCATGTCAGCATATTCACAAAAATTACTTCTTAATAACACACGGTAGCCATAAGAACTGCCACCACTTTTATTCTGACGGTAACATTGGCAAATTAAAAACATGCATTTTCATAATTATTTTACGACTATAATCAGGAGCAAAGTATTGCAAGAGACAAAAAAATACAGTTTACATTAAATTTGTTGAAGCCATGCTCAGATCTGAACATGATTGGTCAGTGGTCACTGTTTGGTGAAGCGTAAAGACCCTCACATAATCTTCCATTCGTTAATGAGTAAGAAACAGTATTAGGGTGGAGAATGTCACGCCGCACCAAAAAAAGTTTCAAATTTAACAAACGACATAAAAAGGCTCCACGGGCCAAAAAATGCTGCACAGCTGTCCCACATTATGGCACCCTGTTTAGACAAAAATGCTGACATGCCTACAATATCATAATGTACGACATGCACTAATATACAACTTGTGTCAGCAATTACATTAGAAAAATTTTGCAAACCAAGCTAAGACAAAAACATATATAGTGAACAACAAAAAAGCCAATATATACCGGTTTTGGAGCAAGACATTTTTCCATGACAGGCAGTGAACCAAGTGGATGATATGTATTGAGACCACAGCTGTACAGTAGACCACTAAAACAAACCAGACAAGACACAGAATACAGTATTGGCCAAAAATTATGGCACAACCCACACTTTTTCAGTAATAGTAGTGATAGTAGTAATACTGCAGCAGTTGTAGTAACAGTTGTACACTGGGTCTCGAAAAAACCAAGCCATTTTTATTCCTTGAATAGACTTTGTGAAACAACAGCCAATTTTAATAATTTCGGCATGCAACACTGCAAAGAAAATTTGACATAAATGACTATAGTTTTGCCCACCTCACATTAATACTCTTGCTACACTACCTTGTGAAATTCCAAAGTGGTAATTTGGCTGTTTACAACATTCATACTGGATAGCACATGCATAAACTCAGAAAATCACTGAGACCACAAAATCATTGAAAATTGGTAAATTATTAAACATTAACCATATTCATTTTCAAATCGTAGGTCATGAACTGAGATGATGCAAAAACAGTGAGTGAGATGCTCTGGGTTGGTGGTAATTAAACATGCTGTTAGCAAAAAGTGTCGATGTCCACTGCTTGTGTTCACGCTGAATGAAGACATTTTGAGCACATGTTGTAATAAAGATGATGTGACATGCGCAACTTTTCGAGAGACAATAATTCCCAGTTGTGTTTGTTGCTACTCAGTTAGTCATTTCTGCACCGATGTATGTGAATGCATTGTTTTAAATGCAGAAGAAAATATTTGAAAAATAAATAAAACATCTGCAGTAAAATATAACGCCTCCCATTACTAACATACGAACAGCCTAATAAGCTACTGGTTTAATTAATGAGTCAAGACGTGTGCGTCGTGTCGTACCTCTCTGTGAGAAAAAGAGTGTGATCCTGTGCCGATGCGACTGCGATGCAGACCTCATTCTGTAGACCTTCAATCAACTGCGGAACCTACAAAAACAACAGCACACCGTCTGAGAGCAGCTCACGTTACCAGTAGGCACAGAGCGAATATGTCGTCCAAAATGTCATTTTTCATCCACCAAAAAATCACGAAGTTCATCCAAAATTCTAATTTTCATATGAATTTCACCCAGCTATTGAAAGGTGTATAATTCACAAACAACAAATTCCAAGTATGTAAAAGAAAATACAGCATTTCTCTATAGACTTGCTTCACCGAAAAGCTCTTTTAATGTCTCTAACAAATTTTGTACTGTACAACCAGCATGTTTAAAGATACAAGCAATACCTGGTCCAAAATGTCATTTTTTGCCTGTTCACCAGTCCACAATCATCACTTTCAACCAAAATTTCATCCAAAATTGTAAATTTCGTTTTCTTTTGTCCAAAATGCTAAATTCCATGATTTTGTTTGTTTTTCACGCAGAACTAATTTGCTGTGTCTATATAAGTGAAGTCGTTGTAGTCCTCGAAAGCAAAGTCTTGGCCGTGGCCTTGAAAAATTTCTGTTTGCATCGCTGTTCTCTACCTAACAATCACAGTTCTGAAAGACTATTGGTAGATCAAGCTCAAGAAAGTAAGTAAATTTTACTGCTCCAACGACGGCAGAATATCTATACATTACACCACAAGTAAACCAATAATGAACTAGAAGACGCTCATAAGAGTGCATATCTCCACCAAGTGAAGTAATTTAAACATTACAACTACTTCTACTACTACTGCACCTACCCTTGCAACTACAGCTAATAATGTGTGCTGACATCAGGACGTCTTGCCGGTCCTGATGTCTGCTTGTGTGTGACATGTGGAGATGATGAGTCATCATGTACACACACACACAGAATGACGAACAGAACAACCAATCTCTTAATCTCCTCCAATGTTCACTACGCTCACATTTGGCAAAGATAAAAAGTGTCAAAAGCAATATTAACAGACAGAGACACAGGAGGCTGGTAGCAAAGCCGGCAAGTAGTTTGAATAGTATAGTTGTTGGGTCGACTAGCATACTGTGTTTAATTAGAGCGAAATTATGAGCATGAGAGATATGGAGTACTACAAACCATTCGAGTGAGTTCGTCGTCGTGTCCCAGCCGACCGCCGAGACCATGACCACAGCTGTACACTTGGCCACCGTCAGTGAGGAACGCTGTGTGATATTTGCTCAGTGCCACCTACAATACAGTGTGTAGTGTGTACAGACGATGTATACACCATGTATGCATGTACACCATGTCTCAAAAAAACTGTGCCACTTTTATTTCTTGAATAAATCCATGAAACATTGACTGATTTTGATAATTTTTGGCAAGCAAAATCATGAAACAACTTTACGTAGGTGGCTATAGTTGTGGCCACCTCACCTTAATAATGTTGCTACACTACCTTGTAAAATTCAGAAGTCGTAGTTTGGCCGTTTACAACAATAAATTCATACTTGGTAGTGCACACGTCAAGTTAGAAATGATTAAATGAATAGTGACAAGCATCAGTAACAGTTATTATCTCTCATAAAGTCACATGTGTCACATCACATCATCTTTATTACAGCATGTGCTCAAAATGTCCTCCTCCAGCAAGAATGCAAGCAGAGAATGTTGATGCCGCTCGCCAACAGCGTGTTCAATAACTGCTGACCAGAGCAGCTCACCAGCTGTTGATGCATCATTTTACTTCATCGGCATACAGTCTTAAAATAAATACGATAATGTGTCAAATAAATCACACATTTTCAATGATTTTCAAGTCTCAGTGACTTTCTGAACTGATGCATAAGCTAGCTAGTATGAATTCCTTGTTGTAAATGGGCAAACTGCAACTTCTGCATTTCACAAGGGAGTGTATCAGCATTATTAAAGTGAGGTGGCTGAAACTACAGTCATTAACATCAACTCGTTTCATGATTTTGCCTGCCAAAGATTATCAAAATCAACCAATGTTTCATGGAGTTATTCCAAAAATAAAAGTGGCTTGGTTTTTGAGACACGTTGTAGATATGAATATACATCTACATGAAAATGATATGATATAATATTTGCACTAAAAAACAGACAAACAAGCTGCAAGTATAGACCTAATCCAGCACACAGAACCAAAATGAACAAAAAGTTTTAACCAAAAATGAAATGGAAGGCACTAAACATGGAAAATTAGAAGTACCAAAAATGTAAAAAAAACATTAGAAATGAACGTGGAATTTTGAGCAGTTTGACCACATCAGCAATCAGCAAAACTCCCATATAATTTGAAAGATAAATACTTCCAATACTGCATCTATGATTCAAACCTGCTTTGACATATAACATACTGAAATGTTGACTACTTAATGATTTAATTAGTCACTGTGTATATCACTAGTTACAGAGAAATAGAAAAATCCCACCTGCTGAACACTAACAGGAAGCCGGGTAAGGGTAGAAACAAGTTCCGGCAAGAGAAATTTGCGCTGGATATTCTTGTGACCAAGCGTATAGTTTGCATTACGTCCCCACGTGAACACTTCACTTAGACCTGGCAAAGCACATTAACCGTAACAGTAACTATGGTAATACCGAAGGGCAATGTTTAATGCTGTCATCGTGGCACCGCCTCTACAAGAGATCAACCAGTTCATTTAAAGATGTGGCATGAGTGCTGGGCAGCTGCCAACTTTTAGTCAGTTACGTTGTGTATCTTCGTCAGATTTTCTTGGGAATTTGAAAAACTATACATTTTTATTGTTGGAGTTTGGGTTTATTAAAAAAGGCCAACTTGAGCCTTAGCTGAAAAGTCTGTACATTTGATTCATCGGTGTTTTTTCTGGTTTCTTGGAGCATATAGTATCCAAAAAATTTTACGTATCTATAGGTTTAGACGTTTCGAAAACAACTGTAATAAAATATTTCGTCATTATTGGAACAAGAAACTAAAATCGTATTAAATTCTGTTCAGTTTATTGAGGTGGGTTTTGCGGATGTTTTAGGTATTAGGAACCTCAATAAATCTCACCAGTTTTTGGGGGGTCTCCGGCCGGGCATCTCAACCCTGGTAATCAGAGACTTTGCAGCACTGTTTAAGGGCGATTGTTCAGCCATTTCTGTTGGAAAACTCAAACTTTAACCCACCGACTGTTTATCGCTAGCCTTCCGATGTTTCCACTTCAAAGTTTGCAACAATAATTTCGTTCGCATCAAGCATCACCATTACGTGTTGTCAGAAGAACTTTACTGACTGTTTAATGGTTGGAATTTTGTAATGACTTTTTTGTGCTTTTGTATCTAGAATTACAGTGTGCCCCTTACACCATACTCAAACTTTCTGTCGGTAGGTGACTACTACCTGCGTTTGTTGCTGGAGGAAGATGAAAGCAATGAGGAATACAGCGCCATCAAGAAGTCGTCAGTATAGCTCTGTCTTCTGATTCCGTCTTCTGTCTTACTTGGCAACTAAGGATATTATCTGTAGGCTAAGTTGTTATCGGCTGCAATGTAGGCAGTGTATAAATCATTAAATCTGTATTAAAACGGTTAAGGGCGTTAAAGGGTATCTGTGGCTTTTTTGGGGAAAACAATTGCAGAGTATGGAGCGTCACCTCCCATATGGGATCACACAATGTTACTTTCCCCATGAACATGCCTCACCTTAATGTCAGCCAAGCAGGCCGGTGTTTGATTTACCTACACCGGAGGGATGGAAGGCTGAGTTCTTTATCTGGATAATAAGCACCAAATTCTTACTAGATATTGCAGCAATGGAGTTGAGCACATAGTTCGGTTATATACTGAAATGGTTCACTTGTTCACAGTCACCCGTCCATTTGGTAACCACTTGACCGTGACCCAACCGGAAGTCATATTCATGACCCTTTGATCGTTAAGTTTGATGCTTTTACGCGCGAGAGCTAGCATAGCTATAGCGCATATTAGCTATGGTAATTCTGTCTTGGTGTCTTGCATCTTGTGTCTGTCACGTCCCGGTACCATTCCAAGCCCAGATGAGATAGATACTTCATGTTTTCACCGTATGATAGCTTAGAGTCTCTAGTATTTTGTGACAAAATCTCATGCCGCTGGGTGAGAGGGTCCCCCCTCTGAACGAAAGGAAGAAAGATGGGCAACCCCTTGAAAAGACGTTATTTTACCTCTACTGGCTAGTTTAGCCTGAAAATGGTTGCAGATAGGCACAGACGTGCTGCTTATCAAACCAAGCACTGGCGATGAGTTTTTTAGGAATGTCAACAACAATGACCTTGAATGACCTTAAACCCTCAAAATAGGGGTTTTTGGTGATTTTTTTTGCGATTTTAGTCTGCGATACACATTTCAAGAGTGAATTGCGCCAAAATGGCTGGAGATAAACTAAGATTACCTGCGAACAGGAACTGCTATAGGCTTTTGTGTGTCTCATGAGCATTAGCTCAGATTTCTTGTAACTATTACACTATGATATTCTGTTGCATTGAGCCAATGTCCTATTTGTTGTAGGTACGAGTTTTTCAACGACCTTTACCACCGGTTTCTGCTGACACCAAAGATAGCGATGAAGTGTGTCTGTCTGCAAGCAATGGCCGTTGTCTATGGACGTTGTTATGATGAGATCGGTCCTTTCAACGATACCAAGTACATTGTCGGCATGCTTGAACGAGTGAGGCCCTTTTCAATTCTGCTTGAAATTTTTTTTAGTTCTGGCTCTGTAACAAGTATTTGTTTGTTGAATTGCTCTCATTTATATATATATTCGTCGGAGATAATGGTTGACAAGTTGCAGCTGCTATGCTGTTCATTTTGCCACAAAATGACATTATAGAAAAATTAACTGAACCTAATTAAATTTAACTGAGCAGAGTAAGGTATGAAATTGAATGTGCAAGTCATGATGTAAATGTCACAACTATGTCATCTTGTTCAAATCTTTCTCGGTAGTTTTAGTCAGTTACGTTGTGTATCTTCGTCGGATTTTCTTGGGAATTTGAAAAACTATACATTTTTGAAAACTAGATGGTATAAGCAATCAGAAAACTAATGTTTCCATTTGCACAGGTATCCACATGGCGGCCATCTTGGATTTTTCAAAATGGCTGCCGGAAAATGCAT
>Ga0209367_1001112_pt1 | contig 31649 bp, 24 predicted proteins | sample WorMetLIZISLAND2_FD_187412 | JGI IMG/M metagenome (GOLD analysis project Ga0209367, IMG submission 187412) | Marine gutless worms symbiont microbial communities from Max Planck institute for Marine Microbiology, Germany - Olavius geniculatus... ...
TGCGTCTTGATCAATTTCCAAGCATGCCCACGAGTAACCGATCCAGCAGACCTATCAGCCAGTTTGAAAAACGACGTTAGAGGAATTGCAGAGAGCCCGCGGACCATCTTGAAAAGTTCTAGCAAATCTGAGCGATGGCGTCTTTCCTCCAATGACCACAACCTTAGAATCTTCAATCTTTCATCATATTCCCTGGATCTCAAGTCCTTGAACAACCGGGTAAATCGTCTTTGCACCTTTTCTAAAAGTACTTTGTCCTTCTGGTAATGCGGATTCCATATGGATGTAGAGTATTCAAGATGTGGGCGTACAAGACTTTTGTAGAGACGAACCATGATGTCAACATTTCTAAATTTAACTGTCTGCGACTGCGAAAGAAGACCCAACATTCTGTCTGCAGTGGCGTATGCATGACAACAGTGATCTGCAACCTTGAGATTACTCGAAATAATGACTCCAAGATCCTTCTCTGAATCGAATTCTTCCAGTTGTTTCCCCTTCATATGATAAGTAAGCTGCCTGTTGTGTGAACCAAAGTGCATAACCTGTGCGATAAAGGAATAATTTTTACGATAAGATATTGGTGAACCGCGATGTGCATTACTGCATTTTGCATAACGCCATCTTGGCCGCCATTTTCGGTTTCGGTTCGGTTAACAGAAAACTGGTTAACCCTACATTTAACAGAAGGAAACGGACAGTAAAATAATAATTTATATATTCATTTTTTTCGTCGTTTACGTCACTTGAGCAAAAATGTACGCGATGCTTTAGCAGTACGTTACGTTGCGTGTATAATCGGATACTTTCGGTTTCACTGGAGTGGAAATCCCACGTTTGTTGTATCGATTAACGACTTTACGGCGCAAGAATATTACGATGTAAACGTTATTATATCGTCTATCGAATACATACATGATAATATTTTTTGACTGTAGATAGTTTGTTAATTAACTGTCTATTAATAATTATTTGTATCAAAATGACAGCGATTAGTAACCGCTGTATGGGCGTGTCCATGGGATGGGCGTGTCAACGCTTGGGCGTGGCGTGAGTAACTCATAGCTGCTGCGGTTTACTTCCGTAGTTGGTGCATTTTTGCTCGTAAAAGTTGTTGTCAAGCAAAAAGCGAAGGTTTTGTGATCATGGCAGGGAGTTTAAGGCACAACGTACCAAGACACGTCAAAGGTAAACAGTCACGTAGTGGTTGTGGGCGACTGTAGTCATATTTGTGGAGATCTGGTGTACGCTAGGCTCGTCTGTTGTACGCCGCTGTGTCTTGTGGGCTTCGGTAGGAAGTTGCCAAGCAATTTTTCACGTTAGCAAAGAGCGCGTTTTTGACTCCTAGAACCTGCCTGCAGACTGTAGGTGACCATGGAATTAAGCTGCTGTCTGTACAACAGTTTAGCTGATGTATGTGTATGTATATTCGTTTATTACACAAGTTGACAGACCGCAACAGAACATACTGAGAGCAAACTACTAAAACGATAAAAACCAGAAAAGTTAAAAACTCAATAGCACTGTTTAAATGGCGTGCAAGTTATAACATTACAGTCTGATAAGTGATTGTCATGATCATTAAGAGAGAGACTATGTGAATGAGGCTTAAAACTGTAATGTTGCGATGTCGCAGATTGAGGTGGAAGCATAGAGTGCAGAACATGGTTAGAATTCATGCAGGTTTTACCAAATAGGTTATTGTCAATGTTCTCACATAGTTCTTCAAACATCGGCAGATGCACTGCGTAGTATCTTTGTCGTTTAGACCGGCGAAGTAGAGCATCAATAATTCGTTGCCGGTCAGAAGCTTTGGTAAATCCTCTCCAAGCACTGGCTGCATAGGCGAGTTTGGCAATAATGACTGACCGGAAAATTGTTTGTATTGCTGCATCGCACATCCCGTGGGCTCTTAACACCTACGCAGAGCATACATGCTTCGTGATTAGGGTTTCAGGATGTTTCCAATATGTTCTGAGGCAGATTGATTTTTTGAAAATGTGACTCCAAGTATCTTCAGATGGTCAACTCTGGCTAGATTTTGAAGTTCTGTTGGAGCATTGATATTTCATCTACACTTTGGATCGACAAACAGAATCTCTCAGGATTTTTCACAGTTCAGCGTTAGGTTATTCACTGCTGCCCATGTCTGGGTGTTGTTCATTTCTGCTGGCCTGGAGTTTACTGGTTCCACTACTGTTCCTTGATTTATTGACATTTATTTTCCTTATCTCTATATCTAGATCTATATGATTAGTTTACTAAGTAGGCCCTATTTTAGCAGCATTAATACAAGTTACTTGTGTCGTTGCAAGTGTCCAAGTCTTCAGCATATTGAAGTTGGCATGTATCCCCAAGAAGAAGCCGTTAGATGTGTTCAGCGGCTTTAGCACAGTGCATGAATGACCAGGTGTGTGTCTTGGTGATGTAACGGTAGCATGTCGGATTGGTGACCACAAGGTCCCTGCTTTGACTCTCACCCGCTAACGACTCTGGGAAAGTTGTTCACACACATGCGCCTCTGTCACCAAGCAATATACTGGCCAGAGTGCAGAAGCAATGCTCTCTGGCTGGGAAGGTAACCACAGGCCTGGTGGAAAGTACTGGAAACCTACTATCAGGTTTATGACTACGTCATCTGCGAGCTGACTGTCTTTGACTGGGATCAGCTTCGGACCCTACACTTGTATCAAGTATGGGTTACATTAACCTTATTCATGAGTGACAGACAGACAGACCGACTGACCACACTGTTGTAGCATCTGTTGCAATAACTTGCATCAGTAACGCTTTGCGTGATGTCGATGGACTAATAGTTGTGGAAGTTGGCTTATTCAAGAGGAATTATGGCCAATAGTTAGGGCAAAACTTAATTAAATTCCAGAGCCTTGCCCACATTGTTAACATAATATCAGACATACAGCATATGCATGCTGTGAAAATGCAGACTACATTGCTAGAGCTTATACACTAGATAGTTTGATGTGGTTGTGTTAGATTGTAATGTGAATGTTGTGTCTAATTATGTGAAGTTTTAATGTGCAGAGGGTATAATTGATGCACTGGGCCCAGCACGCAGGCTGCAGCTGCTCAAGTTGTTTAATCTGGAAATCAAGTCAAAGAAATTTGAAAGTCGAGCTGTTGTGAGTTGAATATGCTGTTTGCAAATTGTGCTAATTCAGAAAGTAAGCTTGATCTTAATTATGTGCTTGTTTGCACTCTGTTTTACAGCTGTCATTGCCAATATGTGTTTGGTTAAATGTTATTTATATTGATGCTAGTAGACCTGTAGAGTTCATTCAGAAATTTATTCTCTTATTTCATGTCAGTATGTGTATTTGTTACTGGTACAAACTTTAGCTAAGTACATCACGAAAGAAGGTTATGACTTTAGCTGGGCTGTGTTAGTTAGAGCTATAAACTATATACGAGGGTCGTTCGATAAATAAGTTACAAAACAGCGTCATTCTCTTAGTTTTCTAAATACTAAAAATCCAAAATATACATTAATTAATTTATTATTATTATTATTAATTTATTAATTCTGAATAGCAGCTGTGAGTTTTATGATGATGACATCACTGTGACGTCATTTAGAAACATTAAATATGGCGACATTGCCACTGAAATCCTCCCATCATGAACAGCATGCTGTTATTGTATTTTTGCGGGCAAAAAATAAATGCAAATCAGATTCATTTTGAGATGCATCCAGTATATGGCGACAAGTGCTTTAGAAGCAAAGAGTTCACGTTTGATGTACGAATATACTATGTGAGCAGAAATTTTTATCATATACCGAAGAGCAGTGAGTCGATCTTCAGTGGCATGGACAGCAGCCAGCGTCGTTCTTTGCATCAGGCATTCAGAAGTTTGCCGACAGATAGAACAAATGTTTGAGCAAACTCGGACGATATGTTCAAAAATTAAACATTAGTCTTTAGCATTTAAAGAGATGGCATCAACTTGTTAAATTTATTCATTTTTTCGTTCCTATGATGTTTCTCACATGCAAGTTATGATAGATTACTGGTGGGGAAATAATACATGTGTAGACTGGGTTCTGTAAACAGATGACGTCACAATAATGACGTCAACATCAGAAAAACTTTATTTCGGATTATTTACATTTTGAAAACTAACAGAATGACACTGTTATTGTAACATTTTTATCAAACGACTTTCGTATGTGTTGTTTTTAGGTACTGACCGAGTACACTGTGCATCTGTTTACTGCAAAGCCTCCAGTCAGGGTATGTTTTATGGCAGCTGGCTTGTTGCTGTTTTATAGCAGTCAGAACATTTTAATACGCTGCATTGCAGGTTTTCCGCATCTGTCTGTCTGTCTGTCTGTTTAATAATCGTAATAACCAATGTTATAGCGAGTGCCCTATCTATAGCAGTTAGTCCGATAATGCATTTCAATGTCAGTTGGAAAACAGGTGAATCTTGAGGGCTTTAAGTTTATGAAAAACTGGATCCGGAGCAAAATCGATGTTTCTGATGTGCGAGGAATGTTGTTCCCAATCTTTGGACTGCAGATGGAGAAGGTGTGCTTCCTGAACTGGGTCCTTGTCCTCACAACAACAGCTGCATTTAAAACAAAAAAAAACAATGTAGAAACACCAAAGTGCTGCGAATGTTCTCCAGGACAGAAGTGACTAGTGTACCAATTTTCAGCTCATTTTCTGTTATATTGAACTAAATGTATCTTGCTCTGCTGTTATAGTTTTACCAGTAGCAGGTACATGTGGCAATGTAACACATTAATTTTTTTTGGCATTTTTTGGGTGATTTTATACCATTAGTTTGGCAGCAGGAAAGTTCATTGTTTGGAAAAAGTTCTGCCAAAATAATTTTGTTGAAATAGTTTCGTTTCAAAATAGGTGATAACCTGAATGAGAATAGGTCACGTAAATGACAGCTTACTGCGTTTGTGTTTGTTTTTTTCAGTTAGAACAAAGTGTCAACTTCATTGATATTAAGAGCATTGAAAGCCAGGAGCCTAGTAAGGTAAATATCAGTATATTATACTGCAAAAAAGCAATCAGAATATATATCTCAGCTTGCGTGCGTGTGTATTTGGCATTGCCGTCTTGCCCTATATCAAAAAATACTAAAATTTTGTATGTTTTCCTGTTTAATTATGATATGGCACAAAATTGTCTTTTGTATGCTGATGTGCCATTATGAAACTACTCACTTTTTGGCTCCTTGTTTTGAGCCTTATCTTATGAAACTGGGTTTTGTAAGCGTTTATGAGGGCCATTAAGATCTTCCTGCCAGGTCAACTCAGCCTGGCCATCCCTTCGTGGGTAGGTACAATGAGTACCAGTGAAAGCTGGGGCATAAATAGGCATACTGCTCTAAACACTAGCCCCATATTTGTGGTAACCCTGCAGTGATGGCTAAAGAAACAGAGATCAGCGCTCCCCAGTAGACCTTATGGGGCAGGAAGGACTTTGCTTTTTACGCTTTTATCTTTTGGATATGTTACTAATGTACTTTTGCATGTATAAATATGCATGCATGTATGCATGTGCGTGCATGTATAAATAGGTGAGGTTTGTGTTGGAGTCACGTAAGTTTCTGCTGGCAAGTCAGGATGGTCAAGCAGCTGACATTGACGATTTAATTAACTGCATCTCTGAGACAATCGTCACTGTCTTTCCTGCTGACTTCAGGTACCAAATCAAGTCAAATTAGAGCACATTTGTAAAATTCATCTAAAAGTCAGAGATATGCGGGAACAGATTTATCCAACCAAATCCCTGACATTTTAATTCCCATTTCCATTCCATTTTTGTTCCTGTTTGAAATTCATGTCCAATTTCCGTTCGGCAACTCAGTGGAGACATCCGTGTATTTATGAAAGAAATTTTCTGTGCTGATCCCCAACCAACAGTGTTAGACAAAGTTCCAGTGGGAACTGGAGGACCTGATGGCCATTTCATACTACGATGCCAACACGACTTAACTCAAATATTGAGCTGAATCGCTTCGTAGGTGTAAACTCAAATTGTCAACTTAACTCAACTCAACTCAACTGCTCCGTCAGGCCAGCAAACAACGCGTGGTCTGTGCACAGCTTCGTGACATCACGATGCTAATGACGTCATTAATGACGTCACGTTCACAACAGTTGAGTTGAGTTGAGTTGAGTTGTGGGTGTGAATTGGCCTTAAGTCTAATGGGTAAGCTTGGCCATTGTTAAGCTAGCCTGCTGTGTGGCATGTTATGCAGAACATGGCTGTCAAAGGTGTCTTTGTCGCCTCCATCGCGAATGAACGAACTTGTCGACCGATTGGAGGAAGTTCGAAGCCGGGATACGATGGAAAGTCCATGCGGCAGTTTCACTTTCGCTTACCACTGCATGTGTGACTACCATGGGGTGCCATTCTCGGAAGAAGTGGCCTGGGTAAGTCCATGCACAAGTTTCGATTTTTACTTGGGTAAGTCTGTAGACTGGGTAATTACTTGTGTCTATTTCACTTTGTAGCAGAATTTTAACTTTGTTCATGTGGTAGTTTAACTTTTTTGAAATGGCAACTTTTGTTTGCAAAGAAAATGGTTACTTTTAGTGTGTCAGTTTACTATTAGCTATAATTTCCATTCTGAAAAAACCTTTCCCTTTGTGGTTGCATATGCTTATACAGGTATGTGGAATTTAATATCTATGCTCACATATTCATAAATATACATTTATTAAAGTCTGTTGATTATATTGATATTTAACTTTTTCTCTGAAACAAAGTGGAAACTAAAGCTTATGATTATTAGAAACTTTACGTCATTTGTTTCATTGTTTGAATAACTTATACCAGTAGTTTATTTCTTTGTATTGATTCTATTGACAGGACATTGACACAATTTACTTGTACCATGCTTCCAGAGAGCTTTTGATGACTGACTTTGATCACTTGGACACCAAGTATGTTTCAGCCTTTTATACCAATCTGTTCAATTCGCCTGCTCGTTGCTATCTACAGGGTAATGTAGAAACGCATTTATTGTGTGGTGCAATATATAATAATCACATTATTGCAAATTGTCTGCAGAGTGTGCCAGTGAAAGAATTTTGAAAATTGGTCAGTAATTGGCGAAGATATGTATAAAAGTAAAGTGGCACGTTTTTATGGTCCACGGTGTTCTTGTTTCTGTTACTTATTTATTATGCACCCATTGTAATAGGTCTCGTTATAGGGCTTGCCAGTTGGCTTGCAAGCTGAAAACTATAGCAACTTTTTAATTCAAGCAGCATCTGATCTCTGTGTGACTGCATTTGCTGCCTTTCTGTTTGCCTATGTAGCAGACCTTTTTAAGTTTATAGCATCTGTGATTCCTGCCTAGCTTAGCAGCTCACTATCTGGCTTGTTTATTGGCTTGTATGTCTGTCCATCTGTTCATCCCACAAGCTCGTAACAGTAAAATGCAAAAGGATGTTGGAATAACTAAATTAACGTGAACGTTCTCAAGGACAGGTGCAATCAGTGTGTCGATATTCAGTTAAGAAGGTTAAAGGTCAGGGTTAGCTAACCCCCCTGCCTTCTAGTAGGCAGCATCCTTAGATTAATGACTGTCTGGAGGATAACAGGGAAGATTGTTAGAACTGTCATTACCATTACATATGCACAATTATAATTGGCAATTCTACAATTTTGGGCTTAGGTAATTTTGGGGTTTTGTGTCTCGTAGGGGTTGAACTTCTGTGTGAAGGTTGAGCTTTCTGTTTCGTTGTTATGTGTGCGTGCGTTTTGCCTGGAGGGGCCATCCCTGAAATGACCTGTGGTGTGTCAGGCGGGACGTTAAACCCAACTCACTCACTCACTCACTTAGGGTAATCTAAACAGCTGTGCAGTTCTGTGTGGATGGTCGCATAATGTGTTGTCGCAGTGTCTAGATATTTTTACTGATACATAGGTAATGTTAGTGGTGTGACATCATTCGTTTGCTGCAGAGCTTTGGTTCCAATCATCTCTGCACTGGAGCACAATGCCTGGTTCACCAAGCTCAATTTCTCCAACTTCAAAATGGTGAAAAATGATTCACTCTGTTTCCTATGTTTACTGAAAACAAAGGTTATCTGATTGCTTTCGAGTTTCTTCTTCTAAAAAGCAATGTTAACAGCGACAGGTTGTGATATGTGTATATTGATAATGATATTGTCATACACAGGTACGACTTACATTGCAGCTGATCAGTCAACAATAAAATGTGATGCAATAAATGCAATAAAATAACTAGACCTACATAAAATTATTGGGATACATTAAGTCATAAGATTTGCAGAACATATCCTATGTTTTGTGTTGGACGTGTTGTTGTTGTTCTAGTTGTTGTAGTTGTTTTTGTTGTAGTAGTATCGGTGTGTGTTTATGATGTGTTTAGACGCAGGAGGTTGCGTCCGAGCTGCACAAAGTGATGAAGACCAACAGCTGCGTACGAGAATTGATTCTCACTAACACCGGCATCAAACAGTCTGTACTAGTACTGGTAGTAGTAACAGTAGTAGTGATTGTAGTAGTAACAATATCACTAGCAGCAAAAGTATTTGCTGTTTATGTGGCTTGGTGGCACATGGTTGAGATGTTGGACTTGCAATAGCAAGACTGTGAGTTCGACTCCTGTTTGCATCACTATCAAGAGGTTACTCCTAGGATGGGTGACTGTTTGTGGACAAGTAAACCATCTAGCTGTATAACAATCCAACACCAAGGTCAACTCAGCCTTTCATCCCTCTGGGGTAGGTAAGTCGAGTATCAGCTTGTCTGGCTGGCGTTGAGTTGGGTGCATTCACCTGTGTAGAGTAGCAGCTAACAGTGCGTGATCGCATATGGCTGGTGACGGTTCGTAGCTTTGTGATAGGTTTCCTATTAAGAGCTATACACCATGTTTACCTTAACCTTTAGTAGTAGTTGTTGCTGTTGCAGTTGTAGTTGTAGTTGTAGTTGTTGCAGCAGTACCTAGTCGGAATGAGTGTCTGTCTGTTGTTAAGTGTATGGTGTTTATGCAGTGAGTTTATCCAGCGGCTGATGGCTACAATGACTTCTAATGCCAAGTTAGCACTCACATCTCTCAATCTTTCTGGCAACGTCGTCGAAGAAAGAGGTATTTACTGTATTCGTTTTACATTGGAAAAGTTTAGCATATTGTTGTATTTTGCTTATAAAGAATTTGCTCTACTTTATCGACTTTTTCATTGTTTTAGTTTTAGCTATATGCTGTTACCAATTATGTTTTAGTCATGTGTTCCGAATGTTTTATCAGGTTTTTCCAGTCTCCAGATTTAGTCGGTTTCAGTGTTAGGCTTACACTTTTTAGATTTTTACAGGGAGGCATTTTTGTATGCTGACTGTTTATGGCTATAAATTGGAATTAATGATCAGTGTTTCCGTTGCACTAAGTTTTGTCAACTGTTTATGCAAATGTTTTTCTCAGCTTTTATATATGCCACTGGCCACTGCAGGCTTAAAATGTGTTTTTCTGCAGTTGTGTTCATTTTGTGGTAGTAACATTTTGAAAACTTTTCTGTTCAGATTTGGTTGCAGCTGATAAATTAGCAACACATCTGCTTTAACATTCTGTGTATAGCATCAGCTATAGCTTGATCAATTGCTTTATTGAAAAGGTTAAAAGGTTAAGGATGGTGTTATAGCTTTTAATGAAAGCTATTTTAGAGCTATGGAGCATCACCTGCTATATGGGATCACACCATGTTAGCTGCCACCTGACACATGTGAATGCGCCCAGCCTTAGCCCCAGCAAGATAGGCTGGTACTCGATTTACCTACCCCAGAGGGATGGAAGGCTGAGTTGACCTAGGCGGCTGGTTACATACCGAGATGATATATCTGCCCACAGGCAGTCAACCATTTAACACTACTAACCTGGCGTAGGTTAACTTTGTTGATCGGATACAACACGTTACTGCTACGCCATGCAACTAACCCAAATTGATTGATCTGTTGCTTGTTCTATAGGTCTGGTGTACATTCTGCCAGTAATTGCCAAGGTATCATCGACGCTGACCAGTCTCAACTTGTCTCGCAGTGGCATTACTGGCAAGGCAGCACGTAGACTGGGTGAGACACTGTACAGTAATGCTGGCTTTCTGAAGTCTCTGCAATGCTTCGATCTTTCTGAGAACAGTCTGAAAGGAGAAGATCTCAGTGTAAGTCACATTATTGTGTTAAAGGTTGAAAGTTAAAGGTGGTATATAGCTTTTTATAGGAAACTCATCCCAGAGCTATGGAGCTTCACCTGCCATATGGGATTACACAGTATTACCTGCCATCTGACAGGCAAATGCACTTTGTTTTAATCTCAGCCAGACACACTGGTACTTGATTTATCCACCCCAAAGGGATGGAAGGCTGAGTTGGCCTTGGTATTGGTTATATAACTGGATGATTCATCTGTCTGCAGACAGTCACTCATCAAGGTAGTAACCAATTGAGTCAAACCCTTGAGCGTCCAACTGTAAGTCCAGCACTGTACCATTACGCTATCAAGTGTGTGATGTGATGTAAACGATACGTAACGTAAAGTCCTTTTCGACTCAAAAAGCTCATAGGGTGGCACTGATATCATTTCAGCAGTACCCCATACCACATATTTGAACAGAGAGCAAGAAAAGGATTTTACACCTTCACAAAGGACTCTGCTTTCACGCCTCCATACAGGAGGACACACGCCAGAGTTGGCATGGTACCGCAGCAGAATAACGAGAAACCAAGACCAGGCTGAACCAGCCACATGTCAGCGATGTGGTCAGGCAGAGGAGACGCTGGTACACTTGACGACTGAGTGTATAAGATGCATGCAGCCACCACTTTGATTAGGATGATCCCATCACTTTTCTATTCAACGAACCTGAAGTAGCGTTCAGTTATCTGAGGGATGCTGGCCTCTCCGAGGCCAGTTGCATATGATCCAAAGATCGAGCGCCAGAAGAAAATGACAACAACATTTCAGTAGGCTTCAGCCAGACACAGGCTTACACTGCAAGACCATGGATATGGAACTAGTGCATTGCTCGGTGTGCTTGCTTATGTCCCAGCTATCGCTGGTACTTATAGCACCTAACCATAGAGGAATGATTGGGCTCTTTGCAACTCTGTCATATACTTCTTATGTTTTGTTGCAGCATATCTACAAATTTCTGTCGCAGGCAAATGCAGTAACTTCATTGAGTTTGGCTGGTACAGAGTCCCCACTGGAGCTGGTCTGTACACCTGCATTTGTCATTTGTTGACATTATCGTAAAAAATTTTTTTGTTAGATCATTTTTTTTTAAAAATGCAAAAATTTGGTAGTGAAAACCTCTATTTTGGGGAAATTCAGGGACAAAATTGAAATTTTGAGTAATGATTATTGCCCCTGTTGGAAATTTGCAGCTGTCTGTCAGAATTCTGTGGGAAATTTGCAACTTTCTTTCACAATTTTTTAAAACTCACAACACTGCAGTGTCTGTATTGCTGTTTTCGTCGCTGTCAATCATTTATATCACTAACCTGACTCTTCTGGACCTGTCTCTCTGTTTGTGTGTATGTGTAATGTATGGATGTCTATGGTCTGTCTGTGTATCTGTGTGTGTATGTTTGAGTGTCTGTCTACGAGTCATTGTCTGTCTATCCGTCTGTGTAGTTGTTTGCGTCGCTATCGTCGGGTTGTATCAGTAACCTGACTCACCTGGACCTGTCTCGGTGCGTCTACTCAAACAAGAAGCTTTCTCGTGATGTCGTCGTCCCGATGTCGTGGAAGGATTTCTTCTCTCGTGCTGTGGCTCTTCAGTCGGTCAACTTCACCGGCTGTCGGCTGCCCAATGAAGCTGTCAAGTAATGAGTTCACTAATGGCCAATTCACACCTATGACGCCAATGCAACTTCCACTTAGCTCGACTGAGCTGCTCAGGCAGGCTAGCAAACAACGCGTGGTCTGTGCACAGCAGCGTGACGTCACAATGCTGATGACGTCATTGCATCGTCACCCACATTGACGACAGTTGAGTTGAGTTGAGTCGAGTTGCGTCGTTGGTGTGAATTGGCTATAAACATTGGTTTATGTTTCACTGTTGACGAAGATTTAACTATTGAACAGCTACGTTGTGTAACTAAAGAATTAACTGGAGGTGATTTTTGTAAACATAATTAATCGATGGTTTCCGAACTGATTGAAATACAGCTGTTATTGGTCGGTGCTGGCTCACGTGGTGCAGCGTCTGTGTTTGGTTGTCAGCTTTGTTCTGGTTGGTCTGAGTCTGAACACAAGCATCAAGAACTTGGATCTGAATCTGTCGCTGAGCGCGCTCGGTGCAGGTGGTTCCCAGGTCCTTGAATGCCTCATCGCTAACATTCGCTGCGTCGGCTCGCTCGATATTTCTGACAACGGTTCGTCACTACTAGCTATTCATTTTCAATTGTTATGCAACCATCCTGATAGGCTGCTGCGTTGCGGGTCTTGCTCGTTCGTCCATCGGTTTATTTGTCTGTCTGTCTGTCCATTTGTCTATTTTGTAGAGGCTTCTAAGTTGAAAACAAACAGATATTGATTGTGGAATAATGAAAATTAATGTGAATGTTTGACAGGGCAGGAGTAATGGGATTGCCAATTTACAGGTGAAAAAAAGTCAGATCAAGGTCACCGGATGTGAAAAATCTTCGGAAGATGTCGCATATTAAATCTAAACATTCTAGTGTTAACGTGGCTCAGTCTAATTACTGTGAGGCATGAATGATAACAAATAACAGACAGAGATGATAAAAAATTTATACTGATAAGAATTATGTCAATTTTTCTGTGTCGCTAAGAAATTGCAGAAGAATTATGTTTACTTTTTTGATGGTATTATTGTGCATTAGTGATGGGTTGTTTTACAATGTTGTATTGAGCACATTGGTGATGGGCTGTTTGCAGGATTTGATCAGTACTTGATGGGAATTGTCACGCAGCTGGGAAAAAACAAGTTTATAAAACACCTCGCAATCGGCAAGAATATGAACAACATTCGACCAAAGTATAGTCTGCGTTTCTACTTTTTTGTCTGTAAAGTTCACTGAGTTTTGTTCAAGTGGCAACATTACATAACGTAAATGTAAAATCTTTTCTAAGCCATAAGGGCAATAGGACGGTGCTGATCTCTGTTTCCTTAGCCCTTAGTTAGACACCAGATTACACTGCAAGACCACAGATACAGGGCTAGTGCATCGGGCAGTGTGCCTGTGAAAGTACATCTTGGTTTTTTTACTCAGCTGTTTTCACAAGGTGGCAGCACCATTCGTGGTGCCGGAATTTTATGTGATTTTTTGTGCTTTATTGATGGAGTGAATAGCGTATTTTCGAAATAAGAATGTGCATGTGCTGTACTCAATGTTGCAGAGTGGTACCTCAAGTGATGGAAGCTATTGTACAACTCATCCAGAATGAACGATCGGTTTGTCACTCACATTCTAAGCACTTCAGCTACGTGGATGTCTTTCATATTCTGTCTTACTCTGTGGATAAGCATATTTATTAGAGCTGTCAAATTAACGCATTAATGCGTTAATAAATTAACGTGCAATAAAAAAATTAATGCACGTATGTAAATTTTTACTAAATTTTGTGAAACAATAGTTCCAGTATTTTGTTTAACGGCGGTTATTTGACAATCGAATGAATTCAAGTAACTAAACTGTAGTTGCCGTTCCATCACTACTGTAACTAAGTAATTATTCCGACAACAGGCTAATGGATTTCTATGCTAGCTATGGCATCAGATATTGTTGATGATACGTTTAAAAATGTGTTTCTAACTTTCTATATTCTACAGGCGGGGTCCCCCAAATGGCATGGGGCCCGCGGTAACTTGCTCTCTACTCTCCCTCTCGACAGACATGGGTGCGTTAATAACGCGTTAATTAATGCGTTAAAAAAATTAACGCTGTGCGTTAGTGCATCAAAATATTAACACTTCAACAGCTCTAATATCTGCTTGGAAAGATATCACATTGTATGTGACGTTCTGCAAGTATAGTGACACGTTTAAGGTGTGCTGGGATCTTCAGTGGCAGTTTTATTGCAGATTTTCAGAGGAGTGTGCTACTAAAGCAATTTTGAAAAAGAAATTGATCGACAATTCTGATTTATCTAGTATTAGGTGTGCTTTCAGTGGTGCTGCGTGTAAAGTGTATGGAGTGAAATTTCGGCTAGCTGTTGAACAGTATATGTGACTTTACGAATCGTCATAATAGGCCTTGTACAAGACTTTGCTTCATCTTCTTTTGCTCCATCTTGTTGCTGTTAGTTTAGTACGTTTTTACTTAGTCTACTGATTGTGTTTGCATGCCTGTGTGTTTTTTTTCCTGTTGTATGTGCCTGTCATTTTGTCTGTGGTATCTACCACGTTTTTGTTTCATTGAAAAAAGATTGATATTTTAGCAAACATTTCTGGGCAGTACATGTAGTTTTGGTGCCTGCTGCTACTACTAGGCTGCCCTAGTGTCTGTGTGTCTGCCCGTATCTCTTTTGAACAGTGTCTGTCTTTTTGTCTGCGCAAGACAGCTCATGTCAAGTGGCAGAGAATCCCCAACACAGATGTATTGAACATCTGTGGTATCACGGCCATAGACGCACTGGCTCATATCCCTATACCTGGTGGGCGCAGCTTGCACCCAGTGAAAAATAGGGGGGGGGAGTTTTGATGAGGTTGCAGATCAAAACTTTCTCTTTATTTTTACTGGGCAAACTACACCCTTAACAAAACTTCCCCCTTATTTTTTTACTTTTCCCCTATTTTTCAATCTGCACCCATAACAAAACTTTTCTCTTTATTTTAGTATAGTTTTGTTTTTTGCTTTTTGCGCCAGTATGACAGTGCAGAGACGTAGTCGTTGAGTCGCCGCACTGCAGTGCTGCCTATGCTCATACCACGCTACAATTTGGCAAGTTGTTTCACAGAGAACATGCACCCTGCACAGCAGTATTGATTGCTATCACCAGAATAGCTGTTTGACCTCAAAATGCAGTTTACAAACCATTTGTTGGCTGTGTGTGTTGCTATGCAGTCGATTCAGAGTCTGATGCTGGATGACTTGAAGCTGAAGACTGATTTGAACGTTCTCTTGAGTGCTCTTGGCAGTAACACTACTCTCACTGAACTCGACATCACGTACGCTTCGTCTTTTTACTCTTTATCATTTACTGCTGCACATCAGACTTATGATCGTGAGGTTACGGATTTTACGGATCAAGTGGTTAGTACTACTTGGATAAGTGACTGTCTGTGGACAGGTAAACCATCCCAGTGTGTTACCAGCACCAAGGTCAACTCAGCCTTCCATCCTTCTGGGGTAGGTGAATCGAGTGACTGATGACCATCTGGCTGGGGTTATGGTGTGGCGCATTCACCTGTGTCGAGTGGCAGGTGTGTGATCCTATATGGCAAGTGACGCTTAGACTCATTCCAGCAACGGCTGTAGCAGGTTGCATGACTGTGACAGACAGATGGTGACCGATGTATGGACAGTAGGCGGCGTTTCAGCAATGCTGCTTAACTGCTAACAACCGGAAACAGTCTGAGGGTGCAAGTCTTTGCCAACACTTTTCATTTCCCAATCTCGACTCAGTTGTGGTTCCAATCATAGCCAGCAAAATCTAATTCATTGCTGATTGGACTATTCCAAATCTACCAAAACTGTCCACATTAGCGACTACAGTGTTGTTTTTAGCGTTGTCGCTAAGTTTGTCTGTTTTTTCCTCTATTTACACTATAACTCATGAACCGCTGCACTTACCTAGAAATTTTGCATAGGCACGGACCTTGACAACTACGAGAACCCCATTGAATTGCAAGGTCAAGGTCAAAGGACCCGATTTTCTGATACTTTACCATTGCTGGTAATAGCTGCATGGCTAGCTAGGTTGATAGCTATTGGCCGATGCTGACTTCATTGCTATAAATATCGCAGCATGCAACGGCAGCTACTGTGGACAGATTTAGCCTTAAGCGTGGCTTGCTAGTCTTGTTATTACAAATTGTTCGTATGTTGTAGTGGTAACATGGCTGGTGACGTCGGCGCTCGGATGTTGTCAAAAGCTTTGCTGATGAACAAGAAACTGACAACGATTCGCTGGGACCGAAACAGCACTTCACCACAGGGCTTCAGTGACGTTGCTGCTGCTCTCGAGAGGTTGCCGTATACTACTATTGACGTTACTACTACATTTTAGAATACTACTATGAATACTGGCCTGTCTGGCTGTGGTTAAGGCAAGGCGTGTTCACCTGTGTCATGTGGTTGCTAACACTGTGTGGTCCCATATGGCAGGTGACGCTCTGTAGCTCTGTGAAGTTTTTTTTCTATTAAGAGCTATACACTACCTTATTTTATTTTTATTGCACTTTATCAGAGGCTTTGGCAACATAGCTGTTGCTGTCAAAGTGTATTAATACTAGTTAATAAGTTGACAAATTCATCAAAATACAGCCTTTGTATTCATCGTTTTTGTTGACGTTTTGGCAACCACTGCTGCCTTCGTCGGAATGACTGTCCACCAGGTGTCACTCTGGCAGACAGTAAGTAATCATGGAAGTGTGGAACTTGGTAGAACCCCTTGTCTTGGTTCATCGACTTGTCTTGTTCTTTCCTGATGTGTATCACTTCCCTGTATTAATACTACTATTCACAATACTACTACTAACACGGCTACTATTATGTTACACCAACGTTGGTATTTGTAGAGCTTTTTTCGAGTTCAGATTACTGTACTGACAGACAGACAAATAGACCTACGGACGAACAAGCAAGAGCTGTAATGTGGCCTGTAAGGACAGCAGCAGAAAAACACTGTAAATGTAGTAAATTTCATAATATACCAGTTTCAGTTAAATATTGAGCATTTTTTGTCATTTTTTCAAATTATGTTGGCGTGGCTTGCAAATCTAGCATTAATTTTTGCATGTTTTTAAAACAGGAATTTTACGCTGAAACGTTTGCCTGTGCCTTTCAATGATGTTACTGCAGCCATGAGAATCAATTTTGAGAAAACGGAAACCGCTCTTCAGAAGGTATTTATTCCTGGGTGGCACTAACTTTAGCCTAGTGGCAGTTGGCAGATTTACACCATGTGTCCTAATATAAAGTGCCCCCTAAAGAACATCGTCAACAGCTGTGTTAAACGAAAACCATTGCTAGTGTAAACTAGAAAGCAGTCATAGCTCGCAGGTACCTCCGCCAAGGCAAAGCTATTCGCCAGGTGGCGTCACCATCTTCGCTTTGCCAGTGGTTCCCTTATACTCCCTTTAACGCAATGGTAACGAAAATTTCAAAGTAATCCAGAATCCAGGATTCCTGCCGGATCACGCCCAAAATTGAATCACTGGCAGTTTGTGCCATGCCCGACATACCTGCCCCCAGGCCCCCGCTATAGGCTCGCGCTCCACGCTCTCGCCATGCCCCCCCCCTTTGCCAAATCCTAAATACGCCACTGGTCACTATCAGTTGATTACTACTTGGATGGCTGACTGTTTTCGAACAGGTAAACCATCTCAGCATATAACCAACCACCAAGGTCAACTCAGCCTTTCATCCCTCCAGGGTCAATAAATCGAATGCCACTGGTCTGCCTGGCTGGGTTTAAGGCGGAGTGCATTCACCTGTGTCGGGTGGCAGCTAACACTCTGCGTGATCTCATATGGCAGGTGAATACTTTGTGTTTATGTATGCTGTGTAAATATATGGTGGAATTATGATTCTGCATTATTTTTGTAGATTGAGATGTTGCTACAAAGGAATCATTTGCCGCATCGTATAGACGTGGAGCAGACTTATCGTCTGCAGCATGGTCTGATGACCTGCTCCTCACAGCAGGTCGCATATTATGAGTGCTTCTTCATTCATACCACTTCTCAAAATTATCGATAACTTTTGCTTCAGATATGAATAATTCATCTTGTTCTTCATGAATTTTAATGAAATATCGAACACTGCACTAGCTTACTGTTATTTATCGCCACACTTATTGGGTCTGCACTTTACCGTGTGGTACTCAGTGTGACATCATTATGATGTAAGAGTTTTTTTACATTGTCAATAACAACGATAGTGATTAAGCAGCAGTGCTCCCTCTTAAGAGCTTGCCCCGAGGCCAAAAGTGATCACTTTGAGCACAAACTTTAAAGACCTGTTCAAAGTGATTGTCTTCATAAATGTTTAAACTTTTGTTTCACAAAATCTGTCGTGTATTAACTTGTGTGCTGTGCATGTAGTTAAGAGTTACTTAAGCCCTGCCTGTTGTTCTTTGTTTATCTGCAATCATTGTAGTGAATGAAGTTTTTCGTTTGGTCATATTTTAGATAATTGACAACTCGATGATTCAGCTGCAGAACGTGATTGGTCGGCTGCAGGGAGCAGGCACTGCGCTGCCCGATGAAACACAGCAGCTGATTGGTCGAGCTCAGAGCCTCATACGTGATGTCGCCGCAGCACGACAGGTTCATAGCAATTCGAAACTGAAACTGAAACTGTTTTTTAATGTTTGGTTTAAACCCTGAATCTAAATCGAAAAACAATTTGCTGTAGCAACATCAATATTGTGAATCAGAAGTGTCGTGTTGGCGCTGACCTGTTTTAGGTGCAGTGGTAGGCCAAAGTGACTTCAGCCTGGATTTAAACGTGACTAGACTATTAGCAGCTCTGTTGTTCACATAGAGTTTATTCTAGAGGGTCGGAGCAGCAATGGGGAAGCAGTGTTAAACGTTCTATAAAAGTCACTAATTTCTCATTGTTTGTGCAAAAATGATATCTGTATTATACTGCACATTGTACGAGGGTCACCCCAAAAGTTTCCGGCTCAGCATACTGTGCAACAATATTTTCCACAATCTATACATCAGTGAAACATAAATCCTTTACTGACTCATACAAGTCTGTTGCAGATGCGACGTTGTTGTAATTTATGACGTCATATAGAGCACTAAACCGAAACGATTTAGAGCGCTAACGCAAACAGCATAGAATCAGGCTCGCTGTTGCATGACAATTTTCCAGTCCGTAGCTGGATTTGTAAAAGTGGGGCCCCGTAAAATCTAATTTTGTGAAAACCCTGACAGACATGCATATGAATTTCTCATTTGCATATGTATACGATAGCTCAAATTTGTGCTGGCCACAAATAAAAGCATTTGAGTGACTTATATTTTCATGCAGAAATGAGGGGCGGTCAAAGATTTTTGTGTGTCAATATATTAGACAAAAATTTTTATTGTCCATACATCAGTAAAATGTACTTTTTTTGTGTATTCGTGTGAGCAGCTTGTGGAAGTGATGTAATTTTAATTTATGACATCATAGAGCATTAAACTGAAGCGATTTGGAGCATTAACGCAAGCAGCATTTGAATCAGGCTGGAAGCTGCATGAAACTTTTTCAGTCTGTGGCTGGATTTACCAAAATTGTTTCATGACAAATACATTTATGAATTTCTTATTTGTGTCTGTGAGTATACTATAGCCTTACCTGTAGTAGCCGCAAATAAAAGCGTTTCAGCCAAAATACAATGTAATGCCAATATTTAACAGTATCAAAAAGATTTTATCGAAAATTTAACTGATGATTATATCTGTTGTGTTAACGAAAGGCGAATCAAGATTTGTGACTAGTTACATGAGCTCCTGATGGGCAAGGGGCTGGGAGCAAGCCCCACGCCAAAGCCCCACGCCGTAGTTCCCTAATTACAGCGCTGCACCTTAGTCCAAAGTCTACAGTTACAGATTTGGCTGTTCACGACTATAACTTAGGCCTAGTACACTAAGACCACTCTGCATACAATCATGCCCTGACCCCAGCGACTATTATCTATTTTGAAATCTGAAATTCAATCATGGTGATGTCTGCTATCCACGATGATAATTGACTCAAGCCTCTTTCGTTGATGCTAAAAACCGTTTTTATTTAGTTCTCTATGACGTCATAAATTATAATGACGTCATATCCACAGCAGACTCATATGAGTCAGTAAAGGATGTACGTTTCACTGATATATAGATTGCGGATAATATTGTTGTCTAATATGTCGAGGCCGGAAACTTTTGGGGTGACCTTCATATCATGATATATTCTACATTTGCTTGATCTGGTTTCCCTAGGTAGTGCAGAGGCATACATTAGGTGAGGTGGGAAACTGAATAGACGTTTGATGGCAAGTTGTGTCAGAAATAGTTGTACCAAAAATTATCAAAATCTGATAATTGGTTTTTAAGTTACAGTCAAAAATATTGGGAATGCTTTTTTGACACACAGTGTATATTCTACAAGAAATTTGAGTTAATGCTCACGAGATGCGCGGAAGCCTATAGCAGTTCTGGTTCAGTATATTAGCTGAAAATTGGGGCTAAGTTAATATACAAATACCAAATTCTCTATCTGGATCGCATAATGATAGTTCCGTGCAGCCGACGGTGAAAATTTGGTAATCCTAGCTTGCACCGCTTTTGACTGATCCACCCGTGTGACGGACAGATGGACAGACAGACGGATGGACAGAATTGCGATGGCTAAGACACGATGAAAGCAGTAGCTGCTTTTGCATGTAACAATATACGCAATCTCAAAAAAAACCTCTGTGGCATTTTTAATTGTAACTTGGAGAAGGATTGTCAGATATTTTGTACACACAGTATTTCAACACATGTTTGTTCAGCTTTTCCCAGGTAGTGTAGAAGCAGATGCTGGGGAGGTGGGAAATTGAATGGTTATTTGATGGCCAGTTGTCTCAGGAATATTTGTACCAAAAATTATTGAAATTGTGTCATTTTCATCAAGTTACAATTAATAACATTTTGGATGTTTTTTGAGACACAGTGTATATTGTGTTCTATTGTTCAGCTTCTGCTGGATTTTCAAGGCTTGGCTCAGGACTGCGAGTCCGATAACGCCGTCGTCTCACAGCGTCTTAAATCATTGGCTTCCGAGCTACAGGGGGTCGTTGAAAAACAACTTCAGACGACAACAGGCTCGATGTTGCAGCGCGCCAAGAAGCAATGCTCTGCGGTGTTTGATGACAAAGTTGGTGACGTTTTCCCATCTTTTTTATCCACATTTTGTGTCAGTTGTTCAGTCTGAAACAGTCTACCTGTGCATTTTTGTGGCTGTCTTTCAGTCCGCTACAACAGGAAGAAGTGTCAACACTTCTTTCGTGGTTGCCAGTCCTCAGCCACATCATTCCCCCTCACATCCGGCAAATGGCTGCAACAAATCAACTTCTCAGTAAGATCAAGTCTTCAACCGTTACACTGCCCCTGATATCAGACATTGAGTCCCATCCTGAAGTCTGCCTTACATCAAGACGTCCAGTATGGCTCGAGGAACCACAACAGGAAGCAGTGCACCACAACAAAAATGGACTGAAGAGTGGACTGCTTCAGATGTAGTAAACCGCTCATTGATCGTGGACCCTTTCATTGCACCTCCTGGATTCGACGTACATCGACGCTTGTGGTCAACGTTGAACCACTTTCGCACTGGCCAGGGTCGATGTGCAGCCAACCTCATCCACTGGAATCAGGCTTCAGATTCATTCTGTTCCTATGGCACATCTTCACAAACTATGTAACACATTGTGAGCGATTGTCCAGATACGAAATTTCCCGGCGGTTTCTCAGCCTGACATTTGGCTGATGAGGAAGCTACTGCCTGGCTCTACATGCAGAGCACATGCTAAGAAAGTAGTCCAGTCTCAAAACCATCTGTTTGTTTGACATTTCATACGCTACACTTATGTGCCCGCATAGTGACGCTATCGTCCTTGTTTGCTTATGTTGTTTACTTATATATGGTATATTGTAGTTGGTGGATGAGCTAAGGTCGGGTATATCAAGCCTCAACAACCCACAAGATCAGCTGCGTGACGTCATATCCCAGCAGCTCGGCTGCAATGTTCTGAACTGTGTCAGTGACGTGAACTTCAGCGTAGCCAGCTATATCTACAACAGACTCGTAGAGCAGTTTATGATGGACCTAGACTCCACACTCGCTGCACTGGTCAGTTAGTAGCATAGATGTAATAAACTTTTTTCTGTTTTTATTCCTTTATTCATGCCATGTTTTTTACGTTCTTACCGTTTGTTTATTTTCTGAACGTTTTTTTTACTTTTTGATAAACGTTCTTTGAAAATTCCATCAAGCACTTCGAGAAGCACTTTTGAAACCAGAGAAACGAATTATCAGGCCGTAGTGATGGTGGTAGTTTACTTAGTCAGTCTCGTGATACTTGGTCTTATGACCACACGCTAAGTTTTTTTTTGTTTTTTCTTTTTTCGTTAACATGATAACTCATGAACCACTGCAGTGCACTTAGCTTGATGAAATCTTGTACAAACGTGTACAGTGTGCATGTTTTTATTGAATTTCAAGGTCACAGGTCATAGGTCAAGGTCACAGGACTGGATTTTCAGATACTTTACCATTGCAAGATAGGACCATGCTGCTAATAGCGGCGGCTACCGCAGACAGATTTAGCCTTATGCTACGCTTGATAGTCTAGTTGGAAATGGGTTTGGATTAGAGTTAGAAATCCAGCATGTGACATTGACAGTTTCAAACAGTTCTTCAAAACAATCCTGTTTAGTCAGAACTAGTGTGACAAGTGTAATTAGAGGTTAATTTAACGATATGCGCTACATAAATTTGCCTTTTATTTACTTAATTTACTTACTATGTTAGCAATGTTTGTTTGCGTTTGTGAATCTATAACAGAAGCAGGTGTCAGCCGGCTCGAAGCAGAGTAAACGTCAGCTGTCAATGATGGACGCCAGTAAACCATACCCTGGTCGACAGCAAACTGCTACCAATGCTGGCAGTGCACTGCCAGTCAACGACGACAGCCAGGTAGTAAAGATGAGTACAGAGCGACTGAACTGAACTGACATGGTTTAGTTTTTGACGAACTGAGCAATGGGCAATCGGTAATGCATTACAGTAGGCACCGTCTAATGGCGTCAGTGGCCACGTGATTATACTTATGTACGCCAGTAATGGGTATTACAGTATGCATCAACGAATGAGCTTGTCCTGCTTGCCGATTGGTCAGTTCATCAAAAACTAAACCCTGTCAGTTCAGTTCAGTTACGTTGCACTGTATGCGTCTTAACAGATAGGCCTACATTCGGTCTGCTCTGCCTCTTACTTATATTTTTACTTAATACACGTTGTCTCAAACAAGAATCCTCAACATTATCAGTTGTAAGCAGTGGTGTCGTGGTTTAAGTAAGTAAGTAAGTAGTCATTTCTAGCATTTCATATGTCAAAACAGGGTATGAGTCGCAGGCGTGGATGGTTGTATGTAGCAGTAAGTTGCTGGCAGTGTTGTTGGTGGCGTGGCTTAGCAGTAACGCATTTGATTCAATAAATGAAGTTGCTCTACACCGGGGTAACACTGTGTGATCCCATATGGCAGGTGACCCTTCATAGCTTTGGAATGGGCTTTCATTAAGAGTTATAACAGCACCGCCATTACCATGTTGGATAACAGATAGATTGGTTTTTAGGTAACGTTGAAAGGTGTTGGCAGATGATGTGGTGCAAATTGTGGAAGGGTGGGCAAAAGTTGCATTTTTTCGGACAGACAGACAGACGGACGGACAAAACTCATAACGTTGCCGATTAGGACTGCCACACATTATGAAAGATTGACAACGTCTGTTATTGAGACCTGTTTTTGTCTATCTGTTTGTGTCATTGGTAGGATGTGCATCGTCTGGAGATGCGTAAAACTCTGATGTCACGCAAACTCCGTCCTCAGTCAGTCATGCGTAAGTTGATTAAATACTCTTCTCTCTTTTTTTTTTCCATCAATAAAATGATGCTATTAGACGTCTACATTTGACTCTGTCATGCACTATGGCCATTGCTTTGTCAAATTGTATGTTTTTTGTGTCTATGTTTTGCTTTATATTTTTTATCCCTTTTTCAGTTGTCTTTTTTGATTTCTTTTTCGATTGTATATTAGATATTACTCACATTCAGTCGACAAAATGACAATTGCTCGTTGATTTGGCCAGTTAAGTGCAGTCTCCAGTGCATGACAAAAACTAGCATTATCGCATTTCAGTTGGTGGTCTTTATTTGACATTACAATAGCGATATATATGTATTCGTAACAACTATTTTTTGTACCGTAGCATTCTTGTGTTTCCTACCTGGTATTTAACTTTTCTTTATCTACGCTGTGTCCGGAAAGAAGTAACCCCCTATACATAGTATAATAAAAATGTCAAACCTAAACAAATTTGAATAAAAATTTGTAGGATTAATTTTCAATAAATTGCTGAAGAGATCGCCAAATTTTGTTCAGAAATATTATTTCTGAGCAGAGTTATTAGTTGTTGAATATAATAATATTATTGAAGGAAATTTGGTGCTCTCTTTAGCATTTTATTGGGAATTCGGTGCACAAAATTTCGTTCAAATTTATTTAGATTTGACATTTTCTGTGTGTAGGGTGTTACTTTTTTCCAGATACAGTGTATATTGTTTGGAATTTTGGTATGTTCTTTATGATTGCCAGTTATGCTGAAATATAATTCTGATAATTTTTGCTCAATTGCAGCCCATGGTCCTGATGGTAAGTAATGTAAACATTGTGAGAGTTTTTTCAGGAGCAAACAGTACAAGCTTGGTTATCGTTTTATCGCCATGTTTGGATGCTGATTTTTCCACTAGATTTTTCTACTGATGTAGAACTTTTTGTTGTTATTTACTTCTGGAAATTTTCGGTAAATTTTATGCGATAATAGTAGCTGATAGTGCCTCTGCAATATGCATATTATGCGATGAATATTTTGGCAGGGTATTATCCTTGTCATTTTCGGCATACAGCAAAGTCAGTTTGGAAGATCTTGTTTTGTGGCTGTGATCAATCCAAGCCTTACTGCAACAATTCACAGAAGTTTGCTTACGTGAATTTGGCTTAAAGTGGAAAAATTGTCCCCTTAAACAGAAATCTAACAGTAGTATAGGTAGCAGAGTTATAATACTAGAAGGCTAAGGCCCATGGCACACGACCCAAATCTCAGCCCAAGTTTCTGGTGCCGAGACATGGGTCATGTGCCATGGGCTTAATAGCCGCTGACTGTATTAATGGTCACTGTATTGATGTGAAGTATTTGATTTTTTTTTTCACAGCAGCATTATTCTGGCTTGGAGCTGGTGCTGGTGGCAAGTTGCTGCTTGTGGTATGAGTGTGCTTGCTATACTAACTGCTTTCGACACACTAGGCTACTTTTCTGTACTAATATTTCACGCAGTAGCGTAGCGACATGTTTGAGGTGTGGTTGGATCTGTGGTGGTCAGTCACTTTATAGTCGAGTTTCTCGTGAATGAATTTTGAAAATCAGTTCATATCTGGTGATGTTATTAAGCTATCAAATGTGACGGCTTACTTTGTTTCGGTTGACTCTCTGTTCCTGCATAGAATGTCATCAAAATTCCTTCTTCGGACCTAGAGCAGATAGGCCTAACAGTTATAAACAGTTATAAACAGTTAATAAGTTAACATGCATTAAAAAAATTAACGCGCGTTAAAATAGTTAATGTGCATATGTAAATTTATGTTAATTTACTAAATTCTGTGAAGCAAACTTCCAATATTCTGTTAAACTGCAGTTATTTGACAATCGAATGAATTCACGTAACTAAACTGTAGTTGCCATTCTATCGCTACTGTAATAATAATTATTTTGACGACAGGCTAATAGATTTCTATGCTAGCTATGACGGCAGGTATTGATGATTATACGTTTAAAATGTGTTTTTAACTTTCTATATTCTACCGGCGAGGCCCACCAAACGTCGTGGGACCTGGGGTAACTTACTCTCTCCCTACTCTCCCTCTTGACCGGCCTGGGTGCGTTAATAACACATCAATTAATGCGTTTAAAAAATTAACGCTACGACAGCTCTAATACATACATTTCTCATTTTTTGTGATCTATTTTTCAGTTTTAGTTTGGTTTTTATCTTTAGTCTTTATTGTAAGTGGTTGTTTTTCGTTGTTCTAAATGCGTAGTATTGCAATATCAGTTCAATGTCTGCATTGTGTGCATATATTAGTCGATGATGTTATGGACTGAACTATTGTTTTTAACTTTACTTGCTTACTCACATACTTACTTGCTTTCTTACTTATTTACTTATGTGTCTAGATGCAGCTGATCAGGCGGCGGCTCGTAGAGTTGCTGACTCAGACGCCAGTCGCAAAGGTCTGTATCACAATATGAGCCCGTGATAATAATGGCTATACGCTGTTTCATACAAAAAGGCACTTTCCTTTCGTTTATAATTCACTTAAATGCTGATCAATTTACACCAAATGTTTACCAGTTGTAGCTGAAGAAATACTAATTCAAAATTTTTTGACAAAATTTGGCTGCTAATTAAATATTCTTTGCTACTTGTGATGTAATGCTGACATCATAATGTGTTGCAACCAATGCTAAAAGTGGCTGAATTGCTGCCCTGCATCGACGGTGAACTTCATCTGGTTCACTGATGACAAACTGTTAAAGTCTTACCATTGCAGCCACAAAAATCCCAAAATGATCACTTTTACACACTTGTGAGGACATCGTGACGTTTACACCTTCCAGCAAGACATTGCACCAGCACACACCGCTTGCAAAATGGTTGAGTTTTTGGATTGCGAGACACCTGATTTTATGCCCACATGTTGCTAAGTGCTAACACAGTGAACATTTTTCATCAGTGAACCACATTAAGTTCACCATTGAAGTGGGACAGCAACTGACAGCACCAGTTCAGACAAGCAAGCTTGTACTCACGACGCATTATGATGTCAGCATTACATCATAACTAGCAAAGAATATTTAATTTAACTAACAGCCATATTTTATTTTATTGAAATATTTTGAATTAGTACTTCTTCAACTACAGCTGGTAAAAATTTCATGTAAACTGATCACCACTCGACTAAATTATAAAAGAAACAAAAGGGTGCCTTTTTATGAAACATCAAGTATACAGTATTTGTACATTTCGTCACGGTCTGGACTGCATTTTGCGACTGTGTCTGTGCCTTTTATAAACAGACACTAGCCACGTTTTCATTGTAACGCAGCTTACGCTCAACTTGAGTGAAATTATGGCAGCTATAGCACTCCTGTCACTGTGGTAAGAGATAGGAAGACTAAGTGAGTCGTTATTAAGAATGTTATTTATGTTGGTCGCAGTTTGTTTGCGTGACATCCAGAGTTTTACGCATTTCCAGACGATGTAGATGATGAAGGCTAGGACTTCTGAAATTTGGAAACGCAAAAGACCACCAAACATTGTTGAATTTTGCAATTTTTGCTAGAAAATGGCAAAAAACGCACCTTTTCATATGAAGTCGCCTGTAAAAAATTTTCATGGTCGGGCCAAAGGGGGGGGCCATCGCACCGTGCCCCCCCCTAAATACGCCACTGAACGATATAGAGACAGGTATAAACAGACAATAGGACAGATGCAGTATGTATACACAGCTCTTAAATAACAGACGTCATCAGCCTCTAGCAATTTAAGAATGGCAGGTGATGCTGCGCATCTCTGTGATGTGTTTCCTATAAAGAGCTGTACACCGCTTTGACTTTTTCCAACTTTTTAACAAGGTCAGGCAGATGACATGCAATTGTGTCAGATAATGCTCAGCAGTCAATGGCTCACCTGACCGGCACGACTCGCAGTATCTACGCTCCATCATTTGACTCGGTCGAAATTCTTCCTGATGCTGATCTACCTCGACTAACTCACCTGGGCAAGGACAGGCCGAGACTTCGCAAGGCCAACTTTGTCAAGCGCCCCGTGGTCGCCTGCGAGATGCTGCTCGTTGACGATGACGATACCACTTTTGATAGAATGGGCCCCTCGTATGTCCGTTTCACGTTACTACTTTTGCATTCTACGAATTTTAATTTTTTTTTCAAATTTGCGAATATTTACAAGATTGAAGCGCTGAACGAATTTTTTTGCACTTCTGAATTTTGACGCATCAAAGCACTGCGTGGCGATCAAAGTCAAAGGTTCTAACGTTTACACTTCCAAGGCACAACTTGGCTAACATAGTTTTCTGGTTAAAATGTATTGTATTGTTAAACAAGGTCAAAACCATGAGGCCGAGGCCAAGATCAAGGCTGAGGCCAATTCTTTAAGACCAAGGCCAAAACCGAGGTTAAAGGTAGAACTATGAAATTGACAAAGACATCGTAAGCTCGAAGTTTTATAGTGTTACTAAGGCCAAAGCACTGCGACTGAGGCCAAATGCTTAAGGCCACAGCTGAGGGTGAGGCCATGGTTTCCAGGTTGAGGGCAAAACTTAGGCCTCGAGACCATTTTGGCCTTGAAGACGTAACATCTCTGAATTTGTATTTTGTGACGTGTTTCAGGGTGCAGGAGAACATCACAGCATCTTCGATGTCGTTGTCAGCCACGAGGGCGGACGTAAGCCCTACCGCTGCTGCCAATGTTACCAGTCCTAATGCAGCTGTCAGTCCTGCAGGGGGAGCTAACGCTGTGAAACTCCCTACAACCGATGATGAACGCTTGATGGCATCTGTACCCCCTCTGGCTGAGGACCCTCCAGACTATGACCAGTCCCCCAGTCCTTCGGACCCAAGGACCACTACAACCCAGCCGGATACCGGACCACCTACGTTCATACCACGTCCGAAGCTGGTGGAAGAAGGAGGAGGGTCCTTGTCTTCCACGGATGCGAGACCTTCGCCGGTCCGGACTAAGAGTGCGGAGGAGATTCTGGAGGCAAAGCTAGCTCCAGCGCTGGTGTCTGATGCCGAGTTGATCCAGCCAGTCAAGAGAGCCGCTTACATAGGCAAGCCTAGTTGTTCCGCATATCTGTCTAATATTTTCAAGACTTCATTTCTCAACATTGTCTGTTTAGTTTAGTTTAGCTGTGTTTAGTACTTGTTTCATATTTGTGTATCTTTTCTGTTGTGCTATTTCTTATTTGCTTACACATCTCAATAAACCAGGCAGTCAGTCTGTCACGTGCTAAATGCAGACTTTATTTCTTTTGAGAAGTGCACACTTCAATGTTGCAAACAGCGATAGTGCCTTACAAATTGCCAGGCAGTATGGTCGGCCATTCTAGCGACAGTTGAGCCTTTTGTTTTCTAAAAGTGCGCACTTTACACACCTTATGTTTGTCCTGAACGTGTGGAACAACTAAATGTGTGTAGGCAAGAACCAGCCGCTGGCAAACATTATGAGAGGCAGCATTGAAACAAATACTGAAGCGGCCAAAGATTCGACGAGGAAACCCTCGGAGACTGTCGACGCCAAGGACTCTACTGCTGCTGCCGCTGCGATACCCAGAGGTCAGTCGTTGTCATGTGACAAATCTGTGACGTCACCGGTTAAACCAAGGTAAGATGTGCCGCCACTAATTTTGGTTCAAAGATTTTCCCCACCTCATGTTTCCAGAAGATGCGGGGAAACTGTGGGAGGGAAATGCTGGGATATGTTAAACCTACAGAACCCGCTGCCATGCAGTTGATGCAATTTTTCAAATGAAATATTTTACAGGGCAGTGTGGTGACACCTGATTAGGTTTGGTGGGAAGTTTAACTGGGTAATTTTGTGGCAGATTGTCTTAAGAGTCCGTCAGTGAAATAACAGTAAAAATCGGTCACAGTTTGGCAAAGATATGACGAATAATGGAATGGATTGTTTTATGTGACATGGTGTATACTGCACGTATTATGGCCAGTTCACACCTATGATGCAACTCAACTTAACAGTTGTGAATTGGCTATTAGTCCACAGTACTGACCTGTAGTTGTATTATAATGCTGCTAGGTAGTGAATCGACTGATCGGCCTGGAAGGAGGGACACGTTTATGCCGCCATCATACGCCAATGCTGGTCAGACGTCCCTGGCGGCAACTAGTCCTACCAGTGAGAGTTTATAATATTTTGATTATTATCAGTTGTAAGTCATAGAAGTTAAATAGACCTGATTACTGCTTGTTTTTGACACTTTACTTGACTTAATGCTTTAGCTCGTGTACGCCCGCACATTCTCGAAGCTTTCCTAAGAATACTCCTGAATCTTTCCTAAAGTGTATTGAAATTAGTTCATATATGATGTCCTAAGGAAATTTTTTACCCAAATTTTTGACGGCGTTCTTTGCCATTTTTCTTCTTCTTTTTTTAAGTCAGTAAATCAAGTCGGCCAATCAGACGCTACACACATAGTTTCAAAACATCTTAGAAAAATCTTAGAAACGTTTTAGGAAAACATTATATCTTAGTATGCTGAGGAAGAGTGCTTCGTCATTAGGATGGGAGGGGAGGAGAAGATTCACATTTCTTGTTAAGCCACTGTGTTTACCGACTGGAGCCTAATCGGTGTTTAAATCTGGCCTCAAATCTTCCTAGGATTTTCCCCTAAGAAGTTTGTAGAATGTAGGCCATCCGTGTTGTGACGTCATTCGTTGACAGGTGAGCAGGCAACAGGTGCTCCAATGACGTCATCGGGCATTGCATCATCATCAGGGGTCAACAAGCCGGCGCCGGCAGTGAGGCCGCGCAAGCTGGGAGTGAAGCCACCAGAGATTGGCAGGTCGCCGTCATCAGCATCATCAGCAACTGCTGCTGCTGCTGGCGCTGATGTTGAAACAGTTGCTGCGACAGGTTCAGCTGCTACCACACCCACAGCGCCAGCGAGCGACAAAGCACTGCCTTCCAAACCAGGTCAGCTTGGCACATAGCATATACTAAGAAACTTTCTAGACTCCGTAAAAAAGGTAAAGACCTGGAGTTTTTCTACTGGTGAGGCATGGTAGCAGGTCTGGTCGGGAAATGCCGCTCGAAGCTAAGAGCATTGCTATATATGTAGATTTTCAACAATTTGTCTGCAATCTTTTTACAACAAGAAAAGCCCTGCTAACGCAAATGCGTGAACGCACAACAGCCGCGTTGCATGTTTGAAAGCCCAGTAAAACAAAGTCTAAGTCAGTCGCCAGATGACCCGCGGCTATAGTGTCTAGTGTTTTATTCGTACTCACCAGGGGGCATGACGTGTCTCGCTCAGCCAATGCCATATCGGCTGGTATATCACAAATTTTCCCTATATACCCTCCTCTCATTTAGCACCCTCGTTTGGGGTGACCCCTTTCAGATTTATGGAAAAGCTTTACAGTTCCTGAAACTAGAGTCTACCTGGCAGCCGACGGTGAAAATTTGGTGATCCTAGCTTGCACCGTTTTTGACTGATCCACCCGTGTGGTGGACAGACAGACAGACGGACAGAATTGTGATGGCTAAGATGCACTACAGCAGTAGCTGCTGTTGTGCGTAAAAGTTGTGAACTTGTCTAGCTGATTAATTGATTACAAAGTTTATTATGTTTAAAACTTTAGTCTATCTTACCAGTCCTGCAAGCGATGTGACTCCACACTGTGTGATCTCATATTGCAGTTGACGCTCCGTAGCTCTAGAGATTTGTTTCCCTTGAAGAGATACCTACAATTTAGCCATTTTAACCATTTATTGCTGATTGTGTTGCTGAACAGGTGAGATCGCAAAGGAGCCTGCTAGCAAGCCTAACAACGTTCTGAGGTCACCGCCAGCTGATGGGGCAGTCATAACTGACCCCAACCC
>Ga0209367_1001114_pt1 | contig 31626 bp, 25 predicted proteins | sample WorMetLIZISLAND2_FD_187412 | JGI IMG/M metagenome (GOLD analysis project Ga0209367, IMG submission 187412) | Marine gutless worms symbiont microbial communities from Max Planck institute for Marine Microbiology, Germany - Olavius geniculatus... ...
GTATTCAGGTTGTGAAGTAGACTGTATCTTGAAAGCCAAGGTTGCCAGTTTGAAGTTGATTCGCTGAGATATTGGAAGCCAGTGTAATGATTTCAATAGAGGTTGAGCGTGACAAACCTTCCGCTGTTGCAACACTATGCGAGCAAGACAGTTCTGCACCTTCTGTAGTTTCGAGGTCGAGTTGGGTGTTCCGTAGAGAACGGCATTGCAATAGTCAAGCCTGGAACTGACAATACTGGATGCAAGTGTCTTAGCTGCCCCTACTATTTGGAACTCTCTTCCTTTTGACATCCACAATAGCTGTTCATTAGCTTCCTTCCGTCGTAAACTCAAAACATTCTATTTTTTAACGTCTAGCCATGTCTAGTGGCCCGCCTCACTCCTTACCTCAGCGCCTCAGATTCAGTGAGTTTCTCGCTGACATTGAATTAAATTTACTTACTTATTTACTTACTTCACACAGATTAGAATTAAATGGCTATCATTACTATCAGCAGGTGGGTACCTGTGTGGGTATGTCCGAGTGTTGAACGCTGTCTTGTAGGTGAGACATCAGCATGAGGTCTCGGGCCTCGTACCAGCGGTCGTGAAGCGCGTGGTAGTAGATGTGGCAGAGAATCGCGCGAGTCCGGATGCGATCGGTCGAATCCTTGGTGTAGATGAACTTGCACAGACGGTCCATCACCGACCGAGAGTCCTCCTTCCCAGCCTTCAACCATCACAGACACATCATCAGGGACCACAGAATTTCAGAGAGAAGGAGAGAGAGTCAAACAAACAGGAAGAGAAAGAGGGTACACAATGTCAAAGGTGTGGGGACCTTGGTACTGCTGACTGGGGTTGCCTAGCCAGCCGCTGCGCCAGCCTGTGTCTGCAGGCTGCACACGGTGGCCGTGCGGCAGGCGGCTCTGGTTAGTGACGAAAGCACATTAAATCACCAAATCTGAAATGCAAATGACGAGATGAGTGACTAAAATGACCGGAAAGCTTATTTGCCGAAAAACGTTTTCAGTCGGCAACAAAAACGGCAGATGAGACAGCAATTGCAATGTTCAAAAAAGGGTATTCCAAACGGTGGGAGTGCTGGAGTGGACCCGCTACTACTTCGTGGGTGACTCTGTGGGCAGATGTACGACGTTGAAGAAAAGATCTCAAAACTACAAAAAAAAAACAAAACCCATCAACATACCACTTTTACTGCTGTATGGTCGAACTGCAACAACACAACAACCATTATTACATTGTACAGCAATTGATTTGTTTTACATTAATTGGTAGAAATATACCACTTATTTCTCATAAACACACTATGCAACATCACGTTGAAAGCTAGGATCTTGACCACATGCAATGATGGCCTCTCTGACAACACCCAAGTCAATAGTGGTACATTTACGAAATAGATAGCTGTTACAGAATAATGCAAATATATTCTACTCCAGTGCAGTTTCACAGAGATAATGTTCTGTCAATATGACAGTCATTTTCTGAGTGCCACAAATTCTGCAGATGAGTACGAATGAGGGCGTAGCACTGTGGCTACACCGAGTTTGCATGTCAGTGAGTTCTGAGTATTTTCATTAAAGGTACAGGTAAAGGTGCCAATTTGTATAGCGCATCTTGCGTACAACGCCTCTAATGCGCTTTTCGTCACTAACCCAAGCCGCCAGTCACACGGCCACCACGTGCAGCCTACAGACACAGGCTAATGCGCAGCGGCCGGCTAGGCAGCCCCAGTCAGCTGTATCTAAGGTCACCACCTTCCGTAACCCATATAAATGAGTTACTGCTCATTTTACCGTCGCACGGAGGGTAGAAGGCTGAGTCGACCTAGCTAGCAGGCTTCGTACCAAGATGGTTTACCTGCCCGCAGGCAGTACTAACCAGCCCGGCGTAGAGTAACTTCGTTTCAGCCGAAACGTGTTACCAACTACGCCACGCCACCAACTCATTGCTGCAACTACAGTGGCTCGGTGGTCCAATGGTTACTGGACTACAATCTAATCACCCTGGGCAAGTTGTTTACACAAGGTACATTGTCATGACCTTGGTACAGCTGACTGGAGTTGCCTAGCCGGCCGCTGAGCCAGCCTGTGTCTGCAGGCTGCATACGGTGGTCGTGCGGCAGGCAGCTCTGGTTAGTGACAAAAGCGCATTAAAAGCGTGCGCATGTTTGTGACAATGCACTATACAAATTGACGTCCTTTACCTTTACACATAAGCGGCATAATTTGGTACTGGCCTAACCACCAGGAATGTAAAGGTACTGTAGTATGAACGAAGAGGTCAGATGGCCTACTGCCAATACATCTGAGTTGTGTTTGCACTCAGAGTCACAGAGCTGTGAGGAAGTGATGTTGAATGTGGGATTATTTACTTTTTACCTTTTCTAACTACAGCCAAAAAACATTGAGCACACACCTTGTAATAGAGATGCTGTATGCGTTTAAGATAGATGCGACACAGCTCATCATCTGTGACCTGCTGCTGCATCTGAAGGTAGCCCTCCAGGTCATCAATGATTCGACAAACTACTACCTCATCCCTCAGCCTTCACAGACATACAATACACAATACTATAAGACTATTATTTTATACATTCACCATTAAAATTGTTTAAAACGGTTAAATGCTATAGCTCTTAATGGGAAACCCATCTCACAGCTATAGAGTGCCACTCTTTGTATGGGATCACACAGTGTTACCTGCCACCCAACACAGGTGAACGTGCCCCACCTTAACCCCAGCCTCTACCTACCCTGGAGGGATGGAAGACTGAGTTGACCTAGGCGGTTGGTTACATACCAAAATGGTTTATCTGCTGGCAAGCAGTCACCCATCCAAGTACTAACCCGGCCAGGCACAGAGTAACTTCATTGATCGGATGAAACACTTTCCGTCCCGATGGCCACACCGAGCTCTGTGAGGTCGTGTTCACGGAAACAGACACAGAGGACGACCGAGGATGCGCTGGACTGATAACATTTCGGACGATTGCCAGATGATGGGCTTCTCACTCACACAAGCAACTCATGAAGCCGAAGACAGAGATCAATGGAGGAGGTGCATGAAGCTGTCCGATCATGCATCTGCATCACTATGACACCGAAGGAGGATATCACAGGCTGAATGGTAGTTCAAGTCATGTGTTAACGGCGACTTCTCTTTCTTATGGGAAAGCCAAAAATTCGACCCCCCACAGAATCAAAACCCCTGATCTGATTGAGATAAAATTTGGCACGGTTGATTACGTCAGCTAGATGACCCATTATGCAAAATTTCATGTAAATCTGCACAAGGGGGGCTTCTCAGCAAATAGGTGAAATATATGCAAAAATTTTTATAGCTATCCATATACCTTTTTTTCAGAAACTCACCTACAGGCCAGACCCTTCGGCAGATTTTTGCGTGCGATAGCTCAAACGACGCGGTCTCGCGCAAGGATGTGCCTTTTGGGAATTTAAAAATTTGAAATTAATATTTAATGTATTTATTCAAAAAATTACAATGGAGCCTATGGGGAAAATTAAACAATTCTTAAAACGATCATAACTTTGACTGTGTATAAGATAGAGTCGTAACTTTTGGTTCTAGGGTATGGTTTTTGGGATGGCAAAACTAATGGTGTCATTTAGTTTTACCCAGGACCCTCCCTGGTTGCCATGGCAACGAAATTTGGGACAAAATGGGCTATAACTTGGCTCGCATAAAAGATTTTTGGGAGATCTTTGCGCTTATAGGGGGGTTTTCGGTGATGGGCCATCGAATGCTGCCAATTGTATTTTCCCCGACTGATACCCGTTGCCATGGCAACGAAATTTAGGACAAAATGAGCTATAACTCGGCTTGCGTAAGAGATTTTTGCGCCTATAGGGGGGTTTTCGGGGATGGGCCATCGAATGCTGCCAATTGCATTTTCCCTGACCAACAATTGTTGCCATGGCAAAGAAATTTGGGCCAAAAGGGACTATAACTTGACATATGTACAAGATATCTCCAGAGTTAAAGGTCCGTGGTCACCAAAATTAACATATACATTTTATCCATTTTCCGGAAAGTGCAGAATTTTATGATAACTTTGACAGTAATATCAGCGCCCAGCGTTCTGTCAACACGGAAAAATTTACCTTTGAAGTCGACGATCTACGAAAATGACGTAGAAAACGCGCCGCCATGATGATCTGCGGTGACGTCATGAGTTTAGCCTATAGATGTCATGAATTAATATTCATGACGTCTATATAGGCTATGGCCTAGCCTAGAATGATGACGTCGTTGGCTAGACATTAATATTCATGATCAATATGGGCTAGGATCATGACGTCACTGCGGGCACTGATAGATTAGAATATTTCGCATAACATAACGTAATGCCGCAGTTCGTTTGAATTCACGCATTAATTTCATATATTTATGAAGCTCAAATCGACATATTATATATGCAAGGTTAAATGTCTAATTTAAATCTACAGAAATTGCGCGAGTGAGTTTGACCGTGGCCATGGACCTTTAAAACCGAACGCTTCCGCTGAAACCAAAGTTAAAACTGAACACAATACGAAACTTCAGTTTAAAACCAAACTAATTCTGAACAATCCAGTTTCAAACCTGATCTCCGTAATGCATCGAGATAAACGTTTCTTCTTAAAGACTAGTCTTTAGGTTTGGTTTAAAACCAAAACCACTTAAGTTTTGATTTAGCGAAAACAAGACGGCGTTTGTTTACCCAGAGGTTGCTATTGCTGCCGGCGTTCTATGGCCCAATCGCCTACAACGTGCGTCTAATGTACAGCGCGAATCATGTTTATCTGACGAAGATCAGTTTTTTTCAACACGTCTGAGTACCAGTACTAGACAGATTCACCAGCTAGCCTTACAATACATCCGGAGGCGTCGTCAGGTTGATGGTGTAAACGTAAGATATTACACCAGAACTGAGCATGTAAAGTTCTTCCTGCGTTACTTGTTACTTGTTTGTGTATGCGCTGCTTGCAGAGTGAGGCGTGTTGAGACGTGCTGCATGTTTTAGTGTTTTGCTATGGCACGAGTGCGTTTTATGAGATGATACGTTGCATTGTTGTAGTGCTACATCTGGTGTTCCGTTTGGCTGTTCTGGTTTGCTGATTTGACACCATATGTTATCCGTCGTTGACACTCGATGTTTCTTACTGTGTGCTGACAACGTGCTGGCCGGCATGTTGAAACTGGACGTGCACGCCGCGAGGCCAGGCTGCCGTGGCCGGGCGTACGTGTGTCTGCAATTGTACGCATTCGACCGTGAAGACGTGCCTTGCTGACCAACATGTACAAGACATACACCAGCCGATTCCTGTGCAACGACGGATCGTAGAAGCCAACCGACAACGTCATCAGCGAACGTCAGCATTAACAGTCAAAGGATCTACCATCTGATGACTTGAACAATTTGCACCAGCGCTGTCATATCAAGACTTGTCGCAGTTCGCCTCTAGTGGACACTATGAACATGTAGTATTCACACTCAATCGACTGCCAAGCGCACTAGAGATTTCTTCGAAATGATAGTGCGCTATATAAATGTTCACTTATTATTATTACTTGGCTCGAGGAGGATACTATCACCAAGTCGGTCGAGTCAAGGGACTTGCAGAGAGTTCGGCGATGGTCAATCTGCAAGGAAGTAGGTTTTCTGTTCAAAAACTTAAGTTTAAAACCGAGTTTAAAACTGAAGTTAATCTGAGCATTGGTTAAAACCATACTTTAGAGTCCAGATTAAAGTTTGGTTTAAAACTATAGTCTAAAACTTAGGTCTAAGCAAAATTTAAAGTCACCCAGTGTATTTAACTAGAAAGTGCTCATGAGACAACATATCTCTGCCAAATAAATTTTAACAAAATGGTATATATTAATTGCATTCTGTCAATTTCTAAATTGAAATAATAATACACTGTGGGCCATGAAAAAGTGGCACTTTACTTTTGTCAATGTCTTCACCAGTTATTGACCGATTTTTAAACTTTTTTCACTGGCACACTCTGCAGACAATTTGCAATAATGTGATTATTATATTTCCCATCACACTGTAAATGTGTCTTTACACTACCTTGTGAAACATAAATGTAAGAAAACCTAACGATAATAACAAACATTTGAGTAAATAAAAAAACACTTCAGACCAACATTGCGGTGAATGATCTGAATGACACTACTGTAGACTGTGTTAGACCCACACAGTCTAGTGTTATACAAATCATTCACAGCAATGTTGATCTGAAGTGTTTTTTTTCAATTTTACCAAAATTGTCATTACACATGCATATTTCATTCATATTTCACAAAGTAGTGCTGAGACGCATTTACGGTGTGGTGGGATATATAATAATCACATTATTGCAAATTGTCCACATAGTGTGACAGTGAAAAAATTTTAAAAATCGGTCATTAACTGGTGAAGATATGGACAAAAGTAAAGTGCCACATTTTTTACGACCCACCCTGTACTAAGTACTAGTATTACGTTCTATGGAACGAGGTATCTGTCCCATTGCCGCTCTGAATCTGCTGCATAGGCTATAACATGTTTATAACGCAAATTTTTATTCCATGTAGTATTGGAAAAAAGATGTGCAATTATATTGTAAATGCATCTCATGTGTATTTGATTGGTACTATGCACATCACGATAAAGTTAAACCAGCGAACATAAAATTGGACTAAAATGTCTAAGCAAGTTGCAACTCGAAAATTACCAAACATGCACTGCAAGTAAAAGCCGTTGCCGTAACAATGAATACTATCCGTTCATTAATACTAAAAGCATCTATATTCCATTTTCTCTTCATGAAACACTTGAACAACATAGTATAAAACACTGATTAATGCAAACTAATAGTGATTGATTGCCATGATTGGAAGCTCATTTTAACACAGGCCCTACAGCCAGTAACCATTGAAGTGAACCTTCTGACTGAAAATGCAGTATGGGAAAAAAATAATAAGTTCGTTGTTTGCAGTGGACTTACTTGTGAACATCAAAGTCCTGCATGCGGTCGAGAGCTGCATACAAAAACTCTACATGTCCGCGCCGGTAGATTGCATTATGTTTCAGATAGAGACCCACAGCTGCCTGAAACGTCCGCTTGTTGCGCTCCTGCTTAGCGATCTTGTCAAAATACTCGCCCTGGTGCACGATTAATGCCTTTTCTTTCTCGGCTACGTCTTTGCCTACAGACAAGTGAACAGACCCAGACAAAATGAGCATGAAGAAAAAACTTTATCACATGACCAATTCTTAATATGTCGTTTGCTTACAGCCTAAGAATGAGCTGTTGTCATATGACTGTTTCAAATAATCACCACTTCTCTACTCAGTGGTGGCAGTTTGGCTCAGATGTTAATGTTGTTTATCACATCAATAAAGTTAATCAACATTGTGCCTGGTTATTTCTTGGATGGGCGACCATCAGCAAACAGGTAAACCATTGGATAACCAGCAAGTTAACCAGCCAGGTCAACTCAGCCTGGCCATCCCACCATCGGTGAATAAATATGCAGACTTTGACCGGTTGCCACGATATGGCTAGAACTGTTTATCTAGCTGATTTACCTTACAATTCAAGCCGCTAATGGCTATGACAACAAACGCCAAAATTGACGTTTTAAGATAATATATTGTAATAAATGCACAATAATATGCAGTAACAGTTAGTCAAGTCAATTACCTGCACATTTATACATAAAATGGCTGGTTATCTATACTTTTAATCGTTCTTTATTAAGGCAAAGCAAGCAGCTTAGCAAGCCAGCAAACGCATACAACTGATGATGGCTCCCGTCAATTCAAATTCTCCCAGCTTCTGCCGTCATCGTTCCACGTCTAAAGTATCTGCTGATGACGTCTGTTGTTGGCTGAAAACGATCTCGACGTTGGGTCGCGTGGTTCACTTCACGTTGTCCCGGAATTACCCAGAAATTCTCTGTCGTCGACAACACCTTCTTGCAAAGTCAATGAAGGTTCCATGTCCAGGCCCGAATCGCCAGATTTGATTCAATCAGCACTTTCAACATTCCAACGTAGCCTCTCTGGTGGACTACAACCACTTTCGTGGTTTTCAATATCTCAATACTAATTCTCACGTGAGAAATATATCGTTTCTCACTCTAAATCAACGTTTTGAGCCTATTAATGGCTCCTCACCTCTCTTCACTTTTAAAACATAACTAGTAACTGCCATTGGAGATAGTGATGCACGGATTCTCAGTTCTGTAAACATTTAATTCTGGCAATGTTCCAGTGTTGTGGTTGATGCCCAGGACTGGCAGGAAGCAAGCAAGCATTACATATGCGGATTATACTCTATTTTCTATTATTCTATGCCAGCACTGCTATAAAATATTGGCGTACACACATCACAACCTTACAAAATAAGTATCATTGAAAGCTGGCTTAGTTGCTCAGCAGTTAAAGCGTTGGATATGAGACCGAAAGGTCCACTGTTCAATGCCCAGCCAATGCACTACCAAGTAACAACTGTGGACAAGTTGTTCACACCTACCTGCCTGTGTAGGTGCAAGTGTCTAGTGGTTAGGGTCGACTCGTAACTTTCAAGTTGCGATTCAATTCTCACCGCCGTCATTTGCAAGCAACATTAAGCAAGTTGCTAACCTACTGTGTCCTCAGGCCAACTCAGCCTTCTACCCTCCGTGAAGCGGGAAATAAGTAGTAGCTTACAGGCTATGGGGTGAAATCCTAGCATGGCTGATTGGGGCGGCCGTATGTCTGCTAGGTGCAAACCGTGGGTCCAATTGTTCATTAATGCAAGCAATGGAAGGCTGCATTATGCGCTGCGGTATCATTAGCTCATGCCAATCAGCTGCCACTTTCGAGATTGTGAAGCACTTCTGAGTAATGGTAAGAAGCGCTATAGCGAGTGTTGGCCTTTATGTTTACCTTTAAACACGCAGTGTAAGCTGCTGCTTGGCTGAAAGCTAAAAATGGAGATCAGCACCATCCTAAGCTCGAAAAGGACTTTTTTGAAAAGTTTGTATAATAACTGACATTATTATGGCCTTGGGTGGGGAAGCATTCCAGTCACTAGGGCTGTGGGGAGAAATATAGGCATCATCTATCAGTCCACCAGACCCAGATGCAACCCTGAGATCACGGACAAGCTGCGTGCACACAGCCACAATGACACTATTTACTGAACATCAATGAACAACCCGTATTACTAAAAACAACGCAAATACCAAAACAGAGTTATTATACGCAGAACCATCCTGCAACCTGCAGCATTTTTGCTATTCTCAAGATGGCAAGATGGCGATAGTGGTTGGAGAAAAATTTGATACGTATGAAAGTTTTAGATTATAAGTGAATGAGCAGTCGTACCACCGCAGGGACACACATTCTTTAGCTGGTAAGCTAGGGCTGTTCAAGGTGGCTGACGGACTGTCCTACAAATAGCAATTTTACTTTGACACTGTAGGACGGCCCCGTACCATACCAAAAACTACTGAAAATCCTAACCCAAACCAAAAATTACTAGCTCTTTTCAGCAGTTTTTCGCTTAAATTAGAGTTAAAGTTTTCCATAGTCTTTGGTATTTAGGTTGTTTTTGATATTTAAAGTTTTAGGGCTACCGAAAACAACCTGGTAGTTTTCGGTATTTAGAGCCACCTCACAGAGACTACTAAATTCTTCATACTCACACTGTAGACTCATTGGTTTTACACACAACTTTCATTACAAATTTCAAAGACAGCCTTAATAAATGTCAAAAATGCTATTAAAATGTAAAAAAAAAATCTGATAAAAAATCCTCACCGCCCATGTTTATCTTTACCTCTAGCGTCGAAGAATCGGCGAATAAACGTCGCGGAAACTCGGTGTACAACTCTGGGCCGGCGCAGAAAGCCTGCTACGCTGCAGTTCGTACGACAGGCTGAACATAATACTGCTAAACTGCCGGCAACGGTGCGCAATAAATTGTGATTCATCAGAGCTAAATCAAAAGTTTCGAACGATGACTACAAAAAAGAACATTATTTGGAGATCAAAATGTTGTGTCTGTGTTTACATCCTAATTTCGAGGTTTAGTTTCATTTTCTGCTGCACACAGGACAACATCCGGTGTGCCTAAAATGTGAAATGTGTTTATACTAACAGCCACAACATCCAAAACGTACGCAAGAAGGCTACCGTATTTAATAATGTAAAACAAGAAAACTAGCCGTCGTTACTAAAGACGCCCTACAACCCATACAGTTCCTGTTGCAGTACGGACCTTCAAAATCATCTAAGGTCAATGATGTTCATGTCACTCACTTGAAAGCCAATGTAGGGCCATATAAATGATATAATCCTATTAGCGATCAATAGCAACCATGTAGCAACCATAAGCCCTAACGTTTACGAGATATGGCCAGTTTTCTGTTGAAAAAACGCACATCTTCCTTTCCGCTCCATTTAGCTCCAAATTTAGAAATGTTTCCCTTGAAATGCATCCCAAAACTTTGTACGCAGACCCACCACAAATATCAAATTATTCGTGTAAAAAGTTTTCCCCTAAAACCTACCGCTTAGCCACAATACATCCGTTACAGACAGACAGACAGATGACAACAGTAACATAGACGCCTAGAGCATGGCTGTAGCGCGTCAAAAGGGGAAAGAAAAGAAAGGTAGGACTAAGGCACATTTTCGCAGAGCCTTTCTGGGGAGAAATTTCTTGAATTTTGCTTTTTAAAATGGCGCATTCTGATGTACTTTATATTTCTGAGCGACGGCGGGGCCCCCAAATGTCGCGGAGCCCGGAAAAAAACTTATATTCCCCTCCCTCCCTCGACCGCACTTACAGTACCTGGTTCTGGACCCTGCTAGCAAAACTCCAATTTCTTCACTTTTTTCTACAGTCCAGAAAAATCTTACTATAATGCACGGAAAGTCTGTTTGTCGAGTCAGCCCCCACTAGCGCCAGTTGCACGGTCGTGGACCCCGACCGCGGCGTTTGAGTCCTTGGGCCTTACGTACATGCCCCCACCTTGACCTCCACCTGCCCTCACGGGCAGCCTGAGGGGGTGGGCTGAATTTTTGGGTCTTATTTCCTCGCTGATTCTGCCAAGCCCGTCAGCTTAGCGCACAGTGTAGTGCTTCATGCCGGAAAACTCCCGCAGATAGGCGGGCGCTTCTAGTTCCTACAATACGCTGTGACGTAAAATGGTGGTAATAGTTAACTAAAAGAATCAGGAACAGAACCAACCAATATATGTGATAATAGCATTTTTTGAGATCAGTAGTAGCAACTGTACCAGCATTTCAGCACGATAGGGAGCATATAGGCTCAAATGTCTTTAGCCAAAGATTATATCAAACAGGCTAAACACTCAATGGCCTGGTCAAAATGACGGTAGTTTAAAATAATCATGTACAAAAGAAAAGTTTTACTGAAAAAACAATGACAAAATTCGTATGAACTCAGATTGTGACGTTAACAATTTGGTGAACATAAAAACACAGTATTCTGAAACATCGGATTTTGTCAAATAGGCAACGTCAGGTAGAAAGTGCGTCACGTTTTTCAGTCAACATATATTATACTAACGTTACATTTTTTAAAAATAGAACATGCGTTTTTAACACATTTTCAAATATGTTTCTAATGCCTATTGCAGCTAGTAGGCACAGTTTCTGACGTGACACAAATGTCGCTGTAAGCAGTGGCGTAGGCAAGGGTGCACATAGGGAGGGGAGTGGCATAGTGGCTTGAAAAAGTGAAGCTGGAAGTTGCAATTTTAGACAGACACTGCAACTGCTATAATTGAAATGTTGAAGATCCATTATCTCTTTTGTCAGAATTTGCAACTGGCTGTTGGAATTCTGTCAGAAATCTGCCAATTCCGACAGAGGAGATAATGGATCATCAAAATTTCAATTACGGCAATTGCAGTGTCTGTCTAATAATTGCAACTTCCTGATGTGTCAATTATGGCCCTAAATTACCCCCAAAATGACGGTTTTCAGCCCCAAAATTTGCATTTTTAGACACATTTTCAGACAAAAAAATGTTCTGACAATTTTCCGACGACCCGAAAGTTCAGGAGATGGGGCAATGCCCCTCGGCCACAATCAGGGATGTTAAGTTCTCGAGACCAACGTGGTCTCGAGACCAAATTTAATGGTCTCGTTCTCGTTCTTGGTCTCGTTGTCGTTGTTCTCGTTCTCGTTCTCGTTCTCATCACAATTGTTTTCGTTCTCGTTCTCGCCATATTTTGGTCTCGTTAACATCCCTGGCCACAATGCCACTACAGGGCAAGGGGGGAGGAACAGATACACAATAAGATGACATGCATGACGACTTAAGACAATGGGCGACTTTTTGACTTAGACTTTCGCTGAGACTTTCACTGAGCCTAAACTTTGGTCTAAGTACCTACTTAAGTCAAAAAGTGAAGTGATTTCGCTGAGTGAAAGCATGGCGACTAACACGGACAGTTTAGTAAATTAAAAAAGTCTGGTACCAAAAATAAACGCCGTAATGGCTACATAATTACGTAAGATGTTACGTGATGACGTCATTTGCGTGCGCGGCGCAATTAAATAAGCAAGTTCAAGCATAACTGGTCGATTTATTTCCTGTTAGGTTTACCGGTTTTCCGCCATTTTTAATCATTTAATTGAACTTTGGTCTAAGTACAGACTTTAGCGTTCAGCTTTAGCTTTGGCTCAGTGAAGTCTAAGTCAAAAGTGAAGTCGCCCAACGTCTTTAGCAGTAGCTGTCAACAGCATCATGGGGACCTAAAATCTCAGCCTTTTAATTGGGTCTCGGGAGTGTACATCCAAGACAAATTACTGGCTATCCACTGACCCCGAGCATCAAGTCTACACAAATTCAAGTCCAATTAGAACCTATTTAGTAAAAGCGTGAGACCGTCCCTCACTGCTAATGCTGAAATGGGCGACCGTCTGGGGTAATCAGCATATACAGCCCCCACCACCTTCCAGACAAGAAATCCCCGCAGACAAGAGAACGCTATGCTGCATGCACCAAGCAAACTTTCTCGCAGCATGCCATAGAGTCTCCAGCATAACAAAACATTCTGCACTGCAGTCTGCAACTGTCTAATCTGGGCAGCTTCCGTTTTGGTGGAAGCCCCTGTTCAGCCAAATATGCTAAACACGGCCAAATCCACCTCCGAGTCTATACTGTGGAGGAGCTGAGTTCGTCATCAAAGTTGTATCTCTCTCTCACTCCAATAGCTCATCCACATGTAGACAGTGCGAACTCAATATAAGTCAGAGGCATAGACAAAGGGGTCCCACGGGGCCCAGCTCCCCAATCTGAAATGTCTGTTAAAAATGGACATCGGGGAGTCAGAAAAATAACCGAGACTGTTGCCACCAGATCTCATATTATGAGGCTATAATACACCAAATTCGATCTTGGCTGCAGCTCCGCACCATACCCCACCGCTGGAACTCAGCACTCTTTAAAACCCGTTAGCTGGAATTGAAGGGGTCCTATGTCTAAAAGGAGAGACAGGGGAACAGAAAAAGAGATGGATAAAGAAGGAAGAAAAAGAAGAGAAAAAAGAAAAGTGGAGCAAAGGGAAACGAAGGGAAGAAAAGCAACCCCCCACGAATTCACATTTCTGGCTATGTCACTGGTAGTCTACACCGTGGAACTGCTCAGTTCATCATCAAAGCTGTCAGATCTCTGGGTCTTCTCTGCTGAGACTGACTCCAGCTGTTTTGTGTAGAAATTGTTGAAATCCAGTCTACGAAAACAACAACAGCCAACAACAGTACAAACCCATCAATAAAAAAAGGAAAAAGAAGGAACGTCTTCCCAAGCCATGGGACATTCGGGGGCCCACCATCACTAAAATATATTTGCTATATTTTTGACAACAGAACTAATCATCTCAATTTATCATATTACGTCAGTTATCAGTTATTTTGCAACAACTTTTCAACAAAGCTGACTACTTCTTGAATGAACAAATGTATTCAGTATTCTAGCCTGCTCACCAAACACCACCCCAGCAGTTTCCCTTATGCCCCACTGAAAGCAATGATAACGAAAATTTCAAAGTGATCCAGAATCCAGGATTCCTTCCGCATCACCCCCAAAATTGAATCACTGGTATTTTGTGCCATTCCCGACATACCCTTAAAATTTCAGAAAGATCTGTCCATAACTTTTTGAGTTATCTTGCTAACAGACAGACAGACAGACAGTCAGACAGACAAACAAACAAACAAACAAACAAAGACTGGCAAAAACATAACCTCCTTGGCGGAGGTAACAAAAATAGAATCCAAATTCATTATGCATTAGCTTAGACATTTATATCTGGCTACTGAGAACAGATTAAATGTCTAAGCTAATACATCAGTTTGTGCTTATACTTTTTGATTTTTGCTGTTTTACATCATCGCTTATACAACATTAAATGAATCGCTTGCAGTTTTTTTATATATAATAACCTGTATAGTAGAGAAGTTATTACTATGACTACCAACTACTGTACTACTAATACTACTACAACTGCAAACCTGTACAGGATGTTCATAAGCTTGTGTTCACAGTTAGTCACACTGAAATCCATGATTCGGTCCAGCAGAGAGATAAGATGAGTTGAAAAGTTGCGATCAAATGTGAAGATTGTTCGTTCAAAGTTGTCACTGCCGGCAACGATGTCAATTTGAGATAACATCACCTGCGTGTCAGTAACAATTGTCAATAGTGTGCACAGACTGCAGAGCCATAGGGAAAAGGGGCTTACTTCTTTGAATAAGGAGGCACACAATGCTGTTTGCCCCCTCACTGCTTCACACAGAGTAATTTCATAGAAACTGTTAATCTATTAGCATCGCTTGGATGAAAAGCAGTAGAAAATTTAACAGCAATGTGCAAAATGCAAAAAAGTAAGGCCAAATTGTACCAAAGCTTGCAGCTTCAGTGAGGTTTGTCTCTAACTTCCATCACCAGGGGTTCTATCCCTGAATCCCCTAAGTCTTCCTATATAGGCTTGGAACAGCACATACTTTAGACGCCATCTCAGACATTTCTCAACTTCTCGTTCCACTAGCAGACTGAGTGTATTTGACTTTACTTAACCTGCTACACTATTAATAACTATCTACTTGTACAATCCAGTTCCTCAGATGACAGTCTTAAACCACTGAATTATCACAATTTGATTGATAATTTTCTTTGTATGTTGATAACATAACTCAGTAAAATGCCAGCCCTAAATAACTAAAGTTTCTGAACAGTTTACTCACAAACAGGAGGCCAAGGTTAACTGCAAAATTCTGCAAACTGGCCCACGAAATTTGGCAAAATTTTCTGTGGAAAACTGTGGGCCCTAGTGATAAATGGCACATCAGCACAATATAAGCCATTCAGTGCCGTGATTGATCAAAAGCCGTTGAAAGCATTATGACTCATGTATTGAAAAAATGACAGATAGGCAGAATATCTCACTTTGGAGGATGTTTTGCGGCTGTCTTTGTCCGGCATTGAGTCGGTAACTTCACTGACATCAGCAGAGTCTATGCTTATTCGCTGTCAATAGCACGCACACCATATCATCAATATCATATCATCCTTTGACTATAATCACCAGCAGGATAGACAGGGTTCCTACAAGTCTTCTGCAGCAAAATTCCCTGACTTTTCCCTGACTTTGCTGGTCATGGAATGACAATTTTCCTGACCTTATCAAAACAATAACCGCATCGCATAAATGTCAAGAATGGTACACTATATCATAAGTTAATGGAACAGTATTAATGGAACAATATGCAAATGACAGAGACCCTGAAGGGCAAAGCTGAAAACACTTCTAGTTTTGGACGTTCAATGAAAGCTGCAAATTTGCCTGCTTTTTAATATTTAGAGATGCAAAAGTCACATATATCTGCAGTCTGCATAATCCAAGATCATTTTTCCTGACTTTTCCCTGACTTTTCAAAAATAATAATTTTCTCTGACCTTTACAAGACCACACAAATTCCCTGACTTTTTCCCGTTTTCCCTGACTTGTAGGAACCCTGATAGACCTCAAGTGACTACATCAAAAAACTGGACATTAAATGCAATGGTGCTGTATAAATTCTGCAATTTGATGTGGTAAGTGTTTGGAATTCAATCTCAGCACTGAGGTAAAATTTCTTACACTTACCACATCAAATTTATACGTCATCAGAATCATCGAATGAGCAGAATTTTTTCCTCACCGTTACATTTAATGCGCAGTTTTTCGATACATCACTTACTTTTAACCTTATTATTATTATACAAAAGTCCTACTTCTGAGTTTGAAAATGATATATATTGGTTTCAAGGTAGAGAAATAAGATGATGATGTAAGAGCAAGGCCTATAGGTTGACTGGGTATTGTGACGACATATTACTCCAAACACAGCGAGAGACAGTCATAGGCATATGCAGAATTTTGTCAACGCACAAGCCTTCCCTCCCTTTTCCAACAAACCAAAGATCAAAACCAGTCAAACTAGAAAATTTTTAAAATTGCTCACGTTGCAATCACCATGAAAAATTGCAATGCTGGTGCTGTGAAAAAAAACAAAAACAAAATGCAATGCATCGATTAGTCAGTCGAATAATTTTGGTGTCCGCAGTCATAAACGTTTCAAGCCATCGACGCTGGGGTCTGTAGTAGCACACAACCTCTCATTACAAAATACTGAATGCCATTATTTCAATCACGTCACGTGACGGCCATTACAATGACCTAATGCCCAGCTGAGCATGGCAGCCAGGCAAAAAATATCAATGGTGCCCAGTCCACATGGACACAAATGCATAAGTATTGCCTCAGCTTGGAAATATTGCCTTCGACCTCTGACTTTGGTGATATTTCCTAACTGTGGAAAAATAATTTTCAGCAATGATTGCAACAACATCTGCAACAACAACTACAACAACAACAGCCAGTATGTGTCGTATGTTAGAAATGTTAGAGAAAAAGATGCAGATCATGAGTAGCCTGTGAACAACAACTACAACAATAAAAACAACAACAAATACCACAACATACCTGCATAAAGTTGGAGAAGGTGACGCAGACCATGAGCAGTTTGTGGACAATCCTAAGCAGGTCTGGATCAGTGAGCATGCAGTCCTTGAGGCAACTGTTGAGAAAGTCCATGTGATACGTCAAAACATCATCCACGTTTGACACCTGAATAACACCAACAACAACTACAAGCACCAGCAACCAACCGACGACTACTGCTACTACTACTACTACAACATTAATATTTAGAAAGATGAGTGATATGTGAAATAGTTCAGAAAATTGTACAGAAAAAGTGCAGAACTTTCATAGCAGTGCATCTAAATATTCCTTGCCTCATTTGCATAAATCATCTTTCGTCACCAACCCTGAATTTGTGCTAAACTTAACAGTAGCGCACACATCTAAGTCAATTTTCAATCATCGTACAGTGAAACAGCAACTTTTTGCAGCAACTGTAGTGTAGAAAAAAAACTGACATCAAATTCCGGGTTAATTAATTCAGTTCTCATGCTGTGAATTAACAGCTACTAATATGGACTTACGGTGTCCATGTTGGATTCAAACAGTTGCCAGTTTGGTTCGATGACTTCAAACATCATGTAGTACTGTAAGTTCTGAACAAAGTTGAGCATCCGTTGGCGTAGAGCGAATGCTGCGGGATACCAGCGAGTTGAACTAAGAGTGAACTGCTTTGCTGACTTGTTACTTAGCCACACACTAACATACATGTAACAACAACAACTACAACAAATACAACTATAACTACAACAACTACAACAACAATAATACTGATACTAATAATACTAATAATATAACAACTATAACAACCATAGCTACAACAACAAAAGCTACAACTACAACTATTAATACAACTACAACAACTGCAACAACTACTAGAACAACAACTACAACAACTTCTCAACTCCTACAACTAAGACTACAACAAGCAGTATATTTATAAAATAGCTTTAAAAAATTAACTAAAATGAATACTAACATACAAATAGTGACTGGTATCAAGATCAGCATTAAAAAAATTTTGCCAGAGATTCATAAATTTCGTCAACAGACATTATTTATTAGCAAAGTTATTAATTGTTGATTATCGATAACAAAATATCTCCATTACCAGTATGGCGTTACATAAGCAAACCCTATGTAGTCTGTACATTTGTGTAACTCCAACACTCAGCATGTTCGGAGTCGAGGGGGGCAAAGGTAACGCCGACCTCAAACAGAAAGCAGGTACAAGATATCGTTGCTAAGTTTCGATGTGAGGTAGCTAAAAATGGCAGTCAATAAATCGGAATTTTACCCGCAAAAATATTTGGGTGGGGTAGGGTGTTACCCAAATTGCAGAAGGGGAATCGACAACAGAATATTGTGTGAAAAATTTATGAAGATCGGTCCAGTCAAACTTCAGTTGCATGCCGGCGAAGTTTGAAGACTGTGCAATGGCCGGGCAAATTGGACTTTTCGCCATTTTGAACCAAATGCCAAATTTGACCGGAATTCGATAAAAAGCTGAAACTTGGCAGTTTTCTTGAGTGAGCCATTGTGTATAAAAATGCAGAAAATGGGCCCGACAGCATTGTAACTGAGGTCGCAAAGTGGCATCAAAGTAGACATTTCGTGCCAAAATCGGCCGCCCTGACAGGTGGTTGGGGTCTCGAAAATGCATGGCGCAGAAGCACATTTTCTGGACATACCACATCAAAACAAATCGTTTGAGACATAATTATTTGTTGAAAGTTTTTTAGCCATTAAGGTCACATGACTGACTTCGTTTATTTTCGTGACAAACCGGTCAAAAAGAAGGTTTTTGGCTCTAGCCCCTAAATGATGACCCCTAGGAAAAAAGTTTTGGGAACAAACATTGTTTATCTTGGCCTGGCCTATCGTCTGGCATCGACGTTGGGGCCTTAAGTTTACAACTGAGTTCACCAGATGGCACCAAATTGTCAAAATCCAAAATATCACCTACAGTGGGTCAATTTGGGGGCTCAGAACCCTCAACGTATTTTAATTACCCCGTAAATCTATACATCGTTAAAAAAGCTATGAATACTCTCCCATGAGTTATAATATCGTTTCGTCGACCTTTCACCTATCTCAAGAAAAATAGGTTTGAATATTGTTGAGCAAAAAGTAAAAAAAATGACAAAACCAGAACAAAATTCAAGCGTTGGGGAGACACTGGACTGAGTGCATTTAAGTTGCAAAAAAGTTTGTTAAAAATAGCAAAATATGACGCATATCATTATCTGTGTTGTCTAACAAAATCAATCTACAAACTTTTTGAATGACCCTCATAAGCCTAACTGTCAAACTGTATGCAATAAACTTTTCAGCACCAAACCCTCGATTGTATCAACAGTTTAATTAAAACACGAAACACAATCATCTGCAGAAAAAGAAAATAGCATTTTGTTATTCTTTACGTTGACTGCGAGAACAAGCATCACTTCCGATCGAGTGACTACAGTATGTAATGCCATATTGGTAAAACAGATAATTTGTTATCAATATTCAACAATTTATAACTCCGCTAATAAGTAATATTTTTTAATGAAATTCAGTTATCATTTAAGCAATTTATAGGGGATTAAGTACACAAAATTTTATTCAGATTCATTCAGATTTGACAATTCTATTGTACAATGTCTAAGGGGTTACTTATTCCAGACACGGTGTACTACTACTACTACTAACTTGCACAGTTGTCGTTCCACATGCTTGCAGTAGAACAGATGACGAAACAGCATCTGATACTTGGTCAATGCCTGCACAGAAATCGTTAACAATAGGGCTGTGCTGCATACTCTATTCATATTCTACTCGGTCCGAATAGTATGATGCATAGTGTATTTGTATTCAGCCAAATAGTGGTGCAGAAAAGACCGAATACGAATAATAAGGACTATGCCGTTGCCACTCGTTGCTCCTGCATTTAGCCCCAAAGACAGCTGCTATCAGCCCAGCAGTCTCAGCATCATAACACCCATACTTAATGGATACTTCTGGGCTTTCCTTCAGCCATTTAATTGGCTCAAGTGCTGTCAAGAGTATAGAGTCAGGATTAGAGTTAGTTTTAGATTTAAGGATTAAGCAAAACAAGATAAGACAAAACCGAAGAACGCGACTGAGATCAACCGCATCAAACAAACTGACTGTGCGCAGATCTCCTCTATCAATAGACGGAGACCGCGCCTTCGGCGTCGCTGCACCATGCCTTTGGAACAGTCTGCTGACAAACGTCACCTCAGCAAGGACACTGCCAGTGTATAAGAAACATTTAAAATCCAATTTGTTTAAAATATCGTAGAATTTGTAAATGCATTTGCTTATTGTGGCCCTGCTTGCATACTGACAGTAACTTTTGTAACCTGTCCTTGAAGCTCTGCTCACAACAGGATAAATTTGTTGTTCGTAATAACGATAATAATAATAACAATAATAATAAGACAAAACAGAATTAAGTGCAGTGGGAGATGGAGATTCTCCCTTCATATAAAAATCCATCTCCAAGCTACGGAGTGTCACCTGCCATATAAGATCACACAGTGTTATTTGTCACCTGACACAGATATATGCCTGCCTTAACTCTAGCCAGGCAGCTGGTACACCATTTTGCCTACCCTTGAATTTAAAGCTTAAGCGTTAACTGCATGTTAAAACTGTTAAGTACAAAAACACACTTAGCAAAAATGCTCACACTGCGGTCAAACAACTCTCAGAAAATAAGTAAAAACTGGTACCAGGCTAAAGTGCATAAATTTGATTTCCTCAGGGGCTCTGCCCCAGACCTACAGAAAATTTTATGGTGCTCCCCAGATGACCTAGTTGTGTCTAAGGGAGCCTACTTCTGGGGGGAAATAAGGGAAAAAATGCATGGAAAAAAGAAGGAAAAAAGAAAAAGCAAGGAAAGCGGAAGGGAAAAGAATTAGGGTTTCCCCTCCTATTCAATCCTCATGGAGACAGATGTTTTGCTGCCACAGATTCTAGGCTATAGAACAACCTTCTAGCTCATCTGAGACAAACTGACATTAGCTCTGAACAGTTTAAGCGGCTGCTAAAGACATTTTTCCTTCAGTGTTGAGATCACAGCACACACATTTGTGGATAAGTGTTAAATCGCACCTACTAAGTCATCTTACTTACTTACTTACTCACTTTGAGCACTGGACGTAGTAGTACTAACCTTGCGACTAACAACTAGAGAAATGGGCCACTTGACGATGTAGTCAAACGTGAATGATTCTAGGCCTGATAGACGAAGATCAGATGAATCCACCTTGTATTCTACAACAACAACAGCAACAACAACAACAACAACACAACAACAACTAATACTACTACTACTACAGGCCACTTGATGATGTAGTCAAATTTGAATGCCCCTAGACCAGATAGACAAAGATCAGTTGAATAAACCTTGTAGTCTACATTTCTACAATGCTCAAGCATATACACTGTGTTCAGAAAAAAAACACCCACTCATGTTGTTTTCTTTTATATATCTATGAAAAACGTTTAGATTTCCACCAAATTAATTTTCCGGGAATGTTGCCAAGGAATAAAGTGCTGCAATGCAAATAAATACATGTTTTTTCCTAATCCTAAAAGAATTAGGAATTTTATAAACTTGTTTTCAGTTCATTTTCTTATCTACAGATTAGACAAAAATTAATCAAACTTGGATCTTAAAAAAGTCAGATTAAGAGAAATGAATTACAATAAAAATCAAAGTTTTTCTCAACGAAACATGAGCTCACATAATATGCACCAAACAATATATACCAAAGAGCATACACAGTTATCTAGTATGGCCAAGAATTGTCAAATGAAAAGCATACATTAGTCAGTAAATACCTTTTTCCTGCTTGGTTTCAATGGATAAGATCTTGAACAGCTGAGTTATGAGATCGTACGGCAATAGATCAACTCTGAAAACAACAACAACCACTACAATGACAATGACAATGACAACAACAACAACAACAACAACAAGCAAGCAATGACATTACTGTGAAACTACTGCCAAATACCTTTGACCCCCCGTTATTAGACATGATTCTTGTTTTTACTGTTTTTTTATATTATTATTGCTCAAAAACCTTTATCGTCTGCACAATGCTTGTTTGCATAAGTTGCATTTTTAAATTTTATGTTATAAAAGACGACGTTATATTACGGCGTTTCAAGCGTGAACATTTGACAAATACCCCCTACTACAACTGCAACAATTATAACCACAAATACTACCAGCATTTATTGGAGGCCCAGCAATTTTCAGAAGTTTTATGGTAAGCCTATATAAGTGAGTGAGTGGGGTTTTACATCCCGCCCGACACTGTAGGTCATAAACTAAAAAAGCATAGCTATCTAGCTTAGCCTACCACATGCGAACAAGGGAAAACTACAAGAAAGTGAAACTTAGAACTGTTAAATAAAAGCACACAAAATGACAATGATTAAAAAATTCGCCACAAACCTAATTCACCAAAGTCTACAAACGAAACTTCAAAAAACTCCAGAAAAGTTGAACAAACAAAATCTTCAAAAACGTGATTCACAAAGAATCGCAAAAAGAACTTACAAATCTTCAATCGCCGACTTGTTACGAATAACCTAGGAAGCCAGTAAAAATACCTTGGAAACATTCCTAGAACTTTAGCGAACGAAGCTGCCACAGATAGCACAAAAGCAAGCAGTTCCTACGAAATTTAAAGCACATTAGACCAACAGGGCAAACAACTGGCTAAATATAGACAAGTTTGAAGTTACTTAAGGTCGTCTTTGTAAGGATCGACGTTAGCGGTACTTGTTCTCAGCGCAAGTTCGAGTAAACTCTCCAGACGAGTTAACATTATGTCTGCAAACACAAATAAACCAATACTACACGGCCAACTCAGCCTTTTCCCCTCAATGGGATGACGAAATAACAGGAAAAATCACAGTCAATCAATTAATTCTCCAATTTTGGATATTCTACAATAACCTCACATCAATAAAGGAACATTACAAAATAGACATAATGACAAGCCTCTGAAATAATTTTGATCACCCATTTGTCCAGCGAATGTCAACATTTCAGTGTGCCTGCAAGACCGGATAAAAAAAACACCCACAACAAAAAATTGGGTCTCAGTGCATTTGCAAGCCCTAAGATTAATAACTGATGAAACTGATAAACAAAAACATACATTGATTGAACAATGTATTCATTTTTTTCCAAAATCAATGACATATTACTCAATACTTTGTCAACAGCTAAATATTAACAGTTTTTTTAACTGTTACCAGTTCGTAAGTACAGCATCATTATAAGCCAAGGTAATGTTTGTTTGTCAGGGTTGCCATAGTTTTGGGGCAAAAAATTCCAGAAACATTCAAGGACTTTAGAGTACATTTTTCAGACCCATTCCCGGAATAATATACCACAAACGTCATGTTAGATGAATCCGGCATCATGAAAAAATAATTTTCACATCGCAGTCACAATGATGTTGAACAAGAGAAATTCAAGGACTCTCAAAACCCTCTTCCATCAAATTCCAGAACTTCAAGACTTAATTTGGTTCTCGATAACTTCCAAGGTCATGGAAAAATGGAACTTTTTTCAATGACTTTCAATGAGTTTCAAAGACCTGTGCCCACCTTGTTTTGGTTTTTGGTTTTCCATCTCTGAAAATGCACAGATTAATGACGTTAGTGATGTTTTTTTAGTCAAAAATTTAAATAAAATGTTAACTAGTTGAAAAAAATTAATGCACTCATTTTTAAAAATTAATTAGGTAATCAATCTTTAATTTCTGCAGCCCTGGAATAATGGTAATATGATAAGTGACCTGCTCCCTTACCTTCCATTGGTCTCTTCATCTCATCTTCCGTCATGTCCATGAACTGAACGGCAAAGTCACCCTGGTCTAGTAGGAAATAATGTTTCACCGATCTATTCACATACAGACAAGCAGACATGGTGCAGTCAGCAGACATACCACCACCCCAATCAGACATACCAGACCTAGTTATACCAAGCCTTCAGTGGACAGACTTCATCTCCAGTCTGTCCTCACTGTGAAAGTGGTGAGAAAACAGCTGAACATTTATTACTTTTCCGCTCAAGGTGGGCAGCAGAATGCGAACAGTGTTCCAGGATAGTGACAACCCGGTGAAATTTCTCATCGCATCAGGTCATCTGCAGCCTCCCCTCATATACACACCACCCAACAGGCTCATCACGACCACAATAAGAAACCCAGCAGTCACTAGAGGGAGCTACCCATATGCCAGCGTCCGAAAGGCAGCACGTTTTTCAACTAATTTACTGAACTTCACATCTGACGCAACTTCAGTCCGATGCACTGATTGTGGACAGCGCTCGTACATGCTTCTGAGACCTCACTAAATGCGTAGACCCTAATACTTGATTCAAATTGATGGAAGCACCACTTTACAGGGCAATGCTCTACCAAAATGAGTATGGTTTGGCGGAATACAAAGAGCAATTATATAATAAACAAATGTGACCTCGATCTGGGATCTAAAATAAAAAAAAATTTTTTTATAAACACTTCTTATTGGCAACGCATGCATATAGATGCAAACAATAACCCCATTTGAAAAATGGGACATTGCAGGGACCCCAACTTGGTACCACAGGGTAACCATCGAACAACATTATTTGCCTGTTCAGACAGCTTTTCAGGTAAGTTTTACCATTTAAGCAGAATAAGTGCATTACAGTCAGACCACATATTGTAACAGAGCTCGACCTAACAGTCGGCCAACAACAACAAATTACCTGAGCCTAGCCATGAGATTCTTCTCATTGATGAGCAGATCCAGCAGCAGCTGGCTGGCGTAGTTATAAGCCTCATCTATCTGTTCAAAATACTGACGTTCTTTGATTGTATACAGTATCTCCTGGGCATTGGGGCACTTCACATCACGACCTTAGTAACACACACACACACGGATACACAGACAGACAAAGATACGACCTCACAAACAAACATGCATGCACATTATCATCTCCAGACAACACTGAACAGTTTACACTAAGGTTGTAGAGCAATTAATTTCACGCCTCCTAAATGTAATAACAGGAGGCCTTATGTTTTTGCTTCGTTTTTTCCTTCTTTTTTCTATTTTTCATTTCTCCTGCAAAACCGAGCAGCAAATCAAAACAAAAATTGGGGGGGAACAATCCTTACCTGAAAGATATTGAGACCAAATTTCAGCAAGGTCTGTTGAAGTGTTTTGAAGGGAAAAGCATTTATATATCAAAAATGAACATCACCACCTCACTCCAAACTTCATATATGGCCACTCTCCACCCATTTATAAAGCTTCATCAAAATCCACTGAAAACTCTTTGATTTATCTTGTACACAGACGAACACAGCCAAAATTTTAATCTCATATTTTTGACTAACCTCATGTCACAAAAGAAACAGCACAAAGTAAACATGATGAAAAATTCTGAAATCATCGATCACCTGTTTCTCTCTGGGGTAACTAAAATGGTTCCATGTCAAAACTAGAAACAACAAAACTGGGAATGTCAGAAATGAGCACGTAAAAACCACACAACAAACCCTAACCCTAACCCCTAAAATTACCCTAATCCCTAACCCCAAGCCTAGATCATTGTTTCCTAACTTTGATGTTTGCTGTTTTGATGAGACACCAACAAAAAAAAAACTTTGCCGCTGACTCACCACACTGTCGCACGACGTTCAGGTATTTCCCCGTGTTGAGAATTTTCCCAGCAACACTTTCGAGAAACAGTGGAATAGCGTCTTGACAGATTGTGTAATGCTGCTCCCAGTATGTGATCAGATGTTAAGTACAACAACAACTACTACTACTACTATTACTACTACAACAACTACTGCTACTACTCTCCAGAAACAGTGGAATAGCTACTTAAATAAATAATAGCTACAGTAACTATCTTTAATAAATTATGTCAAAGACATTTATTGAAGGATATGAGTCGTTGTAATCTTCCTGTAGTTTTTCTTTCTGAAACTCGTTGTTCTGCTCCACCAGAAACTACAAAATCACCGCCCCTCAGATCATTCTATAAAGAAGTAAATGCAAACTCCTTCAAGAGCAACAAGACCCATAGGGTGGTGGTGATTTCTTTTTCCTTAGCCCACAGCCAGACACCAGTTCACACTGCCAGACCACAGGCATTGCATGATGTGCCTGTTTACAGCCTGCTTTCACCAGTACTCATTTCACCTACCCACAGAGGGATGGCCAGGCTGAGTTAACGTGGGTGGCTGGTTACATACTGAGATTTTTTACCCATCTGCCGACAGTCACTCATCCAAGTGAAATCAAGTCCCTATCTAAAACTATGACAATGGAAATAAACAACTAATAACATAACATGTAAAACAAATAACTAATTAAAAAGCTCCTAAAAGTTAACATATCATAAAAGTCGACGAGTAGCTGATCGTTAATGTCAATTAAAGATCAGATAGTCTAAAACGCATATTTTTATTTTTCATCTATATCAGTTATTCAGCTAACGCTCCAAAAGATGCATCAAAACACAACAGTCTTGTAGACGAACTAAAATGTTTTCGTTCTCTGCAAAAAAAATATAATTTATAATTAATTCTCAATAATTCATGAAATGTATCCAGCTAAACTAAGTGGATTTTGTTAGCAATATTTTTAATAAAACCTAAATGTAATGGCAAATAATTACAACTTAAAAAACTTAACTGCAAATCACATAAGTAAACATGTAAACATTAATTTGCACAGCACTATGGAGAAGTATTCTCACTATAAGAACGCAAATTTTATTCATTACCTCAGCATATGGGTCTTGTATAATGCCTTTGTATATCCACTTCTCCAGCTTTTCAAAGTACGGTGCACAGGCCTGCATGAATGACAAAATGCAGTAAAGTTTATAAGCAAAGCTTGCAAGATGTGGGGAAAATAAATGGAGATATGGATGATGGAAATGGTTGAAGGAAGCTTTGAAGTCAGCCAATAAATGGTATGCCACACCGACCCATAACATCTCAAGAAACCCAAATACTTACAAAAAATTATGCACATAACTAATCAGCCTAAGAAAAAAATAAGTAAAATCTGAAATGAAAATCGGATTTATTAAATACTTAAACAAGTATGTAAAAAGTTTTTTAAAAAAACTCAAGAAAAACTTAGATAAACGTATGCAAAACTAGAAAGTAGTCAAAGCCCACAGGTACCTCCGCCAAAGCAATGTTATTCGCCAGGTGGCGTCACCATATTCACTTTGCCAGCGGTTCCCTTATGCCCCCTTTATCGCAATGGTAACGAAAATTTCAAAGTGATCCAGAATCTAGGATTCCTTTCGGATCACCCCCAAAATTTAACCACTGGTAGTTTGTGCCATTCCCGACATACCCTCAAAATTTCAGAAAGATCCGTCCATAACTTTTTGAGTTATCTTGTACACACACAGACAGACAAACAAACAAAGTCCGGCAAAAACATTACCTCTTTGGCGGAGGTAAATAGTGGTGTGCCCAACCTGAGGCCTAATTTACAAAATTTTTTTGCAAATTATGCCACAGCTCAATGCAGATTACAAACACAATCGGTAGATGTTAGGAGATCGGCTTACCGACTGCGTCAGATAGAGACAAAGTTCCTGGCCTTTCGTGTCCCTGAAATACATAGACACGTTAGTGTGACCACATCGACAAAATAAACATGGGATTTGTACTCTAATTCCGTTCAGTTCTTTATTTTGATTCATTCTCGGTAATTCTGTAGTGAAAACAAGCAAAATTAACACATCAGCTGCTAAACCTCGTGTCGGAAACACTCCGCCAGAAGACACAACAACATCTCAGTTACTCTCAACATTCTCTCAGCACTTGAAAACCTGACTCTTCTGACAGTCATATCCAAACATCACTATATGAACTTCTTTCTGTCTAATCATGAAGTATCTCTGCAACTAAGGCATTGACTAAATGATTGAATGATAACATCTAAAACGTTCGCATCGATTGTGGATCTGTTACACCTTTTCGCCCTGGAGCTGAACTTCTCACGTATTGGTAAAAAAATCGTAATTCCGGGTTTTTGAGTCAAGTTCAAAATTCATAGCTGGTTACATGTGCTACATTCAATGTAAAAACTTTTGAACTGTGTTGCAATTTTTATTGTCAGAACTGATGAAAATTGTTACGACTTTCTTCTTTTTTGGCAGCCTTGGCATGGACAAACGTGGTAGCTGCAGCTCATGCTTTAATTACTGCTGGAACACTTTATTTGCTTGTTGATGTGGAAAACTGCAAACTTATAAAAATTTGCAGTTCCGACCTTCTATCACATCAAAAAGCGTACTAAAACCCACTGAAAAAAACACCGCTCCAAACTTGGTCAAATTTGAGTTTCTTGTTCTACTAATAATGAAATATTTCATTACGGCTAAGTTCTTGAAACGTTTAAACATATGAATTTGCAGCAAATAATGTTATATTTTATGTTGTTGGGAGCAAACAGAAACTCACATTAATCAACCAACTGTAAATCCGTACAACTCCCAAAGTTGGTGTTTTTTACAAAAACTGGTTTAACCTTAAAAACTAAAAAAACACAAAACCCAAAAAACCACTGGGTTGAGCTTATTTTAAAAAAACAGTGATTTTTGCAGCTGTTCAACTCACCCAATGAGGCTGGATGTTTTCTCGTGTAGCAAACTGAGCACGGAGCCACCTACACAACGACCCTACAACATGTCAACAAACAAACTATCTATGTTCACTCTGCCTCCTACCCTCGATGGGACTACTCAAAAATGCAATTTTCTATAGTGCAGAATATGTGTTTGCTCATACAAGCTACGCAGTCATTTGTCTGCAGATCTTATAAGTTGTCCCACAACAAGGGTGAGCGTTTTACGACATTGTGCCGTTTGCATCGATTGTGCGCTAGCGTATACAGATTACATTTAGACATTGCCACAAATGCCACAGTAAAACCACAACTTCATATTACACTACATTACAACTACAATTACAACAACAACACATGACAATATACACCAGGTCGCATAAAACTGTGCCAAGATGATATTTTTTGATAACTCCATGAAACCTTGCCCATTATTGCACAAACCAGCATAAATTCACTGTTATAAATGGCCAAACTATGACTTCTGCGTTTTCCAAGGTGGTGTAGCAACAGTATTAGGTGAGGTGGGCAAAACCAAAATCATTTACATCCAATTTCTTCATGATGTCACATGCCAAAAGTTAATATAATCTGCCAAAGTTTCACAGAGTTATTCAAAAAACATAATGCTAGCAGTTTTCTTGAATGTGATGTACTAGAGCCAGCAAACTTACACGGTTGATGGAAGAAGCCACGGAGGCCATGATGTCCATTGTACGCAGAGTAGGCTGAATATAGAACCATAGCTTCTGCAGTGTTAGCTGACCCTTCAATAATTACAACAACTACAACTACAACTACAACTACAACAACAACAATCACATTGTAGGCTAAATGTAGAACTGCAACTTCTGTAATGTCAGCTGAACCTTCAGTAACAACAATTACAACAACTACTATGACAACTACAACGTAAGTTAAGTTAAGTTAAAGTTAAAAACGAACTTATAAAGCGCCATAAAACTAAACGTGAGTAAAGATACAGAGGCGCTGGCTACGTTACAGTTAACCACTGTTTTCAAAAGCAACAGTAAACAGATGTGTCTTGAGTCGACGACGGAATGCAGGCAAACTGTTTGCTTCAATGACTGAAGTTGGAAGATTGTTCCAGATAGCTAGTACGGCTGAACTAAAAGCACGGCTGCCGTATGCATTCTAGGCTCAATAATACAAGTACAAAGGTTAAAGGTTGTCTATTGCTCTTTACGAAAATCCATCCCAGAGCTACAGAGCATCTCCTGCCATATGGGATCACACCTGCCACCTGACACGGGTGAACACGCCCGCCATGCCATAAGCCCAGCCAGATAGACCTGTACCAGATTTACCTACCCCAGAGGGATGGAAGGCTGAGTTGACTTTATTTATATGGTTTTTAACTTGTAATTATTTGTCATCATATTTACAAGACAGTTTACTGGTCCAACACTCAACCGTTCAAGTAGTAACCAATTGATAGCAACCCGACTGGAAGTCAAACTCATAACCTCTTGACTGTAAGTCCAACATCAAACTGTTACACTACCAAGACAAAAGTACAAAATATAAATACACCCATTTTAACTACAAATTACATTATAATTACAGCTATAACAACTACAGATACAACTACAGCTAGTTATGTCAATTTTTCAAATGAAACCATTCGCAGTATGTTTCTTCACATTTTGAGTAAAAATTCCCGCACAATTTAAAAAGCATTTTTATCCCACTACTGTCCTTGCCCCTAAACATTTTCTTAAACCACCATCTTCTATTGCTATCGATGCCATGTCCATTGAAAAACGTGGCTAAATTTGTGAAATTGTGAGATAATTCTGAAAATCCATGCAGACTGCAGAACAGTTAAGATTAAGGCCATTTTCTTGTAGTATTTATTTCACTTTTACAGTAAATAATACAGTTATAGCACTTCAAAATTGGGCAGATTTTATGGTTGATTCTCTAAACAGAGTTCTCACACTTTTGCTGACAGAAATTCCCAGACTTTTCCAAGACAGTCAAAAAATTTTTCCAGGATCATCTCTGAGCCTGACAATATTGCAATATAATAACATCCAGAGTGTAACCTATTGCACAGAGTTCTACATAAGGAGTACGGAATGTCAAATATTTTGAAATATATCTCATCGCCGTATTTCACTAAGTAAGTTCTACACTAGTGCTACAGTGCTACACGTTTATTTTAAACCCCCAATAAATTCAACTACACAATATTTTCATTTTCCAAAAATTTCCATGACAAAATGGTTTGATCTCCAGGACTTTCCAAGACCAAACTTATCTACTACGACTTTCCAAGGGCTGAAAATCGAGGAAAAAATCTAAGACTTTCCAGTGATCATGGAGACCCTGTGTAAATATTGTAAAGACGCCTACAAGTGAAAGTACATAATAGATTGTAGAATGCAACTCACATGCCGGTTACACACAGCAAAAGCTGAATGCTGAGGTGCGTTCAGTTGCGCTGGCTGCCTGCCAGCCGCCGCTACAGGCGCCCGCAGGCGGCGCTGCTGGCGGCCAGCAGGGCTGGCCGCCAGAAGCGCCGCGCCAACAGACGCAACGTTTGCGCGTAGTAAAAGTGCTTGCGTTGTGTCGAAATCATATCGTTCGCCATCGTTTTGCAGGTGACGACAGGACTAAAAGTAAAGTTGTCGGTATTGTGCGTATTTTGAGAAAGTTAGGCCTACTACTGTAAGAAATTTGATACGCATATAGTTTAATATGCATTATTGTTGTCATTCACATGTCGCGGATGTTTTTTTTGATCCAATGCTGTTATATTTATTTATACCACTCAATGACTGACATCGTATCACGTTGTTGCGTCATCCCGCTCATTCCGCTTCTACAATTACTGATATTAATTTTAACGCGAGGTGCTGA